>OOAW01000176.1_pt1 | contig 64151 bp, 62 predicted proteins | sample 1671861 | NCBI WGS metagenome assembly OOAW01 (sample SAMN06348200, study PRJEB24527) | human gut metagenome | reverse complement strand
GTTGAACATGCATTTTGCTATCGGCTTCCTCCAGACCTAGTGTTGCCACTACGCCCTTGCCGAGTCGCTAACCCTTCCCCTCATCGGGCGCGTTCAGGATTCGCACCCTATAGAAGTGCGCCATGCTGGGCGCACACGACGAAGCGGTTTGGAAAATCTCCAAACCGCTTCACTGCACTAATGTGTTTTTCTTCTTAGGCAATCTTCAGGACCGTCTCAGGGTTCTGCCACAAGTAAAAGAAACGAGTCCGTGACTGGTTGTACCAACGAGGATTGTTGAGGTACCAGTTCACAGTCTTTTTCAGGGCGTCTTCAAGGGAAGTCTTACCCTGCAATCCCAGAACGACAAGCGTAGCCTCATCCTTTGAAATGTCTGATGTAACCGGAGCAGTTGCAACTTCTTCAATTAAAGCTTGATAACGTCCGACCGGAGGAGGCAGCTCCTCATTCAAACTCTCGCAAATGACGTCGGCGGCTTCGAGATTAGAGAGAGCGCACGACGGACCAGCAAGATGATAGTGGCCCCCGATCTTGCCGTTCTTCTCAACGATGACGATCGCATCCACTACGTCCTTTACATAAACCAGATCGGAGACTTTTTCTTCCGGATTGACAACAGGAATCGTCTCGCCCTCAATTGCACGATAGATAATCATAGAGATCGGACTATCGGGCTGCTGGAAGGGACCGAATGCCGGCGGTACGAGAAGGCTGCTGATGGGTAAACCGTCTGCAACGTAACCATCTAACAGCTTAAGCAAACCTGCATACATATGGCCGTAGGAGCCTAGAAGCTTGTAATGCTCGGAGACGACGACCACGATCTTGTGAATTTTTTTGTCGGTCATTCCGTTGCGCCATTCTTTGACGGTCTCAAAAAAAGTGCGGAAATTATCCAAGCTGGATTCTTCTTCCGGGTTCTTCGGTGTGATGCAGAAATAAATCGTGTCGGCAGCAGCCATGAGTAGGGCTTGGCGAATTTCTTCAGGATTGGCAATATCGCAGCGAGCAAAGCTGTGGCGGCTTTGCTGCATGAGCTCGGCAATATTGAGCAAGTTTCCGAGACCGGAAAGATTGTCAAAATTGAAGACTTGCTGTCCGTCTTCAATGAGCTGGTATACAAGGTTAGTGCCAATGAAGCCGGCACCACCAAAGACTGCTGAACGATTGCTCACTTTTTTCTCCTTATTTGTAATTTTAAGTGGGCTCCCCACAATCGCAATTGGTATTTGTCAGTTAGGCTTGACCCTAACTGAAGGGAAATTAAGCGGTATTTGTTCTTTTTTATGAACATTTCGGGATTTCCCTTAAACCAAACAAATCACTTAAACGCCGTTTAGAAACCCCTCTTTCTTCTGTACGGCGAGCCGAAAATTCCTAATATTTAACAAAAAGGTCAGTGAAAAGTGTTCAAGGTTACACTATTTTTGCTTGCTAAAACTTTAATTCGATAAAGGAGCCGACAAGGTGCCTTGGAGCTAATCAAGGAAACAGCCATCGAATAGTTAATAAAGATTGAAACTGGGTAATTGTATAAACAACAAGAGTTTTTTTCATTTGCTGGAATGAAAATAAAAGATTGCTTTTCATTCGAGCAGGGATCTATCTTTAATGACTTGGGAAAATTGCAAATGATCCACCCGGATTAAGTTTGTCTAATCTATTCCCTAAGGTGCCTTCTTTCCTGAGTATCGGTCAATTGAACTCCTTGGTTGCGGTTACTTTTAATTTTCAAACAAAGGTCGGAATTTCGAGGGTTACTTCTAAAGAGAAAAATAGGATAATATTCGCAATTTCCTACCGGTGCGAGCTTTTTCTCTAGAAATGTCTGAAGGATTTTTGTCAAAGACAGCATTATCTCCAGTGAATTCATCTCCTAAAGTCGCAATTGTTATTCCTGTGTGCGACGTAGCCCCATACCTCGAGGACTGTTTGGATTCAGTGCTTAGACAGACATTTTCTAATTTCCAGATTTTTGCTGTAGATGACAAATCCTCTGACAGTTCACCCTCAATTCTTAAGAAATATATTGAAGAGGACGATCGGGTGTCAGCCTTATTCTTAGATCAAAGAAAAGGAGTATCCAATGCAAGAAATGAGGCTTTGGAGCAGATAGAGACTGCAGCAGAATTCGACTATGTTGCCTTCGTTGACAGTGATGATATTGTGGAACCTGCCTATCTAGAAAACCTTGTCAAGAAGTCAGTTGAGACCTCTTCCGATATAACGGTTTGTGGCTTCTTTAACTTTTCTGACGATGCGGAAGGTGTAGAAAATCTTGTGTCTTACCCAAATGAAGAGTTTGAGCAAGAAGACTTTATAGAACATGTTTTCGCCCGCGGCCGGTGGACCAAAAGCATAGGAGGGGGGGGGGATGGTGTGGAAGGTTCTTTTTTCTGCACATGCAATAAAAGGTTGCCGCTTTCCTAGCGATGTCAAGATAGTAGAAGATGAAGTGTTCTGTGTGAACGCTGCCATCAGATCGAGAAAATTTGCTTATGTACCCTTAGCGCTGTATGGTCATCGAAGTAGGGGCGGTTCCCTTACTTGTGACAAAAATATAGCTGCTGAGAGAGTAAAAGCTCGGTTGATTTCTTTAGAAATGGGTAAAGCTTTGTCTGAGTATGCTCAGTTAATCATGGCATCAGCATTGGCTGACGCCTCAGTAAAAGCGTTTCAATGTTCACAGCAAATTCTCGAAAATCAGCTCCGGCCTTATAAACAACTCATTCTTAAAGCGGCAGAAAAAGGGTTAGTTCGAAAAAGAAGCGCTTCGAAGTTTCTCTTATTTTGCAACTTTCCGACTCTGTCTAAAGTCTTTGTGAAATCTCGAAATTTACTTACTGTATTGAGGGGTATATTTTTTGGAAAAAGAAAGTCCTAGGCTTTGCCGAGCAAAGAGTCATAAAAACTGATGGTTCCTGCAAAAGAGAGCTCTTTTTTGCGAAGGTCATATACTAGCAAAGCGACCGTCCTATTTTTCCACACAGACCAAAAGCTGCTTAATTTCAAGATAATCTCTCTTTTAAACAAATTCGTACTTTCTTTAGTTTTTAAAGAACAACTTGTTACATTGGTTGAGAACCTTCAGAATCTTTTCCAAATCTTTCATTAGTCCGTTTGTGAGTTGACTTGCCTCATCTTTCAGTGAAGCTGTGGTAGTGTGGCAAAGTCATTATTGTTTCTCTCGGAATTCAAGAATGTTTAGAAAGATTATGGTCGCTACTGTTTTAGCCGCTGCCGCGATTGGTGCCAATGCGGAAGAATTTGCCTTGAAACCTGCCCAGAAAGGCATGGAAATCAACTTGCCGGTCACAATTCTGAAGAGTTTTCCCAACGACAAAGCCTCCATCACGCTCTCTGCGATGTCCGAGGCTAAAGACTTAGCAACGGCACAAAGCGAAGTCAATAAGACAATGGCAGAAGCTCAGAAAGCCATTAAAGACTTTTCCTCGATGGCAAAACTCCGCAACGGCGGCTACTACACCCAGCCGATTTATACAAATCCGAAAAAAGGCGAGGCACCTGTGATTGCAGGTTGGCGCGCTCGTCAGAACCTCATCATTGAAACGGAAGACGTCAACGGCGTTGCATCATTGGTCCAAGTGGGCCAGCAGTCGAAACTTGCCCTTGAAAACGTTTCATATTCTCTAAGTGAGGAAGCGAAAGCTGCTGCACAGGATCAGCTCTCAAAAGATGTGATCGATGCCTTAAACAAGAAGGCTGAATCCATCGCGGTAGCAATGAAAGTTGCGCCTGATGCACTTCGTATTGAAAAGCTGAATTTCAATTCGTTTGATTTCGCACCGGAGGGGGCAGTCTTTGCGGCCAGAGCTATGGGTGCAAACGCTGCTTTTAAGAGTGTGGAGACACCTGTTTTTGAAGCCGGAACATCCAACCTCTCGATGTCGGTGTCAGCTGTCTTGAAGACGGAAGACGCCGAGTAGTTTTAAGCATTCACCGACCATTCACGGCTTGAAACGTATTAATCCAAAGAAATTTGTCTAAAATAGGCCGTTAAAAGAGGAGGGCCGTCCGCCTTCTCCTTTCCGAAAAATAAACCTATTAAGGAGAAAAGGTTTGAAATCAAATTCTTCATATCCCATCCTGGCTAAAGAAGGTTGGGGAATCATCGGCGCCGCGATCTTTATTACGCTGTTAGTATGGTGGCTGATCGGAGGATTCATTTCCTTCATTTTCTTTGTCCTTTTGGTCTTTGTCATACAGTTTTTCCGTGATCCTCCTAGAGCGATCAGTCAGACTCCGCATAGCGTTCTTTCAGGAGCTGACGGAAGAATCTGCAAAGTTCAAAAAGTCGAGAATCCCTACACCGGTAAGGAAGAAATTCTTATTTCGACCTTCATGAATGTGTTCAACATTCACTCCAACCGCAGCCCGATCGGGGGTACTGTTGAGGCTATTTATTACAAACCCGGCAAATTCTTGAATGCCGACCTCGATAAGGCCAGCATGGAAAACGAACGCAACGCCATCATCATCAAGTCTGATGAAGGCCCTGTGATTACCTGCGTTCAGATCGCCGGCTTGATTGCCCGCCGCATTATCTGTCATCTCCATATCGGTCAGGAAGTTACTCGCGGCGAACGCTTCGGTTTTATCCGTTTCGGTTCCCGTGTCGACGTCTACGTTCCTCTCAACTCTGAAGTTCTCGTTTTCGTGGGCCAGAAGGTTCGCGCAGCGGACACCGTCCTTGCTCTCCTGAATCCTCAGGAAGAAGAAAAACCGGAAACTCCGGTCGAAGCTCCCGCTGTTGAAGCCGTAGAAGTGACCGAAGTTGCTGCAACTGCTGACGCTGCTCCTGCTGCCGAAACAAAAACGACAGAAGAGAAGACTCAGCAGCAGGCTTAATCAGAAGGAGAACGCTTAAATGCCTTTACAGCGAGATAAAGCCAAACAGTTGCATGCCCGTCGGAATTTTCGTCCGCATCCTCGCGTGACACCGAAGGCCATCGTTCGCGAACGCATTGATACCGTCCGCAAGAAGGGGATCTATCTGCTTCCGAACTTGTTTACGCTTTCGAGTTTGTTCTCAGGCTTCTATGCCGTCATCATTGCGATGGCAGGCGACTTTGAAAAAGCCGCTATTGCGATTTTCGTGTCCATGATTTTGGACGGCTGTGACGGACGTGTCGCCCGTTTGACTCATACTCAGAGCTCTTTCGGTGTCCAGTTCGACTCTTTAGCCGATATGTGTGCTTTCGGCATGGCGCCGGCGATGGTGGTTTATCAGTGGGCTCTTCACGACTTAGGTCGTTTGGGCTGGGCCGCCGCCTTCGTATACTGCGCCGGTGCGGCACTTCGCCTGGCACGCTTTAATGCCAACGTAGATGTTGTTGACAAAGGCTTCTTCCAGGGTCTTCCTTCTCCTGCGGCCGCTGCTTTAGTAGCAGGTTTTGTTTGGCTTGCGGTTGACCAGAGAATGCCTGTTAACAGCGACTGGCTGCCTTGGCTTGCAATGGTTATTACGGTTTATGCCGGTCTTACCATGGTCTGCAACGCCCCGTTCTACTCCGGCAAGAGCTTCCATTACGGCAAGAGCGTTCCTTTCTGGGTGCTGATTGCTGCTGTGATCCTGTTGTTTGTACTTTCAACAGATCCGGCTCTGATGGTCTTCATCCTTTTCTGCTTGTATGCACTTTCCGGTTTTGCTTACCAGTTCTACCTCTGGTACACAGGTCAGCCGAATCCGGTTATTCCGCATCGTTCTGAAGTGGAATTAGACGAGCCTGCAGATCAGGTTAAATAGGAAATCATTAAGATATTCGTGCACGGCCCGGGGATTTTCCTCGGGCTTTTTTGATTGTCTTCTCTTTCTTGACCAAGTAACTTAAGTAAACATAAAAGTTGACTTAGTAATAAAAAATGTTTACTATTTAGTTGTTACTGAGGAGTTTTGGATGAAATATGGCCAGTTCATCAAAGCTCTTAAGGACAAGGGCGTGAAGGTTGAGGATCGCACAAGACATCTGAAGCTTTCTTACGGCGGCAAGCAAACAGGTTGCAAAAGGCATCCGGCGGAAGAGTATCCTCCGATGCTTCTAGCAAAATTTTGAAGCAGCTCGGCCTTTGAACTTAAGTAGCAGGCGGGAGGATTCCCGCCTTTCACGATATTGGAGGTTCATGTGAGATTTTCTTACCCTTGTGAAGTATCGAGAGATTCTGAGACCGGTCAGGTTATCCTGGAATGTAAAAATCCTTCAGCCTTTGCTTTCGGAGACAGTTTGGAAGAGGCTTTGAAAGAGATGCACTCTCTTTTACTCGATTGCGTTTCCGACTACATTGATGAAGGAAAAATTTTTCCGACTGTCACAAAACCTGCAAAAAAGAATGAAGTATCTGTCGAGCTAACTCCAAGTGAAACCGTCAAGGTTTTGTTTCTTAATTCCATGGTTGAAACCAAGACAAAACCGATCCAAATCGCCAGACGCTTAGGAATAGCCAAACAGGAAGTTACTCGGATTTTAAATCCCAGACAGAAAACTAAGATTGATACATTAGAAAAAGCAATCGAAGCTACCGGAAAAAAATTGATCTATTCAATCGCCTGACAAACATCAACAATAAGTTGGAATTGAATTCCCGTTGGCAGATGGCAGACATCCGGACGGGAATTTTTTTAGAACTTCTGCGTATTCCAGCGCCACTAATTATTTGAAGTGAATTAAGCCTTATCGCCTTCATCCCATCTAAAATTGAAAATAGATTTCACTCGAAAAAAGGTGTAATTCGTCAGACACTTTCGGGGATGCAGCAGGAGGCTCCGACAAGGAGAGTGTATTTGCTCGAAAGCGTCGCTGTTCAAAGGTAGGGCAGAGACGTTTACGCTGCTTTTCAGTGAGGCTCAGATCTCAACAATTTTTGTGGCTAAAACAATGACAACTGCAAGAGACAAGCTTTTTATTTTCGATACAACCCTTCGTGACGGAGAACAAAGCCCGGGCGCAAGCATGAGCCCGCAGGATAAACTCCGTATCGCCAAGCAGCTCGAATTTCTCGGCGTTGATGTGATCGAGGCCGGTTTTGCGGCTGCCTCTCCCGGAGACTTTGAATCCATCTGCGCAATTTCCAAGGTGATTCGCAACTCCACGGTTTGTTCGCTTGCCCGAGCAAATCCTTCCGATGTGAGAAAAGCCGGCGAGGCTATTGCCGCTGCTCCGAGACGCCGCATACATACGTTCATTGCAACTTCTCCGCTTCACATGGAGAAGAAGCTCAACATGACGCCGGAGCAGGTCATCTCTCGTGCTGTTGAAGCCATTCGCATCGCAAAGGAATACACCGACGATATCGAGTTTTCTTGCGAAGACGCTTCTCGCTCGCAGCCTGAATTCCTTTACCGCATCATTGAAGCGGCGATTCGCGAAGGCGCAACGACGATCAATATTCCTGATACCGTCGGATACGCAGTTCCGTCCGAGTTCGGCGCTTTTGTTCGTGATTTGCGTGAAGACGTCTATAACTCCGATCAGGCCGTTTGGTCCGTTCACTGCCATAATGATCTCGGACTTGCCGTGGCCAACTCCTTGTCCGGTGTAGTCCACGGCGGCGCTCGTCAGATCGAGTGCTCCATCAACGGTCTTGGCGAAAGAGCGGGTAACTGCGCTTTAGAAGAAGTCGTCATGGCGGTTAAGACCCGTAATGACTTCTTTAAGCTCGGCGTTGACATCAACACTCGTCAGCTCGTTCCGACTTCAAAGCTCGTATCTTCTGTCACCGGTTTCCCCATCCAGCCGAACAAAGCGGTTGTCGGTTCAAATGCCTTCTCGCATGCTTCCGGCATTCATCAGGACGGTGTGATCAAGCATCGCGAAACCTACGAAATCATGACCGCCGAAGATGTGGGTTGGACAAGCAATCGTATGGTGCTCGGCAAGCTCTCCGGCAGAAGTGCTTTCCGTCAGCGTGTGCGCGAGCTGGGCATTCCGACAAAGAGCGAAGCCGAGATCGATGACGCATTTGCCCGATTCAAAGATTTGGCCGATAGAAAAGTTCAGATTTTTGACGAAGACATTCAGTCGCTCTTTGATGCTAAGAATATCCAGCCCCAGGAAATTTCTTTTGTTTCTCTGAAGCAGGAAAGCCAGACGGGTAAGACACCGGTAGCTGAAGTGACCTATATGGACCACGGAGAGCAAAGGGTAGGGCGTGCCGAAGGCAACGGTCCTGTCGATGCGACGTTCCAGGCTATTGAAAGCTGCGCCAAGAGCGGAGCAGAACTTCTGCTCTTCTCGATTAACGCTCTGACTAAGGGTGCCGAAGCCCAGGGCGAAGTGACCGTTCGTTTGTCTGTTGGCGGCCGAGTCGTTAACGGCAACGGATCGGATCCCGATGTGCTGGCGGCTTCCGCTAAGGCTTACTTAGACGCCTTGAATAAGCTGGCTAAAGTTGAAGAGCGCAAGAATCCTCAGTTCGATCATGAGCCGACTCCATAAGAGCTGACTTACGAGTAGATTGACAGACGGGCGCTTCGGCGCCCGTCGCTGTAAGGAGATATAGATGGCTTCAGACGCAGAAATGGCTTCCTATATTGCAGACATGCTCAACCCGCTAGGAGAGGTTCGAATAAAGAGAATGTTCGGAGAATACTGTTTCTATGTGAACGAGAAGCCGGTCGGCTTTCTGTGTGACAACGAAGTTCTCGTCAAAACCAATGCAGAGATGAGAGCACTGCATCCTGAAATGCCTCAAAAGCTGCTTTTTGACGGAGCGGTCAATCCCATGTGGCTGATTGATAATCCGGATGATCGCGAAGCTGTTGAACAATACTTCGGCATTGCGGCAAAGATGCTTCCGGCACCCAAATCAAAGAAACCGAGGTCCTTAAAAAAGTCCGCAAAAATAAGAAAGTATCGGGACGGAGAGGGGTCGCCATTGAATGATCCTGCCGTAATGGGTGAGGGCACGGAAGAAAACAGTGACTAAAAGTTAAGGATCTGATGGAAAACGAGGAGAAGAATGGATTTTTTAGATATAATCTCGACTTGTTTTAATCACGCTCCGGCGTATTTTCCGTCGGAGTCGCTCGTAACGCCGAAAGGCAAAGGAAAATAAAATGGCACAGACTACTGCTCAAAAAGCTGAAATCATCGAGAAGTTCGCTCAGTCCAAGGGTGATACCGGATCTCCTCAGGTTCAGGTTGCTCTTCTGACAGCTCGTATCAACGAACTCACAGAGCACTTCAAAGTTAACCCGAAAGACCACCACAGCCGTCGCGGTCTTTTGAAGATGGTTTCCCGCCGTCGTAAGCTCCTTGACTACCTCAAGGGTCGTGACCTCGCAGCTTACAAGGCTTTGATCGAAGCCCTCAACCTGCGTAAGTAATCTTACCGGCATACCGATGAGCAGCGGTCCGCGGTTTTGTTACCGTTGACCGCTGTGTTTGTTTTTACAGATAAGAATTTTTTAAACCGGAACGTACGCGCGTTGCTGTATGTACGTAAGGCGGTGAGGACCGCCGAGTCGTAGATACCGCAATGTGCAGTTCCAAACATAAGGAAAAGAACGACATGACGATGTTCAATAAAGTAGTCAAGTCCTTTAAGTACGGCGATCACAACGTCCGTCTTGAAACCGGCGAAATCGCTCGCCAGGCCTCCGGCGCCGTGATCTGCGACATGGACGACACTGTCGTATTAGCCACTGTTGTTGCAAAGAAAGAAATTAAACCGGGTCAGGATTTCTTCCCTCTGACCGTTGATTACATTGAAAAGACTTACGCTGCCGGCCGTATTCCGGGAGGCTTCTTCAAGCGTGAAGGCCGTCCGAGCGAAAAAGAAACGCTCACTTCCCGCCTGATCGACCGTCCGATTCGTCCGCTGTTCCCGGAAGGTTTCTTCAATGAAGTTCAGATCATTATTCACGTCCTTTCCGTGAACCCCGAAGTTGATCCGGACATTCCTTCCATGATCGCAGCATCTGCAGCTCTGGCTGTTTCCGGCGTGCCATTTAACGGCCCGATTGCTGCGGCCCGCGTCGGCTACATCAACAACGAATACGTTCTCTGCCCGAACCTTTCTCAGATGAAAGATTCCAAGCTCGACCTCGTTGTTGCCGGTACGGAACGCGCTGTTCTGATGGTCGAATCCGAAGCGGATCAATTGTCTGAAGATGTCATGCTCGGGGCTGTTATGTTCGGCCATGAGAAGATGCAGGTCGTTATCGAAGCCATCGACCAGCTCGTCGAAGAAGGTGGTAAACCGCTGTGGGACTGGGCTCCTGCAGAACGAAATCAGCAGCTTGTTGCCCTTATCAATCAGGTTGTCGGCAACCGTATTCACGAGGCCTACGAGCATCGCAGCAAGCAGGATCGCAACGAATGCCTGCGCGCCATTTACGAAGATGTTAACGAGAAAGTTAACGCCGCTGTCGAGGTCGGCGAGCTCTCTGAAATCGGTGAGAACGAAGTCGCCAACATTCTTTTCGAAATGGAAGCCGCTCACGTCCGCGGCAAAATTCTTTCCGGTGAACCCCGCATCGACGGCCGCGACACCCGCACCGTTCGCCCGATTGAAATCCGCACCGGCGTTCTTCCGCGTGCCCACGGTTCTGCACTCTTCACCCGCGGTGAAACTCAGGCTTTGGTTGTTACCACGCTCGGTACCAAGCAGGACGAGCAGATTGTTGACGGTCTGACCGGCGAACAGCGTGAACGCTTCATGCTTCACTACAACATGCCTCCGTTTGCTACCGGAGAAACCGGCCGCGTCGGCTCTCCGAAGAGACGCGAAATCGGTCACGGCCGTCTGGCTAAACGCGCTTTGACAGCTGTTTTACCGAACGAAGAAGATTTCCAGTACACCATGCGTGTGGTTTCCGAAATCTGCGAATCCAACGGTTCTTCCTCTATGGCGAGCGTCTGCGGCGGCTGCTTGTCTCTGCTGGATGCCGGCGTGCCTCTGAAAGACTTCGTGGCCGGTGTTGCCATGGGCCTGATCAAGGAAGGCAATAAGTTTGCCGTTCTGACCGATATTCTCGGCGACGAAGACCACCTCGGCGATATGGACTTCAAGGTTGCCGGTACCGATCACGGCGTGACTGCTCTGCAGATGGACATCAAGATTGAAGGCATCAGCAAGGAAATCATGCAGGTCGCTCTGGCTCAGGCTAAGGAAGGCCGTATGCACATCCTCGGCAAGATGCACGAAGCCGTTGAAGGTCCGAAGACAGAACTTTCTCCGTACGCTCCGCGTCTGGTTTCCTTCAAGATCAATCCGGACAAGATCCGTGACGTGATCGGCAAGGGCGGCGCTGTGATTCGTGCCTTAACTGAAGAAACCGGAACACAGATCAACATCGAAGACGACGGTACCGTCACGATTGCTTCCGTTGACGAAGCTGCCGGTGCAGAAGCCCGTCGCCGTGTTGAAGAGCTTGCCGCCACCGTTGAAGTCGGCAAGGTATACGAAGGTAAAGTTCAGAGACTGCTCGATTTCGGCGCCATTGTTCAGGTTCTGCCGGGCCGCGACGGTCTGCTGCATATCAGCCAGATCGCTCACGAACGCGTCAATCAGGTCAGCGACTATCTCAAGGAAGGTCAGACCGTTCGCGTGAAGGTTCTTGAGATTGATGACAAGGATCGTATTCGTCTTTCCATGAAAGCTTTAATTGAAAAGCCCGAACACAAGGAAAAGAAGGAAGAAACTGGTCAGCAGGAAGGCAATCCTGACATCATCAAAGGCTAATTTCCTTTGATTCTGATTTAGCAAATTGACAGGACCGGCGGCAAAAACCGTCGGTTTTGTCTTTCAATTTGTTTCGAAAACCTGTAATGACTGCTTCAGATGTCTTTGCCATAATGCAGCGATTCATTGATGCACTGTGACAATAAAAAATAGTAATGAAATTGAATGGAAACTCCCTCGATGAAGTACTGAAGAAGGAAGCTTTATCCGATGAGGATATCGTGTTCCTGCTCGGCCTGACGGAACCTGAAGACTGCAAGAAGCTTCAGGAAGCTGCTTATAAGAAGACAACCGAGCTTATGGGGAATAAGGTTTATTACCGCGGCCTTATTGAAGTCTCTAACGTTTGCACGGTTGACTGCCGCTACTGCGGCATCCGTAAAGATAATCATGGCGTTCATCGTTATACGCTCTCGAAAGAGGAAATCTTGGAGGCGGCGATGTTTGCTGCTGAAAACGGTTACGGAAGCATTTGCCTTCAGGCCGGAGAGCGTAATGATCCTAAGTTTGTCTCATTTATTTCAGATTGTTTGCGTGAGATTCATCGAAAGACAGTTTCAGAAAGTCTTCCGAACGGCCTCGGGATCACATTAAGTCTCGGAGACCAGACAAAGGAGGTCTATGAAGAATGGGCGGAGGCCAGCGGCAACCGCAAGAATCTTCGTTATCTCGCACGCTTTGAAAGCTCTAATCACGAACTTTTTGATTTTCTTCATAACGTTCCTCACAAGAAGTCCAAACATCTGGAGCATCGTCTCCAGTGCTTGCAGTGGCTTAAAGAGTGCGGATATCAGGTCGGTACCGGCGTGATGATCGGAATCCCGGGGCAGACCCTGGAAGATTTGTGTTCGGACATTCGTTTGTTCCAGAAGCTTGAAGCAGACATGATCGGCATGGGCCCCTACCTCATGAGCGAGGGCGGGGATCTGAAGTCTTTGGGCCAAACGGAAAACAAAAAGCTTTTCCAGCTTTCTTTGAACATGATTGCGATCACGCGTTTGGTGATGGGCAATATCAATATTGCCGCCGCGACAGCGATGCAGGTTTTGGATCCTCAGGGCCGAGAAACTGCGATTTCTTACGGCGCCAATGTCGTGATGCCGAATCTGACTCCGCTGCAGTACCGAGAAGGCTATCAGCTGTATGACAAGAAACCGGGACTCAAAGATGATCCGGAAACCTTCGGTCTGAAGCTTGAAGAACGCATTCAATCGAAGGGCAGAGAAGTCGGCTGGAATCTTTCCGGATCGTCGAGAAAGTGGCTGAACCGCACCGGCAACTCTCAGGAAGGCTACGACGGCAAAAAGAGCGCCGGCGAGCAGTCCGTGGTGTGGATTAAATCAACTGACTCGTAAAACTACGAGTAAAATTCGGTATTTAGTTTCTACAACAGAGTATTGGAGTTATCTGATGCGCAGAAGTTTGGTGATTGCCAATTGGAAGATGAACGGCTCGGTCGATTTCATTGACCAATGGACGAACGTCTTCACAACTTTTTCTCCCGTGAACACCGAATTAGCCGTGTGTCCGCCTTTTGTCTACATTCGCTATCTCCAGCAGAAATTTCTGACAAGCGCACTCGATATTAATGTCGGCGCACAGGACTGTTCCGTTCATGAATCCGGCGCTTTTACGGGTGAAGTGAGCGCAGGGATGCTGGCCGATGTCAAATGCCCCTGGGTCATTGTCGGACATTCCGAGAGAAGGCAGTATCACGGGGAGACCAATGAAATCGTTGCGGCAAAAGCCAAGATTGCCATCGAACACGGACTTCGTCCGATTGTCTGTGTCGGCGAGACGCTGGAAGAGCGTGAAAGCGGACGAACAAGCGATGTTGTGATCGGGCAGCTCAATGCCGTTCTCGATGCGATCGGACCGGAAGCCTTGGTTACCGGAGCGGTGGCATACGAGCCTGTTTGGGCCATCGGAACCGGCAAAACCGCCACGCCTCAGCAAGCTCAATTAGTTCACGCCGAACTGAGGGATAGTGTAGAATCTCGGGATTCTCAAGCTGCTTCCGCGCTCAGAATTATTTACGGCGGATCCGTCAAGCCGTCCAATGCGGCAGAGCTTTTTGCCTGCAATGACATTGACGGAGGATTGGTCGGCGGAGCTTCTTTGAAAGCTGCGGATTTTTATGCCATTGCCCAGGCCGCCAGCGGAATAGGGCTGATTTAATAAACGGATACAATTTATTATGCATTTACTGATTACGGTTGCGGTTGTTCTGCAGGTGATTTCTGCAGTTGCAATCATTGTTTTAGTGCTGCTTCAGCACGGTAAAGGCGCCGACATGGGCGCAGCCTTCGGCGGCGGTGCCTCCGGCTCTCTTTTCGGAGCCACAGGAAGCGCCAACTTCCTTTCCCGTTCTACTGCTGTTGCATCCACCATTTTTTTCTGCGCTACATTAGCGCTGACATTCGGCGGTCAAGTTCGCAAGGCTCCTGCTGCAGGCGGTGTTCTGTCTACTGTTACGACTGAACAGAAGGCTCCAGCTCAGCCCACACCCCCTGTTCCTGCGACTAATACTAGTGATTCCACTGATAAGCCTGCACAAAATCAAATTCCGAGGTAGAATATCGTCTTTCGGTTCTGATGAAAACGGAAACGAAAGAAAAAGTTGAAAAAAGTGCCTTCGTGGTGAAATTGGTAGACACGCCATCTTGAGGGGGTGGTGACGAAAGTCGTATGAGTTCGAGTCTCATCGAAGGCACCAAACGAATTTAGCATATGCCCGTAAGCCTGAGTTTACGGGCATTTTCGTTGTCTATTACTGTCATTTACTGATATAGTTGCTGAAAATAAGTGAATTTTTAGTGAATGGAGAAGTGAATTTTAGGGGTGATGATTTTGGGCAACTTTAAATATTTTTCCCTGAAAAAGTAGCCTCGATTTCGAACCTTAAAACATTCGACCGATCTTATATTCCGCTTCTAAATACTTTGCTTCTTTTTTACTGACACAACCGAGCCTGGTCGGTAAGTTGACCGTCTTCTTGGCTGTGAAAATAAATTCACAAGTTGGCAACTGGTTTCTAAGGTGAACGTTTTGCTGAAGGTTCAACGTGTTACCTAAATGTAAAGGACAGGTTTATGGCTTACTTATTCAAACTAAAGGCGGGAAAATATCAAGTTAGATGGAAAGAAGGGTCCAAAGTAAAAAGTAAGACTTTCCGAACCCGGGCCGAAGCCAAGATGCTCCTGAAAGATATAGAAGGTCAACCGCAGTTAAGTGCTTATTTAACTTTTGCAGAAGCTGTTGATTTGTATGGCAGGGAGATAACCCCAACAAAGAAATCTTTTAGACCCGAGACCTTTCGTTTAGCCAGATTTAAAAATTTAGATTTTGCAGAAAAACGGCTCGTCGATGTCACTCCTGGGGATATTGAACGGTACATAACCCATAGAATGAACGATGTAAGTCCGACGAGCAAGAGACCAATTTCCGAGGCAACCGTTCTAAAGGAAACAACTCTGATGAATTCTATTTTTAACTATTGCATCAGAAATAAGTTTCTTTCCGTTAATCCTTATTCAAAAGTGTCGTGTAAACCGAAGAGCGGCGATCATCGGGAAAGAATTGCAACTGCTGAGGACATTGAAAAACTCAGATTTTGTGCAGATTGGGACGGTGTATCGGAGCCACGCACGCTGCCACAATTAGTTGTCCTTGCTTTTGAATTTGCTTGTGCAACCGGTATGAGAATCGGGGAAATCCTTCAATTACATGCAGATTGGATCAACGGGAACACCATTCATTTGCCAAAAGAAATCACTAAAACAGGGTTTAAAAGAGATGTGGCCTTATCATCAGAAGCAAAAAGACTTCTTGCCCTTGCAGAAAATTTCGGAGGTTATTCAAGAAGTTATTTTTCAGCCCTCGATTCTCAACAAAGGGACGCTCTTTGGCGAAAAATTAGGGATATGGCAGATTTGGGGCCAAAGCGCGATAAAAACGGCTTATTACTGGAAGAAGGCTTAAATTTCCATGATAGCCGAGCTACATTTGCAACTTGGGCTGCTTCTATTGACCCGGTAACAAATAAGCCCAGGTTAGACGTTCTCGCACTTGCGAAACAGACGGGGCACCGAGACTTGGCAATGCTCCAAAGGTATTACCGTGCAAATTCCTCAGTAATTGCAGGACGGCTCGACGCGGCAATCGAGCACGACAATATGGTTAATAAAAGAAAATAATCCAATGATTTTCCTCGTCCAGTTGGGCGAGGCCCTACGAACGTTTAGCAAACTTTTAACTTTTTGAGTAACTTTGGAAATAATGTTCAAAACGGGGTGTGACCTTGATGTAGTATTCTTTCCATTTTCGGCTTGAAGCCAAGCGAATCAAGTTTTCATTTTCAATATCGCGGAGTTGATTTTCCCCCGTATTTGTTTGGTATTTCGGATAAACCTTGCCAGTTTGGGGATCAATCACCTCCGCAGCGAACTCTTCGAAAGTGAACTTTCCGGCTCTGGTAATTAAGCGAATTCTTTCCAAGACTTGCTTAATTCGAGGAGAGAGCTTTTCAAAAGCTTCATGTTTTAAATCGTCATCGGCATCCGGTACATAGTTATATTCTTCAATGTCGGCGTGCTTAACTGTTTCTCCGTCACTGGCGAAAAAGCGAGCGACAGGAGAGTCCCAACCCTTCTCATCTGTAAAGGTAGCTTCAGCTTTCTTCCCGTCTGTAAGAATGACATCACGGATTCCATAAGGTGGAATCCAGGCATCTGCATAATAAAGATTTCGGCCATTAACCTTTTCAGGGAGTTCATCAATGTGGATGGCTAACGACTTGTAGGAAGTTCTTCCGGGAATCCAATGGCGTTTAAATTCCGAAAGTTTGGTTTCCCGTTTCATTAGCAGTTCTCTGCTGAAGAATAAATACTTACCGCCGTCTTCAACAATTCTGTAGGTAAATTCTTTGCCTTTGCTGTTGAAGTGGGTTAGAAGCTCGTCTCTAATTTCTTCCCAGCGCCATAACCCGAAACGTTGAGCACAGTAATCCTCAACGCGCTGCCGAAAATTGTATCTGGGGGAAAAGGGTCGGTCGTCATTAGCAAGTTCTTCTTTCAAAGAGTAAGGCGGATAATCAATGTCAAAAAGTGACCCGGAAGAAATTTGGAGACTTTTATAAACTTCTCGAACTTCGGGACGGCAGTCAAGGGCTGTCTCGATATCGTAGGCGCCCACCAACATAGACATGAATTTTCTTTTAAGGACGGCTTCACTGTCTGTGTTGCCGTCTTCTCGCATGAGCAATTCATATTGGTTAATGCGTAACCCTAAAGAAGTTAAAAAATGATTTGTTTTGGTTCTTAGGGCTTCAGGTCTGCCTGTGACGAAAATAGCTTTAAATCCTTTGTGAAGATAGTAATCCAAGAGAACTCGTGTGCATTCAACCGGTCTGCTGTTTTGGCAATCCAGTAAGTAGTTTTTCCAATCCCCTTTGGTCAAATATTCTTTTCTTCTGGATGTGTCGTCACAGAGGGTACCGTCAATATCGAAAACTACAGCTTTTTCCAACATTTTCTCTTCGCGCATCGTTGCTCTTTTTGATTGATTAAATCTCAGAATGGAGACTAGGATCTCTGATGTTCTGTCCTTTCAATATTCTCCGCTATAAATTTTGAGTGGCACACACGAAAAGGAGCCAAAAAAGACAAATCCAACCGGCACAAAAATATTTTTCACCGTTCAGACTGATTGGAATATTTTCTCAGCTCACACCGGATAGACTTTTTTGCCTCGTCAAAATTGTCAAAAAATTTGTTGTTAAATTGGGAGAACAGAAAGGAGAACAACCTATCACTTTCAAGAATAAAAGAACAGGTTGGAGTGAAAAGAAAACCTCTTGGTCCCGTCAACTCCAAACCAGGGGCTACGCATGAATTTATTTGTTAATTAGCGTGGTCAACGCTTCCAGAGCAGCCGTCGGAGACTGCAGCTTAGCCATGATTCGCTTCACGCTTTTAGCCTCTTTGCCGGTTTCGGTTTCCTCTTCTTTTTGAAGTTTTCTGATCATTCCGAGCGCCCATTTATTCAAGAGGACTCTGTTTTGCAGATAGTTAGCGTTTTTGCACTGTGTCCTATCTTGATAGAAGTTAACATCCAGAACGTAGTGGAGGTCGTTTTCAATTCCCCAGTGACGTCTAACGGCTCTGGCACATTGTTCTGCGATATGGGCATTCAAGAAGTTCAGGGAGCTAATATAGTAGCGATCAAGAGAACTGATCTCGCCGGTTGTCTTGTTAACGCTCTCAGTCGTAGTTTTAACGATCGTGCCTTCATCGAGCCCTATCCACTTCTTCAATAAGACTGCGGGCAGACAACTTCCGGGAAGCACCGAAATCTTTCTTGTCTCGATTCTTCCATGTCCGAGTTCAACTTTTTCGATCTCCACGGTACGAGTTTCAGTGCGGTCCATAAAGCTTAACTGTATGTCATAGAACAACGATTTGTGGTTCTGTTTCACCGCAAGACAGTAGTCTGCCTTTTTTTGGATTAGAGCTGAAGCAAACTTTTCCTGTGTATTGAGTGCGTCGGCCGTAACAATACATCCTGCCAAATCGAGTCCCTCAACCATTGAGGCGGCATGCGTAATCTCATTTTCCTTATTCCCAATGAGCTTTTGTCCTAAAGCAATTCCATTTTCAGTGTCATAGAAGGTAAGGATGTATTTACCGGCTCTTTCACCGCCTCTTCTAGAGGCTTTAACTGCTTGACCGTCCACTGCAACAACTCGAGAAGTAAATTTGTGGAGCAGCGGTTCTACAAGTCTGCCGTAAAAGCTCTGGAATTGTTCGGGATCTATCAGCATAAGAAGACGCCGAACGGTATCGTGAGAAATATCCTGCTTGGGAAAGTCTTCAAATACTGTCTCCAGGGCCGCTCGATGGTTGCTCCAATAATCAGCGATTTGAACACAGCTTGTCTGCCCGGACAACGAGCTGAGCAGAGCAACCAAATACACGTACGCCAAAGGATATTGAACCTTCGCAGCCTGACGGGGATCAATGACCTCATTGGACAGAATTTCAGAAGTTTTGTTAACGACATCAGCAGTCGAAGACTTAACCTCCTGCTTCAAATCCTTGATTTGCTGTTTAAGCAGGTAGCTTTTGGCATAAGTAAATACGCCGTTAACAATCGTACCGACCTGGGTACGCTGCTCACGAGATCTTTTGTGTTCCTTACTGTAGTAATAAGTGGACTTGTACACATAGAAGCGTTGTTGTTGCTCGTTCCAGTTGACCTTGCAGCCTTGCGGGATAAGGTCGAGGATTTCCTTGCTGACAGCCATCATGCCACCTATTAAATTATAGACATATATATTATATGTCATATTTCAAAAAAAGTCAACAGTTTTTGTCGACTTTTTAATGAGTTAAGGATGTTTCGTTAAAAATTATGTGCGTTAGCCCTGACTCCAAACAGCCGATATCCCTTCTTTCTTGATCATTGATTTTCCAAATGACTCGCCAAATCCCCAGGTCTGCAACCGGTTCAAACCAAACTCGCATAAATTCTCCTTATTGAGAAATTTTTTGAGCTTTTTGTAAACGACCTTTTAAACGTTTGATGTATCTTTCGTTGGAGGCAATTTGCTTCTGAAGTTTTTTTTCAAGTTCTAAGGTTTCTTCGTCTTTTTTTGAATAGAGAAACAACTCAATTCTTTCTTCGGGAGACGAATTGGCGAATGTTTGTTTATTGCTTTTGAGGATTTCAATATCCTTTTTCAGGTGAAACAGAAGGAATCCCTCTATTGCGATGAAAAGGGCCAGGGCGTATAAGGAACCAACATCCATCTGCATTATTGGCCTCCCGAATCAAGTTTTGAGATTTGAGCTTTAAGAGTTCTTATTGTTTGATATTGCCGGTTTCTCTTTTGCTTCAACAACTCTATATTTTGAGTCGCTTCGTTGAGCAGTTTCCCTCTGTAATAGTAATTCAGAGTTTTTCTTCTCCAAGAAAAATAATGTAAGTCGTCTCTTAGGGAGAGCAACTTGTAATTGAGGAAACAATAAACAAGTGCCAAAAATATTCCTATGAGATACAACTCATCGAGCTGGTCAATCTTTAAGAATCCCATGATCTTTTTCCTCTAATTCTTTTTTCAATCTTGATTGATACGAAGCAATCTCTTTGTCGGAAGGAGGGTTGTAAATAATAAACATTGTGGTCATTAGGCCAATGAACAATACAAAACCCACGATCATCTTTTTCTCCTTTTTTTCTTACTTTAAATTGCGAATGAGCCGAAACTTTAGCACTACAACTTTTGGGACGTAGTGCTTCGGTTTTGCAAAAACCACTAAGAGTGCTTTCTTAGAAGATCAGCAGTGTTATGGGCGCTGCGAGCCAAATGACTGGCTTCGTTAATAACGTCAGAGGCCTGTTCATTGCTTTTTTCTTCTATGTTAACGTGAGGAACAGTTGATTTAATTTCTTGTCCCGCTTTAGCACGGTATCCAGCAAATTTTCCTTCTCCGAAACCCACAGTCCCAATACTGTTCGGAGAGTCAGGGCTGTTTAAAGTACCGGCGTAACGAGCGTAGTTACCAAGAGTGATTTGATTCTTTCCAGCCTCAGCTCCAATGGCGCATAGGGCTTTTTGCTTTTCTATGTCAGTTCCGTCAGAGAGCAACTCCAATGTTGCTGCAACTCTGGCTTGTTTTGCATCTAAAAAGCCCCCGGAGGCAGACATCATCGAGGTCATTCTTTGTCTTACAGCATTTGGGTCACAAAGTGCTTCTCCCTGTGTGAGGGCCTCACGCATATTTCGACCTTCATTGCCTCCGTTATCAATTTGGTCAATGATTTGTTTTGCCAAAACATTAGATGGGGCAGAATACGAACCGTTAAGACTATTCGCCAAAGACTGAGCTGCGGTAAAGCTCTGGGATGCCTGATTTACTTCCCCCGCAGCTCTTTGCATTGAAGAAATGTCAGCCATTGTATTTTTATCAGAGAACTGACTTGCGTTTGCTGAAGCAATGTTCCTAGCAAAAGAAAATTGAACTCCTTTCTGAAGAGAATCACGGTAATTTGATGAATTAGTTGAAGTAAGTTGATTTGAAAAGTTCGAGTCTATTCCTCCGCTTAAGCCAAGTTTGCCACCAACGCCTTTTAATTTTTCGGCAACAGAAGAGGCTGAAAGATGCTTATTTATTCTGTCCATGTTTAATACGGCGCTGACTCCACCACCAACGTCCATTTTGGCCCCTATCTTTCCTGAAACAACGTCCTGATACACTCGGGCTTGATCGGCTGCGCTCATATGATTGAAACTATCAAGAAAGGCATCAGTATTACTCTCGATGGCGGATCTGGTGTTGCCAATTTCTTGGGCCAAAGATTTATTATGTGACAACGACTTTATGAAATTGTCCATCTTTGAATTTACGAGTTGATCGGAACTCGAAATCAATGAACTCACTTGCTGACCAAAAGATATGTTTTCGTAGATGGCTTGTTTGCCGATAGACAAATGACCCGCCCCTCGATTGGCTTGCTGAAAGGCTTGTTGGTCGAACACGTCTCCAACTTTTACAGAGCTGGGCGCCATAACTTTTTCGTCAACGTGATCTCCCCCGTTAAGTCTGCTCGCTAGCGTTGTAAAGGCGTAGGTACTTCCGGTCACAACCATAAGTGCAAGCAGTGGTGTTGCAGTCATAAGCATCCCGCCGGTAGCAATTTGGTTTTGCAGAGTAGAAATAGCGGCAGTAACACCGTCAATGCTTCCCAGATTTATGCCTTGAAGTTGTCCGTTAATCGATAAAGAGATGTAGAGATTGCAAATTGCCATAATCGGCATCCACAAATTAATCCAAAATAAGGTTTGTAGATACTTACCGATCAAACCCAAACCGAACATTCCATAAAAGAAAAGCATGGCACAAAAGGGCGTAATGGCATAAACGAACCCTTCGAAAAAAGTCATCAACGGCATTACGACAGTGGCCCAAAGGCTCTGTTCGGAAACCCATTGATAATTTCTTTGTTGTAGAGCCTGAGCGACCATTGTGTCCGCCAATGCTTCGGACCGAGTATAAAAATGATGATAGGCGTACTGGAAGATGGGTGTAATTATTGAAGCCAAGGCAAAGTTTTGTTGCTCTTGGGTGGAAACGTCTAAATACGTAAAGGCGTCATTGATTGTGAGTTGATAGTTTGGGGTTGACCCCGAATTCATGCTTTGAAGAGAGTTATTAAGGATGCTGCTGACGTTTTCATTTGTGATTTTCGAGAAGACATCGGAATTAAGTTCCGAATATGCTTCTTTACAAGTAACCTCCTTTTTGTTGTTTCCTCCATTGCCCCAATAATAAATGACGGAACCTTTAACGTTGTCTTCGCTCCCATATTTAAGGAGATCCTGAACATTCATTTGTGTTGCCGAAGCTCTGTCTTTTTTCGCTATTCTTAAAGCTGGTACAGTGCAATTTTTCATATAGGCGCCGAGACTGGCTCGCACATCAACTCCTGTCTCAGTACTGAGTCCGTCCAGCATAAAACCGGAACTGGCATCTTGTTCGGCAATTACTAAATATTTAAGGGAGCTAAGGTATGGAAGTTCAGTAACGCGGTTTGCGGAGCCGAAACCCGTTTCGAACAGCACCGTAAGACCATAACCAACTTTTGAAATCATGGACCCGGAAGCTGCAACTCCCAAAGGGACGTTATCGACGGTGTAAACATCGTTGGTATATACGTCCTCCACAATGACTCTTGACGGAGATCCGAAACAAATTCCGAAAAGAATAAATCCTAAAAGGACGTGCTCCCATGCGATACTTCTTCCGCCTCGTAAAACTGCCTGAAGGCAGACGACGATGACTGAAAATAACATTGCTATTGCAACGGCCTTAATAAAATCCCCAGTTCCGGTGAGCATTGCAACCGCGTTAAAGACTTCCCTCAAGAATCGCCCGCTTCCGATGCTGTACATTGAAAATTCCAACATAGATGGCTCCTTAAGGGTTAATTCATTCTGATCGGGAACGCTCCGATAGGAGCGTCTGTTTTAGCCGAGTCTCCCTGCGGATCCGGAAGATTATTCTTGAAAGTTTCATAGCGTTTAAGGGCTTCGGAAATCGTTCCGTATTGTTTTCTCAAGTCCTCGACTTCAGCTCTTATGCTTCGCTCATTTTCCTCAATTTGTTTGAGTGCCTCAGAGGAATAGGAAGAATCTGTTTGCTGTACTGCTTCGCGAACTGAATTTCCAAGCTGTTTGGTCATGTCGTATAAAACTTCTACGGTAATGATCGGAAGAACCTCTTGAATATATAAGGCTGCAATGCTCGGATCCAGGATGGAAAGTTTTTGGATTGGGACTCCAAAGGAGGGACCGATGTGAGCTAAGAGGTTTTGTTCCTGAGCTGTTAATTCCCCGTTCTTTGGGTCATTAAACTTCACAACGATACCGCCGGGAACACCTGTTGTACGGTAATTGTTGCCTAAAAGAATATCTTCAAATCTTTCTTTGAGTGAAATGATAGTGCGTCCGTCTTGCGGAATCATCTCTACACATCCTTTTTCCAGGTCGCCGATTCCGCTTTCATAGGAGGCGCATTTATAAACCGTAAGATTGTTTCCGCCTTCCACAAGAGATTTGAATTTCAAAATCCCCGGTTTGTACTCGACTTCCACATTAGTCTTACCGTCAACTTTATTGCCCTCTTTGACAATAATTGTTCCGAACAAGGACATCATCTCTTCTATGGAATCCTTGTCCCCGCCGGGGAACCATGTGGTGGCATTTTGCTCAACCATAGACCGATAAACAATATTGCCCAGTTTTCTCTTGGTTTCTTCGATAGTGAGTGTGTCTCCTATCGAATCGTCAATGGTTTTTGCAGCGTAATCGTCACTTGAGGTGCCTTTGGATGTGGCAATTCTCTCGACTCTTGTTTTGAAATTCTGCCAATGCGGTCCTTGTCCGGCCACGCCGTCAACTATAACCATAGCTGCTTCACAAGAATTATTCAGAAGGCGAACCCACTGCTGAATTTCATGTACAAGGTTTTTGATATTCAGACCGATTTGCGCACTGATGGTGTCAATGGCAATCGAAAAAGCGTAGCCCGCAGCATTGGCTGCAATAGCCCGCATGAGCTGGACAAATTGATCTGCATTGATAAAAGAAAAGCTACCGCCGAAAAAGTCGATGCCACCGCATCCTCCTCTCCAATCCGGAGGAGCAATTGATAGGAGGTTGGAACTGACAATACGATTGTGAATGCTTAATCCGCCACCCGTTACGACGCCTCTACGAATGCCTTCGTAAACGCCCGGTTTGCTGGTGTTGGTCATGCTGTTGAAAATTGATTCCATTGTCCCTTGTATTCCGGCATTTGCGGGCTGGATCACACAGGAACACGCCAGGGCTGTGGCTAACACTAAAGATTTGATTCTCATAAGAACAACCTATTTTTTCTTGGACGTTTCTGCGACAGACTTCATTTCATTGACAGCTTTTTCCGCATTTTTGAGACTCTTTACCGTGCTCATGTCGGTATTTGTAACCTTGGCTCGCATAGTGACCAGCGGCACCAATCTGTCGGGAGGAATGAAACCGTCAGCTTCCTGATAGCTTCTTAATTTCTGTTCGGATAAGGGAGAGGAGGTCTGAAGCGCTTTGGAAAGATCATTCCTCATGCCTTCAACCATAGGACGGGTTTTTTCGAACTGTTCTTCTTTTATCCAACCCTTGCGTTTGGAGACCAAAAGTATTCTTTGCTCGATTTCGTTTAGAGAAAGAATTCCTTGAGATATCGGCTCTGCATCACCTTTTGGCGTTACAAGAACGAGGGCAGGGACCTGGCTTAGGCCCAGCTTTTGCGCGAGTCCCGCATCCGGTTTCCACGGAAAAGGATCTTTGCCGTCTTGGGTCTGGAAGCCGATTCCATCTACGGACACTCCCATAATGGCAATGTCATAGCGTTTGGCAAAGTATCCCAAGATTGGAATTTGGGCTTTGCAGTATGAACAAGTTGATGAGAAGAAGAAAAAGATCCCGACCTTATCACTCAAGGATGCAATAAGTTTTCTGGCTTCTTCCGTTCCTTTTGCATTGAGAGTGTTTGCTGCGACTGTGGAAAAACCACGTCTTGCGCTTTCGTCAATCAAAACATCTCCGACGACTTGCGCCTGTACCGCTTGAGAGAAGTTTTCTGCCTTATCCAACATTATTCTCTGGATTAGAAGAAAGGCCCGGACGTTCTCAGGAGTCGGATTGTCAATTGCTAAGTCCAAGTATCGCGGAATGTTCTTTCGCAGCCAAGCAACTGAGAAAGCCTTTTCGGGATTTTCTGCATTCTTCAGTTGTTCCTGAGGACTGGGAGTTTGTTTTTTAAGTTGTTCAGGCTTTCTCGGCTCTTCCTTTTCGTCCTTATACCAGAACCAACCGTCTTCCGAATTTTCATAAAAAGAAGAGGAGGTGTCAGGACGATCATTAACTGAGGCGGCTGCAAATACGTTTCCTGCGAAAAGTGCAGAAAAACATATAAATGCAACTCTCTTTAAGATGCTTACGTTAGTCACAACTTCTCCATATTAAATTGAGGTTATGTCTCTAAGATAAGCTTTTGAATTTCTTCTCCTGCTGCGAAATTTGACGAAACCTTTGAGTTTCATGTCAGAAAAAAATGTTCCGCAAATGTAATTGGCTCTGTTTTTGTTTTGTGCTAGATTAAGAGGCACGGAACTGGTGTTCCTGAATTTCTTGGTCGTGCAGACCATGTTATCGGCCCTGCTTCAGGCTTTGGTGGCGGATTTGAAAGACAATCTGCGTTACGCGGTAAGGAAGCTAAAACCGCAACTTGCCGGAAAGAGGAATGATTCGCAAAAGCGGTCATTTGGTGATCTTTCATTACGGGGAAGTTGCGTCTGCCGATTTCATATAGAGTCAACCTTCGGGTTGATTTTTTGTACCTTCCACTTGTGGCATTTGCCACTTGGCGCGCCGATCGCGTGATTTCGGCCCGAGTCTCCTAGCCCGAGATGCGGTAACGGGAGGTTTATTCCTCCTTTTTCCTCGACAAACCCCTTGACCTTGGCGGGTCATCGCGTGCGTTGTTGGACTTTTGTCAAAACGCTCTTTTGTTTTGATACTTACGGAAATCCGGTCTTCACAGACTGTGCGCTTTTCCGTTTTTTCAGTTAACGGGAATCCGGCTTTCATCGGCTGTGCGCTTTCCTGTTTTTTTTTCTTTACACGGGCATCCGGCTTAACAAGCTGTGCGCGTACCCGTATTTAACCTTGATCTTTGGGATTCTTTTCTTGGAAGTTTTCCACTGATTTTTTAGATGGGCATCCGCCCTTTTTTAACCTCCTCTGACGGGGCAGAACTCCCCGCAAGGGAAGGTTTTGCGCCTTCAAAGGATTTTTTTACGCTTATGGAGGCGTTAATTATGCTTAACTACAAAAGCTTAAATGCAGTTACTTTAGTCGGTCGTATCGGTAGTTTGGATATGCGTTCTTCCGCTTCCGGAAGCAAGTTTTTAACTTGTTCCGTTGTAACTGAATCATCCGTCAAAGAAAACGGTGCCTGGACTCACAAAGCCGTTTGGCACAACGTTACGGTTTTTGGAAATGCTGAAAAAATAATTGAAAAACTCGAAAAGGGTTGTTTGGTTATGGTTGTCGGCAGTCTCGATTACCGAAAGACGGAAAAAGGAATGTTCTGCAATATAGTTGCTGATCAATTCCAGATTCTTTCGTCCCCTACAAAAGACGTTCAACAGCCACAGGCTCGCAGCCAGCCTCAGCGTAAAGCTCCAGCTCCTGCCCAGACACGGCCTCAGACTTCTTCTGAAGACGAGGAACTTTTCTAGTTTTTTCTGAAACCCTTGCGGGGCTTGTCTCCGAAGGGGAAAAGCTCCGCTTTTATGGAGCTTTTTCTATGAAAAAATGGATTGTGCCGCTTTTGGTTATATTAACTGCGGCATATTTCTTGATTTCTCTATTTTTTGCCTATGAACAACATAGGGAATTTACAGAGATTCAACACAAATTCTGCATTGCAGAATTTTCCGAGCATTGCCCAAGTCCTGCCCCGGATTACTGGAAAGGTTTTTTCAACTTTCTCATCGGGAGGTAAAATGAAGTTAACATTTTCAAGATTGGATGTGAGGGATTGTTTGCTAACCCTCAAAACCTGTTCTGAAATGGTAATTTCCGGCTATGCTGTTGGTATCTTTCTACGGCAAAGTTTTATTTTGGCCGATGCTATGACCCTTTTCGGAATGTTGCTTTATGTTCTTGGACTTGGTTTGGCAATAAGGAGGCTGTAATGTGGACATTGTTTTTTTTCAACACATTCTGCTTTGTATTGGGCATGGTACTTTTTTGCATCTCTAAGTATTTGCCCGATGAAAAAGATCTGAAAAAGTAGAGTAGGCGTGATTTTGTTTTTAATCGCACCTTTTCTGCGTCAACTACCTCGGCCTAAAGGCCGAGGCTTGAAAAAGCCTCTAGTTGACTAGCCTCAGGCCGTCGTTTGGCGGACTACGTTGGTCGGGAACCTATAGGCACCGCGGGATGCAGATCCTAGTCCCGCGCTCTGCGGCCGATGGTTAAAAGCTCTGAGAGGTAGGAGCGGTGCTGTCGGCACGAAACCCCTTCCAACATTGGCGAAGGATCACAACCGGTCGAAAGATCGAGAGGAGGCGGAACTTGAGAGTATCCGTCTCAAACTTTTTTACTTAACAAAAACAGGAGGCTCTTCCTCCCCTGCCTGAAAGCAGGGGTCTCCTCGCATAAATTTGATGAAGGAGTCAATGGCAGTTCAAAAATCTGAAAAGAAGCTTTAAGAGCTTCTTTCAACAAATTATTAACCCTCGCGGGGATAGTTCCCCGTCAGGGTCGCTGTCTCCGTTTTTTCTTATGGAGACAGCAGCTATGCTACAAACCAAACTTTATACAGGATCCGATTTTCCAGAATTGTTGGACGAAACTTCGGGAAAATTTATTAAGTTGCCCGAAAAGTTTTCTTTAGAAGGTTTTGAACCTTCTCAGAATCCGATGGTTCCAATGGTTCACAAGGATTACGTCTTCACAAAAAGCCTGTTCCGAGATGTCGCGCTGTTTTTGGCACGTCCTCACGGACACGCTCTTTGGCTGGCTGGTCCGACCGGCTCCGGCAAGACTTCCGTTATTACGGAACTTGCGGGCCGTTTGAACTATCCTGTGTACTCCATTACCTGCAACAGCAGGATGGAATTTGACGATCTCGTGGGACGACCAATGGTTATCTCAAAACCGGGAGAACAACCCTCTGTGAAATTCATTTACGGTCCTTTGGCCCGTGCTATGAAATCAGGCGGTATTCTTCTGTTAAACGAGGTCGATTTATGCGATCCGGCTCAACTTTCCGGTCTGAATGACGTGCTTGAAGGGAGACCTTTAACCATTACTCAGAACGGAGGAGAGCAAATCCAACCGCATCCTATGTTTCGCGTCGTTGTTACCGCTAATTCAGCGGGCAACGGAGACGAAACCGGCTCTTACACCGGCGTCCTTTCTCAAAACGTCGCTGCGATGGACCGTTACAGGCTGATGCGTGTGGATTATTTGTCCGAAGGAATCGAAACTGTTCTTCTAAAAAAGCTCTTCTCAAACATTTCTTCGCAGATTTTGACCGGGCTTGTAAGATGCGCGAACAAAATTCGCAAGTCTTATATAGAAGGAGAGTTAACGGCTCCTATGAGCACTCGTTGTTTGTGCTTCTGGACAGAACTTATGCAAGATTATGCAGGTTCGCAGAATCCTGTAAAGGATGCTTTAAAACTTTGTTATGCAAATCGCTTAAGTGCTGCGGAACAAACCGCTGTTTTTAGCATTTGCATGAGCATATTAGGCGGGAAGTGGCTTGATTAGTCCAATTCTCTCTTAATTCAAACCCTGCGGGGATAGATTTCCTCGCAGGGGAAATCTGTCTCCGTTTTTTCATTTATGGAGATAGATATGTCTGATTTGGTATCAACAACTACAACTGTTCAAACCCCGGCAGTGCCAAACTTGAATTCCGGAATTGACGGAACACCTTTAAACGGTGCGAAGTTAATGGGCCAGCTTGCTGCAAGATTCGGAGTAGAGCCTAATAAATTGGCAAAAGCTCTGAAACAAACTTGCTTTCGGCAAACTGACGGAGAAATCTCAAGTGAGGAATTGCTTGCGTTGGCCGTCGTTGCAAATGAATATGGTCTCAATCCTTTTTTGAAGGAAATTTACGCTTTCAGAAATAAGAACGGAGCCATTATGCCTCTCGTCAGTATTGACGGTTGGTTAAAAATTATGCACCGCCAGCCTACATTCAGAGGTTTTGAAACAACCTTTGGTCCCGACGGTTCGATGGTTATGGGCAAGGAAGCTCTTCCTCAATGGTGTGAAGTCGCTATAAAGAAAGAAGGTCTTGATCTTCCCATTAAGCACCGGGAGTATTTGTCTGAAGTGTTCATGGATACAGGTCCGTGGAAAAAACATCCGCGTCGTATGCTTGAGCATAAGACGATGATTCAGGCTATTCGATACGCTTTCGGTGTGTCGGGTATTCCCGATGAGGATGCTGTGCGGGAGATGGATGAGTCATTCTCCGTACAGACAAATCCCGTACAGACAAATGAACCGAAGGTTCGAAGAGCGCAAGCTTCTGTTTATCCTGTTCTGAGCAAAGAATTGCTCGAACGCCAGATAACACAAGCCGTCGTTCGCTCTAAAAACGTGCAGGGCTTCGATCCGATGGCTTGGGTCGATGTCCAAATCAACCCTGCGCAAAGAGAAGAGGCCCGTCGTTTACTTCAGTTGAAACTTAACCCTCCTCAAGTCATTGAGGCGGCAGAAAGTTCTCAAGTTATTGAAGTGATGCCACCCTCAGTCGCAACCGCAGAAAATGCTTCAGAAGATGATTTCTACCTGCCCTCGGAAGAAGGTTTGGAAGGTATCTAAGGAGGCAATATGCGCGTGGTCGATCTTGACCAACGCACGGATGAGTGGAAACGGTGGCGCAAACTTGGCGTCACTGCCACCGACAGTCCTGTTCTTTTCGGTCTTGTTCCTGAACAAAACTCCATTGAGCTTTGGGCAGAAAAAACCGGATTAAAGGAGCCGACTGACTTATCCGACATACCGGCGGTGCGTTGGGGTGTGGAGCATGAAGACTATGCCCGTTCCCTTTGGGAACTCAAACATGGTGATATTGCTTCTCCGCTATGCGTGGAATCGGATGCCAACCCTATTTTCAGGGCTTCACTTGACGGTTACACAACCAACGGGGAAGTCTTGGAAATTAAATGTCCGTATCCGGACGGCATCACGATTATGGATGTGAAAATCCGGCGGGAAAACAGCGATGCGTACAAAAGATATTTCATCCAAGTACAGCACCAGCTGATGGTTTCAGGTTCACTCTTGGCTCATCTGGTTTTTTTGGACGAAGACGAGTTGATTGAGTTTGAAATCTCCCGGGATGAGAACGTCATCAACGAAATAAAGCAGAAAGGGGAAGAGTTTTTCAAGGCAGTACTCGAAAAGAGACCTCCAAGAGATAAAACCGGCTGGTTGCCAAAATCGGCCGAGGAAGAAACTTTATGGAGGGACGCTGCGGAACGTTATCTTGAAGCAGTTTCTCTTGAAAGAAGGTACAGAAGTCAGAAGGAACAAGCTAAAACGGAACTTCTGGGTATGATCGGCGAGTTTTATTCTTACGCTGATTATGCAGGTGTTTTAATCACTAAAGAACCTTCGAGGCCGTCATCTTCGGTGTCGTGTTCCAAAGTTTTGAAATACCTGATGCAGAAAGAAATTCCGATAACTGAGGATGTTTTTAAAGCTTGTGTAATGCCGAAATCTGAGTCGAGATGGAACGTAAAACCATCTCCAACGGAAACGCGGGAGTTGGTGTTTAACGACCGGGAACGACTTAGAGATTCTGATCAAACCCATCTTTCAGAAGATTTGGACGATTTCGAAAACTCCGAAACAGGAGCTTTCTGGTTCTGAAGAAACCGAAAATTCTTCTTTCTTTTTTAATTTTTATCAACCCTGCGGGGACATCGTTCCTCGCGGGGGATTGGTGTCTCCGTGTTTTTTTCTTTTAAAGGAAATAATCATGGAAAACACAAAACTTACTTCTCTCGACAAACTCCAGAGAATTGCAGTCATCACTCCGCAGTTCAGAATTTGGACCGGCGAAACCGTTCTTAAAGCCACCGATTTTATAATCGGTGAGGGCGGTGAGCTTCCTGACTCTGAGTTTGCGTCTTTAGGGCGAAAAGCTCTAATTGATAAGCAACACCTCAATGTGTTTCGCAACCTAAGAGACAACTTCCGCAAGGAATGCGGTTCAATTGGGTTGCCTTTTCTCGGTGGTTTCGCAGTTGAGCTCTCCAAGCTCGATGAATTGAAACCTATGCTGGACGATTATGTCCAACAATTCAAAACAGAGATTGACAATCTTTGTGCGAACGTGGAAAGGTACTTTGAGGATTGGCGCGAGAAGAACCCCAAGTATGCTCAGAATCTTCTGACGGATAAAAAATCTGTTGAAGACGTGAGGAGCAGATTCAAGGCCGGCTATGTCGTGAACAAGGTTACACCTCTTGAAGGTGAGACCGAAAGTCTCGAAAGAGAGGTTGAAGGTCTTTACGGTGTGCTTCTTGAAGGAATTCGAGAGGAAGCCGCGAAATATCTTTCAACTTCCATTACCGGAAGTGAGGAAGTCACTCAAAAGGCTAAAGCAGTCATTTTTAGAATGATGAAAAAACTTCAGTCCTTAGAGTTTTTGAATCCTGAAATCCGTTTGCTTCGCAGGATGATTCACAGCGAGGCGAAACTGCTTCCTTCGAAGGGCAAATTAAGAGGTTCCGACTACTGGCGTTTATTTGGTTTGATGACAATTTTGTCATCCCAGAAACTTACAGAAGACATTATCAGCGGAAAATCGAATATAAGTTCTTTAGTTGGTTCTTATATTCCTGAATCCGCACAATCCAATCAACCCGAGAAATCCGAAGTACCCGTTCAGGAGACAACGCTTGATACGGATGAAGGTATGTCTCTGTTTGAAGGACTTGATAATCAATCTTCTCAGGCGGAAGTAACGGAAAAAGAAGAAGTTTCCAATCCCATGGACATTCCTTTGGAATCGGCTGTAGCTGAAGAAACTTCTGAAGTGACGAAACAAGAAGTTAAGCCTGAAGCTTCTGTAGCGGATCTTCTTCGTGAAGAGATTGCAAAAAGGGGCGGAGATGCTGATCACTTTGTGGTTGTATCTGCCGAACCTCTGACACAGAAGTCTCCGGAACCGGTTTCTCCGAAACCTGAAAAGGCTAAAGAGGAACCTGCTACTTTTTGGTTCTGATCTTGTTTTTCAACCCGACGGGGCTTCGGCTCCGTAAGGGGTTGAAGTCTCTGGATCTTAGAGACATACAAAATGTTAAACAGACAAATTTTCTATCCGATTGTTTTTCGTAAAATATACGGAAAATATTCGGGAGAAATCTATATGCAAAAAAGGATTGAAAGCGCATTACCTGAACACACTTTTCAACTTATGAAAGAGGCATCAGCAATGAGCGGTCAAACTGTGAAGAACTTCATAGCAGCGGCTGTTACTGAAAAAACTCTTTCTGTTCTGGAAAGATTTAAAAATGTATCTTTTAGGGAGATGCCTGTTCCAGTCGAAGTCCAAGAAAAAATTCTCAAAGCAATTATGGCTCCTGAATTATTTGAAGAAGCCAATAAAAGGTTGCACGCAGAGAAAAATCCTATAGACATTTCAGGTTGTTTAAGGAGTTTGGATGAAACTTCTTCCAGTAAATAGACAACACAATAGAGATCTATTTGATTGCGGGGAAGAGAATCTAAACACATTTTTCAGATGCTATGCGTCTCAATGTGTGAGAAACAGAGATTGTTCTTGCTATGTTTTGACGGACGATCCTCTTGATCAAATTCCATTAGGGTATTTCACCTTATCTTCTTTTTGTATTAGCAGGACATTGCTGTCGGCTATGAAAATAAGAAGCGGTTATACCCAAATTCCTGTAACTCTATTAGGGAGACTGGCTGTTGATATAAAAATCCAAGGAAAGCGAGTAGGGCATTACCTACTCAATTCTGCCTTGCTCTTGGCTGAAGAATCACCTGTTGCATCGCATGGTGTTTATGTTCAACCTAAAAATAGCAGAGCCGCCGAATTTTATCGTTCGGCTGGATTCTTAGATTTGGAATCAAATAGCAACAATCCTTCTTACTCAATGTTTTTTGCCTTCAGGCGAAAGACTCTTAATTAAATTTAACCCTGCGGGGACACCTCCCCGCAAGGGACGACTGTCTCCGCTTTTTCTTTTGGAGACGGCAATGGCTAACGCTGCAACTGCTGCGTTTATTCGCAGCTTACCAATCACAGCTAAATCTTTAGCTGATAAGTTTGGAGTAAATGTTTGCTTTGAAGGAAACGCAGTTCCTCATACTGACGGTTCAACCATAGTTCTACCCATTTTTTCGGAAGAATCGACGTTAGGTGACAAAGAGGCATTTTTGGGATTTCTCATCCATGAATGCGCTCATGTTCGCCTGACAGACTTTAGGTCTCTTCCGCCGGATGGACTGGCAAATCTTTTCAGTGCAACCAACATGCTGGAAGATTGCAGGATTGAGGAAATTACTTGTAAGAATTTCTTCGGAGCTATTTACCTCCTTAATAAGGCACATTTGAGATGTGTGGAAGGTTGGGAATATGAAAGGTTAAACAACGTTACCCTAATGCTGGTTTGGGCAATGATGTTTATTAAAACCAAACTTTCAATTTTCTTTCCCAAGTTCACAAACCTTGAAAGTGTTTTGGGCAATATACTGGAAACCCGTCTTCCGGGCTTGAAAGCCAGAGCTGAAGCTCTTTTGACGAAAGAGTTCGCTTCGGCTGACACCACACACAAAATTGGTGAACTGGCTCAAAAATTGCTGGATTTGTACGAAACCGACAAAAAAGAAAGACCAGAGGAGAAGAAATCCGATTCTGCTCGATCTTCTAAGGAGGCAGGTAAGTCTGGGGCGAAAAACTCCGATAAGCCTAAGTCCGGCAAACATAAAGAATTGCAACTTATTGAGGTGATCGAAGATACTCCGTTGGATATAAGCAGAAAGTTCAAACAACTGGCTGTCCAATCTGCGGAAAAGTTTTCGACCCAACACAAGCGCCCGGCGATTGTGCTTGCAAATGAATCCGCTGCACGCATAAAAGACACTCTTAGAAGTTCTAGTCCTGAGTCAACAAATTTGTTTAGACAAAAGGCATTAGGGCTGACGCAAGGGTTACGTCGCGGTTTGGAAAGCTTGGTTCAGACTCATAGTATGCAAAACCTCGGAAACGGTAGAAACGGTAGAAGACTGGATTTCGGCAATTTGAATAAGTTGTCAACTTGGGATATGCACATTTTTCGGAGTTCAATCCTGTTCAAATCTAAAAGAACGATTGTTCATATTCTTTTGGATCGCTCAGGTTCAATGACGAAAGATGACGCACAAATGGCGAAGATTGCCGCTTACGCTTTGTTGGAGACTCTTGACAGGATCCCCAAAACTAAAGCCCAGCTTTCAGCATTCCCGGCCATTACCAAAGATACCGGTCGTGTTACCGTCGTTCCTTTGGGTGAAAAGCCTCGTACTTTTGCTTCTGTCATTCAAGGTTTAAGCACATTCGGCTATACCCCTTTCGTTACTGCGATGGAAGAGGTGAAAAATGTCCTTGCAACTCAACAGGCCGATAAAAAAATCGTGCTTGTGATCACAGACGGTATTTTTAGTGAAGCTGATTCTGAAGTTGAAAAGCTAAGAGCAAGTTTCGATAAAGACGGTATAAAAACCGGCGCTATCGGGATAAGAGCTGAAGGAAACCTGCCGATGTTTTTTGGTAAAAATTTTGAGTGTGTTGAATCTCTCTCAAGATTACCGGGTGCGGTTTTTTCGCTAGCTAAAAAGCTGATGCTTGAGGATTGTGCTGCCTAACTTAATTAACGAGGCTGTGATTTTTATTTTTTGGAGCGTCTGGTTTTCATAACGCTCTCCGTCCTTGATTTTCTAAAACCTCTCAAATTCAAAATTTGTTTTGAGGTTTTATACAAGGGCCCGGGCAACCGGCAGATAAACAAAACCCCCGATTCGCAGTCGGGGGCTTCTGGGAGAGACGCTATGGATCTCAACATAGTTAACGTCTCCTTGGATTTCATTATATCTCTAAGTGATTGGAAGGAAGTGTATTTTTTCCTTTTGTTACTGGTGATATTTATGAAGGATCCGAGGTAACGTAAATTATGCCCCGCCTAATAAGCGGGGCGCTCCGCCAACCCTTACGGGGATTTTTCCCCGTTGGGGGGGGGGTCTCCTTTTTTGGAGATTAATTATGGGAGTTAGAAGTGACGTTGCATTCGTGATCAGTAAAGAAGATTACGAAACCTTAGAGAAGATATTTAAGAAAGAATTCCCCGAATCCAAGCTTTTGGATTGCTTCGAATTGGCTGAGACAGTCGAGGAGAAGGGAGAAACCTGGTCAGTTTTTGTTTGCCGCGAAATCAAGTGGTACACGGACGACCTGGATATTGCTTTTTTGATGTCTTATCTAAAAGAAAAGAGAAGTCAATTTGCGGAAGCCTGTGAAGCAGGCTACTCGGAAAGCTGGAACTGTACTCCTTTTGAGGATTTGGTCGGCGTACAAAGCCAACCCCAGCTATTTCTTAACGTTTGAAATCATCAACCCTGCGGGGATTTTTCCTCGCAGGAGGAAAAGTCTCTGCATTTTTAGGAATATTAATCATGAGACTTGTTTCAAAAATTCTTATGAAAATAAGAATCGAAATGTTCGAATGCAATGGCGGCATAGTGTCTGTACTGCTTTTGTTTACTGCTTTGTTGTTGGGACCTCATCTCCGTTTCGATGAAATTGGTACATATCAGGAAACGTTAAACCGTTTCCGAACCGTCAATCTCGGTCGTTCGGGCATGAAGATATTTGTGAATCTTGCCTCAAGACATTTGCGTCATTCAGCCGGTGAATTCGGTTGGCTTGTGTATATGTGAGACAGAAGAACTTAACTGACAACTGCGTACAAAGGCGGTAAAACCGCTTTCAATTTTTAACCCTTGCGGGGATTTTCCCCCGTGAGGGGAGAGTCTCCCTTTTTAAAGGAGATTCAAAATTATCCATAATTGTCATTTTGAGTTTGACTTTGACAGGACTGTAAAGAGGATGTCGGATATGACAGAAAAAGCTGCTGTCGCGACTTTCCTTATTGCGGCCTTTCAGTCTGAAGGGCAAACAGCATTTTTGGCAGGTTTGTCCGCAGTTATGTTTGCGTTGGTATCATTGGTACTAACTAACTTAAGGGTGATTAAATGACTGCCGTATTTTGGTGTTTTGATGCACTATTTCTGGCATTGGCTCTTGGATTCACTCTGTGGTGCTTTACCAAGTCCAAAAAATAGAGATTCATTGTTGTATTAACCGATGCTTTTCGTCATTCCCAGCATTTGTGGAGAAGGAGAGTACCGGCAGTTTCAACGTGAGAAAAAATGACAACTTCATTCATGGTTTTTGCCATTTGTTTCGTTGCAGTAATGGTTGTTTTTTCCATTTTCTGCTTGATCGTAGCAAACAAAAAATAAGGATTTAAGTTAGAGAGGAAACTCTTAAGCTTTTTCCTTCTACCCTCGCGGGGACAATCCCTGCGAGGGGAAGTCTCCGCTTTTTATTTATGGAGACTCATCATGGGATACACCCATTATTTCAACAGAACTGTTTCTTTGAGTGAGGAACAGGCCGCTCAACTTTGTGAAGATGCAGCAAAAATTGTGACGTATTGGTTTGACCATACGACTAACAGCGCTGAAATTTTTGCGAAGAAAGAGGAACATTCCGGAAGATGGGATGAATGGTTGGAAGATTCTCAAAACCAACTGAAAATTCTTGAATCTGCCGACAACAGAGAAGAGAAGCTGGTCGCTTTATGGAAAAACTCCAATGCGATTTTTATTCATCCTGATGACGAGACCGTTCCTTCGGAGGGTTTCTACTTTCCGTTTGACGGAGACAGTTTCTCATTTTGTAAAACGAATCATGCCGAAGGCTTCGGACCTCTTGTGTATGGTTTGTTCTACTTCTTGAAGCTTTCCGGCGTCGGTCGGGTGTCTTCCGACTATCAAAGTGCGGAAACCGGAGCCGGCAGAAAACTTGTTAAAGCTGTGTTTCCCGAGCTTATTACTGTGCGTGGCTCCCGAAAGAGAGAAACGCTTGTTTAATTTACTCGGAGGCTTTATGCAAAAGAAATCTGCCGCTTCTCTTCTTCCCGTCACTGCGGGAGACATCAATGAATTGAAATCTATGGTCGATGATCTTTACAACAATGTGGGCAAGATTCTTGTTCATGCTGAAGTAAATGATGACGACATCGAAAGTACGGTTTCAAACATCCTGTCAGACATCAGATGTTGTCTTGTTGATCGCTGGGCTGAAAAGTTTCTTCCCGGTGAAGGTTCTCCTTTGGAACCGTCGGAGTCGGGTTTTCCCGACGATGATGATTGGGAGGAGGAATACGAGAAGTACGGGTTCTGCCGTTGAGTACGGCCGGAATTGATTAAGACAACATTTTTCTTAACCCTTGCGGGGCACTTACCCGCAAGGGAGAGGTGCCCCGTTTTTTTAACGGAGCAATTTATGTTGAATCTACAAACTGTCGTATCGAATTTAGTTGGTCAGTTGGGCGGTTTTGAAAATCTCATTGAGTTTGGCGTCGATCCGACGACTATTCTGGCAGTGTCCAGATCCTGTCATCGGATTCCCCGTCAGGCCAACGAGGAAAACACGTTTTGTAATTACGGTCTCAAGTTTTTCTATGAGGGGAAAAACTTTACTGTCTTGCTTGATTGGGATGATTCTTATTCCATTGAAGTTGACGGCGAAGTGAGGAAAGTCGGAATCTTTTTCGACGAACTTATCACCTGCATTGAAGAGTTGACCGGAAAGCAAATGCCCTACCACTTGGAGGTTTCCGGATTCACGGAATCTCTTTCGGATGACGGCTGCGCAGTTCTTGTAGGGCCGGAATATCGACCGATTAGGAATCCTGCTTTTCACTAAATTTACTTTTAACCCTTGCGGGGACTGATCCCCGTGAGGGGAAGTCTCCGCTTCTTTCTTGGAGATTTTTATGAGTAATTCAATTTCTGTTGAATTGGCCGAATTTTTGGTTTCTGCTTCGGACGAAAGTTCAGGAGAAATCGGCATTGACGCTTCTTATTCCGGCAGATGTATGTATGGTCAAACCTGCCTAGGACTTACTTTCGAGAATATCCAAAGTGCGTTCGGCCTGTTTGAATCTCTCAGATATTTCGGATCGGCAAACTTCGTGAAACTTACTCACGAATTGGCCGATTTTCTAGCTGGGAGTAGTAAAGACAGCTACGGATATGGAGTGATTCTGTACAACACTTCGAAGTCTTGGCCGGCGGAAGTTCAATTGCCGAAAGACTAGAAGCTGATTTTTATTTTCAACTCTTGCGGGGATTTTCCCGCAGGGGAGAAGTCTCCGCATTTTTTTTGAGGAGACTCAAATGCTAACGTTTTTCAATCGTTCACACACTGAATCCATCACCGTCGATTACTGCGATTTTCCCGATGAGGCATTGAAAGAATCTCTTGAATATCTAAGTTCAAGCGGATTTAAGTTTTATTGCTTGCATCCGGAAGTTGCAAATTGGATGGGTACGGATGTTTCTTCCGTCGAAGAGATTCGTAAGCGGATCAGACACGCTCAGAAGAACGAGATGTTTTTGTTCGAAATCAACTGCGGGAATCATTCACGTTATTGGTTTCACTTTCAATCTTTTTCCGGCTTCACCCTGATGGATGGGATTCATTCAAAGGAAACATTGCAGTTGTTTCCAAGAAGAATGCCGCAGCTTTTCTTGGGAAACCGAAAGAGGCTGTCACGGAAGAAGAAGTTCTGAAGAGACTCGCTAAGGAGGCGGAGATCATTGAACAGGCCATTAACGGAGATTTGTTTGAAGTCTGCGGGCCTCAATCCGATGATTTTTGTCGCCACGGTTGGTTTTTGGATGAAGAAGACGCTGCAAAGTTTGCGGAGGAGGAATACCCGGACTTTAAGTACAAAGACGAGGATTTCCGAACAATCTACGAACTTAAAACAGCCTAACTGATTATTAGACCCTTACGGGGATACTTTCCCCGTAAGGGAAAAGCGTCCCCTTTTTTCTTTGGAGATGCTTTTATGAAAAATTCTATTAGGAAGATGTTTTCTGCAAAACAATGGAGAGCGATACATTCCAATTCCGATTGGGAGGTTGACTTCTCTCAGGAAAACTCTTCTGTCACTGCAACGTTTGTTCCCCTTTTCTCTTTAAACAGGGATTACTCCTTGGAAATCGAAGATGTTCGCGACTTTGATGACCTTTGCAAAAAGGTTCAAGAAAGTTACGAGGGTTTCGATCCGGACTATGAAACATTTCTTTGGATTGGACCGAACGGACATGGAATAAACGGTGCTCCCTACCGAATCAGAGACATATTGGATGAACAAGAGTTAATAGAGTCGAAGTTATCGGATCTATCGCGTTCACTCATTTGTGCCTGAATATGTGCGGGTTCATTCTTTACAAGGTGTTTCTTGTTGTTGAACTCGTAAGAAAGGCTGATTATTCAGCCGCTTTTCAACCTGCAAGGGTTAAACCCTTGCGGGTTCCCTTGCTTCTTTTTTGGAGGATAACTGATGAGTTATCAGATTCATGTTGTAAAAGAAGCGGCTAAGGGACATTGGCGCGAGATCTTCGGCGCCTTGGCACCTCAGCTGAATGAAGCTGTGGACAGGGCACCAAATCATGTTAGTTGTCCCGTACACGGCGGAACTGACGGATTTCGGCTTTTCCCACACTGGGAGGAAACCGGGGCCGGTATTTGCAATACGTGCGGAGCTTATAACGACGGTTTTGCACTATTGCAATGGGTTACGGGCTGGTCATTCAATGAGACGGTAAATAAAGTTGGCGCATTTTTACGTCTTGATTATTCATCGGCTCAAATAATCTCAACGGAGACAGAGGGTTCCAAGTTCTCCGGAGAGATTCGATTTATCGGAATGACTAAGCTTCGAAACGGAAGGGACTGTTTTCTGATTCGCTTTACCGACGGTTCTGTCCATTGGGGTGCGGATCTGAAACGGGCCTGTGAACTGGCCGGATTAAAAGTCGGAGACACCGCCGAATTAACGCTTGTCGCAAAACAAAAGGCGATTAATTCCAAAGGTAAAGAGTTTACTAAGACTCTGTGGTCGGCCCGACGCCTCCCCAGTGCCGAAGAAATTCGTGCTGAGGAGGAAAAGAAAGCGGCAGTTTTGGAAAAAAGGCGACTTCAGATGAGGGCGCTTTGGAAAAGTTCGGAACCGCTGGCCTTGAGCGGAAATAATCCTGCCTCTCTTTATCTTCGTAACAGAGGAATTAAAGAAGCGGAATTTAATCCGATCAATCTGTCTGATCTTCGGTACGTACCTCAGATGAGTTACGTCGATGAGGACGGAAAGGTTTCCAGTTTCCCGGGCTTTATAGCTCTTGTAAGGGATAAGGAAGGTGCGGCAATTACGCTGCATCGAACTTTTCTCACGCAAGAAGGAAAAAAAGCTTCTATTTCCTGCCCGAAAAAACTGATGCCAATTCCCTTTGACCGGAGCGTCAACGGTTGCGCTATCCATCTTGGAAACGAGCCCTCTGATGTTCTTTGCGTTGCGGAGGGTATCGAAACCGCGCTGTCAGTTGTAACTGCTACCGGCTTTCCGTGTTGGTCGGCAATTAGTGCTCACGGATTGGAAACGATTGAGATCCCTTCAACCGTTAAAACCGTCTGCATATTTGCCGATAAAGACAAGTCCTTTACTGGACAGGAAGCCGCAAACAAACTCAAGCAAAGATTGAAAGCCTCGGGAATCCGAGCTTTTGTGTTTTTGCCTGAAGAAAACTTAAAAGAAGACCAACGGGGAGTTGACTGGAACGATCATCTTTTGATGTTCGGACCTGATTCATTTCCGATCTGATCTTTGATTTTTAACCCTGCGGGGCTTGGCCCCGTAGGGGCAAAGTCTCGCTTTTTTATGGAGTTCACTATGGACTACAAAGAAGTGAGAAAGTACGTTGAATTACAGCGAAAGCAACTTGAAGAATTTGCCGCTTTACCGGTGGATTTAGCGGTTGACGCGCTGCAAGATCAAAGTCATGAAATGCGTGACTTGTTTTTTATCGGGATTGACAATCCACCGGATATTCCGATGGTTGACGATCCTGTTCTTAAGGCCCTGGCAAATCTGATAAACGACAATCTTGTCGTTTTGAATGTTTGCCGCAGAGCCAAAGCAAATGCTAAGGCGGCTGTATGAGAATACGTTCCGTCCGGCATAAAGGATTAAAGAAGTTTATCCAAACAGGAGACACTTCCGGAATCCGGAGCGCGGATGCGGAAAAGCTTGTTCATATATTGATTGAGTTGATCTGCGTCCCGTTGCCTCTTCTCAAAAGATCTCGTCAGATTCATGAGATTTTAGAAAAGAGGAAACATAAATTAAGCAATAGGAAGTACGCCATTAGCGTGAGCGCTTCCTGGCGCTTGGTTTTTATACAAGACGGTGAGACGGGAGACATAATCGACCTCGATTATGTCCAGTATCACTGATTACCAACCCCTTGGGGCATTGACCCCAAGGGGAAGGTGCCCCTTTTTTACAGGAGCACCTAAATGGTATTTTTGGTGTTATTGAACTACAGCCTCCCGAACGGGACCGTTCAAACAAGTGATTCGGGCTTTATAGTTCGAGAAAAGAACATTCCGACGGCTGCACTTACAGATCTCCGAACGCATAGAAATCAAGTTTTTGACTTCATGCGACAAAAAGGCGATTTCTTTGACGGGAACAGTTGTTATCTAACAACTGAATTTAATATCAAAAAGGTTGAGCACTTTCTTGATAAACAGAAAAAGAAATTTATAGATCTGTTATTCGAGGCGTCAAGTTTTTTGTTGCAGACAGAAGAGCAAAATCTTTCTGAATATCTCGTCAAAGGTTGCAAATTTAGAAAATGGACGACGATATTTGGCAGAGAGGATGCTCTACGCGTTATAAAAGAGCTGAATGCAACAAGGGCCTCGGAAGTTTTGGAATGCTTGAAAGAAAAGCGATTTGGCCTTATTTATCCAAAAGTTCGTACTATTTGTACGAGCCTTGGCCGTTGGAGCTATGAGTTTCCTGAACTTACGACTCTACGGAATGAGGTAACGCCTTTGGCTTCTGTCGTTCAATCGGCGGAAGATTGGGATGCGCAACAAAGTCCGTTGCGCGATTTTGTCACCGATACCATGACTCGTTTGAGTATGTGGAGTGACGATAAAGAGAGGTTGGAAATGATTTCTTCGGCAAGTTACAAGCCGGAGGGTTTCCTACTTTAGTATTTTTCCTATAGTGACAAAAAAGGGATCCTTCGGGGTCCTTTTTTTGTGTCGTCACAAAACCTGCCATTTTAAAGAAGATCGCTGCAGAGTCCGTCGGATGCGAACCTTACATTAAAAGATGCAGGTCTTAAAGATCTGCTGCTCAACTCATTCTCTATCGCTATAGGAGAAAAATATGCCCGAAGAAAAAGGCTCCCGCCCTGGTAACAGCCCTCGTCGGAAGCAAAATACCAACCGCAAACAAGGTATCGCTGTACCAATGGGGTCAGTAATCCTTGAAAAATTTACGCTTCAAACTCGAACCGGTGTCCGAATTTGGAATGTTTGTTCACATCTGTCTTCAGATTTGCGCTTACTCCAAGACAGGCTGGCAGGGAATATGTCTGCTAAAGAATTTCAATCGGTTGAAGATGTTGTCAATAAAGATTTGAGTGACCTCAAGAATCGAGCTCAAGAACAGCTCGCAACCATCAACGACCAGATTAAAAATTTAGAGTTGCCGAAGGTGGAGTTCGCAAAGCAGGATGTCGAAGTGAATCGTACCTGTCCGTCTTTTAAGACTCTTATCGAGGCTGTACTGCTGGTCGATAGGATTTGCATGAAGGTAGAAGCTCTTTGGCTCGCCGGATCATTAAGTTCTGTCAAACGCGCTGAAGCTATAGCCAACTGGGAAAAAAGTTTTCGTGCGATGGCGTCGAATATTTCCCGCATTATCGCAAAAACTCGCCGTGAAGTTGGAGAAGAGCGTGATGAACGAATGAAAAAACGAGAGGAACAAGAACGGTTGAAACAAGAACGACGGGCCCAGAGACGTGCTGAAGAAGAGAAATCTGCCGAGGATGATGAAACATCGGAGGTTTCGGAACAAGCAAAAGAAGTACAGGAAGAGCCGACATCTGAAACATTACAGGAAAAAGAGAAAGAAGCTTTGAGCAATTCACCGCAGGAACCGATTTCTGAAGATAAGTCGGTTGCACAAAAAGGATCGGACTCGGAAGCAAAAGCCGGTGAGCATCCTGAGCCTGTTCTATCCGCTTCTTAAGGTTAAGTCAACTACCCCGGCCTAAAGGCCGAGGCTTGAAAAAGCCTCTAGTTGACTAGTCTCAGTCCGTCGTTTTGGGGACTACGTTGGTCGAGAATGTACAGGCACCGCGGGATGCAGATCCTAGTCCCGCGCTCTGCGGCCGATGGTTAAAAGCTCTGAGAGGTAGGAGCGGTGCTGTCGGCACGAAACCCCTTCCAACATTGGCGAAGGATCACAACCGGTCGAAAGACCGAGGAGACAAACTTGAGAGTATTGGTTTGGAACAAACGCGGAAAACCGCTGATGCCCTGTTCACCGGCAAAAGCGCGCCTTCTGCTTAAAGAGAAGAAAGCTATTGTTGTAAGGCGCACGCCTTTCACCATACAGCTCACGATTGCGACCGGCGAGACCAAACAGCCGGTGAGTCTGGGCGTTGATGCCGGGTACAAACATGTCGGCCTTTCCGCATCAACGGAAAAGGCTGAACTTTATGCATCCGAAATTGAACTTCGTCAGGACATCACCGATCTGCTCTCTGCTCGTCGTGCATTACGGCAGTCCCGCCGTAACCGCAAAACGCGCTACCGTGCTCCGAGGTTCGACAACCGCATCCGCACCAAGCGCAAAGGGTGGCTTGCACCATCAGTTGAAAACCGAATCAACTCGCACTTGTCGCGCATAGAAGCGGTTCTTCGACTGCTGCCGGTCACAAAGATCACCGTGGAAACGGCGTCTTTCGACTTGCAGCTGCTGAAGAATCCCGACATTTCAGGGAAAGAATACCAGGAGGGAGAACAGCTCGGCTTCTGGAACATCCGCGAGTATGTTCTTTGCAGAGACGGGCATGTTTGCCAGCATTGTTACGGCAGATCGAAAGACCCGGTGCTCAATGTTCATCACTTGGAAAGCAGACGCACGGGCGGCGATTCGCCCGGCAACCTGATTACGCTTTGTGAGACGTGCCATAAGGCGCTTCATCGCGGCGAACTCACTCTAAAGGCCAAGCGCGGGCAATCGTTCCGTGCGGAAGCCTTCATGGGCATTATGCGCTGGGAGGTACTGAACCGCCTGAAGGCGTCGCATCCTGAGCTGGAAGTGAACAACACTTACGGCTACCGGACTAAGCACGCACGGATCTCGAACGGCATCGCCAAGTCGCATTGTGCAGATGCTTTCTGCGTCGCCGGCAATCTCGGCGCCAAAAGGCTCGGCGAATTCTTCTTCCAGAAGCAGACGCGTCGGAACAACCGGCAGATTCACAAACTTTCCGTCCTCAAACACGGACTTCGAAAACGCAATCAAGTTCCCTTTGAGGTCAATGGCTTCCGTCTTTTTGACAAGGTTGCCTGCAAGGGAGAAGAAGGCTTCATTTTCGGCCGTCGATCATCCGGGTTCTTTGATGTTCGAAAACTTGACGGAACCCGCATTTCGGCAGGCATCAGCTACAAGAAGCTGCATCTGCTGGAAAAGAGACAAACTTATATAACAGAAATTCGAAAGGAGAAGGCGCTTCCTCCCCTGCCTGAAGGCAGAGGTCTCCGCGCCTAAATTTGTTGATGGCGATCACTCAGACTCCTTTGTCCGTTTGGCAGAACGCCTTTGAATACGATCCCTCTCTCATTGATTCAGAGGCGGTTAAGAAGTTTTTTAATCGGCGGAATCTTGAATTTTGTGTAGGGGATCCGATATTGGAAAACTTCAGGTATCGGATGGAAAAGGACGACACACAACTTCTTTTCGCTGTAAAAGACAATTCCAATCGACTGACAGGGGTGCTGAGTGCGACCATCAATTCAAAGGGCGTGTACACAGGAAAGGCTGCGAACGGCTGGACTTTTCTTCATACAAAGACGACTAATGGTTTTTCGGGATTCGTAAAGTTCAATTCTTCGTCAAAAGTTGTTTGTCTTTCAGTGAAGCTTGAATCTGCTTTGATAATTGCAAGTGTTTTCAAGTCCGTATCAACCAGAGCGCTTCTTACTTCTGAGAATCTGGGCCGATATTATCCTGAGCAAGGTGTTAAGTGCGTTTTGGTATTTCCCGAGAACGAAATAGAAACAGAGATCGCACTGAATTTGAAGGAAAAGTTGGAGTCCGGATCACAGATTTCTTTCCCTACAGTAATTTTGCCTTTGCCTAAAGGTTTTAATAATTGGCTTTCGGTCTATCTAGGATCGGCCGGTTCCTCAGCTTTTCCCACGATTCAAATACTAAATTGAAGAGCTTCGACATGGAAAACGTAGCGCTACGCCTGGATCTCGGTTTTTTGAGTTTGGTGAGTGAATCCCCCGTAAAAATTTTCGGCAATGAAATAGCACGGGAGATTCACGACATGAACTGCGAGTTGGTAGAGACAGCGCTGAGACTGCAAAAGAAAATTGCGGAAGACAGCAAATTCAAACTTACTCGTGCAGACCGAGAAAAACTGTTGAGCACTAATACCGGAAAAGGTATTTACGCCCGATACTGCTTTGCAGAAGGACAAATGTCGCAAGCAAAAAGAGTATTCGAAAAACTTGCGGAAGATTCTCAGAACATCCATAAAAAAGGGCTTTATTTATATGAATGCTGGGTTGTTGCTTACACCAAGTCTGCAATAGACCGTATGACAAAAAATAGCGAAAAAAGCCCGGAAAATCCTGAGACTCAAAAAACTAGGAGAACTCTGGCTCGAAATTATGCCGAAACCTCAAGAATCGGTAGGGAGATGCTGAATTGCTTTCAGTTGGACAAACTGTGTTATCCACATATCGGAGCTCATATTCTTTATTGTTATTTGGAGGGCGGTCACCCTCAAAGACAAGCTTCTTTTATGAAGGTGAATAGGGAGGATTTGTCTAAACCCGACTGGATTATCCGAGCTTTGGAGGCATCGTGTGAATTTAATAAAGAATCCGTCGAGAACAATCCGCGAAGTTTCGATCTGGGAAACTTTAGAACCAGAATAAGGCGAAACAGCAAAGACTCTCTGTACCCTTCATTTGAAATATTTCCTGTTCCGGAAAAACATAGGATTCAGTATCTCGTCCTTGATCTTTTGAACGAATATTATTCCGGTCAATTGAGGAAAAGATCCGCAAACGCGTTTGGAGGCTTTACCGGGGAAGAAGCACTGAGGCTCATTAGGGTTTACGGAAGAATGGTGGGAAAACCGGGTATATCTGAAGAGGAGTGCATGAGCGAAATTCGCGCTATTGGGAATCCGGATGAAGATCGCTATAAATCCTTAAAATTGATTCTCGATTGCTTTAGAGGAGACTAAGTTGTCCGGCTTCCCGCTTGAATTGCTGTTGGTGATTTTTCGAGCGTTAGATGAAAAATTTTCCAACAGTTCCTTCTTGTATTGTCTTCTTCTTTTGAAATTCCAACCGGACGACAAAGGTATTGTTGTCATCAGAGAGCGTGATGTCAGGAACTTGGAGGGCTATCGAGGGAGTTTCTCGTCTTTGAAGCAAGTCCTCCTTTTTTTAGAAAAACCCCTCATTCTTACTCGTGGAGTTCACTTTCAAAGTATTACCGGATTGAATAGAAGTAAAAGAGGTCAAGTCTCTTTTAAATTTACTACCCAGTCCTCTGCTCTTTTTAACGAGTGTCGCCAACTACTCTATTTTTGGAAATGGTTTCATCTTTTCGGGGTAAGGAGTGCAAACGCGAAATTTTTTCTATCAAATTTCCTGTACATGGTTGGCGTCAATAACGTAATGGCCCTGTTTGATGCTAGGAATTTTCAAATACTTGAGGCATATTTCGACCGTCCGGAAGTGGAAATTTCCTTCACAAGCGATATTCTGGAAGACTTGTTTTATCAAAACGTTAGAGGCCGCTCATTAAGCACGATCAAGGATGAAATATTCAGACCGATTGAAGAGGAATTTTCTCTTTCTGATATCCCTTTGAGTCCTTGTTCTGTTATTCGTGAGAAAAAGCTCTATTTAAGGTTAAAGTTTGATCCGATCAAAGCAAAGAATTTCAATTAAAAAAATGTATCGAAATTCATTCAAACTGCGATAAAAACAACAATACCAAGAAAAACAAGAAAAGGGTAAGTGAAATTACCGAGACAAAAATTTGTCGCATTTTTAACCCAACAAGACATATTCTTGTTGAAAAATAGGGGGTTTGGGTCAAAAAGTTGTATGCAGGGGGAAATTTATATTTAACCCTATATTTTTACGGATATTTTTTTTACTCCGTGGGCATATACTCAATCTTGCGAAGTTTTGTAAAGAAAGAGTTACGAATTGAATCTTTAGATTCGGTCCTAGGAGAAAAGATATGAGAAAAACGCTGATTTTGACGTTTATCCTTTTGTCAAACTCATGCTTTGCCTCTAATTTTCTCACCGGAAGCATTTACGAAAGAATTGCCAATGAAGTAGGACTGGACCCTCTTTTACTTTATTCGGTCTCAATCAGTGAAAGCGGTTTTGCACCCGCCAATAAAAAAGTAAAGCAACCTTGGCCGTGGGCCGTCTGTTCATCTCAAGGATCTTTTTTTGCTGCGTCGAAGAAAGATGCGGAAATTGAAGTTGCCAGACTAAAAAAGATGGGAATTAAATCCGTTGATGTCGGTCTGATGCAGGTTAATTTGCTTTGGCACTCTAACAAGATTAACCATAAGGAAATGTTTGACCCGGAAATCAACTTGAGAACGGGTGCAAAAATCTTAAAAAAGGCACTTGATTCGGCATCGGGCGACTTAGTAACAGGCATAGGAAGATACCACAATTGGTCCGATTCAGGCCGTCAGGCGCGATATGCCTTGAAAGTTCTAAAAACATACAAACAACTCTCCCGGCAGAGGTAGGGTGACAAAATGGATCTTCAAAAACTAAAACAAGCTAGGGAAAAGATACGTACACAAGTCGAAAGTCTCAATCACGATTTTTTCGATGTATGTCGGAAGGAGAAGATTCGGAAGGACGAGGGACCCGAAGAATCATTTTGGATTGATCACCGTTTCATTACAGAGTGTGATTACAAGTATTTTTCAGAAAAATTAACGGAACAGGGGCTCAAGGATCTGATTCGCTACGCAGATCCGTATAAAACATGGTTCGTTCCTGCTCCTATTGATCAGGATAGTTTCAATAAGGGTGTGCGGGAATTTAGAACTTTCAGACCCAAAGTCACCATAAAACCGAGCCTGGAATACAGGTATTGGTCTGCCGTTTTGGAAAGTATTTCCACCTGCCCAGAGTTTGTCCCTTCAATATTTGGTTTGGAAAATTGGATGGTTCAAGACATTCTCAGTGGCTCTTACAGTATCGAAGAGGTCTGGTATTCGCTTAAATGCTACATGAATTTCTCTACCTACCTGTTCAGGCTTAGGAACGTAAATAATCGAGCGAACGTCGCCGGTTGTCTTGATGTTTTGAAGATTTATTTCCGGCTTTGCAGCTCTTACTTTGATCCAAAACACGGTTTCGCAACCTCTCAGGGATAGTTAAATTGACCAATACAGCAGTTAGAAATACGAGTGTTGAAAGGGTAGATTCTCTTGAGTCTATGGCAGAAGCGCTTCAACTTTTTTCCTTGGGCTATGACAACGAGATCATTAGAAACGCCGTTCCTGATATTTCTATCAAATTTCTTCGAGATAATTGTCAAACATCAAGATATCGGTTGGCAAGAGAAAAGCCGAAAGGGTTGTTTTCCCACGAAACCGTCTATCGCGACAAAAGACGTTTTATTTTTGCGACAGTTCTTAAATATTTTGAGTCGTCAGAAATGGTCACGGGACTTCTTGATAAATTGCCCGAAAAAATGAATAACCGGCCCGTGTTCAAATTAAAAATTGATCTTAGCAATAGCCCGAACGCTGAGAAGAAGGCTCTGGGAACAACAATTCAAATAGATCTTTTATCTCTTGCCTTCGCCCGCCAAATGGTTTTGGACGGCTTCGTCGAGTCAGAGAAATTCAAGGACTCGATCCCGAATTTGAGAGAGATTTTTTACACCATATTGGGGGTCTTAAAGGGAGATATCTTTATTGAAGAATGTGAGTGCGGGAAAGAAATTCTTGTGCAGAACGCCTATACCAGAGGAAAAGACGGTAATTTCATCCGTAACTTTTATGTTTGCCCTTGGTGTGATAACAGGCGGGATAATCGGCTTGTTTCGGATTACAGAGAAAAACTTGAACGATGTTTAACTTTTCATGAAAATTGGGTAGGGGAAAGGGCAGATGAATGAGATTAAAGATGCTCTGGCGCAAACAAGTTTAAGTTTGAAGCAACTAGAGGAGTCCTTGAGAGAATTAAACGAACTGGATGTTTACGGTGAGCGATATCCCGATGACACCTCGAAAGGAGAGGACCGAGGTGCCGTAGATAAAATCGACTTGTGGTTCGAAAGTAACGGTAAAGAAGCACAGTTGGCAATTTTTGCTGCGGTGAGAGGACTTTTGCGTTGTTATCAGCGATTGCTTTTTCTTAATGCACTTCGTATGGTGGTGGCCTTTCGCTCTTATAAACGAGATATAAGCGAACGAAATAAAGAACTTTCAGTCAAGGACAGGAGAGATGCGCTGCCTTTTCTTGTATTTGTTCAGATGAGAGAGGTTGGAATCTCTATTCCATGGAAAAGAATTAGACCTAAATGGAAAAAGGGCGGAGTAAGCAACCTGACTGAAAGCGAGTATCTCACAATAGAGTCGGGAACCTTTAAGCAAAAAGCTAATGACTTCACCGGTTCAGGTGAGCACAAGAAGTTTCTTCAAAATATTTACGATGCACATTTTGCAGGTTGCAGACGGGCTTCTGGTTTCTTGGTAGAAACGTCTCAGAAAATTTCAATTCTTGAAAAGAAAATTAAAGGCAATTAAGTCATAGTTTGGTTTTGAATAATCAGCGGAGTCTTGGGTGGCTCCGCTTTTTGTTTGGTTCTTATCTAAAGTTCGGAGGCCATCAATATCTGATAATGTAAACCGCGGGTGGTCAGTTTACATTGTGCATTCCTTAATAACGTAATCCGAGGGAGACCAGATTACGTTATGGAATGGCTAACAATGTAATCCGAGGATGACCAGATTACATTGTGCAAGGGCCAATAATGTAAACCGAGGGATATCAGATTACTTTATTGAAGGAAAAACAATGTAATCCGAAGGGGTTCCGGTTTACATTGTCGGAACGAAAATACAATGTAATCCGGAGGGTGGCTGGATTACCATAATGAATGTATCCTGAGGCCCCATTTTCGGAGGGAGCTTTTTCACGTTCAACAGACCCGAAAAACTTGAATGTCTTTCCAAAGTCACAAAAAGTCTTCGATAAACTTTTGAGGTTTTGGGAAGCTACACCCTTCGTCCTTTTGGTTCCAAGGATGCTCTTTTAGGAAGTCCCGATAATGCAGACAAATCGCTCCACAATCGAAAAGAAAAACAAACTTGAGAGAGAATAGGTTCAAAAATAAAAATCCCGCCAAAGCGATTTTTAGAGCCTTGACGGGGAAATGCAGCAAGTCGGGAGAACAATCAATAGGAAGACTAAATTTTTACCTTTAATTGACTTGGGCTTACTTCGACCTGTGTGTAATCGTCCAGGACGCAGATCAGCTGGTTGGCAGCTTGATCAAAGGCCAGAATGGTGCGGACACCGCATAACTTTTTAGGAGGTTTCGTTTCTTGTTTTTCGGGTTTTGAGGTACTCTCGCCACGAGGTAAACAGGTCTCAGCGGTTTCGTTCCCTTCATCATTCACTGAAGGATCATCGTAATCATCTCTTTCGTTGATCTCGGAATAACCTTGTCTTTCTTCGCCGTCCTCGCGGAAACCTTCACTTTCTTCAGGATCACCGGAATTTTCCTGTTCTACGGCAACGGTCTTTTCTCCGGAAATTGTCTGGGAGGCTTTCCAAGGATTTTGAACTGATTTTGTTTCTTGAGTATCAGCCTCACTCGTTTCCTTGGGCGCTGTGGGATCATTTTCCTTCACAACGGACGAAGACTCTTCCTTGCTTGTGTCAGACGTGCGATCAGGATCGACGGATTTTTCTGCGGTGAAGTCGGGAGATTCAATTTCTTTGATCTTTGCCCTAAGTGCATTCATTTGGGTTTCGGAGAAAACGCCTTCTTCGACACACTCGATACAGAAGTTTTTAACTTCATCAGGATACTTTTTAGCCAAATTCCTGAGCAAATACAAATTTTGGTAACTCGTGGTCATCGACATCAGAGGTTCCAAAAAAGCGGGGCAATCATAATCAGCCAGCGCATACAGCTTGGTCATCTTGGCTGATGTAACTCCTCCTAAAGCTTTTGCTATTTCCTTGCGTTTGATGCCGTTTCTTTCCAGATAGCGGATGGTAGAAACGAGTTCGGATACCGTAAGTCCGGATCGAACTTCGTTATCAACTATTTGCAGCAGTTTCTTATGATTTTCTTCGACAGGCTTTGCTCTTACATAGCACTCGACCATGGTATTTTGGAAGTCTTCGCCATAAATGAGTTTCAAAGCGCGATATCTTCTTTCACCGTTGACGAGAGTGTATTTATGAGAATGAGGATCTTCCTCCATAACCGTAAGAGGCTCTTGGAGACCTACAGCTTTGATCGACTCAGCCAAAGCTTTTAATTCTTCCTCGTCAAAATGCTTTCTCACCTGAGGTTTTACTTCGATCAGACCCAGGCTTAGTCTCAGAATCTGACCTTCCGTCCTGAGGGAATCGTCTTTTGCTATGAAGCCAAACAAGTCTTTCATGCTAGAGGCCATTTATTTCTCCTCTTTTGTAATTTCCGGAAGACCTAACCGGGATTCTCCGAGACGATCCATGATGGAGTCGAAAAATTCAGTTAATTCCCGGCTGGCTTTCTTATTCAAGAACCCGAAGACGGGTTTTTTGAGTTGTCCGGCTCTCAAAGTGGTAAGCCGATTGTGAATGCAGGTTGGAAATACATCCTCTCCAAGCCAATCCTTGACGTTTTCGAAGAGTTTTTCGTCAAGCGGCGAATTGCGGGGCAAATTGTTCACGACGTATCCCAAGAGCTTCAGTTTCGGCGTTGACGAGCGAATTGCGTCAACTGCTGCGCGGATGCTTCGGATGGACTCTTGAAAGTTTCCGCCGAGAACTACAGGAACGATGAGTCTGTCTGATGCCAAAAGAGGTCCTGCTACGGCTGTTCCCAAAGAAGGAGGGCAGTCGAAAATAACGTAGTCGTATTCATTTTCAACTTTGCTGACGTTAGAGGCGACATTCAAAGAAGCCTCCATTGACTCGAAACTGCATCTGACGAGATCAACGTCCGCAACTTCGCTCGGGATAATGTCAATGCCGGCCTCAGTTTTGTACGGGATGACAGAACCGCATTTATCGGAAAAGAGTTCCGCCGCCTTTGTGCAATGGATACCCAGGGTTGCGAAGGTTTGACCTTCAATCCCGGTTGATTCGGGAATTAAGGTCGAGCTTGCGTTTCCCTGACAATCAGCGTCAATCAAAAGTACCTTTTTTCCGTGCAAGGCAAGCCACCTTGCGAACTGCACCGAAAGGGTTGTTTTACCTACGCCTCCTTTCAGGTTGCAGAAAGCGATTTTCCAAACTTTGTTTTGCATGAAAGTCCTCCGTTGTTCTTTCCGAAATACTTAACCCTTTAAAAGCAAAAAGGGTTGAAGTCCTGTTTTTGTATCGTTGCACTACGTTTTAGCACGAGTTGAACAAAACGTCTGCGCAATCCTCCGCCTTTAGTCGGTAGGTCGAACAGACAAACAAGTCATCCGGCTTGTACAATCCTACTCATGGTTACTGGAAGAAAGTACAGAGCCAAAGCGATGGGTAAAGAATCGCGAGAAATGTTCATTACCTGGTCTGCGGCTCAAATGTTAACTTACAACGCTCTCGTGCAGGAGCGCGAATACTTTCTTTGCTTTTACCAGAAGTTCGGTGGCCGCCTTCCTCCGATTGATCAAAAGTATGCTCACCTCTTCAATCTAAAGGATGAAGAGTTTGCTTGGATGAGTCCTTTACCCGCACAGGTATTTCGGAACGGGGCAGTGCTTCACAAGAAGGCTTGGAGCAACTGCTTTACGGGTGTCACCCGGAAGCCTAGGTGTAAGAAGATCAGCGGAGCACCTCGCTCTCTTTGGCTAACCCGAGAACTCTTTTCCGTCAGACAGGTTTCCAAGCGTTGGTATGAACTTTCCGTTGGAACCAAAACCATCAAAGGCGGCAAATTTCTCTTTAAAGCCCACCGGCCTTTCACTGCTCCGGCCTCAATTTACCTGACAGGTACAGCCTCCGAGCTATTTATCAGTTTTTCCTGCGAAGAAGAGACGGAGCACTATCCTGAGACTCTTGAGGAGAAATTGGCTCGTTTGAGTCAGTATGATCAAGAGGAGTTGCGAGGGATAAGCCTTGGTATTGATCGAGGCGTGGTTATCCCATTTCAGCTCAGTGACGGCAGAAGATTTGACTACTCTCAAACTCAGAGAGACCGTCTGAAGGCTTATGAGCGGAGAAAGAAACACTACCAACGGATGATGGCGCGTCGGATCAAAGGGAGCAGCAATTGGAAGAAAGCCAAAGCAAAGCTTCATCAATGCTACAGGTATAGTTCCTGCGTCAGAAAGGACTTTGCGCATCAGACCAGCCATGTCGTTGTCAGTGATAAGACGGTCGAGATCATCGGAATGGAGGATCTGAAAATCAAGTCCATGACCTCGAGCCCGGAGGCGAAAGCCTCCGAAGATGGGAAATTCCTTCCCAACGGGGCAAAAGCGAAAGCCGGTCTGAATCGAGCGATTTTAGAGAAGGCTTGGGGCTTAACGGAAAACTTTATCAAATATAAGTCACGAAGAGCGGGGAAGTTGCTGATTAAAGTACCCGCTCCGTATACCTCGCAGACTTGCAGCCGATGCAGCTGTCAAGCGAAAAACAGTCGGAAGAGCCAAGCGCTGTTCCGATGCGCAAACTGCGGTTTTAGTCAAAATGCGGACAGAAATGCGGCGGAAAACATAAGGTTTTGTGCTGTGGAACTGCTTCGAGCAGGAGGCATAAAACCAAAAGAGGTGAGAAAAACAATGAGGTTAAGGCGCAAGCGGGCTTGCGCCGAAGCCTAGGCAGGAACTGCCCCGTCTGCGAAAGCGGACGCGAGCCTGTGGAGAGGACTCAGAGTATTGCTCAGGAGACTCGACGAAGCAGGAAGAAAGAAGCCGTTATTTTCAACGGAAGCCTCATGCTTTAGCTTGGGGAGGGTTCACAAAGCGGATTGTCTCCAAAATTTGCTGCTGGAGTAAAAATTGAGCGGGGAAGTGGGCAGCAATGCTTTCCCGTTTGATTCTTTGAACGGCACGAACCTATCGGTTGTTTCTACGGTATATCCACGGAGCGGTCGGATCAGGATCAATCCAAAGTCCTGCATCGCGATTTCTGGCTGAAACTTCTGCTGCAACGTAGCGGGCTTTATCGGCCAAAGAGAGGTTTTTAAGATAATTGCGGTAAACCCATGCAGACCCGGACTTGACTTGTTCAAGGTTGAGATCGACACCTCCGGAGATGACTTTACCGACAATGCGGCCATAGTTGTCTCTTCTGTCATATTCCACAATGACGCAAGAGCCGTATTTTTCTAGGAGATCAATGAGGTTTTTACGGGACTCACGTCCGTAGGTTTGGCTCGACTCCGGAGCATCAATGCCCTCGAAGCGAATCCTTTCTCTTTTTCCGTTATCGAGTTCAACAGTTACTGTGTCGCCGTCAGCCACGCGCACGACACATCCTTCGAGAGTGGCGGAAAAAGAGAGGTTACAGGTAAGCGCCAGTGCAAGCGCAATGAAGACTCTTGGATTCATGTTGTTGATCCTTTGCTGTATGGGAGTTTCGACCTAGAAAAGTTGTAGTTGTTGATAGCGTTCGATTCGAGGTTCTTGCTCTTCGATTGCAGATTTCATCGTTTCGGCAATCCGCTTTATAACTGGAACGGTGACGCTGTTTCCAGCCTGTTTGTACAAGCAAGAGTTATTGAGGTTGGGCAATTTATAGTCTTTGGGATGTCGTTAGTCGTCGTCTTTTTTGAGAATGGCTTCAACAGACTTCTTTGGTTTTGTCAGCACTAAATGCTTGCCGTCTTCGGACAACTTAACATTGTCGTAAAAGTCCGTGTAATGGGGCATTACCATTGACAGGCAATTTAGGAACTTGATTTTGAAGTCCCTTACCGACAAGGAGCTGTTTGGGTCGAATTGCTTTTGCAACAGGGGGAATTGCAACGAAACGGAATAATGCCTTTGTTGCTGAAGAATAAACAGTCTATAGGGGAGCCAAATATACAAATCCATCGCCATCGAAGATTTTGTCAGGCTTGCGTAACGATGGAAATTGAAAGGGATTCCGCCTTTGGACTTCACAAAGTCAAAAAATTTACTGGAAACTTGAAGTTCTCCAAGCCAAGTTTTCTTGTGAGTTGCTTCGATATTTTCCCAAAACACACAACGATCCGAGATGTGAATCCAATCAAAAAGATTTCCCCGTCTTCCGTTGGAATCACTTATTCCAGCTTCGGGTTTAATCTCAATTTCAATCATTGACCGAAACAGATTAAGGGCTTGTTGATTAAATCTCCGGATGGTTCTTCCATCTTTCTCCAACCCCAGCATTTCAAAGAATTGGTTTTGATTCTTTCCTAAAGAAATGATCGGTGAATCAGTTTTGATGATCTGAGTTGTTATATACGAGAGCAAAAGCCTTGGAAAGCAGCCGTAGGGAAGTTCAAAGCCGGAGGAAATTCTTAAAGCATACTTTTGACTTTCCACCTCCCAAATTGTTCCGTTGACTTTCCTGTGGGGAAGACAAATTTGAGCAAAAAGCGGCGACCAAAAGAATATTTTTGGACCTTCCTCCAACTCTTGTTCCAGAGCAAAAAGCGTTAACGCTTTTTCTCTGTAGCGGTCTGCTTTTTCGTTTTCTCGAAATTTCTCGAGAGAAACGAAAGGTTGTGCTTCCTGTTTTTTCATTTGCCCATCCACAAAATCGTAGACAGTTTCACACAGCAAAAAATCAGCCCCGGCTGAAAAATGGTGAGTCTTTGCTGTTTGCCAAGCAGAAAAAAAATAAGTCTTTTGTTTAAGGTTCTTTAGAGAAAGAAGACCGGAAAACGTAGTGCTACGTTAAAAATTAAATGGAGAGCAATTTTGTAAGGTCACCAGTTGCGCCAAAAATTATGGTCGTCAATAGAGAAGTTATTAACAAAAATGCTGTTAATAAGTAAAGTTATTCACGTGCTAAATCTCGCGCAAATACGTGCTAAACCTCGCACTCGGAAATCTGATGAAACCTGCGCTTTAGAGTTATTCACGTGCCAAACCTCGCGCTTTTACGTGCTAAACCTCGCAAGGGTTAGGGGTGAAGAATAGTAAAAAATTTCTCATAGAGAGGATGCTAATAACTTTTGCCAACTCCTACTATAGTTACTGTAGTTATTAATAACTGTAATAACTGTATTAATAGCTCGAAAAAAATTGTTGATAACTCCAAAACCGTCACGCGGCAAAAAGCTCAGTTTGTCGCTTCGCTCTTTCCCATACACAGAAAGAAGGTCTTTTCAAACAAGGTGAAAGGAAGTCACTATGTTCCTGTATAGGATGCTGACCTGCTGAAAAGGTGTGATCAAATCGGTAAAAGATTAAGTTGTGGTCTTTTTCACATAGTTCATTTTTTTCATAGAGTTAAAGGCACCCTTTGACAAGGTTTTGTAAGCAGAGGCTCGCAATCCTCTTCTCTAACATGGAAGAACGGACACTCGTGCGTGTCGCCCTGTGTCAAGAACACCTGAATCCTTCTTTGTCTCGTGGAGAAAATAAGTGAAAAAGACCACAAAGTTGTTAGCGTCGGTCGCTTGTACGGCAACAATTGTTCTGACAGGTTGCAGTACGGAGCCGAAGACCAAGGTTATCGTTGTAGAGCCGGAAGCGGTCATCCAGTCAAATGTTTACGTCCGTTATCCGAAGAGCGCCTATGAAAAATTGCAAATGGGAGGAGCCGCTTGGCGTTTAAACTCTTTTGAATACACACTAAACGATTCTCAGGTGCCTTTTGAAGACATTAGACCTTGCGAACCCTGCGAGCCCCAGCAAGTAAAGCAGGTAATTCAAAAACCCAAACAGGTCGTTAAGAAGACAACAAAGACAAAATCAAAGGCAAGGGCGCCCGCAGGCACGAACAAGAGCATTTATCGAACCCGAAAAGCTGCGAAAAAGACCACACCGAAAATTGACTGCAATCTTTATCGGACATTGTGTGAGAAACCTGACGGTATTCCTACAACTCAGGACACCGCTCGGAAAGCTGCTGAAGCACTTCAAGGCGTAAGCAACCGCGTTGTAGAAGTCAACTTGGCTAAGTAATCCTTTTTCAGTCCTTGCTCCGGTCTCGGAGGAAGGACTATGGCCTTAATTGTTGAAATCATGGCACAAGAGAAAAGCTGGCTCAGGTTCGCCCTAAAAAAAGTGGTTGAACTGTTGTTGGAGGTTAAATGGATACGACTGGCGTCCAAAACCATTGACGACGGCTTATATCTACGGAAAACCTACACCGACAAGCTTAAGCACGAGTTCAATCTTAAATTCAATCGCGAGTATCGCTACGAATACTATTTGAAGTTGGATATCGGGTGCTCTGCTCAGCAGCTTTGTTTTAATCCGGAAACTTCGGAAACGCTTACTTCACTTTGCCATAAAACCCGGCTTATTCGGGATGCAAGATTATCCGACTGTTCCGAAACAGGATATCCCAATGTTTCCCTCGATGCAGTGATTGCATACAACGCAGGAGCTGTAAGAGCGCTTTTTGCGGCTGTGGGCCTATCTCAGGAAGAACTGGATAAGTACCTGTTGCCGACTATAAGAAGGGTAGCAGCGATGGTTCACTTGCTCCCGGCCTCGGGAGGTTACCATCATAAAGAATGCGGAGGACTTCTTGAACATAGTCTTGAGGTTGCCTGGAAAGCCGCGCAAAACGGTAAGAGAGCTTATTTCTCCGACGATCCTGCGAATCCCAATAAGGCAGAAAACCAAAGGAAGTGGCTTCTGGCAACAGTTCTGGGAGCTTTGTGCCATGACTGTGGGAAGGTCTTATCCGATGTTGTCGTAAGAGATGCTGCGCTGACCGGAGATAAATATCCGGCGTTTACCGGCACATCATTGGCCGAATGGTTGGAAGGCAAAGGGTGCAGACGATATTACGTGTACTGGAAGGGTAACGGAAAGGAGCACGAGAACCAACTGGTTCATCTGTACCGAGACTTGATTCCTGTAGAGACCAATCGTTATTTGGGCGATATGATTTCGGGAGACTTGGCTGAATACTTCAGAATGAAGCTCCCAAAAGGGAAAATGGTCTTGAATGACATCATTACCGAAGCGGACGCCGAATCTACGGCCAGAGACAGAGAGCAGGGCCATTACGACCGCAGTCAAGGCAGACAGCATGATCGTGAATGTCAGAACTTCTTTGCTGCAACAAAGAATTTGATTCTCTTCGGTTTAAGGCATAAAAGTTCTACAGGAGAATCCATTGAGTCTGAGTACAAAGGTTTTCGCATCCGAGGGTGGACGATAAATACGAGCGACAGCGCCCTCATGTACACCTTTGACGAAAAGCTTTTTGTTGACTGGAGACAACTCCCCGAAATTCGGAAGATTCTTCGAATTGAGAACGTATCCTCTGACATTTTGAATATCAACCCGAATCGAAAATTACAAAAGGAAGGAAAAAGCCAAGCAGAACCTGATTCTATAGAAAAGGAATTTGAGAAGAACGACATCGAGGGCGAATTGTTTGCACTTCTCAAAGAACTGAAAGATGGCGGGTATGTGGATAAAAATGATTTTGGCGGCACTTACGATAATGAAACTCTGATCTGGCAGGTGGGCCGTTTCGATACTGCTCAACCGGGCAACGACATCATTACCTACAAAGCCATTTGTCTAAATGCAAAGGCTATAAACGAAATTTTCCAAGACCTCACGAAACTGCCGAGGCCGGTTCCTGCTTATGCTCTTTACGATCCCAAGCACGATGAAACCTTATTGTTGTTCAAAGAAAAAGCAACGACTCAGGTATCTCCGGAACCGAAAACTTCTTCGGAAACAAACGAAAAAACCCACGTTGATACCGACGGTCCTCATGCAGATGCAGCAACGAATGTTGGGAATCAATCTGAGACAGAGGAATCAAATGAACAGGAACAACGGAGGGAAACAGACAACTCAAATGTAAGTAACGAAACAGCTGATGAGACCAAAGGCCAGGAAACAGAAGAAGCCGAGAAAACCAAGGAACCATCCGACTACTGCGCCGAATCACAAGAAAACGCGGCTCCCCGACAAACCATTTGGATTGACGAAGATGGAGTAATCCACAATGGATCAAACACAACAATTAACGAAGAGGAAGTTGATCCCGATGACATCCCCGACCCGACAACTTCGATCAGCGAGGACGACTCGGATTGCGAAGACGAGGAGGTTCCCGACATTAACGATGAGGACGATGAGCCGGAAGCACCGGGCGAAGAAGTATCCGGAAATTCAAAAAATGAAGTAACGAAAAAAGATACCGATTCTGAGGATACAGGCGAAAAAGACGAAGATGAGATTAAGGATGAGGAGGAGGACTGCGGTTCCCAATCTGTTTCGGAAGTATCCAAAAACTCAAAAGCACAATCCGAGGCAACCGCACCGAATAAACCTTCTTCTCCTGTAGGGGAAACCGAACAAAAATCCTCTGAGTTCGGGGTCCGCAAACCTTTGAGCGGAGAATCAATGGACCTTGACCTTGGCTTGTCAAACAATTTGACCAAGCCTAAAGGCCGCCAGCATAAACGCAAGAAAGCCGTTAAGAACGAAACTCCCAACGTAAACTCAGTCGCCAACCCGAACCCTCCTGTTAATTCATTTGATGTTCATAATCCTTCCTCCGGAGAAGCAGGGGAGACGGCCGAGCAGTCTGGGGAGAAACCTTGCGTCAACCTCTCAGAGTCTTCGGTGAGTGCTCAGTCTTTAACACAAGGGACGAAAAAAATCGACGCGGCTAACAGTGAAGCATCCGGGGAAAATAACAAAAGCGAAGCTGACTCCCATTCAAAGGATTCCGAAGAGCAGGTTGGCAATCCTCAGGCCGAAGATCCGAGCCAAACGCCGAGGAGAGGAGGCGCAGAGGTTTTTTTAGAATCGCAAAACTCAGCAGCGCCTCCTTTCTCCTCTCCTTCAGTGCCTAATTCCACATCTTTCGACACTAACGCGACAAACGAAGAAGCAGAGATTCAGAAAGTAATTGACCAATATATGGGAGCATCTCCTGGATTGGAGGAAATTACAGGTTACTGCCCGACATTTGACGATGGCTACGACGATGTGGCTTTCTACGAACCCGAGCAGCCTTATATCGTGAAATCCCGACCGTGGAAACTGAACATCTTCTCTGCCAAAGATGAACAAGGGCGTAGCGTGCAGTACAAATTTGATCTCAAAGGCGATGAACCCGAAGCGGATTGGCAGGCTGAGATTTTGATTCCGGACGGTATTTCTTGGCCCTTTGAACCGAATCCAAGGTATCGCATCAAGCGTCAGGATGTTGTTGTTCGCAAAAGCGTTAAAAGGGTAGAAGTTACCGTGAAACCTTCGGGTGATCCCGCTCTTTCGCAAGAGGAGGAAAAGGATACACAATCTTCGAAGAAGATCGAATCTCCCGGACAAGAACCCGGCAACGTAGCCGGAACGGTTTTATCCGCAACTGACGCCAAAGACATTGACACGGTGAACCCGGATGGATCAAAGGTCAAACGCTATCCCTTTGATTTGGAGAAAGGCGAAAAGATGTCGCTTATAGATTTTATTTCGGCCTTAGCCGATTCAATAAACAGCGGTCGGGCATCACCCTCAATAACTCTATCTTGTTTTCCGGATAAGGGCTACTACATAACAATGGATCAGCTTAAAGAGCTTGCCTTTTTAGCCAGCGGAGGCGACGAGGCAGTTTCTGAAAAATATGCTTCTTGGATTCCGGCCCGGGTTCAATATGAGTCGCTGTTTTATGACCGCGACTTGCAGTGCGTATTCCAAAAAAAGAGGTAAGAATAAATGGCTTTCAATTCCGACGGTTATTCATACGAGATGCCTTGGAGACAGAATTTCGAGGCTCGTGCAACATTAGGTTATTTGGCAGGAATTGTTGCAGCAGGCGTTTGTTCAGTCACGACGCCAATGCCCGCGGCTCCCTTTTTGTGGATGGGAGCTTTTTGCGCCGCATCCGGGGTTTGGTGTGCAGTGGGTGCTTATCGCGTCTGGCGAAGAGTCAAACTTTTGAAAGGCTACCCGTTCTCTTTCGCAACTGTGGAGGACATGAAGGAGAAAGCCCACGACTCGCGCCATCAGGACGAGCAGTACATCGGCAGAGGTTTCATATGGGAAAATCGCCATGCGCAAGCGGCCTTTGAGATTACAAAGTCCGACTACTACACCACATTTATTTCCGACGGTGGCTGTGCCCACAATTTCGGTATGGGCTGGCTGCACGGGATGGAACCGAAAGAGACCGACCTTTGGCAGCTTCTTGCACACACCAACGGTCACACTTTGATTACAGGCGTGCCCGGGTCAGGGAAAACTCGTCTCTTTGATATGCTCATCTCTCAGGCAATAAGCAGAGGTGAGGGCGTCATCATCATTGACCCGAAGGGCGATAAGGAATTGCGGAGTAATGCCCTTAGAGCTTGCAAGGCCAACGGTATTGAGCACCGCTTTATTTGGTTTCATCCTGCGCACCCTGACGAATCGGTGGCTCTTGATCCCTTGAAGAACTTTACGAGAAGTACGGAAATTGCTTCCCGTATTACTTCTCTCATGCCGTCCGAAGGCTCAAGCTCCTCTTTCTCATCATTTGCGTGGAACGTGCTCTCAAGCATCTCGGACGCAATGATTTTGTGTGATGAGAAGCCGTCTCTGGTAAAACTCAGAGGGTATGTGGAAAATGGTGTTGATGAATTACTTTGCCGCGCCGTAAGGTCTTATTTGGAACATCTTCCTCCGGAACAGAAAGACTACCTTGATGAGTTGGACGATAAGATCGACCGTCTCGAAAGAGCATACGAAGGGTTGAAAGCTCAGAATAAAACTCCGACAGTACCTCTTCACCGTCGTAAAGCGGAGATTCACGCCGAATACTACAAAGAAAATGTTGCCAAGGATCATCCCAGCAGGGAGTTGAGCGGTCTGTTAAGCATTTTTGAACACGATCAGGCGCACTTCTCCAAGATGATTACGAACCTTCTTCCGTTGCTCGGAATGCTCACCAACGGGAAAATGGGCGAACTCTTGAGCCCGGATGATTTTCCGAATCCGAGGCCAAAGTTCGATTCAAGCTCCATCGTCAACGAGCAGTTTGTCTTCTGGCTGGGATTAGATTCCCTCTCTGACGCAGAAGTTGGGCAGCGGGTCGGCGCTTTGATTCTTTCCGATCTGGCAAGTGTGGCGGGCGCTCGCTTCAATTTCGTTGATCCCGACAAAATGCGCCCGGTAAATATTTTTGTGGACGAAGCTGCGGAAGTGTTGAACGAGCCGTTTATTCAGCTGCTCAATAAAGGTCGCGGTGCTGCGCTGAGGCTTTACGTTGCCACACAGACAATTGCCGACTTTGCCGCAAAAATGGGAGGAGCAGATAAAGCCAATCAAATTCTCGGCAATATCAATAATAAGTTCGCCCTGAGAACAACAGATTTGTCCACTCAGAAATATCTTTCCGAACATATGCCGAAGACGGTAATTCGATACGTGACTCGGGGACAGGGCGTAGGAGGAGCCTTGGATAAACCGCTTATGCACTCCGGGCATCTGACGGAGAGTCTGATGGAAAAAGAAGTGCCGCTTTTTGCTCCCCAGTTTTATGCTTTACTTCCGAATTTGGAATATCTGGCTTTCATCTCAGGCGGAACTACCGTAAAAGGCAGAATCCCCATCGTCGTCGAAAACAAAGAAAAAATCAAAGAAGTCAGAGAAAAGATCGAACAGACTTACCGTGAAATCAATTCCGTTAATCCCGAATCAAAGGCCGGGCAACAAGGCATAAAACTTAATGATGAAGACATGAAGAGCCTTGAAGAAATGACGAAAGCTCCCTCTTGGGCTGTAAGGGAACCTCAATCCGACAGAATTGGGAGAAAGTAAATGCCGAGTTCTCAATCGAAAAGTTCCAAATACGTATGGCTTTACATAGCTTTGATTGTTGCAATGATGGCGGTGGTTAAGGTAAGCACCGTAGAAACAGCCATGAAAGCCGAACACAGGCTCGTCACTTCAGCTCTTGGTCAGACAAGTTCCGATTACGTTTACAGTCATGCTGCTGATTGGTACAGAACCATAGCTGTGGACTGGGAAATGCACCGGACGCTCGAAAATATGTTCATACCGACCGATGAAGAAAGAGCCAGATCAAAAGGCTTGGAAGAGTTCGGGAATTACCTTTTCAAGTATATGCACGAGCGTCTCGAAGCATTTTGGCGCGGTCTTTATATGCTTTTTACTCGGATGTGGGTCTTGTTTCTCTGGCTTCCGTTTATTCCGATTGTTGTTTTCCCGGCAATTAATCACGGCTGGCAGATTCGTAACATCAAGCGAACCAATTTCGATTATGCGTCCCCGACAAAGCACATCTACGCTGTTGCGACCATCAAAGCTCTGCTGGTTATTCTACTTACGCTTATCGTAGCTCCGATCCCCATGACGCCATTGGTCTATCCGGCAATTCTTATGATTTGCGGAATTTTGGCGGCAGTGTCCGTTGCGAACATCCAAAAACGTCTATAACCTGATCTTAGAAATTAAATACCGTAAAAAGGCTAAGGTGCAATACCTACGAAATTGTTGATCAACAACTTTTTGTTTGACATCCTCCTCGTCATAAATGACAAGGATTCCATACCACCTCTGCAGCGGCC
>OOAW01000166.1_pt1 | contig 65731 bp, 76 predicted proteins | sample 1671861 | NCBI WGS metagenome assembly OOAW01 (sample SAMN06348200, study PRJEB24527) | human gut metagenome | reverse complement strand
AAACGGCAGCAGGTATCCGGCTGACGAAAACAGTGTTTGGAGTGTAAAAATGATTCAGAAGCATTGCTTTGAATGCGGCACGGCATTGATTGAAAAAGAACTGGAAGAAGAGGGCATTGTGCCTTATTGCCCGAAATGCCAGCAATACCGGTTCCCGATGTACAATGTGGCAGTCAGCATGATTGTTGTGGATGAGGAAACCGGAAAAATCCTGCTCATCCAGCAGTACGGCAAGCCCTCTTATATTCTGGTGGCTGGATATGTGAACCGCGGTGAGGCAGAAGAACACGCCGTGGTGCGGGAAGTCCGGGAAGAAACCGGGTTGGAAGTAGAGCACCTCCGGTTCAACCGTACCAAGTTTTTTGAGCCGTCCAACACGCTGATGTGCAACTTTACGGCTTTCGTCAGAACCGCAAAGGCGCTGCATATCAACCACGAAGTGGACCGCTGCAAGTGGTTCACCCCGCAGGAAGCCAGAGAAAACATCCGTCCCAACAGCCTTGCAGCGGAATTTTTGAATGCGTATCTGGACGAAGTGGGGAATAAGCCGATGGAGATGTGATTCGTGACGGAACCACGAGAATTTTGACGGGGAGTATGGAAAAAAGTTGGTTCGGCCTGTTTCGGTTGACTTTTTTATAAAGAATCGGTATATTGATACTATGTAGTATCAATAAGTATCAACTGCGAGGTGGACAGAATGGATGGGGCACAGTTTGCCAAAATGCTTTCAGATAAGCATTTGTTTGAACTCAATCGGATGGAATACAAGTACTCGACTGTCAGCGTCAAAGAATTTGCCGAATTGCTGCGGCAAAACTTTGCGCAGCCTCTGCCGTTGACTGATTTTTCTGGAAATAAGCTGTTTTACCTGCCGAACCTCGCGCAAATTTCAACAAATGGTATGAAGCAGTTGCTCTCTGTCCCTGTCAGTGGACAAAACTTCGGTTTGTCGGCGATGACCGAGGAAATTTATGCTACTTTTCAAATTGAAAGTATCCGCTCGACCCGCAGCAGTATCCGTTATATCCTCGATGGTTATGCCCCTCGTGATGAACAAGAAGCCCGCATCTATGGTATGAAGCGCGGACTGGAGTTTATCGCGAATCGTCAGAATACGATCACCGAGGAGAATCTGCATTACCTATATCAGATCAGCACAGGGGATTATCTCCCGGATGAAGATCGATTACTGCCAAACCACTTTTATCGGCATGGCGAGGTTTTTGTTGTGGGCGGTGAAGAACCCAGACCGGGACTTCCGGCAGAGCGGCTTCCCGGTGCCATGAAATGTCTTGTCGATTTTGCGAATGCCAATGACGGCATCAATGAGCTGCATAAGGCTGCCATTCTGCACTTTGCTTTTGCATACTACCACCCCTATTTTGACGGGAATGGACGCACTGCACGGCTATTCCACCTCTGGTATCTTGTTCAGCAGGGCTATCCTGCGGCACTGTTCACGCCGTTTTCCCGATACATCGCTGAAAACAGGGACGCATATTACAAAGCCTACGAACGCGTGGAGAGAAATGCTCTGATTTCCGGCTATACGGATGTGACTCCCTTTCTGTTCTACTTCTGCAATGAGGTCTATAACCGCCTGCAGGTGGATGCAGTCCCGTCGAAAACTGATCTTGAGGTATATCAAACTGCTCTTACGGAAGGAAAAATCACAGAAAAAGAACGGCTGCTCTGGGAGTATGTTCTGTCTGCTTATGGTGCAGAGGAGTTTACCACAAAGCAGCTGGAAAAGGATTTCCGAAACGCTGCGTATGCAACCATTCGGACGTTTGTGATGAAATTCCATGAGATGGGGCTGCTTACTGCAAGAAAAGCAGGAAACAGGGTGTTCTATCGTGTCGGTGGTACTTCTGACGGTCGGCCATTATAATGAATCCAAAAGGGGAACGTTATGAAAACGATTCGTGTTGTGGCCGCTGTGATCTGCGACTCCATGCAGGAAAAGCGCAAAATCTACGCCACTGCCCGCGGGTATGGCGACTATAAAGGCCAGTGGGAGTTTCCGGGCGGCAAAATCGAGCCGGGCGAAACCCCGCAGCAGGCTCTGAAGCGGGAAATCGAAGAAGAACTGGACACGGAAATCACCGTGGGGGATTTAATTGGGACAATCGAGTACGATTATCCGGCGTTTCATCTTTCCATGGACTGCTTCTGGTGTGAAGTGGTTTCCGGCGGATCGGACCATTTTGGATGTTATCAGAAGCTCAATGGTAAAGAAAAAGTGACTCACTTGAATTTTGCAGCATAATCTGACCATGGAACCGCACGAATAAAAACAATGCCCTCATAGTTGAGAGGATTCGTAAATCTTCTTGGCTATGAGGGCGTTTCATTCCACGGGGATTTTTATGTTACCGAACAATTGGAGATATCTCAGAGGGGACATCTACTATGCAGACATGGAGCCGCATATCGGCTCGGAACAGGGCGGGAAACGCCCTGTGGTAGTTCTGCAGAACAACATTGGAAACCGTCATTCGCCTACATTGATCGTTGCAACTGTTACCACCCGGACGGAAAAGAAGAAAAAACAGCCCACCCATGTGCTGGTGGATTCTAACCCGGCCTTTGAAGAACCGTCCATGATTCTTCTGGAGCAGATCTTCACGATCGATAAATCCCGCATCGAACGCTTTATGGGCTATGCCAGCAAGGCTGAAATGCTCCGCATTGATATGGCTTTGCTGGTCAGTCTGGCTCTGAATGTTCTGAGCGGAAACCGCAGCGAATAGCGGACAACCAGTAACCCGTAAAAATGAGGTGATAGCGATGTAATCGGAGGTGAGTGAGCCATGCGAAAGAGTGCCCCCATTGAAGTGATGATACATTACCCCAAAACGAAAGAGGGATGGGACGAACTCGGAAAACGGGTCGCAACCGCCCACGCCAACTATGTGATCGAAAAAATCGACCGTCTGAACTGCCCCACATGGCAGAAGCTCGAATTGCTGCAGGCGGTGATCGATACTACCAAAGGAACTTACAAACCCAAGGAACACCAAAAGCCCGGCTGGCAGCCGAGCCGATAAACAAAGCCCCACGCTCAACATATGCTTTTCTGCTCTGACCAGAGACGGTCAGATTTAGAGGCAGTGTTGAGCGTGGGGCTTTTTGTGTTACATAAGTTTTTGGAATTTTGCTGACAAAATAAAATCATTTTTTTGCTGAAAGAGCGTATCGAAACCGTCCTGATGGAGCAGCAGAAAAAGCTTTTTGAAAAGTAAAAGCTCTTGTGTTCCATGAAAAAAGAAGGTAATATAAATACAGAGCAAGACACAGAACGCAGGGAGGGATGAAAACCATGTTTTACGAGATCATGCACCGGGAAAGCTGTGTGGCACAACTCAGCACGACAGGGGAATGCAGGGTCTGCCTCGAGGATTTCATGCCCTATGATCTGGTTCTGGTGGAATCGGATGATTTTGACGAGCGCATCAATAATGTAACGAACTTTTACTATTGGTGCGCCTCCCGGATGTTGACGTTGGATCGCACCTACGCCAAGGAAATCCTGAACAGTATCGGTGCATCTCAGAGTGTTACGGACAGGGAACGAGCACAGATTGCATTATCCTACCATTGTCTGTCTTTGCTGGATGTGTTCTGGGTGAAAGAAGAAAACGAGAAGATTCGATTCGAGGATATCAACCTTTTTGCACACTCCTTAAGCAATGCGCTTGTGGATATTGCGCTGCGGGGGCACCAAATGACGGTGACAAACGCCTATCTTCTGGCAAATGACCTGTCTACGGGCGGCTTGTACCCCAAGGCGTGGATGCGAAAAGAGGATGGCTTCTATCTTTACAAGGATGGTGGCAGGGAAGCGGTAGAACGTGAAGTGCTGGCAAGCAAAATCTGCCGGTGCTTTGACTGCCATCAGGTACTGTATGAGCAGGGAATGTTTGAAAATGAGCCGGTTTCTATCAGCAAAATCATGACATCTCAGCGATATAGTCTTGTGACCTATGCAGCCTATGACGTCTACTGCACGAACCATGATTGGAACACGCTGGATAAGATCTTAGAGTTGGATGCTCCCAGCTACTATATGATGAACATTCTGGATTATCTGGTGGGCAATACCGACCGTCATTGGGAAAATTGGGGTCTGCTGGTAGACAACGAAACCAATCAGCCCATCCGTCTGCATGACCTGATGGACTTCAACCGGGCGTTTCAGCAGTACGACACGCCAGAAGGCGCAAACTGTCTGACCGTGGGAAAACGCCATCTGAGCCAAAAAGATGCTGCAGTGGAAGCGGTGCGGAACATCGGACTGAACCAAGTCCGTCAGGTGGAGCACACCGTATTCTCCGAGCATCCGGCATGGAAAGCAACGTTTGAAGAACGACTGCGTGTTTTACGGAACGCCATGTAAGTCAGAGCGAATATCAGAATAATTGAAACAGAATGATTCCATAACGAAAGCCCGTCTGCGCTGCCACATATCGTGGCTTGCAGACGAGCTTTTTCGTTTGACCGGTGAAAAATTACCATACCTCACATGCGAAGCATAGATGGAAAATCGGAACCAAGGTTTTCCACCAGATGGCAAAAGCACTTCTGACTGATGGTCTTTTGTCCGCTTTCCCAGCAGCGGATGCTTGTCCGGCTGACCTTTGCATGGTCGGCAAGCTGCTGACGGTTCCATCCCTTTGCCTCCCGGTATCTGCGGAGGAAGTCTCCGCCGCCCCGGTGGAAAAACAGGGCGTAGTCATCCAGAAGGTCTTTGACCGGGATGGAATAGAAGGCAGCCAGCTTGTCCGCAATCTCCGGGGAGAAGCTCCGGCGGAAATTGCCGCTTTCAAGGTCCTGGTAGAGCCATTCTTCCATGCCGACCATGGCGGCAACGTCTTTCTGCAGCAGACCAAGGCTGTAGCGGCACCAACGCAGACGGTCCCATGGATTCGGGATGTCGGCGTAAGAGTGGTACATATGAAAGAACGCCTGTGCTTCCGAAGTGGTGTGCGGCCCGGCAAGCGGCACCTGCAGGATGTAGAGAGGGGTTAGACAGGATACCTCACATGATACCTTTTGAAGTAGAAAAAGGTGACCGCTTTCCTGAGCCCAGAAAACCCATTTTGACGCATTTGCGCTGCTTTGCAAAATGAGTGGGTTCTCTTTTCCATCTGAAAGTGCGCTGGGGAGAGGATCTCATTTTCAATGCACCGGCTGGCGTAGGTGGAAAAGCGTGCCCGCCGGGCAGGGCGTAGTATTTTTTTACGATGTGTGCCACCAGACGCAGATTGTGCCGGATCAGTTTTTCCCGTGCGGCAGGGTCACCGGCACGCAGTGCGGAAAAGGCTTCGGTTTCTTCCCGGGCAGAGAGGGGCCGCGGAAAGCTGCCGCTTTCCAGATGAAGCGCCAAAACCAGAAACTTTGTGGCAAAAAATTGCAGAAGAGATAAAAACATGCCGACCCCTCCCCATAGTATCATAAACGGTTACTGTAATTTATGAAGGAGGGCTTGCCTTTTTTCCGGACTCCGGGGAGAACAACTCTGCTTCGTTGTCCACAAAATACGGATATAGCAGCTTTGCGGAGCAATGCGCCTGTTACCCATATATTTTCCCCACGATCTTTCCGCGTGCTGCGGCAGGCAGGAGCTTGCACAAAAGGCTCAGGAATTTATACTGTGCACCGGCAACATAAACGACTGCCGGGTTCTTTTTCTCCACAATACCGGCGATGTACCGTCCAATGCGTGCCGGGTCCATGCCGTTTTGTTCGTCGTGCTCCATCTGACTGACGCTCCGGGAGATGCGCCCGCCGTATTCTTCATCGCCGAGAATGCTTTTCTGACGTGCTTTTGTAAATCCGGTGCAGATGTCACCCAATTCTACGACGGTAACATGGATGCCGTAGGGCTTGACTTCGTTTGCCAGAGCGTAAGAGTAAGAAGAAACGGCGGCTTTGCTTGCAGAGTAGAAGGTCTGGAACGGAATGTGCGCTACGGCAGCAACAGAGCTGATGTTCACAATATGCCCCTTCCCTTGATGGCGCATGAAGGGGAGAACTGCTTTATTTACAGTGACTGTCCCGAAAAAGTTCACATCAAACTGCGCTTTGGCTTGCTCCATGGACGTAAACTCCACCGCACCGGAAATGCCAAAGCCTGCACAGTTGATCACTGCATCAATTTTGGTCTCTTTTTGGATGACCTGCTGCACAGCGGCGTTGACCGCATCTTCATCGGTCACATCGACAGACAGATGGGTGACACCCTCCATAGGGATATTTCTGCGGCTGAACTCATAGACGATGCAGCCATTCTCCTTCAGAGCGGATGCCGTGCACCGTCCGATGCCGGAGCTTCCTCCGGTAACGATGACGACTTTGTTGGTTTCTCCCGCCATGATTTTTCCTCCTGAAAATGTTGATCTGGTTCGAGTATACCGCATCGCAAGACGACTGTCTATACGGATAGCCGGATTGTGGAAAAGTACAGGGATCAACTTGCGCAAATTTTTACGCAGATTGGCCTCTCTTTTTTACACAGCCAATGCCAATTAGCGCTTGAAATCGAAATGCTGCGCAAGTATACTATACTAGCGATGCTGTACAAGCTTGATCAAAAATCAGTATGCCAGTTGACCATAAAAGACATACCAGAATTGAAGTGCGCGGCAGAATCAAAACCCTACGAGGATGAAAATGAAATTCGATAGAAGGCTTACAGATGAAATCTACACTTCCGATACGGTAAGGCTGGGAAAAAATGCATTTCAGGCCATGCGGGAGACAATCTATCATAATGGTGGTGTTTCGTTTCGCGGTGCATCGGGCGAGATGATTTTGCATCGTTTGGATTTAAAGAAAATTTTTATCTCGACAGGATCAGCATGCGATTCAAAAAACAGAGGAGAGATATTTTACTATGATCTACAAAAAGCAATACGGTCAACCGTTTGATACCGAAAGTGTAGTGGGTTCTTTTTTGCCCATGATGGAAACGATACCCTATCTGACCAAGGAGCCGGATGGCTTCTCCTATGCCATGGAACCGCAGGATGTCCTGTATGGTCTTGGCGAAAACGTCCGTGGTATCAACAAGCGCGGGTGGGTGTACGAAAGCAAATGCTCCGATGACGGCAACCATACCGAGGGCAAATCCTCGCTGTACGGTGCTTATAATTTTATGATTGTGTCCGGCAAGGATACATTTGGCTTTTTTATTGACTACCCGGGCAAGGTCACCTTTGACTGCGGCTACACCGACCTGGATACCTTGCGGGTCACGGTGGCCGAGGAAAATTACGATCTCTACATCATTGAGGGCGAAAGCCTGACCGATATTGTGCACCAGTTCCGCCAGTTGGTGGGGCGCAGTTATATTCCGCCCAAATGGGCTTTTGGCAACGCCCAGAGCCGCTGGAGCTACATGAACGAGGACGAGGTCCGCGAGGTGGTGGCAAATTACCGTGCCAATCATATGCCGCTGGACGCTGTGGTTTTGGATATCGATTACATGGAGCGTTACAAGGACTTTACGGTGGATGCGCAGCGCTTCCCGCGTTTTGCAGACTTTGCCGCCGAGATGAAAGCGCAGGGCATCCATCTTGTCCCCATCATCGATGCAGGAGTCAAAATCGAAGATGGATATGATGTGTACGAGGAAGGCGTGAAAAACGGCTACTTCTGCACGAATCAGGATGGCACCCCCTTTGTAGCCGGTGTGTGGCCGGGACGGGTACACTTCCCCGATATGCTCAACCCGGAAGCCCGTGCTTGGTTTGGCAGTCAATATAAAGTTCTGCTGGATCAGGGGATCGAGGGCTTCTGGAATGATATGAACGAGCCTGCTATCTTCTACGCAGAGGAAAGACTGAAAAAGACCTTTGCTCAAATTGAGAAATACAACAAGCAAAACCTGGATATTTCCAGCTTTGGTGCTTTTACCGGCATGGTGGCAGGGCTTTCCAACAACGAAAACGATTATAAGCTGTTCTACCACAACACCAAACAGGGGCGTATGCGGCACGACAAGGTACATAATCTTTTTGGTTATAACATGACCCGTGCGGCAGGCGAGGCTTTTGAGCGGCTGGAGCCGGACAAGCGCATTTTGATGTACTCCCGTTCTGCCTGCATCGGGATGCACCGGTATGGCGGCATCTGGACCGGCGACAACCATTCTTGGTGGAGCCACATTCTGCTTGCGCTGCACATGATGCCCTCCCTGAATATGTGCGGCTTCCTGTACGAAGGCCCCGACATTGGCGGCTTTGGCAGCAATACCACGGAGGATCTGGTGCTGCGCTGGTACGGCATGGGCATCTTCTCTCCGCTGCTGCGGAACCACTCTGCCGACGGCACCCGCCGGCAGGAGCCCTACCGCTTTAAGAACAAGGCTGCCTTTGCTGGTATTTTACAGCTGCGCTACCTGCTGCTGCCCTACATTTACAGCGAGTACATGAAAGCTGCCCTGCACAACGGCATGTACTGTATGCCGTTGGCGTTCGCCTTCCCGGAGGACGACTTTGCCCGCCGGGTGGAGGATGAGGTGATGATCGGTGAAAGCCTGTTGATTGCCCCGGTATATGAGCAAAATGCCCGTGGTCGGTATGTTTATCTGCCGGAGGAGATGCTGCAGGTGCGGGTAAAGTGCAGCGAAAGCAACCGCATCGAAACCAGCGTGCTGCCAGCAGGCCATCATTACATTCCGGTGGAGCTGGATGAAGTGGTGCTCTTTATGCGCAAGGGACACCTTCTGCCCCTTGCCAAGGACGGCAAAAAGATCCAGAGCGTTGCCGATGTGGACTTTGCAGATCTGCGCCTGCTTGCCTATGCTCCCGATGGTGCATCCTATGAATACTATACCGATGACGGCGAGACAAAGGATTATGATAAGCCGGAACATTTTGTGCATATCACGCTGGATGCGGATGGAAACGCAAAGAGCGATCGTGCTACGGTCAAAGTAGAAGGATAATCGTCAGTCATTACGCAGTTCCTACAGAGTGACAGCGTTTCAGCTTGAAATGCTGCCACTCTTTTTTGTTGTCTATATCACAGATAAAATAGCCATTCCATCTTGAAAACAGCGTAAAGATTTATTATAATAAGATAAATAGTTGTAGCTTTTGCAAAGGAGGGCTGAAGTATGGCAGCGCCGCGCACCTATCTGGCAATCGACCTGAAAAGTTTCTATGCCTCGGTGGAGTGCGTAGACCGCCATCTGGACCCTCTGACCACCAATCTCGTGGTGGCAGACGCATCCCGCACCGAGAAAACCATCTGCCTTGCGGTGTCGCCCTCCTTAAAGGCCTACAAGATACCCGGCAGAGCACGGCTGTTTGAAGCCGTTCAGCGGGTGAAAGAGGTCAACGCCCAGCGGCTGCAAACTGCCATCCGGCAGAAAAAGGCAGTCCGGGGAGAGGATGGAAAATACCACTTTGCCAGCACCTCTTTTGATGCCAATGCCCTGAACGCAGACCCGGCGCTGGGCTTGAGCTACATTGTTGCACCGCCCCGGATGCAGCGGTATCTGGACGTTTCCACCCAAATCTACAAGACTTACCTCAAATATGTGTCCCCGGCGGATATCTACCCCTACTCCATTGACGAGGTTTTCATTGATGTGACGGGCTATCTGCCCTATTACCACATGAGCGCCCACGAGCTTGCCATGACCATGGTGCGGGAGGTGCTGTACAACACCGGCATCACGGCAACGGCAGGCATCGGCACCAACCTCTACCTTGCAAAGCTGGCCATGGACATTGTGGCAAAGCATATCCCGGCGGACAAGGATGGTGTCCGCATTGCGGAGTTGGACGAGCAGTCTTACCGGTATCTGCTGTGGAACCACCGCCCTCTGACGGATTTCTGGATGACTGGCCCCGGCACCGTCAAGCGACTGGAAGCCCACGGTATCTACACCATGGGGGATTTGGCACGGTTTTCCATCCATGGAGAAGATCGACTGTATGAGATTTTCGGCGTAGATGCAGAAATCCTTATTGACCACGCATGGGGCTACGAACCCTGCGGTATGGCTGAGATCAAAAGCTACAAGCCCAGCACCAACAGCATCAGCGAGGGACAGGTGCTTTCCACTCCTTATCCGTATGATAAAGCAAAACTCATTGTCCGGGAAATGGCAGAAATCTTGATGTTCCGGCTCACCGAAAAGAAGCTGGTGACGGAATCCATCACCTTGGAGATAGGCTACGACCGGGAGAACGTGGACAAGGGCGGCTACCGTGGTCTGACCCAGACCGACCGCTACGGCAGAACCGTCCCCAAGGCAGCTCACAGCACTATCCGGTTTGATGCGCCCACCAATCTGGGCAGCACCCTCATCAGCGAAAGCGCAAAGCTGTTTGAGCGCATCACCGACCCGGCGCTGACGGTGCGGCGCATTACCATCAATGCCAACAAGGTCACGCCGGACGAGGGCTTCTATCAGGTGGACTTTTTTACCGACACCAAGAAGCTGGAAAAGGAGAAAAAACTCCAGCAAGCCATGCTGGGTATCAAGAACAAGTACGGCAAAAACGCCGTGCTGAAAGCCAGCAGCTATGAGGAAGGTGCCACCATGCGACAGCGCAACGCACAAATCGGCGGGCACAGTGCAGGAGATTCGGCGGGAGGTTCAGATGGAAAACTACAAAAATAGCAAAATCGGGCGGGAGACCGCCCAAAAGTACGGGGATATCCTAGAGATGGAACGCCCCAAGACCGAAGAATCCCTCCGCAAGCACCCTCGCATGACCCTTCAGAACCGTGCCAAGATCTTCTCACCCTTTGCAGCTTTGCGTGGCTACGACGAACAGCTTGCCGCAGAAAAGCAGCGTACCGAGCGTGTGACCAAGCGCATTCTGACCGAGGAAGAAATGTCGGCTCTCTCCGATAAGCTGGTGCAGGTCACCAAGGGCATGACCATCACGGTGCGCTACTTCAAGGAGGACACCGCCCACCCGGAGGTTCCGGCGGTGGGCAGCTACCTCACCCTGACCGGAAAAGCAGACCGCATCGACCCGGTGTTCCGCACCTTGCAGGTGGGCGACACCGTGGTGCCCTTTGAGGATTTGGTGGAGGTCAGCGGGGAGGGTATCATGGACATTGATGTGTATCTGGGCATCGGGGAAGAATGAGATGACAAAAAATGCAGAAAGAGATGTTTATAGGACAGCTCTTTCAGTAAAATGACCTCAGAAGAAGCAAAACACACTTCAGACGGAGGAAAATACAATGGCAAACGGTGATTACGGCTATTTCGGCAAAGGCGACACGGGCTATGCCCAGTACATGACGGCCTTCAACCGCAACTTCGGCGGCTCGTCCGGCGGCGGTGGCGGCGGCCACAACAATGGTGGCGGCAGTGGTGGAGACGGAAGCGGCTGCGGCTGCCTCATCGCCATTGCGGTGGTGGTCGTGCTGGTGCTTATTGCCATGGGAAGCTGAGGGGCATTTCCACAGCACTGGACTGCTTGCGTGACCCGGTCACAGAAAATTTAACTAGGAAATGTTATCATATAGTCACAGGAAACACCAACAACATTCCGATGGAGGATTTTAATATGAAGGCAAAGTTTTATATCTGTGAGCACTGTGGCAACCTGGTCACCACCATCCACAACGCAGGCGTTCCGCTGGTCTGCTGCGGCGAAAAGATGAAGGAGCTGCTCCCCAACACGGTGGAAGCCAGCGGTGAAAAGCATCTGCCGGTGGCAGAGCTTTCCGGCAGCACCCTCACGGTTACGGTGGGTGCGGTGGAGCACCCCATGGTGGATGTGCACCACATCCAGTGGCTCTTTGTGGAGACCGAAAACGGCGGACAGCTCCGCTATCTTACCCCCGGGCAGTCACCCAAGGCGGTGTTTGAGCTGGGCGGCGAAAAGCCCGTGGCGGTCTACGCCTACTGCAACCTGCATGGTCTGTGGATGACGAAACTTTAAGAAATAAACAGGCTCCTGCCAGTGGTTAAACGCTTGCAGGAGCCTGTTTTGGCGTGCAGCCAGAGGGATGATACCGGTGAATAGAATCGTCCCCGGAGAGTTGGAACAAGCCCTCCGGGGGCATTTTTGTTTTTCGGAAGCTTTTCCACAAGGGAAAATCATGGTATACTGGACCCAAAGCCATAAAATGGGAGGTACCGTTATGAAGTGGGGAATTTTAGCGACCGGCACCATTGCCAAAAAGTTTGCGTCTACGGTGGAACAGATGGGCGCAGAGGGGGAGCAGATTGTTGCCGTGGGGTCACGGCACATGGAAAGCGCACAGGCGTTTGCGCAGCAGTACGGCATCCCCCGCTGCTATGACTCCTACGAAGCCCTTGCCGCCGACCCGGAGGTGGAGGCCATCTATATCGCCACCCCCAACACCCTGCACTACGAAAACTGCAAGCTCTGCTTGGAGCAGGGCAAGCATGTTTTGTGCGAAAAGCCCTTTACCATCAGCCCGGAGCAGGCACGGGAGCTGTACCGTCTGGCAGAGGAAAAGCACCTCTTTCTCATGGAGGCATTCTGGATCTGGCTGCTGCCGCTGTACGACCGCCTGCGCGAGATTCTTGCGGCGGGCACCATCGGGGAGCTGAAGCAGATCACCTGTCAGTACGGCTTTGTTGCCTCCGGTGCCCGGAAGGATCGCAAGTTTGATTCCGGTCTGGGCGGCGGTGCGCTGCTGGATATCGGCATCTACAATCTGGGCTTTCTGCGCATCCTGACCGGACAGGACCCGGAGAAGGTGGAAACCAAAGAGGTCCACATCAACGAGTACGGCACCGACGATTACAGCCGCCTTGCGCTGACCTACCCCGGCGGCTGCAAGGCGGAGTCTGTCCAGACCATCGGGCAGGAGCTGGAGCGCAATGCCCGTATCGTTGGTACCAAGGGCAGTATTTTCCTGCCGGATTTCCAGCACGCCGAGACCATGACGCTGGAAGTGGAGGGCAAAGAGCCGGAGGTCATCCGCTGCCCGGTGGACATCAACGGCTTTGAGTATGAGATCCGGGAAGCAAGCCGCTGCGTCAAGCTGGGACGTACCGGCAGCGACCGCTACACCCCGCAGGATAGCCTTGCCTTGACCCGCCTGATGTACGACACCCGCATGAGCTGGGGCATGAAGTTTGCGGGTGAGGTGTAAGCACACACCTTGCCGCAAAGGGCTTTTTGCGTGCGGAGACTATGGCATACGGAGAGCGGCAACTCGGAATTGATATAAAAAAGAAGGACACATAGATGAAAACAGTGGTTCTTTATAATATTATTTCTTTTATCATCCTCGTTGCTTTGATTTTTGTCTTAAGGATTGTTAGTAAGAGTAATTTAAGACAAAATCAACAACTTGTTATTAAAGTCATTGCAACTATTTTAATTGTTTGTGTGATAGCGTTCGTGCTTTTTATTGATGCAATAGCATTTGGCATTATAGGACCAGTTCAAGATTAACAATTCCAGTTTGACAAGGAAGTGCTTTGCATGAAAAAGCGTATATCAAGGATTCTCGGTTTAATAATGCTGATTATAGCTATTGCATTTATAGTGTTTGCATTGAACCATCCAGAAATGAGTTTTCCTTGGAACAATACCATTACTTGGTTACTGTATGGTTTATATATTCTTGTGACAGTCATGTTGCTTATTGCGCCTAAGACGAAGAAGTAAACAATTCGCGTTTGTGGAGCGAAGCGGAACAATGAAAGCCCCAGTGGGGCTTTTAAGTGACAGAACAGTCTTGCGTAGCAAGATGGAGGGGCCTCGCCCCGACAAGTTCCAGTTTGCCGGGCAGACGGACATCTGAATAACACAAAATGAGGGAGCAGCCATGGTACTTTATTTTACGGGAACCGGCAACAGCCGGTATCTGGCACGGCGTATTGCCGAAGGGTTGGAGATGCCGCTTTACGACCTGAACGCCTGCATCAAGGCAGGGAATACCGCCCCGGTGCAGACTGGCCGGGATGTGGTGCTGGTCACGCCTACCTACGCATGGCGTATCCCCCGGGTGGTGTCGGAGTGGCTGGGCAAGACCGTGCTGACCGGGGCAGAGCGTATCTGGTTTGTGATGGATTGCGGCAGCGAAATTGGCAATGCGGCAGGCTATAACCGGCAGCTTGCAGCGCAAAAGCAGCTGCAGTATATGGGCACAGCTCAGATCATCATGCCGGAAAACTACATTGCCATGTTCAATGCACCCCGGAAGGAGCAGGCACGGAGCATCGTGGAGCAGGCAGAGCCTGCGCTTCAGAAGGTGCTGGCGCAGCTCAAGGCCGGGCAGGAATTTCCTCCGCCGAGAGAGAACCTCTACGACCGCTTTATGAGCGGCCCGGTGAACCCGGTGTTCTATCGCTTTTTTGTAAAAGCGGATGCCTTCCGGGCAACGGATGCCTGCATCGGCTGCAGTAAGTGCGTGGAGCTGTGCCCCTTGAACAACATCCGTCTGGAAAACGGAAAGCCGGTCTGGGGCAAAAACTGCACCCACTGCATGGCGTGCATCTGCTATTGCCCCAAAGAAGCCATCGAGTACGGCAAAAAGAGCAAAGGCAAGCCCCGGTATCACTTTGAAGCGCTGGAAAGGAAGCAGCAGGACGTGTGAAGGAGAGCGGAAATTAGATGAAGTTTTTGTACTTACATGGGTTGGGACAAAAACCAGACAGTTGGGACAGAGTAATAAAAGAAACGAAGGTCTCGGATAGAAGCGCCAGCTTGAGTTTGGCAGAGATGCTGGAGGACAAAGCGGCCACTTATGGGGAACTGTATGCTGCATTCTCAGGAGAGTGTGATAAGGAACATGATGAAATCGTCTTGTGCGGGCTTTCCTTGGGTGCTGTTCTGGCACTTAATTATGCGATAGACCATCCGAATAAAGTAAAGGCACTGGTGCTAATTGCAGCACAATATAAAATGCCTGAAAAGCTATTGCAGTTCCAGAATATGCTGTTTCGCTTTATGCCGAATACAATGTTCAAGCAATTTGGATTCAAGAAAGCAGATGTGATCAGCTTGTGCGGTACGATGACGGAATTGGATTTCAGGGATTCATTATGTAAGGTGTCCTGTCCGGCATTGATCGTTTGTGGGGAAAAGGACAACGCAAACAAAAAAGCCTCAAAGGAACTTGCCAGTTATTTGAGTGATTCCCACTTCCATGAACTTCTGAAAGCAGGTCATGAAGCAAACATAGAATCTCCGGAGGAATTGGCAACAGTGTTACAGGAATTTTATGATAATGTCGAATAAACTACGATTCATCAAAGAAAGAGGACTTTAAAATGAACATCGAAGAACGGGCGGCACAGGCTGCCGCATGGAAGGCTACTGGACAGTGCAACTGTGCACAGGCGGTGCTGAAGGCATTTGAGGACAAACTGCCGGTGGATGCCGACACCTTGATGAAGCTGGGCGCAGGCTATGCCGCCGGCATGGGCTGCATGGAGAGCACCTGCGGCGCACTGATCGGCGCTGTGATGGTGGCGGGCATCGTCACCGACGGCAAGGGCACACCCCGCATTTCTAAGGAACTGCTGCAAAACTTTCAGGAAAAGTGCGGTGCTACCATCTGCAAGGATCTGAAGGGAATAGAGAACGGCGCACCGCTGTGCCCGTGCCCGGAGTGCGTCCGCAACGCTGTTCTGGCACTGGGCGAGGTGCTGGGAGAGTAAGATGAAGAAGATCTTGTTTGTTTGCCATGGCAGGATGTGCTGGAGGGTTGCACCGCTCTGCTAGAAGAGCTACGATAAAAGGGAAAGGGGATGACGAAGCGTTATTGCAAGGGCGAACGGTTTGCTGACCTGTCGTTTGCCCGGGAAGTCTTTGAAAGAATAAACCTATTGACATGGTGCGAAAATGGGTTTATACTATCCCCAACACAAGGAAGGGAGCACAGACGGATGAAACATACAGCAGATGCCCGGCACAGACTACCCGGGCGAATGCGCTGCTCCCAGACAAATTCCCGGCAGACAGACTGAGAAAAAACAGGAAGATGCCGTTGTCTGGGAGAAGTGCCCGAACATACATCGTCACAATAAAAGGAGAACCGACAATGGCTGATTATAAACTGTGGAACGCACTGAAGAACGCTAAAAAATATCGCTGGGTGGAACTTTCTCACTCGCTGAACAACGAAAGCCCCTACTGGTCCGGCATCCCGGAAGGCTCTGTGGAGCTGGCAAAGACCGTGTGGGACTGGGGCAAGCCGGAACTGGAATGCCTGATCCAGACCTTCAAATTCCCCGGACAGTTCGGTACCCATATCGACTTCCCGGGTCACTTCATCAAGGGCAAAGCGCTGTCCGAAAAGTTTGATGTGAACGACCTGATTTTCCCGCTGGTGGTCATCGATATTTCTGAGCAGGCCAAGAAAGACCCCCGCTATACTGTGACGGTGGAGGACATCAAGGCCTATGAAGCAAAGTACGGTCCTATCCCGGATGGTGCGCTGGTGGCTCTGCGCAGCGACTGGTACAAGAAGTGGCCGGATATGGATGCGCTGTCCGGCATCGACGCAGAGGGCAAAGAAAATGCTCCCGGCTGGTCGCTGGAAGCATTGGAGTATATCTACAAGGTGCGCAATGCCGCCGCCAACGGCCACGAAACGCTGGATACCGATTCCTCTGCGGTGGCGGAGGAAAAGGGCGACCTTGCCTGCGAGCGCTATGTTCTGGACAACGACAAGCTGCAGGTGGAGGTGCTTGCAAATCTGGATAAAGTTCAGCCTGCCGGTGCGGTAGTCATCGTTTCTTATCCCCGCATTGAAGGTGCAACTGGTCTGCCCGCACGGGTCTGGGCTATTACCGAATAAGAGCGGAGAAGTGGGAAAATGTCCTTTGAAAAAGCAAAAGCAGACCTAGAAGAAAAAGGCTTGGGAGACCATGTCATTGTGCTGAGCGAGTCCTCGGCAACCGTGGCGGAGGCAGCTCACGCACTGGGCGTAGAGCCTGCCAGCATCGCCAAAACGCTGTCGGTTCTGCAGGGCGAAAAGCCGGTGCTCAGCTTCAACTCGGCCCTCATCCTTCTGGGGGCTCTGGGCATCCTGCCCCCTGCCACCAGCGCCATGCTGCATAACCTTTCCACCCTTGGCATCAGCCTGCGCAGCAGCCTCCTTTTTTAGTTCAGATGAATCGGCAAAAGCCTAGCCAGCAGCCCAGCAGGAAGAAGAGCAGCGCTTTACCCAGCACCGGCAGCCATAGACGCTTGCACAAGGTGGTATCCCACCGGTGGATGTTCTGCTTGGGGCAGGTGCCAACGCAGGCTTCACAGGCGATGCATTCCCCGCTGCGCAGGCTGGTTTCCTCCAGCTTCAGGCACACCGGGCACTGCTGTTTACAGGCATTGCAGCCCGGGATGCAGCCGTCGCTCTGCCGGTGCAGCCGCGCAAATGGCAGCACCGGCAGCAGGGCAAACACCGCTCCCATGGGGCAGAGGAACTGACAGAAGAACCGGGGCTGCACCGCCATACCCAGCAAAATGAGCACAAGCAGCCCGATGCCCACACCAAAGCCCTCCGGCGGCAGATGCAGAGCCGTCAGGCGGGAAAACACCTCCCACGGGCTTGCGCCGGTCAGCATCTTTTCCTGCCGGGTCACATACAGTGCTACCAGCCATGCCAGCAGCAGATATTTGACCTTCTGCCCCAAAAGCACCGCCCGCTCCGGCAGACGGAGCTGCTTTTTGCGGTGGAACAGCTTTTTTTGAATAAGCCCGGAAAGCGCCCAGACGGCATCGCCCAAGCTGCCGAAGGCGCAGGCGTACCCACAGAAAAAACGGTCGAAAAGCAGGGTGAAGCCGCACAGCCCCAGCAGGGAAAGTGTGAAGCTGTCCACAGAGAGCACCTCGCCTGCACCGATGTGCAGAAAGATCTGTTTTACCCCGGAAAACCCGGCCACGAATGCGCCCGGCATGGACACAAAGAAGAACAACTGCACCCCGGTGCGCAGCCATGTACGGCGCTTTTTGTCCCGCTGACGCTGCTGCGCCGCTGTTAAAGGCTTTGCCTGTGTTTTTTCCATCATCCTGCCGCCTTTCCCAGTGCGTTCTCTACCGCACCGATAAGTCCTTCTGCCGTGAGGGTAGCGCCGGAAACGGTATCCACCTCAGCAGACTGCACTGCCAGCATCTCGTCCAGCAAAGGCAGCGCCTGCTTATAGTAGGGCTTATCCTCGCCGGAAGCATCCAGCACCGCAATATCGGTCATTTTTCCGTTCTGGATAGTCACCGACACCTGAATGACATCGCCAAAACCATAGGCGCTGCCCTCATAGATGCCGTCCCGGTAGCCGCTCTGCTCTGCCTGTGCTGCGCTCTGCGCCTGCAAAACGGAAGCATTGTAGGCTTCAACTTCGGCAATTTCCTGCTTGCGCTGGCTTACCGCTGCCGCCCGGATCAGCGCCACCTGCTGGTATTGCCACAGTACCCCCAAAATTAGCAGCAGGTTCACCGCCCGGAGGAGAAAATTTTTGTATTTCATTCTGCTGCTCCTTCCGTTTCAGATTCAATCCCGGTCTCTTCCGGCGGCAGTGCCGGCTCGGATGTCGGCAGCACTTCCTCAGAAGATGCCGGTTCCGGTTCAGAGGATGCCGGTGCATCTGCCGGGAAAAGCTGCTGCCATACTTCCTTGAGCCACACGGGAACGGCGCTCTTTTCCTCCGGCTGCACCACCTCCACGGTGGGCGCGGTGACCGGCGTTTCCCCGGGCTCTGCTGCTTCAGACGGTGCGGTTCCCTCTGCCGTCTCTTCCGATGCAGTCTGCTCCGGAGCGGTTTTCTCTGCCGGGGCAACAGCGGCCTTTGCCAGTGCCAGCTTGACTGCGTTCAGAATTCCGGTGGAGGAGTAGGTGGCGCCGGAAACAGTATCCACGTTGGGGCTTTGTCCCTCCAGAATGGCGGGGATGACCTGTTTTGCCCGGGAGAGATATTCCTCCTCGTCCTCGGCGCTCAGGATCGTGATATCGGTAATTTTATCCTCTGCCACCGTGACCTGCACTGTGATCTGCCCCTCAAAGCCCGTGGCTTCGGCAGTGTAGATGCCGTCCAAGTAGATGGAGGGAGCCGTAAATTCCTCCACCACAAGCGTTGCAGCGGGCTTTGGCTGGGGCGGCAGGGGATTGTTGACTACCTCGCCGGTCAGGGCATTCTGCACTGCGCCCAGAATGCCCCGGCTGGTATAGGTGGCCTCGGAAACGGCATCCACCTCCCAGCTCTGAGTCTCCACCACGGTGGTCAAAAGCCGCTTGGCACGCCGCAGAAACTGCTTGGTCTCGTGGGATGCGTCCAAGATCTCCACCTCCGTGATGCTGCCGTTTTCCATGGTGACCTGTACTCGGACGGCACCGCCGTAGCCCCGGGAAGAGCCGACGTAAACGCCGTCGGCATAGGGCAGCTTGGGCAGGGTTTCTTCCTCCGCTTCGGAGGAAGCGGCTTCCACAGACTGCTCCACCACGGTTGTCAGCTTTTCCGGCACGGCGGCCAGCACCGGAACGGTGCGGGGCAGGGCAAAAAGTACAGCTGCCGCTACCGCCACCGTCGGGAGAAGCTGCACCAGCGGCAGCAGTGTATGGCATCGTTTTTTGTTCATTCCAACTCCTCCTGACACGGAAAAGCAAGGCCGCTTGATGCCAAGCGACCTTGCCGTTTTGTACTGTATTTGATTTGCTAAATCAGGCAGCTTTCCGCGACCTCACAGCGCCACATTGACCGGCAGGACATACACGCCGTCGGCGGCGTAGAAGGTGATCTGAGTAATCGTCTTGCCGATGATGGATGCAAAGTAAGGATCATCGGCATTGAAGCCCAGCTTGGTACCATGCCAGATGTTGGTCACATGATGCAGGCCGTACTCACTGCCATCGGCGGTGGTCAGAACTACGCCGTAGACCTTGTTGGCCTTGTAGTCCAGATCAAAACCGGAGATTTTCATCTCGTAGGTGGCATGGTGACCGTTGGTATTCAGCTCCACAGTGGTGCCCTCTACAGTGGTCTCGGTGGCGTGGACCTTGCCAAACTCCCACTTGCCGCTCAGCAGGTTATACCATGCGGTGATGTAGTAGGCAGGGGTCTCACTGAGCTTGTAGTAAGCGTAGCTCTCGTTCTCAAACAAGGCATCTGCGCCGGTGTAGGTGGTGGTGGATTCCTTGCCCTTCAGGGTAACGGTAATGTCGTAGCTGTCGGCATCGGTGACCTGCTTTGCATTCTTCAGCGCCCACGGGGTCAGCACCTTGACCGGGAAGGAAACGCCGGTGATGTCGGTGCCATCTGCGTTGATGTGGTAGGAACCGGCGGCAAGGTTGCCTGCGCGGGTCTTGTTCCTGGTGGCGCTGGTCACAGCGTCGATCTCAGATGCGTTGTCCACACCGGCAGCCTTGTAGAAGTCGGCGTAGGGGATGTTCATCTGGACATAGCTGGAGGTCAGGCAGTTTTCCTGTTCCACCTCTTCCGCAGCGAAGGCCGGGACTGCCACAGCGCATACCAGCATAGCGGCCGCAAGTGCACCTGCAAATACTTTTTTCAATCTCATGGTAACACACCTCTATCTCAGTTTTGAAAAAATAGTTAGCTTTGCCTAACAATTGATGCAAAAAAATGCAGGGGAAAAACCCCTCAGATGGTTAGGCAAAACAAATTCGCGAAGTAAAAATAGCACTCCCACCGGGCGTTGTCAAGTAGAAACCGGAAAGTTTGCAGAGGTGAATTTTTCGATGCAGGAAACGATCTGCATCCTCTATACCGCAAAGCCCTTGACCTTTTTGCCGGAGCGCAGTATACTTTTTATGCAGTTAGTCACGAATAACCGCAAGGAGGTACTACATGATACAAGACGCATTCTGGGGAATCCTGATTCCATTTCTAGGTACAAGCCTTGGGGCAGGCTGTGTGTTCTTTTTGAAAAACTCTTTGCGCGACGGCATCCAGCGCGCCCTCACCGGCTTTGCCGCCGGAGTGATGGTGGCGGCATCGGTATGGAGCTTGCTGATCCCGGCTATGGAGCAGGCTGCAGATCTGGGCAGGCTGGCGTTTTTCCCGGCGGCGGTGGGTTTCTGGCTGGGCATCCTGTTTTTGCTGCTGCTGGACCATCTCATCCCGCATCTGCACCAGAACAGTTTGCAGGCCGAAGGGCCAAAAAGCCAGCTCCAGCGCACCACCATGATGGTTCTGGCGGTGACGCTGCACAACATCCCGGAGGGCATGGCAGTGGGCGTAGTCTATGCCGGATACCTTGCCGGAACTGCCCAGATCACCGCCGCCGGGGCGCTGGCACTTTCCCTTGGCATTGCCATCCAGAACTTCCCGGAGGGGGCCATCATCTCCATGCCACTGCGGGCGGAAGGAATGAAAAAAGGCCGGGCGTTCTGGGGCGGCGTGCTGTCCGGTATCGTAGAGCCCATCGGGGCAGTGTTGACGATTCTGGCGGCAGGCATCGTGGTGCCCGCATTGCCCTATCTGCTCAGCTTTGCTGCCGGAGCCATGCTGTATGTTGTGGTGGAGGAACTGATCCCGGAAATGTCGCAGGGGCAGCACTCCAACGTCGGCACGGTGTTTTTTGCGGTGGGCTTCAGCGTGATGATGGTGCTGGACGTAGCACTGGGGTGACGGTTGGGGGTTCCCAAAAGCGAAATCTCTTTCGGGATTTCCGAAAATGCCTAAACTTCTTGACAGAGGAGACGGCAGGGCGTATTATTTTGGCAGAAGGACCGCTGAGAAGCGGCTTTTTATAGAATGAAAAGTTAGTATTGCCTAACTCACAGCACGAGGAATTGCGGGCCTGTCATCCGGTGCAGTGGGCGCATCTGGTAAAAAGCATTGCATTGTGAACGGTAAACAGAAAGAGGGTGGCGTTATGTCCTTTTTTGAAAATACCCGAAAGCCCGTAGGCCTTGGCGGGAAGATCATGGTTGCTATGATGAACTTTGGACACAGCGCAATGGCAGAATGGGGGCTGCGCTTTTTACAGCCTGACCCGGATGCCACGGTGCTGGACTGCGGCTGCGGCGGTGGAGCGAACATTAAAACGCTGTTGAAACTGTGCCCCAACGGCAAGGTGCAGGGCATCGACTACTCAGCCGTCAGCGTGGAAAAAGCGCGAAAGGTCAATGCCAGAGCCATTGCGGCAGGACGGTGTACCGTGCAACAGGCAAGTGTGGCAGAACTGCCGTTTGAAGGGGAGAAGTTTGATGTGGTGACCGCCTTTGAAACGGTCTATTTCTGGCCGGAACTTGCGCAGAATTTCAGAGAGGTTTATCGAGTGCTGAAGCCCGGCGGGGTCTTTTTCATCTGTAACGAAGCGAACGGCGAAACGACAAAAGACGACAAATGGACGCAGATCATCGATGGCATGACCATCTATACGGACACTGCACTGAAAGCGTATCTGGAACAAGCAGGATTTTGTCAGATCCAAAGCCACAAAAATAAAAAGGGCTGGCTTTGCGTTACGGCGCAAAAGCAGTGAAGTAGTGTAAAGAGGACGGAGCATGGTTTTACAAACGATTCTGGAAGGTCTTGGGTTGGGGGCTTTGCTGCTTCTTGTCTGTGCTGTGGGCATCTGCAAAGGGGCTGTTGGGATGGTGCATCTTTACAGCCCGGCGGTGCTGGCGGCAAAGATGATCGCCAAAACGTGGCTCAGGACGGCGAAAATCAAGGATGTGGGAGCATATTTCGCAGTTTCAGATGCGAAAAGCGAGCTTTCCCCATGGGACAGCCGTTTGCAAGTGTCCAGCTGGGGCTATATGCTGGGGTACAACGATTTGAAAGATCCTTCCGTCAGCGGCTTTTTCCGGTTTCTTGCCAAGTTTGGGGACAACGGGATGAAAATGCAGATCGTGAAGATCGGATTTGGAGACAGACAATGAAGTATGCAGGGATGCATGATCTTGGCGCCTTTGGAAAGCTGTATGACCTGATTAAGTACCCGGAGCCGACCAAAGCAAACAGGACAGTGTGAGGAGAGGCGGCGCAATGAAGAAAGAAGAAACGAAACTGTTTATCCGCTGGTGCATACGATAAAACCAAAGGGAGTTCTGCCCGGACCTTCGTCCGTGACGGAACTCCCTTTTTTAGCTTTATAGAAAAACCATAAGTCATCTGCCACGTTCAGCGGAGCAAAAACCACACACCCAGCAGGATCGCAAGAAAAATCAGGTTGGACAGGGTGAACAGCCCAAAATACTGCTTCTTCCCCTGTGGCAGCTCCCGTGCGATCTGTCGGTAGGAAATAAGACTGGCCATGGATGCGATCAAAGTGCCAAGACCTCCCAGATTGGTGCCGATGATGAGGGCTTGTGTCTCTGCCGTGAACCCGGACAGCAGCAGGGCGGCGGGAACATTACTGGTGACCTGCGAAGCAAGAACCGCCACCAGAACTTCCCGGCCGGTCAGAAACTCCTGCAGCCAGCCGGAAAAGGCCGGAATGCGCCCCAGATTGCCAATGAAGATGAAAAAAGCCACAAAGGTCAAAAGCAGGGAATAGTCCACTGCCCGTAAGGTGTGCGGGTCTGCAAAAAGAACGCAGACGAGTACAGCGGCAAAGGCAATGCCATAGGGCAGTACCCGGATCACGGACAGCAGGCAGACGGCAAACAGAACCAGATACAGCAGGATGATCTTCTGATCTCCCTGAGATGCAGAAGAAGAAACAAGCTCGTCCACGGAGAGGGCGGCAGAGGCTTTCTGGCAGACCAGCGCTGCCCAAGCCAGCAGCAGGAGCAGAGAGACCAGGGTGTAGGGCAGCATAAGAAGAACAAATCCCCCGATGCTCATGCCGCTTTTTCCGTAAAGATAGAGGTTCTGCGGGTTGCCGATGGGGGTCAGCATACTGCCAAGGTTTGCCGCAATGGTCTGCATACAGACCACCGGGATCAGAAGGGAGCGGCGGACATCCGCTCCCAGACGGCTCAGAACCACGAACGTAAAGGGAACGAAGGTCAGCAGGGAAACATCGTTGGTGATGAACATGCTTCCGAAAAAGCACAGCCCGACCAGTACCAGCGTCAGCTGAAAGGTGCTGTGGGTACGGGACAGCAATGCCCGGCCCAGTCCATCAAAAAAGCCCTGCCGCCGCAGCCCGGCCATGACCGTCATCAGGGAAAACAAAATCGCCAGCGTGCGCAGGTCGATGTAGCCGAGATACTGCGCATCCGGCAGAACAAAGAAGGCGGAGACAACGGCCAGCACAGCGGCTGCGGTGAGGACCGTTTCCTGCTGAATGAATTGTTTGAGTTTCATAGAGACACATCCTTGTAATTGTAAAGGCAGCCCTGCTGCGATGCCGGACGGCCTTTTTCCGTATTTCAGAGCAACAGCTCAAACGACCCGATCATCAGCGGCATTCTTCAATGTGGAAGATCGCTACTTTCCCGAAGAACGGATTGCAAGTGCGTGCAGCTTCCGGCTCAAATCGGCCAGACACCATGCGATTGCCATACCGCCGGCAATTCCAAGAGCGGCCAGAAAGGTCTGCTCTCCGAAATGCTCTGCAGCAGACAAATCATTGGAGACGACTGCGTTCATGCAGTAGTAGAGGGTGCTTCCGGGAATGAGGGGAATGGCAGCGGTAATGAAGAAAGGCGTAGAGGGTGCATTGCAGCATCGGGCAAGAATTTCGGCATACAGAGCGGCACAGAAACCGGCCAACAGATTGGCAAGAAAGACGCTGTGCAGGGTGTTGGCGGCAAGAAGATAAGCCAGCCATGCCAGTAGCCCGCCTACACCGGCGGCGGGTAAGTAGCGCCGGTTCAGATTGAAGATCAGTCCGAAACCGACCGAACCAAGGGCAGCACTGAGCAACTGCGAAAAAACCTGTATCATGCGGAAATTCCTCCCATCAACCAGATGGCGGCCATCATGCCGAGTGCAAGGGTGGCGGCCATCAGAATGGCTTCCACCAGCCGAAGAGAGCCGGAAATAATGTCCCCAAGTAAGATGTCCCGGATGGAATTTGTCAGCATGATGCCGGGAATCAACAGCATGATGATACCAATCAGAACTTTATCGGCATGAAACTGCATCCCAAAGCGGCAGAGCAGCAGAGTGGAGACACCGCTGAGAAATGATGCTATAAACTGAAATTCTACACCATTCATACAAAAAGGCGAGAGATAGCGCTCCATCCAGCAAATCAGAACGGCAATGCCGCCGGCCAGCAGGCCGTCCCAGAGATTTCCACCAAAGAAGATGGCAAAACTGGAAGCAGCCAACACACTGCCGGCAAGATGCAGTCTTGGGTCCGGATGCTGTGCCAGAATGGCATTCAGCTGGCGCTGAAACTCTTCTATGGAAGGAGGTGCTGTGCAGATACGGCGGCTGAGCGCATTGAGCTTTTCCAATGTCAGCAGGTCATTGCTGGCAGCGTGACGCAGGCGGCGGGTCTCGGTCTGCGGCGGCAGCGAGGGCATGGTAAGCGTGACCACGATGCTGGATGTGATCACGAATACATTCACATCTTCTGCCCCATAGGCGATTGCGATCCGGTTCAAAGTGTCCTCAACGCGGAATACTTCTGCGCCACTGTTTTGTAAAGCTTCGCCCATTCGGACCAGAATGTGGAGAAAATGACTGATCTCGGTCTCTTCCACAATATCACGCTCTTTTCATCTCGGTTTCCACATTATTATAGCGGGTGGACCGGCAGAACGCAAGACGCTGCAAGGACAGAGAGACTTTTTGATAACTGCATTGTTTACGCGGGCAATGGATCGCCTGGTTCTGAAGAAACGGCTTGCATCCGTTCTGTCACAGCGAAAGACTACGATTGGAGAAGAAAAAATTGAATCCAGTGCAAACGATTTTGCCGAGAATTGCATGAAATATTATAAAAGTATTATTCTTTTATGAATTTTAGCGCTCTACTATTGACACTGCTAATAAACAGTGTTATAACAGTGGCGTGCTCAGGAGAAAGGGGCATGAGGGAACCGCAAGGCTCCCGGGAAGACTCCGCTTCTGATGCACGATCTTGATTTTATGCCCGACCCGAACGCCGGGATTGGAGGGTTGTTTTATGTTTATGCCTGCTGTTTTCCATGAAAATCTGTTCGATGATTTCTTTGATCCGTTCTGGAACGACGGTGCGCTGGAGCGTGCAATGAATCGTGAAGAGCGTGAGACCTTCGGCAAGCGCGGCGCAAACATGATGAAAACCGATGTGAAGCAGACCGCCGATGGCAACTATGATGTGGCTGTTGACCTGCCCGGCTGCAAGAAGGAAGACGTTCAGATGGAGCTGAGCGACGGCTACCTGACCATTCAGGCCGTCCGCAACCACTCCAATGACGAGAAGGACAACAATGGCCGTTATCTGCGCCGTGAGACCTTCTCCGGTACCTGTGCCCGCAGCTTCTATGTGGGTGATGCCGTGAAGAAGGAGGACATCCACGCAAAGTTCGAGGATGGCATCCTGCACATCGTACTGCCCGCACCGCAGCAGCAGAAGGCTCTGCCTGCGAATCCCAATCTCATTGAAATCGAATAACGTTTGTGCATCGGTGTGAGGAACACCGGCGCATAGAACCAGCCCCCGGAGAACCGTAAAAAGCTCTTCGGGGGTTTTTGTATTCTGACATCTTTTCGGAAGTGAAAAAGCGTGGTACCCACAACACCGACACGCAAGAGGGCGCAGCAGTCAATCTTTTTGAAACCGCCGTCAAACACGCATAAAAGCGAAAAGAACCCGCTTTCAACATCAAATTGAAGTGAAAGCGGGTTCTTTATTGAAGTGACACCAAGTTGTCACAAAATCACAGCTTTAGAAGGCCTGTGCATCATATTTATATCGATATTTCGCCGTAAATTCGTTTCTACTTGATGGGGTGAATTATTTCCGATTTGTCAGCCGGTTGAGCAGCATCACAGCCAGAACAATGACACCAATGACGAGAAGAATGCCGACCATGCCGATGAGCATCATGGGCAGGGTGGTCATCCACGAAGAAAGATGAAGCATAAGTGTACCTCCGTTAAGCCATCAGGGTCAGAATCAGGCCGCCTGCAATGACGGATGCGATCTGCCCCGAAACGTTGACGCTGATGGAGTACATCAGCAGGAAATTCTGGTTATCTTCTTCCAATCCCATCTTGTTGACCACACGGCCGCTCATGGGGAAGGCGGAGATGCCGGCTGCACCGATCATCGGGTTCAGTTTTTTGCCTTCGGGCAGGAACAGGTTCAGCAGCTTTGCAAACAGCACGCCGCCTGCGGTATCAAAAACGAAGGCTACCAGACCCAGTGCAAGGATGAGCAGGGTATCGGGCCGGACAAACTTGTCAGCGGTCATCTGTCCGGCCACGGTCAGGCCCAGCACGATGGTGATGAGGTTTGCCAGCACATTCTGCGCGGTTTCGCTGAGGGCGTTCAGTACGCCGCACTCCCGCAGCAGGTTGCCGAACATCAGAAAACCAACTAGAGCTACACTGGCAGGAGCTACCATACCGGCAATGATGGTTACCACAATGGGGAACAGAATCTTCGTCAGCTGGCTGACATTGCCCTTTTCATAGGGCATCCGGATGCGGCGGTCCTTCTGAGTGGTCAGCAGTTTAATGACCGGCGGCTGCACGATGGGCACCAGAGCCATGTAACTGTACGCTGCCACCATGATGGCACCAAGGTACTGGGAGTTGAGGGTGTTAGCTACAAAAATGGCGGTGGGACCGTCCGCTGCACCAATGACAGCGATGGAAGCAGCATCCTTCAAATCAAAGAAGAAGCCTGCCAGAAACAGGGTGAAGAAAATACCAAACTGCGCTGCGGCACCAAAGAGCATGAGCCACGGTTTTTCCAGCAGGGGGCCAAAGTCGATCATAGCACCAATGCCGATGAAAAGCAGCAGGGGAAACAGCTCGTTGGACATGCCTGCTTCAAACAGGGCAGAAATGGGGCCTACGGTATCGCCCTGCGTGATGGCACCGGACAGCGGCAGATTGACCAGAATGGCACCAAAGCCCATGGGTAAAAGCAGGCTCGGCTCCATTTTTTTGGCGATGGCAAGGTAGATGAGCAATGCACCAATGCCCCACATCACCACCATCTGCCAAGTCAGGTTTCCAAAATTGGAAAACAGACTTGCGAATGTGTTCAGAAAGTTCATAGTTTTCTTGCCTCCTATTGTGCTCCGGTACGGTGACAAGAAAAAGAGACTCCTGCCACAGCACCTTGTCTGTGACAAAAGTCTCAAGCGAACACATGACATCGGGCATTTCTGCCGTGATGACGCTGCCATGCAGCAGTCTCCCGAAGAATAAGCCGGAACACTGCCCTTTACTCCCTTTTATCAGATGTATTAAAACAGAATATGGGAAAACTGTCAAGAAAAATACAGAAATCTTTTCTGTATCTTATGAGGGTCCTTCCGCTGTGGTTCACGCAAGCTGATTACAGCAAAGCATTTCTGAAAGCCCATCGAGAGAAAATCACTCTGCACAAGGCGGCCCCGGAGAGCTGCGATAAGCCCTCCGGGGCCATTTTTGTTTTCCGATATCTTTCCGACAGTGGGAAAGCGTGGTAGAATAGGAGCAAAGCTGATATATGATCAACAGGAAGGGGAAAATCAAGATGGAAACGGTCTATATCGCAGGCGGATGCCTTTGGGGCGTACAGCATTTTTTTGACACAGTGCCTGGTGTACAGATGACTGAAGCCGGCAGAGCCAACGGAACAACGAGTTCTCTGGATGGCCCATACGATGGATATGCAGAATGCGTAAAAGTGGTCTATGATGAGAAAAACACAAGCATTTCAGAACTGATGGCACACCTGTTTGAGATCATCGACCCCTACAGCCTGAACAAACAGGGCGTGGACGTTGGAAAAAAGTACCGGACAGGGCTGTACAGTACAGATCCCAGACATCTGGAAGAAGCAAGAGCTTTTATAAACGGCCGGGAGGACCGGGACAAGATCATGCTGGAAGTGCTGCCGCTGACAAATTATGTCCGGAGCGCTGAGGAGCATCAGCACCATCTGGAACGGCACCCTGAAGACTGCAGCTACTGCCATATCCCGGATGCTGTCCTGAACAGATACAGAAATCAGTAAATATGCGATCCTACCATTGCAGTAACACCAATGAAAGTATCAGGAGCAGGAGAGTGCTCCGCTGGTGCGGGAATTTCTGGCGGATACCGGCATGACGGCGGCGCAGATCGAACGGGTGGCCTATCTGGTAGGGCACCACTGATGGTTCTGGATGTGGCGCTTGGCTGAGAGAGCGAAGCGGCTTCTCAATGGTAAAATAACGGAAAACACCCCTGTGAGCTTTTTTAAACTCACAGGGGTGTTTTTAGGCGTTGGGGTCGGTCAGCACAAAGGTCAGCTCGGCGGTGGCGGCGCACTTGCCGTCCACCCACGCCGAGGCTTTGCCCACGCCCACCGGGCCGTGCTGCTCTACCAGTTCACAGTGCAGGGTGAGCACATCGCCGGGGGTGACCTGTTTGCGGAAGCGGGCATTCTTGATGCCGCCGAAGAGGGCCAGTTTGCCCTTGTTCTCCGGCAGGCTCAGCGCTGCCACCGCGCCGGTCTGGGCCAGTGCTTCCAGAATGAGCACTCCCGGCATCACCGGCTGGCCGGGAAAATGTCCGCAGAAAAATTCCTCATTGCGGCTCACGCACTTGCGGCCGATGGCCCACTGGCCCGGCTCGTAGTCCAGAATGCGGTCCACAAGGGCAAAGGGATAGCGGTGCGGCAGAAGCGCCGCGATCTCCTCACTGTTCAGGGCGTTTGCGTCTGCACGCACGGTGCGGGGTTCTGCCATGGGTCAGCCCTCCCATCTGCGCAGGGCGATGCAGGCGTTGTGCCCGCCAAAGCCCAGACTGTTGCTCAGTGCGTAGGTCATGGCCTGCGCACGGCCAGTGTTCGGCACATAGTCCAGATCACATTCGGGATCGGGCTGCTCATAGTGGATGGTGGGCGGCGCAAACTGGTCATGCAGGGCCAGCGCTGTAAATACGGCTTCAATACCGCCTGCACCGCCCAGCAGATGACCGGTCATGCTCTTGGTGCTCACCACGGTCAGCTGCTTTGCGTGTTCGCCGAACACCGCATGGATGGCGGCGGTCTCGCAGGCATCGTTCATGTGGGTGCCGGTGCCGTGGGCGTTGATGTGATCCACCTGCTTCGGTGCGATGCCTGCATCCGCCAGCGTCAGCGCCATGCAGTCGATGGCACCTGCGCCGCCGGGAGCGGGGGCGGTGAAGTGGTAGGCGTCGCAGTTGGCACCGTAGCCCACCACCTCAGCGTAGATGTGCGCACCACGGGCACGGGCATGCTCCAGCTCTTCCAGCACCAGCACACCGCTGCCTTCGCCCATCACGAAGCCGCCGCGCCGTGCGTCAAAGGGCAGGCTGGCTGCATCCGGATCGGTCGCGGTGGAAAGCGCTTTCATGCTGGTAAAGCCGCCGATGCCCAGAGGGCTGATGCAGCTCTCTGCACCGCCGCAGACCATGGCGGTCTCGTAGCCGTCACGGATGCGGTGGAAGGCATCGCCTACGGCATTGGTGCCGCCGGCGCAGGCCGTCACCGGGCAGGTGCACATGCCCTTCAGACCAAAGCGGATGGCCACCTGTGCCGCTGCCATGTTGGCAATGGACATGGGCACGAAATAGGGGCTTACCTTTTCCATGCCCTTCTCTTCACCACGGGTGTGCTGCTCCTCAATGGTGGGCAGACCGCCGATGCCGCTGGAAAGGATGACACCGATCTGTTTGGCTTCCGCTTCGGTGTCCAGACCGCTGTCTGCAACTGCTTCAGCGGCGGCAGCAAGGGCCAGAACGGTAAAGCGGGCCATCTTGCGGGCTTCCTTTTTGTCCACGATGGTTTCCGGGTCAAAGCCCTTCACCTCGCCTGCCAGCTTGCATTTAAAATCGGTGGTATCGAACTGGGTAATGGGGCCGATGCCGCATTTGCCCGCTTTGGCAGCGGCCCAGCTGTCGGCGGTGTTGTTGCCCAGCGGGTTCACGGTGCCAAGGCCGGTGATCACGACTCTGCGTTTTTCCATGAGAGTTTTCTCCTTTTACATTGCCATGCCGCCGTCTGCACAGAGCACCTGCCCAGTGAGATAGCTGCTTTGTTCTGCGGCAAAAAATGCCACTGCATTTGCCACATCCTCCGGCTTTCCTGCGCGGCCTGCGGGGATGCCCTTTGCCATTTCGGCACGGACGGCTTCCGGCAGGGCGGCGGTCATGTCGGTCTCGATAAAGCCCGGCGCGACCGCATTCACGGTCACATTGCGGCTTGCCAGTTCGCGGGCAAGGCTTTTGGTCAGGCCGATCAGGCCCGCCTTGCTGGCGGCGTAATTGGTCTGGCCGGCGTTGCCCCGCAGGGCCACCACACTGGAAAGGTTCACGATGCGGCCCCAGCGCTGGCGCACCATGCGGCGGGCGGCCTCCTTGCAGCAGAGGAACGCACCCTTGAGGTTTGCGTTCAGCACTGCATCGAAGTCCTCTTCGCTCATGCGCAGGATCAGATTATCACGGGTAATGCCCGCGTTGTTCACAAGGATATCCACCCGGCCAAAGGCGTTCACCGCCTGTTCAAAGAGCGCTTTGCAGCCCTCGGCAGTGGAAACATCGGCCTGCACAGCCACGGCATTTGCATTTTCGGCCTTGCACAGAGCCACCGTCTCGGCAGCTGCAGCTTCACCGTGGCAGTAATTCACCACCACATTGCAGCCCTGCTTTGCCAGCTGGATGCACACAGCCCGGCCAATGCCCCGGCTTCCGCCAGTAACAACGGCGGTGCGGATGATCGTTTCTTCGCTCATAGCTCTTCCTTCCATGCTGTCAGTGCGGCGCTCAGCTGCTCCGGGGTCTCCACCGAAGCGCAGACCACGCCGGGCAGGGTCTTTTTCACAAAGCCAGCCAGAGCACTGCCCGGGCCGACTTCCAGAATATGGTCTACGCCCAGCTCACCGAGGCGGTGGAGCGTATCTTCCATGTAAACGCTGCTCTGCACCTGCTTCACGAGCAGGGCGGGGATGCTGTCCTGCTCAGCTTTTTCATGGCCAAGGCAGTTGAACAGCACCGGCACCTGCATCTCGCCAAAGGACTCAGAGGCAAAACGCTTTGCCAGGGCATCCCCGGCGGGGGCCATGAGGCGGGTGTGGAACGGGCCGCTCACCTTGAGCGGGATGCAGCGGCGGGCACCGGCTTCTTTGGCCAGTGCGGCGGCTTTGTCCACAGCGGCTTTCTCGCCGCCGATGACCAGCTGACCCGGGCAGTTGTAGTTGCAGATCTGCACACAGCCGAGCTGTGCAGCCTGCTCACAGCAGGCTGCAAGTGCCTGCCGGTCAAGGTTCAGCACGGCGGTCATGCCGCAGTCGATGCCCTTTGCAGCTTTGGCCATGGCTTTGCCGCGGTAAGCGGCCAGCTCGATGGCCTGCTTTGCGGTGAACACCCCGGCAGCTTCCAGCGCGGAGTATTCGCCCAGCGAAAGCCCGGCCACATAAGCGGGTTTCACGCCCTGCTGGGCCAGCACTGCGGTCACGCCGCAGGCAAAGGCCACCATGCAGGGCTGGGTGTATTCGGTCTGATTCAAAAGGCCGTCCGGGTCCTCAAAGCAGACGCGGTGCAGATCGAAGTCCAGCTCTGCACTGTTAAATGCCGCCCGGAACGCGGGAGAGCCTTCGTAAAATTCTTTGCCCATGCCGGGGTGCTGTGCCCCCTGACCGGCATATAAAACGGCAAGCTTCATTGATTTTGCCTCCATTCGGTCACAAGTTCATCCATCAGCTCCTGTACCGTGCGCATCCGGTCCAGCCTGCCCACGTTGGCCCCGCAGAAGAACAGGCCCTCCTCCACATTGCCCTTTACGGCTTCGATGAGCGCGTGGGTGATGCAGTAGGGCACCTTGGCGGGGTCGCAGGTCTTCAGGCAGCGGGCACAGTGCCGGGGAGGGAAGCGGGTCCCCTCTGCCAGCGCCTGCACCAGCGGGGTGTTCAGTGCACGGCCCGGCATTCCCACCGGACTGTGGATGATCCGTACATCCTCGGGCCGGGCGTTCAGCAGAACGTCCTTGTAGCCCTGGGATGCGTCGCACTCGTAGGTGGTGATAAAGCGGGTGGCAAGCTGTACGCCTGCAGCGCCCATTGCGGTAAAGTGGGCCATATCGGTACCGGTATACACGCCGCCTGCCACAAACACGGGGATGCTGTGGCCAAACTGTGCTTCAAAGGGCTTTACCTCGGCCAGCACCTCGGGCAGAATGTCATCGAGGGTCTGGCATTTGCCTGCCAGCAGGTCATCTTCGGCAAAGCCGAGGTGTCCGCCTGCCTTGCAGCCTTCGATCACCACAAAATCAGCGGTGCGGCCAAACTCCTTGGCCCAGCGGCGCAGGATGAGTTTTGCGGCTCTTCCGCTGGAAACGATGGGCGCGATGGCAACATCCGTTGTGCCCACGATGCCGGGCAGCTCCAACGGCAGGCCTGCGCCGGACACCACCGCGTCTACGCCCGCTTCCACAGCGGTGCGGATCGCGGCCGCATAATCCTGCGTTGCCACCATGGCGTTGATGGCTACCATGCCCGCGCCCTTTGCGATCTGCTTTGCTTTTTTAATTTCCGCTGTCAGGGCACGGTGGTTGGCGCTTGCCGGGTCACGGGCAAAGTCTGGCTCCCGGTAGCCTGCATCGGCGGTGGAGATGCACCCCATGCCGCCGCAGGCTGCAACGGCACCGGCCAGCCCGCCGAGGGAAACGCCCACACCCATGCCGCCCTGTAGGATGGGCACAGACAGGGTCTTTCTGCCGAGGGTCAGCATTCGGTGCTCAGCGCGGCAATGCGCTGCCTCCCGCTGTTCCACAGGTCTGCAAGAATATCTGCCACCGGGCGCACCTCGTGCAGCATGCCTGCCACCTGACCGGCCATCAGGCTTCCGGTGGTGGTGTCGCCCTCAAACACGGCGCGGCGCAGGCTGCCAAGGGTGTACTTTTCCAGCTCCATCTTGTCGGCACCGGCGTTTTCCTGCCGGACATATTCGCGGCTCATTCGGTTTTTCAGCACTCGCACCGGCGCACCCACGCTTCGGCCGGTCACGATGGTATCGCTGTCCTTGGCCTTGAGCAGGGCGGCTTTGTAATTTTCATGGATGGGGCACTCCTCGCTCACCAGCAGGCAGGTGCCTACCTGCACGCCGCAGGCACCCAGAGCCAGAGCTGCTGCCAGCTGGCGGCCATCGGCGATGCCGCCAGCCGCAATGACGGGTACATTTACGGCATCCACCACCTGCGGCACCAGCGCCATGGTAGCCATTTCGCCCACATGGCCGCCGCTCTCGGTGCCCTCAGCAATGACAGCATCGATGCCCAGCGGCTCCAAATGCTTTGCCAGCACGGCGACGGCGACAACCGGGATCACCTTGATGCCTGCCGCTTTCCACGCGGGGATATATTTGCCCGGGTTGCCTGCACCGGTGGTCACAACGGGCACGCCCTCTTCCACCACGATCTTGGCAAACTCATCTGCCTGCGGATGCATGAGCATGATGTTCACGCCAAAAGGCTTGTCGGTCAGCTCTTTGCAGCGGCGGATGTTCTGGCGCAGGGTGTCGGCATTCATGCCGCCCGCACCGATGATGCCCAGCGCACCCGCGTTGGAGCAGGCGGCGGCAAACTCGCCGGTGGCAATGTTGGCCATGCCGCCCTGAATGATGGGGTATTTTGTGCCTAGAATTTCATTTAAAAGTTTCATAGTTTTATCCTATCGGTAAGCGTCCTCGCCCTCTCAGTCTCGCTCTGCTCGACAGCTCTCCCAAGGGGAGAGCCCTTGGCAGTACGGTAAACTTTTCGGTTTTGCCAAAGGCTCCCACTTTAGGGGAGCTGTCACCGAAGGTGACTAAGAGGGCGAGCCCGTTTGCCGAACATGATTTTTACTCTTTGTATTGAAAAATTGCGCCGCCCCATGTCAGGCCGCCGCCAAAGCCGATGCAGGCCAGAAGCTGGCCCGGCTGCAGCTGCCCGTTCTCGGCAAGCTCGTTCAGGGCTACCGGGATGCTGGCGGCGCTGGTGTTGCCGTGGCGGTCCATGTTCTTGTAGAACTTTGCCGGGTCAGCCTTCAGCGCCCGCACGCAGTGGTCGATGATGCGGCTGTTGGCCTGGTGGCAGACCACCCACTCAAGATCATCGAGGGTCAGCTGTGTTTCATCCAGCACAGTGTGCAGGCACTTGGGCAGGGCATCCACTGCAAAGCGGAACACCGCTTTGCCATCCATCGTGATGGGCGCAGAACCTGTGCGGTTCGGCCCGCCCGCATGGAGAACATCGCTGCCGCGCGCGCCCAGCGTCAGAGCAAAGGGAGTGTCCGACAGCTGAAAAATGGCAGCACCGGCTCCATCCCCAAACAGTACACAGGTGGAGCGGTCGGCGGGGTCCATCAGGCGGGAAAGGGCTTCGCACCCAATGACGAGGGCATACTGTCCACCCAAAGTTGTCAGCAGTCCCCGCGCCACGGCTATGCCGTAGAGGAAGCCGGAACAGGCCGCGTTGACATCCAGCGCAGGCCGGTCCTCGGGAAGGCCCAGCGCCGCCTGCACCTGACAGGCTACACTGGGGGTCGCGTCTGGGGCGGACAGGGTGGCACAGATGCAGCACCCGATCTGCGCAGGGGCAAGGCCGCTGCGGGCCAAAGCCTGCTTTGCGGCGGAAATGGCCAGCGTGGCGGCAGATTCATCCTCCGTGCACCAGTGCCGGGTGCGGATGCCGGTGCGGCTGGTGATCCACTCGTCACTGGTATCCACCATGCGGCTCAGATCTTCGTTGGTGACCGTTCGGCCGGGGATGGCCCCGCCGGTGGCGATCAGCTGTAAACCACTCATGCGTTCCTCGTTTCTCCGATCTGGCGGTATTTTTTATAGCGCTGGTCGGCCAGCTGGCGGCCGCTCATGCGGCACAGCTCTTTCAGGTGCACCCGCAAAGCAACATCCAACTGTTCAAACAAGGCTGCGTGGCTGCGCTGTGCGCCGCCCAACGGTTCCGGGATCACCTGCTCCACGATGCCATCGCTGTACAGATCCTGCGCGGTCAGCTTCATCATCTCGCAGGCTTCGCCGCTGCGGGAAGCATCCTTCCACAGAATGCTGGCAAAGCCCTCGGGGCTGAGCACCGAGTAAACGGCATTTTCCAGCATGAGGATGTGGTTTGCCACACCCAGTGCCAGCGCACCGCCGGAAGAGCCTTCGCCGGTGACAACGGCAATGACCGGCACGGTCAGGCCGCTCATTTCCATCAGGTTGCGTGCAATGGCTTCGCCCTGACCGCGCTCCTCGGCATCCTTGCCGGGGTAAGCGCCCGGCGTGTCAATGAAGGTGATGATGGGCCGGCCAAACTTTTCGGCCTGCTTCATCAGGCGCAGGGCCTTGCGGTAGCCCTCCGGCCCCGGCATACCAAAGTTACAGGCCAGATTTTCTTCCAGTGTGCTGCCCTTGCGGTGGCCGATGACCGTCACCGGCAATCCGTGAAAACGGGCGATGCCGCCCAGAATGGCAGGGTCTTCCTTGCACTGACGGTCGCCGCGCTGCTCAAAGAAGTCGGTGAACAGGGCAGAAACGGTCTCATCAATGTGGGGGCGCTCCGGGTGCCGGGCCAGAAACACCCGATCCTCGGCGGTCAGCGGGCCGCAGGTGCGCAGGATCTCGTCCTCTTCCACAGCCAGCTCTGCCAGCTCGGAGGCATGGGCCGTGATGGCATCCATCTCGTTGCCGCTGCCTTTCAGCGCGGCGATCTGGGCATCCAGCGGAGCCAGCTGCTCTAAAATTTCCTTGATCATTCGTGTTTTCCTCCTGCATGGAGCTGCAAGACCTGGATCAGGGTATCCCGCAGCTGGCTGCGGGGCACCACCTGATCCACAAAGCCGTGCTCCATCTGGAACTCGCTGCGCTGGAATCCGGCAGGCAGCTTTTCGCCAATGGTCTGCTCAATGACCCGCGGACCTGCAAAGCCGATCAGCGCGCCAGGCTCTGCCAGCATGATGTCGCCAAGGCTTGCAAAGCTGGCCGTCACACCGCCGGTGGTGGGGTGGGTGAGCACACTGATGTACAACCCGCCCTTTGCCGAAAAGCGCTGGATGGCGGCACTGGTCTTTGCCATCTGCATCAGGCTGAAAATCCCCTCCTGCATCCGCGCGCCGCCGCTGGCCGAAAAAATAACCAGCGGCAGGTGCTTTGCGGCGGCGTACTCGATGGCGCGGGTGATCTTGTCGCCCACGGCAGTGCTCATGCTGCCCATGAAAAAGCGGCTGTCCAGCACGGCAGCCACGCAGGCCACCCCGCCGATGCGGCCGGTGGCCGTTACAGCGGCTTCACGCAGGCCGGTCTTGTTCTGGGCGGCGGCAAGCTTTTCACGGTAGCCCGGAAAATGCAGCACATCCTGCGGAGCAAGGTCGGCATCCAGTTCCCGGAAGCTGCCGTGGTCCAGCACCAGACTGAGCCGGTAGTACCCGCCAATGGGCATGTGGTAGCCGCAGTTGGGGCAGACGTAAAGGCTTCTTGCCCACAGGGTGCGTGCGGCGCGGCGGCCGCACTGCTTGCACTCCACAAACTGCTGCTCGTGCCAGACGGCACCGGCATCCCGCTTGGCCTTCAGCTGGAAGGTGCGCTCCCGCATTCGGCCGGGGAAAAGATCTCGGATATCGTTCATTGCTTTTTGCCTCAGATATGTGCAGTGATGTAGTTGTAGATATCGCCCACGGTCTTGAGCTTTGCCAGCTCTTCGTCCGGGATGGACACGCCGCAGGCATCTTCCAGAGCCATGTTCAGCTCCACGGCATCCAGACTGTCGGCCTCCAGATCCTCGGTCAGGCTGGCCTCCATGGTCACCTTGTCCTCGTCGCAGTTCAGGGTATCAACAACGATCTTCTTCATTTCTTCAAACGTCATGGTAGTAGTCTCCTTTGATTTGTTTTGAATATCTAAATTTTTTGAAGTTTCTTGCGAACACGACCATTATAGCCGAATCGTTGGATAAGTCAAGAATAATAGTTAAAATATTTTATCTTTTACAATTCTGACACAGTTTTCTTCCTTTTATATATTGTCCTCTTTTACGCCGGTGTGCAGTGTGGTATACTGGACCCAGCAGTCTGAGAACAGTGTTTCCCTGTGAGGGAAAGGAGCCTTCCGATGATTACGATTTCAGAGCGCAGAGAGCATGAATCTGCAAAAAGTTTTGTTCTGCGGGTATTGATCGATAATATTATCAATACCCGTCTGGAGCCGGGTGAAAAACTGAACGAGCCGGAATTGTGCGAACAGCTGGGGGTGAGCCGCACCCCCTTCCGGGAAGCAGAGCTGGAGCTGGCGCAGCGGCGGCTCATTGAGATCCGGCCCAAGATCGGCACCTATGTTTCTCTCATCGATGCAGAGCTGGTGGAAGAAGTGCGCCATCTGCGCGCTGTGCTGGAAGCAGAGATCGCCCGCATGGCGTGCGAAAAGCTGACCCCGGCGGATATCGACCAGCTGTGGGAGAACGTGGCGCTCTGGCGCATGTACATTGAGCGTGCACAGGAAGAAAAGATCTTTGAGCTGGACAAGGGGTTCCACCGGCTGCTTTATGTGCAGTGCGGCTGCCCGTACTGGTACGATCTGGTGGAAAATCTGGCTCCGCATTTTGACCGCACCACCATCCTCAGCTTCCGCTGCAGGCCCGCAAAAACGATCTACGAAGATCACGTCAGCCTGCTGAAAGCCATTGAACAGAAGGATGCGGCGGCAGCACACCGCATTGCCGGGCAGCATATGCAGCGCTACACGGAGAACCTTTCTGCGATCCGGGAAGCATTCCCACACTATTTCAAAGCCTGAAATAACCGTATCACGTTCAGAAATGCCGTATCTATGCCAAAAGATGCGGCATTTTTTTGTGCAGTTTTTTGCCGGAAACGGCTTGACAGAGATTACGAAATGTTATATATTTTAGTCAATGAAATATATAACATAAAAGTCGGATCTCCAAATCAGAAAGAAAGGTGGATACCATGAAAAAACAATACGATGTGGTCATCATCGGTGCGGGTGTCGTGGGCAGCGCCATTGCACGCGAACTTTCGCGCTACAAATTGAGCATTGCAGTGCTGGAAAAAAATCTGGATGTCTGCAACGAGACCAGCGGCCGCAACTCCGCTGTGGTGCACGGCGGCTTTGCCAACCCCATTGGCAGCCTGAAAGCGAAGTGCTGCGTAGAAGGCAACAAGATCATGGGCCAGCTGGCCGAAGAGCTGAACTTCCCGTTTAAGCGTTGCGGCAAGGTGCTGGTGGGCAACACCCCCGAGGACATGGAGCAGCTGGAGCGCACCATGAAGCAGGGCGCTGTCAACGGCTGCACCGGCCTTGAGATGATCGACGAGGCAAAGCTGCACGAGCTGGTGCCAGCCGTGGTGGGCAAGTTTGCCATGTGGTCCAAAAACAGCGGCATCATGGACCCGTTCCTGTACATGGTGGCTCTGGCCGAGAACGCACACGCCAACAGCGTGGACTTCTTCTTTGACCACAAGGTAGAGGCTATCACCCGGGAAAATGAGCTGTACTACCTGCATACTGCCCATGGCGATTTCTGCACCCGCTGGGTGGTCAACGCCGCTGGTCTGGGCGCAAAGCAGATCTCCGACCTGCTGGGCCTGACCGGCTACCGTGTCATCGGCTCCCGCAGCAACTACATCATCCTGCACAAGCGCATGGGCAAGCTGCTGCCCATGCCGGTGTACCCGGTGCCCAGCAACACCTATATGGGCATCCACATCACCCCCACCGTGGACGGCAACGTGACTGTTGGCCCGGACGCGGAGAACACCGATGTGCTGGACGACTACGGTGTGCCGCAGGCCAACATGGACAGTCTGGCCGTGGAGGGCGCAAAGCTGTGGCCCCACATCTTTAAAAAGGATCAGATCCGCACCTTCGCCGGCATCCAGCCCAAGTGGGTGGATGAAAACGGTGCCATTCAGGACTGGAAGGTGGAAATCCGGGACGACGTGGCACCCAATGCCGTCAACCTCGTGGGCATTGAATCCCCGGGCCTGACCGGCAGCGTGCCGCTGGCCCGCTACGTCATCGGTCTGATGCAGGAGCGCGAAAAGTTTGAGGAAAACCCAGACTTTGACCCGCACCACAAGGGCATCGTCAAGTTTGCCGAGTGCACGCCGGAACAGCAGGCAGAGCTCATCGCGCAGGACCCCGATTACGGCGAGATGATCTGCAGCTGTGAGGAAGTGACCAAGGCCGAGATCCTGCAGGCTATCCACAACCCGCTGGGCGTTTCCACCATGACCGGCATCAAGTACCGCACCCGCGCCATGATGGGCGGCTGTCAGGGCGGCTTCTGCCAGATGAAGATTGAACACTTCATTGAGCAGGAGCTGGGCACCGAGCCGGAGGATGTGCGTTACAGCCGTCAGGGTTCATGGGTACTCACCGGCAATATGCGGAAGGAGGAGAACTGAGCGATGGAACAGAAAGACGTTGTGATTATCGGCGGCGGCCCTGCAGGTCTTGCCGCAGCGGTGGAGCTGCACAAGCAGGGCATCCGCAACATGATCATTCTGGAGCGCGAGGCGATGCTGGGCGGCATCCTGCGCCAGTGCATCCATGACGGTTTCGGTCTGGGCCGCTTCGGCGAGAGCCTGTCCGGCCCGGAATATGCACAGGCGTTCATGGATGAAGTGAACAAGCGTGAGATCCCTTACGAGACCAGCGCCACGGTGCTGAGCCTGACGGAGGATCGTGTCGTCACCGCCTCCACCCGCAGTGGCCTGCGCCAGTATCAGGCAAAGGCTGTGGTGCTTGCCATGGGCTGCAAGGAGCGCAGCCGCGGCGCACTGGGCATTCCCGGCGAGCGTCCGGCAGGCGTATTCACCGCAGGCACCGCGCAGGCTTACATGAACCTCTACAACCGGATGCCCGGCAAGGAGGTCATCATCCTTGGCTCCGGCGATATCGGCATGATCATGGCCCGCCGCATGACGCTGGAAGGCGCTCATGTGCAGGCAGTGTTCGAGCTGATGCCTTACCCCTCCGGCCTGCCGCGCAACATCGTGCAGTGTCTGGATGACTACAATATCCCGCTCTATCTCAGCCACACCGTCACCGAGATCCATGGCCGTGACCGTCTGACCGGCGTGACCATCTCCGAGGTGGACGCGAACCGTCGGCCCATCCCCGGCACCGAGAAGGAGTACAAGTGTGATACGCTGATCCTCTCCGTGGGCCTGATCCCGGAGAACAAGCTGCTGGAGGATGCCGGCATCGCCATTGACCCCCACACCAACGGCGCTGTGGTGGACGAGAACCTGCAGACCAACGTGCCCGGCGTGTTCTCTGCCGGCAATGTGCTGCATGTGCATGATCTGGTGGACTTTGTTTCCATGGAGTCCGAGGCACTGGCACGCCACGCTGCCGCCTACGTTGAGGGCAAGGGCATCGACCCCTGCACGCTGGACGTGAAGTGCGGCGAGGGCGTGGGCCACACCATTCCGCAGAAGGTCAGCGGCAAGAACGACTTTAGCCTGTCGCTGCGCGTGCGGAACCACTACCGTGACTGCCGCATCGTGGTGCGCCAGAACGGTGTGGAAGTTGCTGCCAAGAAGATGAAGAAAGCCATTCCTGCGGAGATGATCCAGTTCAAGGTCTCTGCTGCCAAGCTGCAGGAAACGGGCGCACTGGAGGTGTCGGTGGAATGAAAAAGCAATTTACCTGTATCGTCTGCCCCAACGGCTGCGAGATCGAAGCCGAAGTTGAAAATGGTCAGGTGATCTCGGTCACCGGTCACACCTGCCCCCGCGGCGAACAGTATGTCCGTCAGGAGCTGACTGCGCCCCGCCGCACCATCGCCAGCTCAGTGCTGGTCAAGGGCGGCGAGCTGCCTGTTACCAGCGTGCGCCTGACCAAGGCCGTCCCCAAGGATATGATCTTTCCGGTGATGGACGAGATCCGCAAGGTGGTGCTGACCGCCCCCGTCAAGGCGGGCACCATCGTGCTGCACAACGTCTGCGGGCTGGACAGTGACGTGATGGTCACCAAGAATGTGGATGCCTGCTGACCGGCTGAAATAAAGAAATACGGAAAAACAGTCCTGATCGTCTGCCTGCTTTTACAGCGGACACGGTCAGGGCTGTTTTGATGCTATAAACCTGTTGACATGATGTGGAAATGGGCTTATATCGGCCTCAACGTGGGAAAGGACTGCGGCAAACGCCAAAAGCGGGCAATGCCGCAGCACATGGCTGGTCTGTACAGGCGCGGCCCATGCACTGGGTGTGGAGCCTGCCAGCATTGCAAAAATACGGGCACAAAAAGAACTGTTTGCATTTTGGAAACGAGATGCTATACTATTGATTGTACATACAACGATGTAGATACAACTTCCTGCAATGAAGCCCGGAGGAGCCTATGGATATTACGGAACGAAAAATCACAAAGATCGCGCGCGAAGCGGAAAAACTGGTCCTGCTCACGATGCGGGAGGAAGGGGTCGGCACAGCAGAGATTGACCTGATCCATGCAGTGCGGCATCACCCCGGCTGCACGCAGGCGCAGCTGGCGGAACTGCTGCACGCAGATAAGGCTGCCATTGCGCGGCGGACAAAAAATCTGGAAGCAAAGGGTCTTCTGATCCGCAGAGATGCCCCCAGCGACCGGCGCAGCCAGCTGCTGTACCCCACCAAAAAGGCGGAAAGCCTGAGATCCTCCAAGGCAGAGATCGAAGCGGCCTTTTACGAATACCTGACCAATGTGCTCACCGCCGAGGAAGCCGCTGTCTTTGCCGCTGCGCTGAGCAAGCTGTACACAGCATCCAAGACCGAGAGCCGCGCGGGCTTCCCGCATTTCCGGAAAGCTGCAGGAGGTGAGGCTGCTCATGAAAAAGGATAAAACGTTCCGCCCGGACAGGGTGCTCTCCTATTTCAAAGCAGAGTGGCTCCCGCTGGCCTTTGTCACGCTGTCGGGCCTTGTGTATAACATCGGCCTGCTGGCAACGCCTTGGTTCGAGGGCCGGCTGGCCCAGTGCCTTGCCGACATTCTGGGCGGCAGCGAGACGGCGGCAAAAATGGCCATGCTGGTGCTGGCCTATATCGTGGTCACGCTGGCGGTGCAGGCGGCGCGCTTTATCAAGCGCTTTTATGTCCGCCGCTTTGCCAACAACATCAACCGCCGGATGAAGGGCATCCTGTATGCCAATCTGGTGCGGCAGAGCCGGGCGGCGCTGGAAAAAGAAGGCGCCGGTGAACTGATGACCAAGGCCATCTCGGATGTGGACGACTGCGTAGAGGGAATGCGCAAGTTCACCACCGAGATCTTTGATACCGGCGTGGCGCTGGTGGGCTATGCTGTGATGCTGCTGGTGTACGACTGGCGGCTGGCGCTGCTCAGCCTGCTGTTCACGCCGTTTTCCTACATGTGCGCGGCATGGATGAAAAAGCCGGTGCAGCGCGCCGGTGCAGCGTACAAAAAGGCAGCAAGTGCGCTGAGCGCTGCCACCCTCGACCGCGCCCGGAATGCTGTGACCTACCGCATTTACGGCTGTGAGGATGCCCGCGTAGAAAAGTACGAGGAAGCCCTGAACACCTACGAAAAAACAGCCGTGCGCAACAATGTGTGGCAGTCCGCTCTGCCGCCGCTGTATCTGGCAGCGTCTGAGGCAGGCGTGCTGTTCATTTTGTGGTTCGGCGCTAAAAATGTGCTCGGCTCCGGCTGGAGCACATGGGATATTGCGGCGTTCACCACCTTTCTTTCCTGCTTCACGAAACTGGTGGTCAAATCCTCCAAGGTGGCAAAGCTGTTCAACTCGGTGCAGAAAGCCGAGGTCTCGTGGAAGCGCATCAAGCTGCTGATGAAGCAGCCGGAACAGCTGGAAGCCCTGCATATCCCGGCGGCGCAGGACGTGACGCTGGAAAACCTCTCCTTTGCCTATGGCGAAGGACCCATCTTTTCCGGCCTGAGCCTGACGGCGCACCCCGGCGATATCATTGGCGTCACCGGCCCGGTGGCCTGCGGCAAATCCACCTTCGGCAGGGTGTTCCTGTGCGAAGCACCCTACGGCGGCTCGGCAAAATTTGGCAAAACGGAATTTGCTGCCATGACCCCGCGGCAGATCTCTGCCACCGTTGGTTACTTGGGCCATGATCCGGAGCTAAGCGCCGATACGGTGCAGAACAATGTTCTCTGCGGCAGTGAACAGGATGCCATGCCGTGGCTTGCTGCCGCCGCGTTGGACGGCGAAGTGCTGGCCATGGAAAACGGTGTGGATACCGTCATCGGCCCCAGCGGCACCCGCCTTTCCGGCGGTCAGGCCCAGCGCTTGGCACTGGCAAGAACGCTGGCCCACCCGCGCCCGGTGCTGATCCTGGACGACCCGTTCTCTGCGCTGGACCGCCATACCGAGGATACCGTGTTTGCCGATTTGCAGAGCGATGCAAAGGATAAGGTGGTCTTCCTCATCTCGCACCGGCTGTACCACTTCCCGCAGATGCAGAAGGTGATCTTTATGGACAGCGGTAAAACCACCGTTGGTACCCATGCCCAGCTGATGGAAACGGTTCCGCTGTACCGCCAGCTGTACGAGAGCCAGACGGTGCAGAAAGAAGGCGATCTGGATGAAGAGTAAAAAGGATAACGGCGTATTTGAAGCCATCCGCATGGCCGCCATGTCGCATCATCTGCTCACGGCGGGCACCATCCTGTGCGTGGCGGCATCGGTGGTGGCATCACTGCTGCCGCCGCTGCTGCTGGCCGGTATCATTGACCGGCTCACCGCAGGCATCCCGCTCACCATGGCAGCAGTGCTGCTTTACTTTGGCAGTCTGGCGCTGGAAGGGGGGCTTTCCTCCGCGCAGGAAAGCCTGCTGGTGCTCTTTGGCCAGAAAATGACCCACGCGCTGCGGTCGGAAATGTCCCGGAAGCTTACCCGGCTGCCCGCCAGTACGCTGGCAGGCCAGAACCCCGGCGAGGTGGCGGCACGCTTTTCCGGAGATGTGGACACGGTGGAAGCGCTGTTCACCTCCGGCATCATCAGCATGGCGGCAGATGCCTGCCGCATCATTTCCATCATGGCGGTCATCGCGGTAAAAAACACCGGCATTGCGCTGGTGCTGCTGCTGGTGCTGCCGCTGTTTGCGGTGTTCACCCGCCATGTGCAAAAGCGGATGCTGGCCGCACAACTGGATAACCGCCGTGCCGTTGCGGCTGTCTCCGGTCAGGTGCCGGAGACGCTGCACAACATCCGCACCATCCGGGCGCTGGGGCTGGAAAGCTATAGGGAACGCCGCTATGACCGCTGCATCGGCGAGAGCTACGCCGCTATGGAGCGCACCAATTTTTACGATGCCATCTATTCGCCGGTGGTGCTGGCGCTGAACGCGGTGGTGGCAGGCATCGTGATGCTGCTTTCCACTTCCGGCAATGCCATGGTGCTTACATTCTTTGGGATGTCGGTGGGTACCTCGGTGGCGATCATCAACTACATTTCCCGCATTTTTGCTCCCATTGAAAGCCTTGGCATGGAGATCCAGACCATCCAGTCGGCCATAGCGGGTGTCAAGCGCATTGATGCCTTTCTCGCTCAGCCGGAGCGCACGATCCCTGCCGAGCGCCGGACCGCTGCGCGCGGGGATGTGGAGCTTGCACATGTGACCTTCGGCTATGGCGAAAAGCCCGTCCTGAGTGATTTCTCCATGACGGTAAAGCAGGGCGGGCAGGTCACGCTGGTGGGCCGCACCGGTGCGGGCAAGAGCACGGTGTTCAAGCTTCTGCTGGGCCTGTACCAGCCGCAGGCGGGCACTGTTACCATTGGCGGCGTGGATGTGGCACGCATCACCGACCGCGAGCGCCGCACCTGCATCGGCTGCGTGGAGCAGCATTTCTCCCGTGTGCCGGGCACCGTGCTGGAGCAGATTACGCTGGGCGATCCGCAGATCACTGCAGAGATGGCACGGAATGCGGCAAAGCTTGCGGGCATTGACGAAGCCATTCAGGCCCTGCCGGAAAGCTATGACACCGTTTGCAGCGATGGCATGTTCTCGCAGGGCGAGTGGCAGCTGCTGTCTATTGCCCGCGCTGCGGCGGCGGACCCGGCTGTGCTTTTGCTGGACGAGGTTACGGCAAATCTGGACGCTGAAACGGAAGCCCGTGTGCTGGAAGCACTGCGCCGCGCCTCTGCAGGCCGTACGGTGCTCTCAGTCTCCCACCGCATTTACGAAAACCTGGGCGGCAGAACGGTGAAGATCGAGCCGCAGAGCATGTGAACCGAAACATTTTTCGCAATGCACGAAAAACGTTTCATCTCTTGACAGAACAGGCGCTGTGCTGTAAAGCAAGGCGCGAAAGCTGGGCAAAGTTCGTCTCGTTCTTTCAGGAGTGGTAAGGAAGATCAAAAATCTGTTTTTTCATGTCAGACATGAAGATACTTCTTGTTCTTTCGCAGAGAAAGGAATATAATGGGAAAGATAAGATCACCAGCATGCACATGATAAAACTTGGAGTGCGCTCAAGGTCAAGAGGAAGATGATTTCTTTCCCGGCAGGACTGTGCTATACTGGCAAAAAGATCTTCGGGTGCAGCGCAAAAGCTGCTGCAGGGAAGCTGAAACTTACAGAAATGAGGAACACACACAGCAATGGCACAGCACGAACGCGGCACGGCATATTATCATCTTCCGGGACTGTTTGAATTTTATGAACTGTACCGTGTGTTTCTGCCGCTGTTCCGTGAACACAGGGAATATTTTTACGACTGGTGCGAGATCGGTTCGGTCTACGGTGCACCGGCCGACTGCATCTGGGGCGGGGGCCGCACTGGCTTTGGCGATGCACAGCCGCACCGGGTGCTTGCACTGATGCAGGAATATGGCATATCGGCCCGGCTCACCTTCAGCAATTCGCTGCTCCGGGAAGAGCACCTTGCAGACCGGAAATGCAATGCCCTCTGTGCGCTGTTTGAAAAAGAAAACCGCGTGCAGAATGGTGTCATCGTCCATTCAGACCTGCTGCTGGACTACCTGAAAAGGCAGTATCCGGGCCTTTATTTCGTGTCCTCCACAACAAAAGTCCTTACAGATTTTCAGCAGCTCCGCAGAGAGACGGAACGGGAAGAGTTCCGCTATGTTGTGCCGGATTTCCGCCTGAACAAGTCGTTTGCAGAGCTGGATACCCTGCCGCAGGATCAGAAGGACAAGGTGGAATTTCTGTGCAACGAATGCTGCTGGTACGGCTGCCGGGACAGAAAGCACTGCTACGAGAATGTCAGCCGCAAAAATCTGGGCGAGGACTGCCCGGACCACCGCTGCACAGCGCCGGGCGCACAGCAGGGCTATCGTTTTTCAAAGGCAATGGAAAACCCCGGCTTCATCGGGGCCGGGGATATCCGCAAAGTTTATCTGCCCGGCGGCTTTTCCAACTTCAAGATCGAGGGGCGGGGACTGGGCAGCGCGTTGATACTGGAATTTCTGCTTTACTACATGACAAAGCCTGAGTATCAGCTGCGCGTCCGGGAAGAAATTTATCTGGACAACATGCTGGATCTGTTCTGATGGCCCTGAGCCGCGTTCATATTTGCTTCCGTGATGCATCCTGCCGCCTTCGGGCGGCTTTTGTTTTAGGATGTACTGATTGACACCCTCAAAAGCATCCTGCAGGGAGGTGCAGCCTGCATTGGGAAATGCAGAACAAAGGGGTTTGGGGTACTCCCCCCAAACAAGCTTTTTGCAACGCAAAAGTCGCCGTTGTATATGCGACGGCATTGCGTAAGCTGTGTTCCGTTTACGGCGCGGTCTTTCGTTTTGTTTGCAGATGCACTTTTTATATTTGGCATCAAGTTATAGATTGACAAGAGTACGCATGCAAATATAAGGGAAAGTGCTTTTTTGTACCGTGTTTCGACAAAGGGACAGGTCGAAAAGGACGACATCCCCATGGATGACCCTACCCGGTTCGCATCCGACTTCAGGGTTCGGAGCCCGGCACGGTCTGCCAAAGTTTTTTAGGCATAAAAAACGTCGCATCGTATAAAACGATGCGGCAAAAAAGAAAATCTCCCCGGTAGACATTCCTACTGGTCGGGACCCGCGCACTAAGCAACAGCGACGAGTTGCGTTAGCTGATTTTTCCGCAGCCCCTTGGCGGGGCTTTGAAAAATCAGAACGCGGCCCCAACAGCTCCTCCCTGTTTCAGCCACTGGCTGCGGTCGTCGCCGTTGCACTGGGCTGTTGCTTGCCCTGCCTGCGGCAGGGCTGTGCTGTTCGAATCCCTCTAGGTCCCAAAGCCAGCGTTTGACTTATGTGCACACAAAAGAAAAGCAGCAGCGTTAAAATTACACTGCTGCTAAAAGTGGACCTAGAGGGATTCGAACCCTTGACCTCTCGGATGCGAACCGAACGCTCTCCCAACAGTCTCGCTTTTGTGCACACCTTATGCACTGCGAGAAAAGAAAAATCAACGTATGTTCGTCTATATAAAATGTTCTGCCATCCAAACGACCTTTCTCGCTCACAAGTATGATCTCCAAGCCGCGGATTTTCGAGACGATGCAGTTTGGGGCGTAATATGGTTGGCGGACAAGTGAGCTACAGGCCCTTGAGATATAGCTCACATGGGGTTCAGATGTATCACATCCCAATTTACAATAAAATACGATGTATCGTAAAAGCGCAACTTTCACTCGAAAAGAATGGAAGCTGCGTTTTTGTTTTTGTCCACACAACATTTCAAAAAAGGAGGATGTCTATACTTTGTGCTACACTATCCAAGCAATGTATGAATACGGCGGCATAGTAGATGACGACGAACCACAGAACTTATTCTGAGCTTAGCCAGTATGCGACCTTTGAAGACCGGTTCCATTATTTGCAACTGCATGGCACTGTCCGGCATGATACATTCGGATTTGACCGCTATCTAAACCAAGACTTCTACCAGTCCAGAGAATGGCGAATGTTCCGTGACAAAATTATTGTTCGGGACATGGGATGTGACCTCGGTGTTCCTGACCACGAGATTACAGATTGGGTTATCCGAAATGGAAAGATTATCCGACCGGACACACAAAGCAATCCATTATGGGGACGATAGCATTCTGGAACCAGCATTCACAGAACGAAGATCGGGCGATACCTGCCTATGGAAACAAAGAACGATTTGATCGTCACACAGCGGCTGAAAACATGTGTGAATTTCGAAAATTCGATTGAAGATTACGAAAAAACTGTGTATAATATGATTTGAAGGAGGGAAGATGATTATGCTTATTCGTTTTTCTGTTGAAAACTATATGTCGTTTAAGGAACGGCAAATTTTTTCTATGGCGGCAGGAAAAAGCTCCAGACATCCGTCTCATATTGTTTCGATAGGAACTAATCGACTTTTGAAGAGTAGCTTTATTTTTGGTGCAAATGCAGCAGGTAAATCAAATTTTATCCATGCTGTTGACTTTATGAGGCAACTTGTGACTACAGGCGATTCTAAAAGTGGAAGAAGCCGTGATCGATATTTCCGAATAGATCCATCTTATAGTAAACGACCGGGCGTATTCCAGATAGAGATTGCTGCAAATAATCGATTCTATTCTTATGGATTTTCTATTGACTATCTTAAGAGAGAATTTCAGGCAGAGTGGCTCTATGACGTTACTGATGACAAGGAAGTCTGCTTCTTTGAAAGAGATATAGAAGAAGGTACAACGAAAACAGGCTTGAAGTTTCCTGCAAGTTCAAAAGATGGCATGAGGTATGAAGTATACAAAACCGATATTACTGCTAGTAAGTTGTTTTTAAGTGAATTTGCTAAGAAAGATATTGATGAAACATCTATTTTTTGGCCGCTTAAAGTTGTATACAATTGGTTCTTAAAAGTTGTTGTAGTATATCCATATAGTCATGCTATGAAACCAAACAACTTTTTTGTGAATAGCAGTGGAAACAATACAGCATTAGCGCAAATGTTAGCTGGATTTGATACTGGAATAGAGGGAATCTCTTCAGAAAAGAAATCTCTTGAAGAAGCATTGTCCTTTATGCCAAAAGAAGATAGAAGTCAGCTTATATCTATTATAGAGAATGACATTCGAGAACATGAAGAGATTCGTATGTCGATGGATGAAGATGCTAAAAAATCTATATCCATAGGAGTGAATAACCAAAGTTTTGTTATTTCTATGGAAAATGGAGAGTTAATGGCAGATCAGCTTATGATGAATCATGGTAACAAAGATGATTTGTTTGACCTATATGATGAATCTGATGGCACACAAAGACTATTCGACTTGATTCCTGCGTATGAAGTTGTTAAGGATGGACGGGTCATCCTTATTGACGAGGTGGATCGAAGTTTTCACAGTAAGTTGACAGAAGAATTCGTTCGGCGATATTTTGAGATAACAGAGGGCAGTGCATGCCAGATGATTTGTACGACTCACGACTTAAACCTGATGACCTTAAACCTGCTCCGAAAGGATGAAATATGGTTTGCTGAAAGAGACAATGAACATAGCACGCGGTTATATTCATTAAGTGAGTTTAAGACTAGAAATGATAAAAGCGTTTTGAATGACTATATTCAGGGACGATATGGAGCAATCCCTTGTATTTCAGAAATTGAAAGTGAGGAGGCTTAATATGTCAATTCCTCATAGACTGAATGCAGGTAATCGATTCGAGAGACCTGAAACCCAAAGTATAAAACGCGTGGTTTTTCTCTCTGTTGAAGGAGAAGTGACCGAACGACGATATTTTGAGTTTGTGAGAGAATCAAGGGAAACGCTTGGAATTAAGTCAGTAGTCGAAATCCATGTGCTACGACGTGGAGACAGCTCAAGTTCACCGGAAAAAGTAGTGGAATTGCTCGAAAATTATCTTGAAGTGAGAAATAATAATGACTTTCTTGCGGAAGTTGATAAGTTGGAACTTAAACACTACGATAAAGAATTTATTCATAAATACTTAGAAGCCCCGGATACAATCGATGTAAAAGAGAAAAGGCAGTTTGAGGGATTTCTGAAAGAAGAGCAGTTGGATTTAACATACCTTCTCTTCCTTAACAAATTCAAAGGATCTGATAACGGAGAAAACGACGTTTTCGGAATTGTTATTGATCGTGATGCCGGAAATCACAGTCCAGAGAACATGGCAAGGATTTTCGATGAATGTGACGAGAAAGGGTATCGATGCTTTCTTACAAATCCAAGATTTGAGTTTTGGCTGCTGCTTCATGTTGCAGATGTAAAGTCTGAGTATCCAGATGAACTTGAAAAAATGCTTGACTTCAATGATGAAACTGTAGACAAGCACTTGCTTGAGAAAACGGGCGGCGGAAAAAAGATACAGAGAAAAATATTTGATACTTATTTTCTTCCGAATATTGATACGGCAATCGAGAGAGCTAATGGATTATGCACCTCGCGAAACGAACTTTTAGATCAGCTCGGAAGCACTCTTGGCGAACTTTTTGAACTGCTGCGAGAATAAGAAACCAAAATTATTTCAGCGCACTGGCTTAGCGGCTAGTGCGCTTTTCTTTTTGAGACATGAGTGAAGAAACTAGCTAAGCTGGTAGAATAAAAGCGGCTTTAGCCATAGACAAAGAGAGACCTCCCCGTAAAATAGAGTGCAGATTTGCCAACCACATTCTAGAAACAGGGAGGTTTATCTTTAAAATGAAAGATAACAAAGACGTAGATAGTTTAAGCCATATGATGTGGAGATATCAGTACCATGCAGTGTTTGCACCGAAATATCGGAGAATGGTGATATACGGTCAAATCAAAAAGGACATAGGCCAGATACTCCGCCAGTTGTGTGAGCAAAAAGGTATTGAGACTATCGAAGCAGAAGTCTGCCCTGACCATATTCATATGCTGATAAGTTTCCCTTCGAAGTACAGTATTTCTTACGTTATGGGATATCTTAAGGAAAAAAGTACTCTTTTAAGGCTTACTCAAGCCATCGGCTTAGCCAGTGGTTTTCGCTTACTGTTTTGAACCGTTTATGCCTTCAACAACTGTTGCTATCTTCCTCATTGTTAGATTTGACTCAGCCAAAATCTTTTTTATGTTTTTAACATATATCGCAGCCCTTCCATCATCACTAATATGTACCAAAATTAATTTTGACTTTGCTCGTGTCGCAGCAACATAGTGGTTGCAAATATCTTGCTCTGTTTCCAACGTATAATCGGATACGAACAAAATAACCTGATCAAATTCCAACCCTTTAGAGGAATGAAACGTAATCGCAATTCGTTGTAGTCCATCTATATTAAATGCCGGATGAAATTTTTTATCGCAAATGGTTTCATACACTTTTTTACAATGCTCATCTTTTGTAGAGTAACCCAAAGAATTTGCTAATTGCTCAACTTCTTTGGCAAAGCTGTCCTTATCCGCTTGCTTAAGATATTCATCCAAATGCTTCAATGAAATTTTAATGGTTTGCAAAATATGTTTGTTTCCTACTACCTCATTAGGGTTTTCATCTCTAAGGTCGTAGGCCGAATATGTGGGGAGAATAAAGTGCTTTGCAATAGCGTTATAAAGCCATGCTGCTTCAGTAGTAATATCCGAGATTGGAGTTTGAGGAACATATGTGAATTCTACTCCTTTTTCTGTTAGTTCTTTTGCACCAATCTCAGAATTTGCGTTGCTGTATCTTAACAGAGCACATCTTTTGTTCTTGTCCAAATAAGGTACTACAGCCGAAACCCAATTTGCAGTTGTAGTACATAGCATAACTACCGAAGACAAATCATTGACCTCTTTATAAAGAGGTCTTGTCTCATCGCAAAGCAAATTAGAATAGTTTTGTATCTGCTGACAGGATCTATAATTATCCGTCATAACTTTTTTAGAGAAATCACCTCTGGTCCAAATACTCATAAACGCTTCAGGATATGCACCTCTCCACATATAAATCGACTGTTTTTCATCGCCAACAACGAAAGTATCTATTTTCAGAGTTTCACATAGATACATAAACAGTGCGTGCATATCTTTATCGCAGTCCTGATATTCATCTACATAAATTTTGAAATATTTGGATTTCAAATATAGCTGGCACGCACTTGAATTTTTCAGAATTTCAAGTGCCAGTTGAAATATAAAATTTTTCTTGCTGTTTATATATGAGCATAAGATTTGCTCCGTTCTTATTATTTCTATTCCCTCATCAAGAGTACCCACTCTCACAGAGTAGTCTGTACTCATATCGAGTTTATAGTCTTTACCATAGACATCTTTCATAAAGGGCTTGATGATTTCTTCGATGGCAAAACTATTGTTGGTTCCGATGAAATGCTCGCTTACATCAATGTTTAGACGATCTTTAATTTCGGCGGCGGCCTTAATTGTAAATGTAATTGCGGCTACTACTTTGTGTGTATGATTTTCTTCTATGTCATGCTTGATTTTGGAAACCATGGTATGCGTCTTTCCCGTTCCAGCACTCGCGCGAACAATTAAGTTCCCAGATGTTTCAACAATTTCTTTTTGTATCGGCGATAACATCATTCGGCAATCCTCTTTAGACAAGCAAAATTGTAGTGTTCAAAAATAAGTTCACAGTCGTTTTGGGTGAGTTTTTCGGCAAGTTCAACCATGTGATTGTTCTTTGCTTCCTGCAGATAGCCAATCACATTTCCATCGGCTGATGGAAGGTATTCAACCATTTTATCATGAATGACTTCATCCAAATCTTCTTCCAAACTGCATCTCGACAAATAGAGTGAATAATTGCTTCTAATTCGATCCAATGTTTCTCTATTTTTATCGTATAGCTCGCGCTTTGCCGCAACACTCTTTTCATTTACAGGATCTTCCGGAAGAATAGTTTCACCAATAAGACCATTTAATCGCATAAAACCTAACACGCTATATGTCTCTTTGTTACGCGGCTTTCTTAAGTCGTTATCTGTTTTCACAACATTATAAATTTTCAATGCGTTCAATATTGATTGGTAAGGCTTAAATCCAAATCCCCCACCGAAAGTATATAAATCCCATCAGCTTCATAAAATGGATTCTTTTCAGAAAGAACTTTTCCGAATAAAACCATTTCAGAAGGTCCTTCAACGAGCAAAACTTTATCGGCAAAAATAGCTTCTGTCAATCCACGATTTAGCATCTTGCGCTGCTCTTTGAATTCTTCGGGAACAACATAGAGAACACTGCGGCTTACGATTTTATCAGCATTGTATATGCGAACTAGATTCACCTGATCCATTTCTGCCAGTACATATGGTGAATGTGTTGTTATAAATAAATACCGATACTTGTTTTCAGAAAATAATACATGCGATAATGCAATTTGCATAGAGCGATGCAAATGGTTTTCAGGCTTTTCTATTAAAAACAAATTGATTTTCTTATCTTCTTCCTCTTTAGAAAGCAAATCAAAAATAGAATACACTAATAATTTCTTGCGTCCTTCACCTGAGGTGGGATATAGAGAATCATCCGCATCTTGTTTGATGTAGGGAACAATATTGGAATAAAGACCTTTTACAGCAATTTCAGACTTTACAGATACCGTTACAGCTTCATGTCTAAACTTTCTATATTCTGGAGCAATTTTTTCTTCAAAACTTTTTATTCCAGACAAACTGGAAATCTGTGCATTTAAACTGTTACAAGTTTGCTGAATATCTTCTAGGGTACTTCTATCTTGCTCGTCATTGTTTGCAAGAAGCGTATTAGCATTTTTCTTGAAAAGAGCATACAAATCCACATATGCATCTATGTAAATAACATTGAATACATAATCTATTTCAAAAAAAGTTCCATGAACTTTCATTTCCTCAAGTTCATTCAAGTCGCCACCCCAATATAGAATAGGTACGCCAACCATTTCTTTTTCATCGTAGGAGGCTGCTACTTTAATATAGACTTTATTTTGCCCTGAAAGAAGTGCACCTTTTAGCTTTGCCCGGAGTTTCTGACTGTCCGAATCACCTTGATCGCTAATATCAATCGTCACAATAATTTCAATCGGAGATCCTATATGTTTCTTGTAATAATCTGTATCATTAAAGTTCTGTCGCCTAATGTCCTTATCAAAAACAAATCTTAATGCATATAAGAAATTGGTTTTTCCAACATCATTCATGCCAAAAAGAACATTTTTATTTGTCAACGCTACCGATATGTTTTCAAAATTTCGGAAATTCTTAATTGTCACCATATCAAATTTCATGGCACCGCATCTCCTCAGATAGCAACTCTCTTTTTACTCTAGCTACGACATTTCTGCGTACAAGACGATTGTAATATACAAATTATATCACAAATTAAGTGCGATTCAACAAGAAAGTATTGAATCTGCGCTTTTATTTTTGTCCACAACACATTTCAAAAGGAGGATGCCTATGGATAAAGACTTTATGCTGAACTATTTTAACAAAGCGGTACAGCCTGAATGGGAGGAACTGCTGAAAACACCGCGCTACCAACCGGCAGCAAGTAAGCGTGACGCAATCGAACGGGAGTTCTTTCGGATGCTGAACGATGAGCAGAAACGCAAGTACCTTGATTTGGAATCCGCAGTCATACTGGCAGAATGTGATATCGCAGAAGCTATGTATATGAAAGGTGCCGCAGACCGTGAGATGATGATCCGTTAATACCATGAGCTACGACTACTTCTACGGTCAGTCGGGCGAGTTGTTCTCCTACTTCCGCATTCCCAAGGCACTGTTCCAAGACCACCGCTTCCGGCAGCTCTCCACGGATGCCCGGACACTGTACGGCATCCTACTGGACCGCATGAGCCTGTCGGTCAAGAACGGCTGGCTGGACGATCAGGGGCGAGTGTATATCATTTACACCGTCCGGGAAGTGCAGGAATCTCTCTGCTGTGCCGAACACAAAGCGGTCAAGCTGTTCCGGGAACTGGAGGACATCGACCTCATCGAGCGCAAACGCCGTGGTCTGGGCAGACCCAGCCTGATCTACGTCAAGGACTTTTCGTCCGGCTTGCCAAAAGCGCAAGTAGAGAATTGCCCAAACCGCAATTCTGATGCTGTCGAAAGCGCAATTCTGGAGCAGTCAAAACCGCAAGCAAATAAGACTGATAAGAATAAGACAGAGTGGAATGACCCTGACCCTATCTATTCCGGGGGCATCCGGGAGCAGCTTGAGGATTATTTTTATCAGGCGTTAGAGGTGGAACTGCTGCTCCGGCTCTGCCCGGACGATGAGGACACCATCTATCAGATCGTGGACTTGCTTGTGGATACCTGCTCTACCAAGCGCAAGATATTGCGGATTGCCGGAGATGACAAACCTGCCGAGGTGGTACGCAGTCGGCTGAAAAAGCTGAATGCTGACCACATCCGTTTCGTGCTAGATTCTCTGGCAGAAAACACCGCCCCGGTGCGGAACATGAAGCAGTATCTGCTGGCAATGCTCTACAATGCGCCCACCACCATGAACCTCTACTATCAGAACAAAACGAACCACGACTTTGCGCGCGGTTCACCGAAGGCGGGGTGATGTTATCGCAAAGAAAGCTACGATTATCGCAGTCACCAATCAAAAAGGCGGTGTTGGGAAAAGCACCACTTGTGAAAATCTGGGCATCGGGTTGGCAATGGAGGGCAAAAAAGTCCTGTTGGTGGATACCGACCCGCAGGGCAGCTTGACCATCAGCATGGGCTGGCAGCAGCCCGATGAACTGCCCACTACCCTCTCCACCCTGATGGCAAAAGCCATGAATGACCAGCCCATTCAGCCCGGTGAGGGCATTCTGCACCACGCAGAGGGCGTTGACCTGATCCCTGCCAATATCGAACTGGCAGGGCTGGAGGTGGCTCTGGTAAACAGCATGAACCGGGAAAAGATGCTGAAACAGGTGCTGGACAGTGCCAAGCGGGAGTACGATTTTATTCTACTGGACTGTATCCTGCAAAAGCTCATGCACCGCTCAGACGTTGACAGTATCATCTGCGCAACGGATTCCGGCCGGGAGGGAGAACTGATCTTTCGACTTGTCTACCAGCAAGCAAGCTGCAAAAAGCCCTTTTCCCGGCTGTGGCTGTCCAGCATGGAGGAAACCGCCATCCGGGAGGGCTTTGCCCACCTGAAACCGTCAACTGAATACGATGCGCTGTACAACGCAGCACTCTGCCGGGAACGTGCCGACTGGATGGTTGGCATCAATGCGTCCCGGCTTTTTTCGTGCCTGTACAACCAGCCCTTGGCGGTAGGGCGTGTTATGACCCCGGTGCTTGCCATGACGGTGGTGCGGGAAGCCGCCATTGCCGCCTTTGTACCGGAAAAATTCTACACGGTTGCCCTAACCCTTGCAGACGGCGGCACCGCATCCAGCAAGCGGTTTGCACAGAAAGTGGATGCCGAACTGCTGCTTTCCAAATGCCGAAAGGAGGGGCGTGTCACGGTACAGAAGATGGAACGCAAGGAAAAGTCCGAAAGCCCACCGCAACTCTATGACCTTACCGCATTGCAGCGGGATGCCAACCGTCTGCTGGGATTTACGGCACAGCAGACCTTGGATTATGCCCAAAGTCTTTACGAAAAACGGCTCCTCACCTACCCCCGCACGGACAGCCGCTTATTGACGGAGGATATGGCGGCATCCCTTCCGGGGCTGGTGACGGACACGGGCAGGGCGTTTGCCGTGGAGGAGCCGATTCCCATCCATGTGCAGCAGGTCATCGATGGCAGCAAAGTCACCGACCACCATGCGCTGCTGCCTACGAAAAGTATGGCGAACGCAGATCTTGCCGCCCTCCCTGCCGGGGAGCGGAATGCCCTGCGGCTGATTGCTGCACGGCTGCTCTGCGCTGTGGGCGAACCGCACTGCTATGCAGAAACTACGCTCACCACCATCTGCGCCGGAGAGGAATTCTCCGCAAAAGGCAAGTTGGTGCTGTCCGATGGATGGAGAGCCATGGAACGAAAAATACTGGGCGAGCTGCTGGACAAGCAGAAAGAACCGGTTGTTCTGCCCGATGTACAGGAGAAGAGCCAGTGCAGCGTTGCCGGTGTAGAACTGAAGGAAGGCCAAACGTCCCCACCGAAATCCTACACGGAAGATACTCTCCTGTCAGCTATGCAGGCAGCGGGTGCGGATAGTATGCCGGAGGGCGTGGAGCGTCAGGGCATCGGCACTCCGGCGACCAGAGCCGCCACCATCGAAAAGTTAGTGCAGAAGGGTTTTCTGGAACGCAAGGGCAACAAGAAAACCAAGGTGCTGCTGCCTACCGGCAAGGGCAAAGCCCTTATTACCGTAATGCCCGAAGAAATCCAATCCCCGGAAATGACCGCCGACTGGGAAACAAAGCTGCTGCAAATCGAGCGCAGCGAAATGGAGCCGGAAACTTTTATGACTGAAATTAAAGAAATGATCTCCTCGCTGGTAACGACCACCGAGGCTGCGAAAGGAGCGAATGCGCTTATGAAAAACAAAATTATTGGTGTCTGTCCGAACTGTGGTGCAAATGTTGTGGAGCGTGAAAAGGGCTGGTTCTGCGAGAACCGGGAGTGCCGTTTCGTGCTGTGGAAGGACAATGCGTTCTTCAAGCGTCTCGGCAAGAGGCTGGACGCTCATGTGGCAGACAAGCTGCTGCGGGATGGTCGTGTCCGCCTGAAGGACTGTAAGAGTTCCAAGGGCAAGACCTACAATGCTACTGTCCTGCTGTCCACCGAAGCCGATGGCCGCAGCAAGTTTTCGCTGGAATTTGAGGGAGGGTGCTGATGGAACAAACCAAAGAAGCTGTTTATCTCATCAATGACGACAAATACTTGCATCTGCGAGAGAATGGCGCAGGTGTCGGCTTTGCCACCTACAACAAGGTGACCGGCGAGCCGCTGGAAAGTGGGCAGATCTCGGAAAAGAATCTGCCGCCAGATGGACAAAACACCATCCCTGCCGCCCGGAACTGGTATCTGTTTGAACTTTCGGACGATGACCGTAAGGCCATCCAACAGGAAAGCGTAAAGATCCTCGAAAACATCCCGCAGGCGGGCATCGGCAGGCGACGCATCTGGGAGCCAGAAACGCTGCCGAAGGATGTTCGTCTCATCAACAGCCACTATGACGACCTCTACCGCATTCCCGATGGCGGAGTTGTACAGGTGGATTACCCGGATGGGCGCAGCTTTACGGCACGGGTGGAACATCTGGATGATTATCACTTTGACATGGGCGGTCTGGGCAATGTGTTCCACATCTGCCAGTTTGCCGAGGTCATGGAACGAAACCATGCAGACTTCTACCCGGAGATTCAGACACAGGACGAGCAGGCTGCATGGGAACTGGGCGGCAAAGGCTATCTTGCCATCCAGTCCTGTGAGGATGGATGGGACTACATCCTCTACCACAGCGATTATTCTGTGATGGACGGTGGGCAACTGGATGCCCCGGAACTGACTATTCAGGAAGCCCGTGAGCAGATTCTGGAAGCACACCACATGGAAAAGGGCCGGCGGCTACTGCAGGGCTACGATGCCGTCATGGATAAAGTTGCGGAAGCCGAGGAACTGAGTGCAGACCATCGCCCTTCCACACTGGAAAAGCTGGCAGAACTGGCAAGTGATACGTCTGCGCCAAAATCGTCTGCACGTTCTGCGCCAGAACTGTGAGGTGGACGATGCAGCAAAAATGGAACCAGAATTTTGACGGTGAACCCATGACAGACATCCCGCAGAAGTTTCTGAACGCAGGATGCGATGTTTATATGGTGATGCAGCTGCGGCATGACGAAAAAATCCTCGATGAAAGATTTGCTTCCATGCGGGAACTGCATCGTCGGGGCAAAACGCCAGACCCGGAGCATTATGAGGTCACCTACTATGCTGATTTGCCCGCCATGTGGCAGGATGTGCCGAACAACGAGATTTTGGAAGAACTGTTTCAGGTGTTCAACCTCTCCCGTCCGCAGGATTTTGAGGGGCACAGCCTGTCGGTCAGCGATGTAATCGCACTCAAACGCAATGGCGAGGTGTCTGTGCATTATGTGGACAGCATCGGCTTCAAAGATTTACAGGGGTTTCTGGACAAGCAGCCGGAATGCCCTTCGGCACTGATGAATCTCAAGGAAAAGTGCGATGCCCCGGAGTGCAATCCCACCGCCTGCCGGAAAGCGAGGGCTGAACATGAACTTTAACCACGAAGAACTCATGCTGATAATGCTCTACAGCTCCGGCACCCGACTGGGGCTTATCCACGAGTTGCGGCTGATGCAGTGCTACCTGATGCCCGACGAAACCGCCCTGCGAGAACTGTCGGAGGGTGTTATCGGAAAGCTGAAACTGCTGACCGATGCAGAGTTTGCCGAACTGGAATTTCCACTGGACTGATCTTTGCCGCCTGCGGGCGGCATACATACTCTCTTTCACAATGCCATTTGGTGTGGTATACTGAACTCGACAAATCGGAATTTGTCTTGACTTTATAAATTTCCCCGCCTGATTTGCCCCGTTCATTGTCCAGATAGTACATATAGCAGTGGTCACAGCCCTCACTGTATTTGCGGCAGCCATGCCAGGGATTCCAAATATCACTGCTCATACCGATTCCTTTCCAGTTCGCAAATCAGACTGTGAGGCATTCTTCGTGGCCCACGTACCGCACCAATCCCATAGGCTTTCAGCTTCTCAAACGGGAGAAAAGACGGGTTGTACTGATCCAGCTTTTTCAATCTCATCACATGGTTCATATGTACGTTGCCATCATCATAATGGTAAGGAATATTGACTTCTGTAGCTTCGCACCGATATAGAACAGCGGAAACCGGGGCCGTAACATATAGACAGACAACATCGCCAACGGCTACTTCCTCCTGTTTATAGCCTTGGTCAGTAGTTTGATACTATGTACGAACTTTCTGCGTACTTGCTTTCGTTTTCGGATACCGTACAATATTTATACAATGAATCGTCAAGAGAGGAGGCAACAAGGTGACTTCTTTAACCATAGAACAAAAAAGAGTGGACATATACCCAAGCGCAAAGCCGGGCAGCCCAGTTATCTATCTCAACACCTTTTCCAATGCCGTTAACAGTGTGTATAAAAACCTGATGGCGCTCGGCTGCCCAGATTTCAGTCTGGTGGCGGTCAGTAAGCTGAAATGGGATCATGACATGACACCGTGGTATATGGGGCCGATCTCTAAACACGATACGCCCTGCACCGGGGGTGCGGATGATTACCTGAAACTGCTTCTGGATGAAATTATGCCGGAAGCGGAAGCGCTCCTTCCCGGTGCGCCCGCCTGGCGGGGCCTCGCCGGTTACTCGCTGGCCGGGCTGTTCGCCCTCTACGCTCTCTACCAAACGGATGTGTTTGCCCGCGCAGCGAGTATGTCAGGTTCCTTCTGGTTTGAGGGCATCATGGAATATGTGTGCTCCCATGAGATGAAGCGCAAACCTGACTGTCTGTATTTTTCTCTCGGAGACAAGGAGAGCTCCACCGATAATCCGATTTTGAACGTTGTGCAGCAGAATACGCAGGAGATAGAAACACTGTGCCACGGGAAAGGCATCGAAACCACCTTCGTACTGAACAGTGGCAGCCACTATCAGGCGTGCAACAAGCGCACAGCGGCTGGCATTCACTGGATATTAAATAGATAAACCGACAAGGAGATAAAACGATGGATACGATCTATTCGCTTTTTCAGAAGGTAGTTAAAGAACATGAAAATGCCCCGGCTATCATTGAAAACGACCGCACCATGACTTTTGGAGAGCTGTCCAACATGGTGGATATGATCACGTGCAGCTTTCCGCAGGAAGTACACAGCATCGGCATCGTCATGCGTCACCGAACCGAGATGATTGCCTCGATTCTGGCGGTACTCAAATGCGGCGGCCGATATGTCCCAGCCGAGCCGGATTTTCCCACCGGGCGCATCCATGACATGATGACCGAGGCACAGGTGGATTTTGTGCTGACGGAACACGCCTTTGCGCCCAAACTGAGCAGTTTCCCCATCCGCTATACAGATTGTGAGATCTGCGGCGTGGAGACGCCCTCCTGGAAGCGCAACGCCATCGAAGACCCGGAACGCCCCGCCTATGTGCTGTATACGTCAGGTACCACCGGGCGGCCCAAAGGTGTCTGTGTCACCAACCGCAATGTTTGCCATTATGTCCGTGCCTTTGCCAACGAGTTCCATCCCGGCCCCGGTGATGTCATGCTGCAATATTCCGTCTGTTCTTTTGACATCTTTGTGGAGGAAGTGTTCACCAGTCTGCTGAATGGTGCCGCTCTGGCCATCCCCGCTGACGAGGATAAGGCCGACATCCATGCATTGATGGCTTTTGTGGAACGCCACCATGTGACTATGATCAGCGGCTTTCCGTATCTGCTGGCAGAAATGAACCACCTGTCTGTCATTCCGTCCTCTCTGCGGCTGCTTATCAGCGGCGGCGATGTGTTGCGGGGCGTTTATGTGGATCACCTGCTGAACAAAGCAGAGGTTTACAACACCTACGGCCCCTCCGAGACAACGGTCTGCGCCTCCTATTACCGTTGTAATAGTGGAACTGTGCTGGAGGACGGTACCTATCCCATCGGTCATCCTGTACTAGGTGCGCAAATCAGGATTCTGGATCAGTCTGGCAACGAGGTTGCCAAAGGGCAGACGGGTGAGATTTGCATTTATGGCGGCGGTGTATCTCTGGGCTACATTGGCGACCATGCCGAGGAAAACAGAGCTTTTGAGCGGCAGCCGGACGGTAGCACCATGTACCGCAGCGGCGATTTGGGCTATATCCTGCCGGATGGCAACATTGCATTCCTGCACCGCAAGGACGACCAGATCATGATTTACGGCAAGCGGGTGGAACTTGCCGAGGTGGAGTCCCGGCTCTATCGGTGCAAGGATGTGCAGCAGGCTATTGTCCGGGCTTTTACAGACGAGGATGGACTGTCCTATATGACCGCCTATGTGGTGCCTTCCGACAATAAGCTGAAAGTCTCGGAAGTAAAAAAAGAACTGTCTGAAAATTTGACTTCCTTTATGATCCCAGAGTTCTTTGTGAAGATGAAGCAGATTCCTTTGAATGTCAACGGTAAGCCGGATGTGTCGAAACTGCCGGTGGTAATGAAAGCGGGGGCATTATAATGGAGATTCAGATCCGGCAGGCCACGATCCAGGACCTGAATGTATTGATGCAATGGCGAATGGAAGTCTTGCATGAGGTATTCTCCATCCCCTCGGAGCGGTCTGTAACAGAGCTGGAATCGGAAAATCGCCGCTACTATCAAACAGAACTGCCGCAGGGCGGACATATTGCCTGCTTTGCCTACGTAGGGGAGGAAATCGTCGGCTGCGGCGGGATATGCCTCTATCATGAGATGCCCTCACCGGACAATCTAAACGGGAAATGTGCCTACCTGATGAACATTTATACCCGGCCGCAGTTTCGCGGACACGGCATAGGGAACAGAATCGTCAGGTGGCTTGTAGAGCAGGCTCGTCAGCGGCATATTTCAAAAATTTATCTTGAAACCTCAAACAAAGGCAGGCCGCTGTATCAAACAATCGGTTTTGCCGATATGAAGGATATGATGAAACTGTCCCGTGAAAAATAAGCAAAATCAAAGGAGCATACATACAATGGAGCCAATCTTCTGAAACGTTGAAGTAAAAAGCGTCCTCACAAAATCCAATTTGCCTGTGAGTGATTATTCGGTCAATCCTTATGTGGGCTGTGGCCACGGCTGCAAATATTGCTACGCATCTTTTATGAAGCGTTTTACCAATCACCCGGAGCCCTGGGGAGAGTTCATAGACGTTAAATTTTGGCCGGAAATCAAACACCCGGAGCGGTATGCAGGGAAAGAACTGTTTCTCTGTTACGTGACCGACCCATATCAGCCGCTGGAGGAAACCGTCTGCCGCACCCGCGCCATTTTGGAGCAGATGCAGGGCAGCGAATGTAGCCTCAGTATTGCTACCAAGTCTGACCTGGTGCTGCGTGACCTTGACCTCATTAAAACATTCCCCAATGCGCGGGTATCCTGGTCGATCAAACACACTGGACGAAGATTTTCGCGCTGATATGGACAATGCAGTGAGCATTGAGCGGCGGCTGGCCGCTATGAAAGCATTCCATGATGCTGGTGTGCGCACCACCTGCTTTATCTCGCCGATTTTCCCCGGCCTCACCGACCTGCCCTCCATCATCCACCGGGCGAAGAATCAATGTAATTTGGTCTGGCTGGAAAACCTAAACTTGCGGGGCGGTTATAAGAAAACGATTTTTGACTATATAACGGAAAAACATCCAGACCTGCTGCCGCTGTACGATACCATTTACAATAAAAAAGAACGCAGCTACTGGTCAATGCTGGATGCGCAGATGCGGCAGTTTTGCCAAGAGGAAGGGCTACTGTATGTCCGGGATGATGATTCCATCAAACGCCCGTTCAACGATCCGCCTATCGTGGTCAATTATTTTTTCAACGAAGAGATTATCCCTCGGCCAAAATGCAGAAGAACAGGTAATCAAAACTATATAGTAACATGCAGAAAGCTAGAAGTTGTAGAGGTGAGGTTATGAAACGCGCAGAATTAGAATCAGACATATAACGCCGAGACAGATTATCCGTGGCTCAAATATCCGAATTATGAGGTGTTCCGGCATTGTAATAATCGGAAGTGGTTTGCTCTGATTATGGATGTACCAAAGAACAAGCTGGGGCTGCAAGGCGAAGAAATGCTGAAAGTGGTCGATTTCAAATGTGACCCAATTCTGATTGGCACACTACGAGAGGAACCCGGCTTCTTCCCGGCGTATCACATGAGCAAGGATAGCTGGATTACTGTTGCACTGGATGGCAGCGTATCAGATGACAAAATCAAAATGTTGCTTGATATGAGTTATGAAGCAACGATACCCAAAACATGCAAAAAGAGATACTGATAAATTCCCGTTTACCACCCAAGAACATCCATGAGAGAGGAGTGACCGTTATGAAGGAAAACAGAAAACTATTAAAAGAAGTGCTCAAGGACATCCGGCACGACATGACCGATGAGGAAGTGCTGAATCTGCTGGCAGACAGTAAGATTTCCGTCAGTCCTGAAAGCGAAAAAGAAAAGTATACGCTGGGGCAGCGTGCAGCAGATTCCATTGCAAAATTTGCCGGAAGCTGGGCGTTTATCTTTTCCTTTACCGGTGTTCTGATTCTTTGGATGGTGGTCAACACGGTGCTGGCTGCCAAAGCGTTTGACCCGTATCCGTTTATTCTGCTGAATCTGGTACTGTCCTGTGTGGCGGCAATTCAGGCACCGTTGATCATGATGAGCCAGAACCGTCAGGAGGAAAAAGACCGCCGCAGAGCGGAAAATGACTATAAAGTCAACCTGAAGACCGAGATCATGATCGAGGACCTGTACGATAAAGTAAACGCCATTCTTGCCAAGCAGTCCGCACTGGAAAAGCGGCTGCAAAACGATGGCAAAAATCATACAAAGCAGCAGGAAAACAACTGAATCCTAGCTTTTTTGCGCCAAAATGGGATAAGCCGGAAAGAAAACGGTGTGCGATTCCATCTCCCGGTGTTGATTTTTGTCTCATTGTGGTAATGGGGAAAGACAGATACAAGATATTGTTGCAAAAGTATTATTTTTTTGTGAATATTAGCACTCTACTATTGACAGTGCTAAAATGCAGTGCTATAACAGTGGCGTGCTCAGGAGGAAGGGAAAAAGGAGAGCCGCAAGACTCCCCGGAAAGCTCTTCCGAGTGGACGCTTCAGATTTTTTGCCCCGACCCGAACGCCGGGATTGGAGGAATGGTTTATGCTTATGCCGACTGTTTTCCATGAAAACCTGTTCGATGATTTCTTCGATC
>OOAW01000159.1_pt1 | contig 68146 bp, 69 predicted proteins | sample 1671861 | NCBI WGS metagenome assembly OOAW01 (sample SAMN06348200, study PRJEB24527) | human gut metagenome | reverse complement strand
AGGGCAGCGGCCTGGGCGCCCTGCTGCGGCGCTGGCTGGCCGCCCGGCGGCGCACCGTCCGCGTCAACGGCCAGCGGGCCCGCATCCTGGGGGCCATCGGTGCCATTGAGACCGTGGTGGACGTCACCGACCTCAAGTGCTCCGCCGGCGATCCGGCGGTGTTCGACATCGACCCCCTGTACGCACGGGGGTTTGTGCGGGAGTACCGGTAGCCCGGCCGCCCTGGGGTGCCGGCCCCTGCAACAAACAAAGAGAAGGGAATTTGAGCGATGCGCGCAGTTGTTACCAGAGTGAAGAGTGCCTCCGTCACCATTGACGGCCGGGTGAACGGCGAGATCGGCCAGGGGCTGCTGGTGCTGCTGGGGGTGGGCCCCAGCGACACCGAGGCCCAGGCGGTGAAGCTGGCCGACAAGGTGTGCGGCCTGCGGATTTTTGAGGACGAGAACGAGAAGATGAACCTGAACCTGGAGGCGGTGGGGGGCGCGCTGCTGGTGGTGAGCCAGTTCACCCTCTATGCCGATACCAAGTCCCGCCGCCCCGGCTTCACCGGGGCCGCCAAGCCGCCGGTGGCCATCCCCCTCTATGAGAAATTTATGGCCGAGTGCGCCGGGCGGGGTTTCCGGGTGGAGCACGGCGAGTTCGGCGCAGACATGCAGGTGTACTCGCAGAACGACGGACCGGTGACCATTCTGCTGGACACCGACCAGATGTAGGGCCGAACTCGCCCCCGCGCCCCCGGCGCGTCCGAGCGTTTTGGCTCCGCCAAAACCTCGATGCCGGGGCGGATTCACTCCGCCCCGGCAGATAAAAAGGGAACCGGGGTCCCCGCGGGGCGGGAGCCCCGTGGGGCGTTCGGCGCGGATATGCAGGTGTACTCGCAGAACGACGGGCCGGTGACCATTCTGCTGGACACCGACCAGATGTAGGGCCGAACTCGCCCCCGCGCCCCCGGCGCGTCCGAGCGTTTTGGCTCCGCCAAAACCTCGATGCCGGGGCGGATTCACTCCGCCCCGGCAGATAAAAGGGAACCGGGGTCCCCGCGGGGCGGGAGCCCCGTGGGGTGTTCGGCGCGGATATGCAGGTGTATTCACAGAACGACGGGCCAGTGACCATTCTGCTGGACACCGACCAGATGTAGGGCCGAACGCGCCCCGGCGTTTGCGGGCGGCCACAAGGGCCGCCCCTACGAATTCCGCCGAATACGATGTCATATCAGGAGGCATTCCGCCCGGTAGGGGCGGCCCTTGTGGCCGCCCACGGAGGCGCAGGCACAGACAACCATTGATGAGGTGAAAAAGGATGCAGATCAAAGTGATGCAGGTGGGCCAGCTGGGCACCAACTGCTATTTGCTGGAGGACGAGGAGACCCGCACCGCCGCCGTGGTGGATCCCGGCGGGGAGGGGGCGCGTATCCTGGCCCAACTGAAGGCGGACGGGATGGAGCTCAAGCTCATCCTGCTGACCCACGCCCACTTCGACCACACCGGCGGCGTGGCCGAGCTCCGCGCCGCCCTGCCTGGGGTGCCGGTGTATCTCCACCCGGCCGACGCGGCCCTGGTGGGGGGCGACGTGTTCCCCGCCGTCGGCGCGGAGACGACGCCCTATCAGGACGGGGACGTGGTGAAGCTGGGGAAGATGGATATTGAGGTGCTCCACACCCCCGGCCACACCCCCGGCGGGGTGACGCTGAAGGTGGGGGACGTGCTTCTCACCGGCGACACCCTGTTCCAGGGCTCCATGGGCCGCACCGACTTCGAGGGCGGCTCCTACGCGGAGATCATGGCCTCCCTGGGGCGGCTGGGCCGCCTCTCCGGCGACTACCACGTGCTTCCCGGCCACATGGGGGCCTCCACCCTGGAGCAGGAGCGCAAGACCAACTACTACCTGCGGGAGGCCATGGAGGGATAAGGCGGAAGGCCGCCGCCCCCCGGAGAAAGGACACGGCCCATGAAGCTGTATTTACACGGACACGACTACAAATACGCCGCCGAGCAGATGCTGCTGGTTCCCCACGGGAGCGGTGCTCCTGCGGGGGCCCCGTCTGATTTTTATGTATCGCCGGGCGGAAGTGAATCCCGCCCGGCTCCGCGCCATTGGGCGCGGGAGCGTCAGCAGCATGGGGAAGGGAGGCGGCCATGAAGCTGTACTTATACGGACACGACTACAAATATGCCGCCGAGCAAATGCTGCTGACGCTGTTCCCCGCCCAGCGGCCGGAGTATCCCGCCGGGCCCCCGGCGCCGGGGGAGGACGCGCTGGTGCTCTCCCTGCACCGGGGGGCGGTCTGGGCCACCGCCACGGCGGCGCTGAGCTATGGGGGACGGGAATACCGGGCCGCCCGCCGATGCCGGACGGCGGAGCTGACCGACCCGCTGTCCACCGACCGGGCGCTCCAGCGGATTTTGAAGCTGGCCTTCTACGGCGCGGGCACCGCCGCCCGGGGCAGCGAGCCCCCCTGGGGGGCGCTGACCGGGGTGCGGCCGGTGAAGATCCCCACCAAGGCCATGCTGGCCGGGGCCAGCCCGGCCCAGGCGGAGCGGCTGCTGCGGGACACCTATCGGGTGACGGAGGGACGGCGGCGGCTGGCCATGGACTGCGCCGAGGCCAGCCTGGCGGCCCTGCGCAGCTTGGCCCCCGGCGAGGTCTCCCTCTATGTGGGCATCCCCTTCTGCCCCACCCGGTGCGCCTACTGCTCCTTCGTCTCTGCCGACGTGGGGCGGGCCCTCAAGCTTATTGACCCCTTCCTGGACGCCCTGTGCCGGGAGCTGGCCGCCACGGGGGCCATGCTGGCGGACGCGGGGCTGCGGGTGCGCACCGTCTACTTCGGCGGCGGCACCCCCACTACCCTCTCCGCCCCCCAGCTCGACCGGCTCATGGGGGAGCTGGCGGACCACATCGACCTGTCGGGCTGCACCGAGTACACGGTGGAGGCCGGGCGGCCGGACACCATCACGGCGGAGAAGCTGGCGGTGCTGGCCCGCCGGGGGTGCTCGCGGGTGTCGGTGAACCCCCAGACCATGCAGGACGCGGTGCTGGAGCGGATGGGCCGGGCCCACCGGGCGGACGACATCCTCCGGGCCTACGCCCTGGCCCGGGAGAGCGGCATCGGCTGCATCAACATGGATCTCATCGCCGGGCTGCCCGGCGACAGCGCGGCGGGCTTCCGCGCCTCCCTGGAGCAGGTGCTGGACCTGGGGCCGGAGAACGTGACGGTGCACACCCTGGCCCTGAAAAAGGGCTCCCGGCTGATGGAGGAGGGGGGCGGCCTGCCCTCCGGCGCGGCGGTGGCGGATATGCTGGATTTCGCCTGGGCCGCCCTGCGGGCGGCCGGGCAGAGGCCCTACTACCTCTACCGTCAGAAGTACATGTCCGGCTCCTTTGAGAACGTGGGCTGGTGCCGGCCCGGCGCCGAGAGCCTCTACAACATCTGCATGATGGAGGAGCTGCACACCATAGTCTCCCTGGGGGGCGGCGGAGTGACCAAGCTGGTTGACCGCGCCACCGGGTACATCGAGCGCCTGGCCAACGCCAAATACCCCCAGGAGTACATCCAGAAGATCGACGCTATCTGCGCGGACAAGGCCAGAGTGGCCCAATTTTACGCCGCGCACGGAAGGTAAAGGAGGGAAGACATGCCCTATCAGCTCAGTGAGATCAACGAAAAAATCCGGCGGGACCCGGCCGCCTTTCTGGCCGAGTGTGACGCCCACTACCAGGAGCGCATCCACGCCGCCGTGGACAAGATCCTGGCGCGGATGAAGGAGAGCCCCATCGTGCTTCTGTCCGGCCCCTCTGGCTCGGGCAAGACCACCACGGCCATGAAGGTGGAGCGGGAGCTGGAGCGCCGGGGGGTCAACGCCCATACGGTGTCCATGGACAACTACTTCAAGACCCTCAACCGCAGGACCGCCCCCCGCACGCCGGAGGGGGACATCGACTACGAGTCCCCGAAACTGCTGGACATGGAGCTGCTGGACGAGACCTTTGACCGGCTGTCCCGGGGGGAGGAGGTCATCGTCCCCCACTTCGAGTTCGCCCGCCAGATGCGCAACGACAGCCGGGGCACTCCCCTGCGGCTGGGGAAGGACGAGATCGCCATCTTCGAGGGCATCCACGCCCTCAACGACGACATTGCCGGCCGCCACCCGGAGGCTACAGGCATGTATATCTCCGCCCGCTCCAACATCCTGGAGGGGGAGGAGCTGCGCTTTAAGGGCACCTGGATGCGCATTTCCCGCCGCGCCGTGCGGGACTACAATTTCCGCGGGACAGACCTGTTGGAAACGCTGCTGATGTGGTATAATGTGCGCCGGGGAGAGAAAACGTATATTTCGCCCTACAAGGGCCGCGCCCATGTGATCATCGACTCCTCCCTGCGCTATGAGGTGCCGGTCTTTGCCCACTACGCCGACGCCCTGCGGACGGCGGTGGAGCAGGTACCCCCCGACAACGAGCGCTGCCGGGAGTACCACGACCTGGTGGACGCCTTCCGGTATTTTGAGCCGGTGGACCCCGCCCTGGTGGCCCCCGACTCCCTGCTGCGGGAGTTCATCGGCGGGGGGAGCTACCACTACTGACCGGCGGGGCGGCACATAGGCCGCCCTCTGTGCCGTATCAGAAGGCCACCCGTAGGGGGCGCACCTGCGTGTGCGCCCGTCAGGCGGCTGCGGGCCCCGCGGATTGTATGGGCGGCGCGGCGGGGTAGGGCCGCGATACATCGCGGCCGTGTCCCAGTCCGCCGTCCGTATGTCCCGCCCAAAACCCTGCTAATCACATAGGAAAGAAGGAACGAAAACTATGTCCGATTGTACGCACGACTGCTCCTCCTGCGGCGAGAGCTGCGGGGAGCGCACCGCGCCCCAGGACTTCCGCGCCCCGGCCAACGGCCTGTCCCACATCGGGAAGGTCATCGCCGTGGTCAGCGGCAAGGGCGGCGTGGGCAAGAGCCTGGTCACCTCCTCCCTGGCGGTGGCCATGCGCCGCATGGGCAAGACGGTGGGCGTCCTGGACGCCGACATCACCGGCCCCTCCATCCCCACCGCCTTCGGCGTCCACACCAAGGCCGAGGGCAGCGAGCTGGGCATCTACCCGGCGGAGACCAAAACCGGCATCGAGATTATGAGCCTCAACCTGCTCACCGAGAACGAGACCGACCCGGTGGTGTGGCGCGGCCCGGTGATCGCCGGGGCGGTAAAGCAGTTCTGGACGGACGTCATCTGGGGCGACGTGGACTACCTGTTTGTGGATATGCCCCCCGGAACCGGCGACGTGCCCCTGACCGTGTTCCAGTCCCTGCCGGTGGACGGCATCGTGGTGGTGACCACCCCCCAGGATCTGGTGAGCATGATCGTCACCAAGGCCGTCAAGATGGCGGAGATGATGCACATTCCCGTCCTGGGCCTGGTGGAGAACTACAGCTACTTCCGCTGCCCCGACTGCGGCAAGGAGCACGCCATCTTCGGCGAGAGCCACATCGAGCGGGTGGCCGCCGATCTGGGCCTGAAGGTGCTGGCCCGCCTGCCCATTGATCCGGCCGTGGCCGCCGCCTGCGACGCGGGCCGGATTGAGGAGCTAGATCCCAACTATCTGACCGCCGTGGCCGAACTGCTGGCGGAGTAAGCGGGTCATTCCTTTACAAAATATTCATATCCGGTTCAAAAGGGGTTCACAGGGATGGAATAGGATAACAGCGTGGTCAGAGATGACCACGCCCCCTCTCTTTCCTCTCTTCTTTCAATTACGAAGGCACAGGCCCGCGAAAGGCGGCGGGCCTGTGTTTTCGCGTATATGGAGCGTGAGACGATGAAAATCCGGTTGGAGCCGGTGACCGTGGCTTCCAGGGCCGCTGTGGAGCGGCTGGAGACGGCCCCCGGACAGGAGGGCTTTGTGGAGAGTGTGGCGGAGTGCCTGGCCGAGGCGGACCGGCGGCGGTGCTGGCGGCCCGTGGGGGTCTATGATGGGGATGCCCTCATAGGCTTCGCCATGTATGGCTTTTTCTGGGAGTACCTGCCCTTTGGACGGCTGTGGCTGGACCGGCTGCTGATCGACCGCCGCTTTCAGGGCCGGGGGTACGGCCGGGCCGCGCTGGCCGCCCTGCTGGAGCGGCTGGAGCGGGAGTACCACAAAAAGCGGATCTACCTCAGCGTGGTGGAGGCCAACCGGCCGGCTGCGGCGCTGTACGAGTCCTTCGGCTTCCGCTTTACCGGCGAGCGGGACACCCACGGCGAACGGGTGATGTGCCTGCGCACCCGCTGAACCGGGCAAAAGCGCCCGCCCCCTTTTGGGGGCGGGCGCTTGCGTTAGGGAAACACGGCCTGGACGAGCACCATATACAAAATGGTGCCTCCGAAGATGCTCAGCAGGGTATTGCTGCGCCACAGGTGAAGGATCACCACCGCCGCCACGGACACGAGCTGGGGCACCCAGCCGCCGGGGGCGGCAAAGGACACGCCCCGGAGACAGTATACGATGAGCATGGCGATGATGGCCGGTGGCAAAACCCGGCCCAGGTAGAGGACCAGCTTGGGGGGCGACTCCCCCCGGTCAAAGAGAAGGAAGGGCAGGGCGCGGGTCAGAAAGGTGATAATGGCCATGACCGCGATGGCGGCGACGGCCCCTGCGGTGCTCAGCATGTCTCTTCCTCCTTCTCGTCCAGCCTGTCCCGCAGGACCAGCAGGCACAGCACAATCACGCCCAGCGAGATGAGCAGCATCTGATCCTGGCCGAAGAAGTGGCCCAGGACAATCAGAAACAGCACCGTCACCCCGGCCCCCAGAACGGCGGGCAGGTGCCTCCGGTAGCTCCTCCACTGGTCCACGGCGATGACCACGAACAGGGCGGTCATGGCGAAGTCCACCCCCTCGGTGCTGAAGGGGATCAGCGCCCCGGCCACTGCGCCGATGACCGAGCCCAGAATCCAGTAGCTCTGGTCCAGCAGGGCGATGGCAAAATAGAAATTCCGGGGGTCCACCCCCACCGGGGCCCGGGCCGAGGACAGCAGGGCATAGGTTTCGTCGGTGAGGGAGAAGATCATATAGAGCTTGCGGGGCCCCATGCCCCGGAACTTCTCCAGCATGGACAGACCGTATACCAGGTGCCGGAAGTTGATGAGCAGCGTCATGACCGCCACCGTGCCCAGGGAGGCGGCGGCGCCCAGCAGGGTCACCCCCAGGTACTGCCCGGAACCAGCATAAATGGTCAGGCTCATGAAGAAAGCCCAGATGAAGTTGTATCCAATCTCCTGGAGCATCAGCCCAAAGGCGATGCCGATGGCCAGGTAGCCCATCAGCACCGGCACCGTCACCGGGAATGCCGCGGAGAGCGCTTTGCGGTCCATACGATACACCCCTTTTGCCAAACAGTGGAGTCTCTATTTTACACACTTTAGCATGGAAAAGCAAGAGGGATGGCGGATTTTTGGCGCTTCCGTCCACAGCGGAGGTTGTTTTTTGCCCACAATCCGGTATAATGGATGCACAAACAGATGGAGGACACCCATGAAAAAGCTGCTCTTTCTCTACAATACCCACGCGGGCAAGGGCCTGCTGAAAAGCAGGCTGGCCGCGGTGCAGGACGCGCTGGCGGCGGCCGGGTGGGACGTGACCATCCACCCCACTCAGGGGGCTGGGGACGCCACGGCGGTGGCCGCCGCCCGGGCCGGGGAGTTTAACCGCATTGTCTGCTCCGGCGGCGACGGCACCCTCCACGAGGTGGTGGCCGGGCTGATGGGCCTGGAGAACCGGCCGGAGGTGGGCTACATCCCCGCCGGTACAACCAACGACTTCGCCAAAAACCTCTCCCTCCCACGGGGGATGGAGGCCATGGCCAGGGTGGCAGCCGCCGGTGTGCCCAGGCCGGTGGACATCGGCTCCTTCAACGACCGCTATTTCATCTATGTGGCCGCCTTCGGGGCCTTTACCGACGTGGCTTACAGCACGCCCCAGCCGGTGAAAAATATCTTCGGCCACCTGGCCTACGTGCTGGAGGGGGCCACCCGCCTGGGGTCCATCCAGGCCTACCCCCTCACCGTGGAGCACGATGGCGGCGTGGAGGAGGGCGGCTTCTGCTACGGCATGGTGAGCAACACCGTGTCCGTGGGGGGCTTCAAGGGCATGCCCGCCGAGCCCGTCCGCCTGGACGACGGGCTCTTTGAGGTGGTGCTGGTGCGCCAGCCCCAGAATCCCCTCCAGCTCCAGGCGGTGATCAAGGCGCTGCTCACCATGTCTCCCGACGAGGGAGGGCTGGTATCCAGCTTCCGCACCAGCCGCCTCCGGGTCGCCTGCGGCCAGGAGCTGCCCTGGACTCTGGACGGCGAGTTCGGCGGCGCACCCGCCGTCGCCGAGATCGTCAACCGCCAGAAAGCGGTGACCATCGTCTACGGCAAGTAGGGGCGGCCCTTGTGGCCGCCCGGTTGGGCCGGGACTCTGGCGGAGTGCGGTTACCGCGGGCGGGTGTGGCCCCCCGCCCCTACGGGTCTGCGGCAAGGGAAGTATTTCCCGCAAAATGTAGGGGTCGATGCCTACATCGGCCCGCTGAGCCGAATTTGGCGGTTTTTCCGCTGCCCGGCCCGTTGGATACTTTGAAGCGAGAAGGAACATACATGAATTACGAAGCAGGAAGTTATGATATTGCCGTCATCGGCGCGGGGCACGCAGGCATCGAGGCCGCCCTGGCCGCCGCGCGGCTGGGGTTGAACACCCTGTGCTTCACCGTCAATCTGGACGCGGTGGGCAACATGCCGTGCAACCCGGCCATCGGCGGCACGGGCAAGGGCCACCTGGTGCGGGAGCTGGACGCCCTGGGGGGCGAGATGGCAAAGGCCGCCGACCGGGCGTGCATCCAGTACCGGCTGCTCAACCGGGGCAAGGGCCCGGCGGTGTGGTCCCTCCGGGCCCAGGCCGACCGGCGGAGATACCAGGAGATCATGAAGCACACCCTGGAACAGCAGGAGCGCCTGTGGGTGAAGCAGGCGGAGGTCACCGACATCTGTGCCGAAGGCGGCCGGGTCACCGCCGTGCGCACCGCCTACGGGGCGGTGTACCGGGTGCGGGCGGTGGTGGTGGCGTCGGGCACCTACCTGGGGGGGCGCACCATCGTGGGGGATGTGACCCGCCCCTCCGGCCCCGACGGCCTGTCCGCCGCCCTCCCCCTGACCGAGGGCCTGAAAAGGCTGGGCCTGGGCCTGCGGCGGTTCAAGACGGGTACGCCTCCCCGGGTGAACGCCCGCAGCGTGGATTTCTCCCAGATGGAGGTACAGCCGGGGGACGAGCGGGTCCTCCCCTTCTCCTTTGAGACGGCGGAGCCGCCGGAGAACCGGGCGGTGTGCTGGCTGACCTACACCAACGCCGCCACCCACGCCGTCATCCGGGCCAACCTGGACCGCTCCCCCCTGTTCTCCGGGGTGATCGAGGGCATCGGGCCCCGGTACTGCCCCTCCATCGAGGACAAGGTGGTGCGCTTTGCCGACAAGGAGCGGCACCAGCTCTTTGTGGAGCCCATGGGGCTGAACACCGAAGAGCTCTACATCCAGGGCCTGTCCTCCTCCCTGCCGGAGGACGTGCAGGTGCAGATGCTCCACACCATTCCCGGCCTGGAGCGGGCGGAGATGACCCGCCCGGCCTACGCCATCGAATACGACTGCGTGGATCCCACCGAGCTGCTCCCCACCCTGGAGCACAAGCGGGTGGCGGGCCTCTATGGGGCCGGGCAGTTCAACGGCTCCTCCGGCTACGAGGAGGCCGCCGTCCAGGGCTTCGTGGCCGGGGTGAATGCCGCCCTGAAGCTTCTGAACCGGGAGCCCCTCATTCTGCGGCGGGACCAGGGGTACATCGGGGTGCTCATCGACGATCTGGTGACCAAGGGCACCAATGAGCCTTACCGCATGATGACCTCCCGCACCGAGTACCGCCTGCTCCACCGGCAGGACAACGCCGACCGGCGGCTGTGCCCCGTGGGGCACGCCATTGGCCTGATCAGCGGCGAGCGGTATCAGCGGGTGGTGGACAAGTACGCCGCCGTGGACGGGGAGATCAAGCGCCTGGAGCACACCGGCACCGCGGAGGGCCGCCTGTGCGACCTGCTCCGCCGGCCGGAGAACACCTATGAGAGTCTGGCCGGGGCGGATCCGGACCGGCGGCCGCTGCCCACCGCCGTCACCGAGGCGGTGGAGATCGCCGTGAAATACCAGGGCTACATCGACCGCCAGCTCCGCCAGGTGGCCGAGCAGCGGAAGATGGAAAACCGGCCCCTCCCCCCCGATCTGGACTACCTGTCCCTGCGGGGCCTGCGCACCGAGGCCCGGCAGAAGCTGGACAAGATCCGCCCCCTCAATCTGGGGCAGGCCTCCCGCATCTCGGGCGTCTCCCCGGCGGACATCGCCGCGCTCATGATCCATCTGGAGCGGCCCCAGGGCGGAGAGGGGGCGGGCCCCTGCCCCGCAAAATCCCAGGAAAAGGAGACGCTATGAAGGAAAAGATTGTGCTGGGCCTGTCGGGCGGGGTGGATTCCGCCGTGGCGGCCCGGCTCTTGCAGGAGCGGTACGACGTCACCGGCCTCTATCTGGACATCGGCCTGGGCGGTACGGGGGCGGCGGACGCCGCCGCCGTGGCGGAGCGGCTGGGCATTCCCTTCGAGACGGCCGACATCCGGGCCGAGCTGGAGCGGGAGGTGTGCGCCCCCTTTGCCGCCGACTACCGGGCGGGCCGCACCCCCCTGCCCTGCGCCCGCTGCAATCCGGCGGTGAAGTTCCCCGCGCTCTTTGCCCTGGCCGGCCGCATCGGGGCCCGGTATGTATCCACCGGGCACTACGCCCGTGTGGAAAACGGGGGGCTGAAAAAGGGCATGCCCGCCAACGACCAGTCCTATATGCTGGCCCGGCTGACGCGGGAACAATTACAGAGAGTAATATTTCCGCTGGGAGATTACGAAAAGGCCCAGGTGCGCGCCCTGGCCCGGGACTTTGGCATCCCGGTGGCGGACAAGCCGGACTCCATGGAGATCTGCTTTATCCCCGACGGGGACTACGCCGCCTGGCTGGAGAGGCGCGGGTTTTCCACACCGGAGGGAAACTTTGTGGATAAAGAGGGAAAGGTGCTGGGCCGGCACCGGGGGATCCACTGCTATACCCTGGGCCAGGGCCGGGGCCTAGGGGTGTCCGGGCCCCATCGGTACTATGTGACCGCCCTGCGGCCGGACGCCAACGAGGTGGTGCTCTCCGACGGCTCCGATCTGGGCCGGGACGAGGTGCGGGGGACGGAGCCCAACTGGCTGGCCGTGGACGGCCTGAACGGCCCCATGGAGGTGACGGTGCGGCTGCGCCACTCCCGCACGCAGACGGCGGCCACCCTGGAGCCGGAGGAAGACGGCGTGCTGCTGCGGATGCACACCCCCGCCCGCGCCCCAACCCCCGGCCAGCTGGCGGTGTTCTACGACGGCGACGCCGTGGTGGGCTCGGCCTGGATTGTATGAGAGAGAAAGAGAGGACGATGGATATGAAAAAGCTGCTTGGTTTGGCCCTGGCGTGCGCCCTGCTCCTGACGGGCTGCGGCGCCCGGGGCGGAGACAAGGGGGAGGAGCTGGGGGACAACACTATCCGCCCCCTGGAGCTCACCGAGGAGGAGGCGGCCCTGCTGAAGCTGGTGGGGGGCTCCGACGCGGAGTACGGCCTGTTTGAGTGCGCGGCCGGCGAGGGTGTGAGCGATTGCACCGTGGAGGTGCTGTCCTGGGAGAACGGGGCCTGGCAGACCGTGGCGGAGGGGGGCGTGTCCATCAGCGCCGCCGGGACGCGGCGGCTGGGGGTCGTCCTCAGCGGGGATAAGATCACCGTAAATGTCCAGGACGGTGGCACCCAATACAGCTACGCCCCCCGGCTGGACGGGATGGACCGCGGCCTGGAGACAGGCCGGGCCTCGGTCTGGCTGGAGGAAGATCAGGCCATGACCATAGGGGAGCGCACGCCGCTCTATCTGGAGATCTATGATGACGGGGAGGGCGTGGGAATTCCTCCCCTGCCCGGCGGGTTCTCCGACTTGGCCAATCTCAACCAGTACGATCGGGCATACGCCGTGGCTGTCACCCTGAAGGGCTAGAGGCGGGCCGTTTCAGCACCGGCGTAGGAGCGGCCCTTGTGGCCGCCCGGCCCCTATGGATGGCAATTGTCCGCCCCTATACAAAAACAGCGGGTATTCTGTCTCTGGCAGAATACCCGCTGTTTTTATTTTACCTCCAGGCCGGAGAGATACCGCCGGGCCAGGTCAAAGGCGTGGGAGGCGGACACGTGGCGTACCCGCTCCCGGCCCAGACCCTGCTGGATTTTCCGCACCCAGGTGCCGTCCGGCGCGGCCAGGGCCAGGTAGACCAGTCCCACCGGGTTGCCCCGCTCGTCGGGGTCGGGCCCGGCCACGCCGGTGGAGGCCACCGCCAGATCGCACCCCAGTACCCGCCGGGCTCCCTCGGCCATGGCGCGGGCCACCGGCTCGCTCACCGCCCCGAACTCGTCCAGCAGCGCCTGAGGCACCCCCAGGACGGTGTGCTTCACCTCGGTGGCGTAGCTTACCACGCCGCCGCGGAACACGGCGGATACCCCGGACAAATCGGTCATGCGCTTGGCGATCAGCCCGCCGGTGCAGCTCTCGGCGCAGCCCAGGGTGAGGCCCTTTTCCTTCAGAAGCTGGAACACCGCCGCCTCCAGGGAGGGCACGTCGGCGCCGTAGATGAGGGGGCCGAACCGGGCCCGCAGGCGCTCCTCCACCGGGGCGATCAGGGCCCGGGCGGCCGCCTCGTCCGCCGCTTTGGCGGTGATGCGCAGCTCACACTCACCCTCCTTGGCATAGGGGGCCAGGGTGGGGTTGGTCATGGCCTCCATCTCCTCCCGGAGCTGGGCCTCCATGGAGGACTCCCCGATGCCGAAGAGCTTGAGCGTCCGGGAGACAATGACCCCGTCGGCCAGGCTCTTCAGGTAGGGGATCACCCGGTGGGTGAACATGGCCCTGCACTCCCGGGGCGGGCCGGGGAGCATGATGACCCGCACCCCGTCCGCCTCGAAGGCCACGCCGGGGGCGGTGCCCCAGTCGTTGTCCAGCACCGTGCACCCCTCGGGCAGCATGGCCTGCTGGTAGTTGTTCTCCGTCATGGGGCGGCCGGCGTGGAGCCGCTCAAAGTAGGCCTCGATGCGGCGGGCGGAGGGCGCGTGGAACACCAGCTTTTTGCCGAAGCACTCGGCCAGCACGTTTTTGGTCAGATCGTCGCAGGTGGGGCCCAGGCCGCCGGTGGTAATGAGAATGTCCGCCCGGCTTTTGGCCAGCTCCACCGCGGCACGCAGCCGCTGGGGGTTGTCGCCCACCACCGTGTGGTAGTAGACGTTGATGCCCAGGGCCGACAGGCCCTGGGAGAGCATCTGGGCGTCGGTGTTGGCGATGTTGCCCAGCAGCAACTCCGTACCGACCGCGATCAGCTCCGCAGTGTGAGACATAAAAAAGACCTCCTGTCGCCAACACCGGCATCGGCGGCGGGTGCCGCCGTAAATGCGCAGCGCAGCATTTCCACAGGGCGGATTCACTCCGCCCGAGGATGTAGTAATTGGGAGTTCTCCTCCGTAGGGGGACAACCCGTAGGGGCGGCCTTTATGGCCGCCCGCCGTTTCCCGCCGCCGTGGTCAGACCTGAACCCGCTCGATGCCGTCCACGGCGGCCTTTACCAGGCCCTCCACGTCCAGCGCGGCCTCGGCGGCCTCCAGCTCCCCCAGCACGGGGCGCAGCCGGGGATGGCGGGGAGTGAAGACGGTGCAGCAGTCCTCATAGGGCAGGATGGAGGTCTCAAAGGTGTTGATCTTCCGGGCGATGCGGACAATCTCCTCCTTGTCCATGCCCACCACCGGCCGCAGGATGGGCAGGGTGGTGACGGCAGTGGTGGCCCGCATGGCCTCCATGGTCTGGCTGGCCACCTGGCCCAGGCACTCGCCGGTGACGATGGCCCCGGCGCCGCACCGCTGGGCCACCGCCTCGGCGATGCGCATCATGAACCGCCGCATGAGCACGGTGAACAGCTCCTCCGGGCACTTGCGGCGCAGCTCCTCCTGGATGGCGGTGAAGGGCACCACGTGGACGGTGAGCCGTCCGCACCAGGGGGTGAGCAGCTTGGCCAGGGTGAGCACCTTCTGCTTGGCCTCCTCGGAGGTGTAGGGGTAGGAGAAGAAGTGCACCATTTCCAGGGCAATGCCCCGCTTGGCGATCATCCAGGAGGCCACGGGGGAGTCGATGCCGCCGGAAAGCAGGCTCACCGCCCTGCCTCCCACGCCCACGGGCAGGCCGCCGGCTCCCGGCTCCGGGTCGGCGTGGACGTAGGCGGCGTAGTCCCGCACCTCCAGGTAGACGGTCAGCTCCGGGTGGTGCACGTCCACGGTCAGGTTGGGGTACTTCTCGTCCAGCTCGCCGCCCACGTACTGGGAGAGCTGGATGGAGGTCATGGGGAAGCTCTTGTCCGCCCGCTTGGACTCCACCTTGAAGGTCTTGGCGGCCGCCAGCCGGTCCCCCAGGTACTCCACGGCGGTCTGGAGCATGGCGTCCTTGTCCTTCGCGCAGGCCCGGGCCCGGGACAGGCCAACCACGCCGAAGAGCTTGGTCATGGCCTCCCACGCGCCGTCCAGATCGCAGTCCTCGCTCTGCGGCTCCACATACATGGTAGACTGCTTGGTGTATACCTTGAATTTGCCGTGGGCCTGGAGGCGGCGGCGGGCGTTAGCCACGAGACGGTCCTCAAAGGTACGCCGGTTGAGCCCCTTAAGCACCAGCTCCCCTAGTTTTAACAGAATAATCTCGTTCATGTAGTCTGGATTCCTTTCCCAAAGTTTCACTATTATATCCAATTTGCTTTTTGTTGTCCAGAGGGGCGGGCCTGTCTCCACCCGCGTCCGGGGGCCTACCGCCGCAGGTACTCCGGCGGGCGGTACTGGAGGGCTTCGGCCAGGTGCTCCACGGCGACGGCCCCCGCCCCGTCCAGATCGGCGATGGTGCGGGCCACACGGAGGATGCGGTCGTAGCTGCGGGCGGTGAGGCCCATCCGGTCGAAGGCCCCCTTCATCACGGCGCGGCAGGCGTCGTCCAGGGCGCAGAAGCGGGAGAGCTCCGCCGGGCCCATCTGGTCGTTGCAGGCCGGGCCGCCGGGGCCGAAGCGGGCGGCCTGCACCGCCCGGGCCCCGTCCACCCGGGCCTTGATGGCGGCGGAGGGCTCCGCCGGGGTCCGGCGGGAGAGCGCGTCAAAGTCCAGTGGCGGCACCTCCACGAACAGGTCGATGCGGTCCAGCAGGGGCCCGGACAGGCGGCTGAGGTACTTCTCCACCGCCTGGGGCGAGCAGCGGCAGCGGTCCGAATAGCCGTACCAGCCGCACTTGCAGGGATTCATGGCGCACACCAGCATGAAGCGGGCGGGGAACACCGCCGTGCCCGACACCCGGCTGATCTGCACCCGCCCGTCCTCCAGAGGCTGGCGCAGGGTCTCCAGGGCCTCCTTGGAGAACTCGGGCAGCTCGTCCAGAAAGAGCACCCCGTTGTGGGCCAGGGAGATCTCTCCCGGCCGGGGACTGGAGCCGCCTCCGGCCATGCCCATGGCGGACACCGTGTGGTGGGGGGAGCGGAAGGGCCGCCGCACCAGCAGGGGGTGCTCGGAGGTGGTGAGGCCCAGGACGGAGTGGATCTCCGTGGCCTCCAGGGCCTCCCGCCGGGTCAGATCAGGGAGGATGGAGGGCAGGCGGCGGGCCAGCATGGACTTGCCCGATCCGGGCGGGCCCACCATGCAGAGGTTGTGGCCGCCGGCGGCGGCGATCTCCAGGGCGCGCTTCACGTTTTCCTGCCCCTTCACGTCGGCAAAGTCGGGGCAGGCAAAGTCGTCCGGCCCCGGCGTCCAGGCCGCCGCCGGCTCCAGATGGGCCTCCCCCCTCAGATGGGCCGCCAGCTGCCCCACGCTCTCCACCGGGTAGACCTCCAGCCCGCCGGCCAGAGTGGCCTCGGCGGCGGAGGGGGCGGGGACGTACAGCCGCTTGATGCCCGCCCTCCGGGCGGCCAGGGCCATGGGCAGCATGCCCACCACCGGCCGCAGGGAGCCGGACAAAGACAGCTCCCCCACGTAGGCGCTGTCCGGCCCGTCCAGCCTGAGCTGTCCCCCGGCGGCCAGAATACCCGCCAGAATGGGCAGATCGTACACCGTGCCCCCCTTGCGCTGGTTGGCGGGAGCCAGGTTGACCGTGATGCGGGACACCGGGAAGGTGAAGCCGCAGTTTTTAATGGCGGCGCGCACCCGGTCCCGGGCCTCCTTCACCGCCGCGTCGGGCAGGCCCACGATCTCAAAGGCGGGCAGACCGGCCGACAGGTCGCACTCTGCCCGCACCTCATAGCCGGAGATCCCGCTCAGCCCCAGGGAGCGCACTTCACAGAGCATGGGTGCCGCCTCCTTTCCCTTTCGTCATGTTGCATCCATTATAGCATACCGGACCCGCCGCCGAAAGGGTGAAAAGCGGCCCTGTACCGGCGGAGGGAAAGGGGAGAACAGGATACGGCAAAGGACCGGCTTTAAAACTGCATATTTTAGCATGCTCAGTTTAGTTAGTAATATATAACTAAATAATTTTTCTCAAAGGAGAAGGGAAAAAATCCAATTATTTCTTCTAATTCAGGAACAAAAAGAAAAATAATAATTCAGAGTAAGATTTGATTTACAAACGTCAATGAAGGTGATAAAATGTATGCGCCCCGGGGGGACAGGCTCCGCCCGGAGGCAGCTGTAATCAGCCAGGGTAATGGGAATCGGGCCCGGTCAGTCCGGGGGATGGACGGGGACGGATTCCCATTGCCCTGGAACCATGAACAAGGAGGAATCGTTTCTATGGCGAGAAAGCTGAAAACCATGGACGGCAACACGGCGGCAGCGCACGTGTCCTACGCCTTCACCGAGGTGGCAGGCATCTACCCCATCACCCCGTCCAGCCCCATGGCCGACAATGTGGACCAGTGGGCCGCCCAGGGCCGCAAGAACATCTTCGGCACCACCGTCAATGTCATCGAGATGCAGTCCGAGGCCGGCGCCGCCGGTACGGTCCACGGCTCTCTGGCCGCGGGCGCGCTGACCACCACCTACACCGCCTCCCAGGGCCTGCTGCTGATGATTCCCAACATGTACAAGCTGGCCGGTGAGCTGATGCCCACCGTGTTTCACGTGTCCGCCCGTACCGTGGCCACCCACGCGCTGAACATCTTCGGCGACCATTCCGATGTCATGGCCTGCCGCCAGACCGGCTTTGCCATGCTGTGCGAGTCCAACCCCCAGGAGGTCATGGACCTGGGCGCCGTGGCCCACCTGGCAGCCATCAAGGGCCGCGTCCCCTTTATCAACTTCTTTGACGGCTTCCGCACCTCCCACGAGATCCAGAAGATCGCCATCTGGGACAACGAGGATCTGGCCGACATGGTGGACATGGACGCCGTGGAGGCCTTCCGCAAGCGCGCCCTCAACCCCGAGCGCCCCGTGATGCGCGGCTCCCACGAGAACGGCGACATCTTCTTCCAGCACCGCGAGGCCGCCAACAAGTACTATGACGCCCTCCCCGAGATCGTGGAGGAGTACATGGGCAAGGTCAACGCCAAGCTGGGCACCAACTACCAGCTCTTCAACTATTATGGCGCACCCGACGCCGACCGGGTTATCATCGCCATGGGCTCCATCTGCGACGTGGCCGAGGAGGTCATCGACTACCTGAACGCCCACGGCGAGAAGGTGGGCCTGGTGAAGGTCCGTCTGTACCGGCCCTTCCGCGCCGACAAGCTGCTGGCGGCCATCCCCGCCACCGCCACCAAGATCGCCGTGCTCGACCGCACCAAGGAGCCCGGCGCCCTGGGTGACCCCCTGTACCTGGACGTGGTCACCGCCTTCGCCAACGCCGGCCGGCAGGCCACCATCATCGGCGGCCGCTACGGCCTGGGCTCCAAGGACACCCCGCCCAGCAACGTGTTCGCCGTGTATGAGGAGCTGACCAAGTCCGCGCCCAAGCGCCAGTTCACCGTCGGCATCGTGGACGACGTGACCCACACCTCCCTGGAGGAGAAGCCCTCCCCCAACACCGCGGCCCCCGGTACCATCGAGTGCAAGTTCTGGGGCCTGGGCGGCGACGGCACCGTGGGCGCCAACAAGAACTCCATCAAGATCATCGGCGACCACACCGACAAGTACGTGCAGGCCTACTTCCAGTACGACTCCAAGAAGACCGGCGGCGTAACCATCAGCCACCTGCGCTTCGGCGACGAGCCCATCCGCGCCCCCTACTATATCAACAAGGCCGACTTTGTCGCCTGCCACGTGCCCGCCTACATCGTCAAGGGCTTCCCCATGGTCCGCGACGTGAAGGACGGCGGCGTGTTCCTCATCAACTGCCAGTGGTCTGACGAGGAGCTGGATCACCACATGCCCGCCGTGGCCAAGCGCTACATCGCCGAGCACAACATCCAGGTCTACACCATCAACGCCATCGACCTGGCCATCGAGATCGGCATGGGCAAGCGCACCAACACCATCCTCCAGTCCGCCTTCTTCAAGCTGGCCAAGGTCATGCCCGAGGCGGAGGCCATCGGCTACATGAAGGACGCCGCCACCCACTCCTACCTGAAGAAGGGCCAGGACGTGGTGGATATGAACCACAAGGCCATCGACATGGGCGCCACCGCATTCCACAAGTTTGAGGTGCCCGCCTCCTGGAAGGACGCCAAGGACGAGACCGTGGCCGAGCACGTGGAGGGCAACGCCGCCACCGTGAAGATGGTCAAGGAGATCATGGAGCCCGTGGGCCGCATGGACGGCGACAGCCTGCCCGTCTCCGCCTTTGCCAACGGCCACGAGGACGGTACCTTCTGCCAGGGCGCTTCCGCCTATGAGAAGCGCGGCGTGGCCGTCAGCGTGCCCGAGTGGGATCAGACCAAGTGCATCCAGTGCAACCAGTGCTCCTATGTCTGCCCCCACGCCACCATCCGGCCCTATGCCCTCACCGAGGAGGAGGCCAAGAACGCCCCCGCTCAGGCCAAGATCGTGGACATCAAGGCCGGCAAGGGCAAGGGTGTATACAAGTTTGCCATTGCCATCTCCCCGCTGGACTGCATGGGCTGCTCCGTGTGTGTGAGCACCTGCCCCGTCAAGGCCCTGACCATGAAGCCCCAGGAGTCCCAGGCTGCCGAGCAGGAGGTCTTTGACTACATGGTGGCCAAGGTGGCCCCCAAGGCCGACGTGGAGGACACCAATACCGTCAAGGGCAGCCAGTTCAAGCAGCCCCTGCTGGAGTTCTCCGGCTCCTGCGCCGGCTGCGCCGAGACCGCCTATGCCCGCCTGGTCACCCAGGTCTGCGGCGACCGTATGTATATTTCCAACGCCACCGGCTGTTCCTCCATCTGGGGCGGCCCGGCTGCCACCTCTCCCTACACCGTCAACAAGGAGGGCAAGGGTCCCGCCTGGGCCAACTCCCTGTTCGAGGATAACGCCGAGCACGGCCTTGGCCTGCACCTGGGCCAGAAGGCCATCCGCAGCCGCCTGGCCGACAAGACCCGCGCCCTGCTGGCCGTGGAGTGGTGCACTCCAGCCATTAAGGAGACTGCCCAGAAGTGGCTGGATACCATGGAGGACGGCGCGGCCAACGCCGAGGCCACCAAGGCCTACATCGCCGCTCTGGAGGACGGCCTGTGCACGGTGGACGAGCTGCTGGCCAGCTCCAAGCCCGAGATCCAGGCGTTTGGCAAAGAGCTGCAGGCCAAGGGTGAGAAGCTCTGCCAGTGTGACGCCTGCAAGCTGGCCGCTGAGATTCTCCAGGAGAAGGAGTATCTGGTTAAGAAGTCCGTGTGGATCTTCGGCGGCGACGGCTGGGCTTACGACATCGGCTACGGCGGCCTGGATCACGTCATCGCCTCCGGCGAGGACGTCAACATCTTCGTCTTCGATACCGAGGTCTATTCCAACACCGGCGGACAGGCCTCCAAGTCCTCCAATATCGGCCAGGTGGCCCAGTTTGCCGCCGCCGGCAAGAACCAGCCCAAGAAGAGCCTTGCGGAGATCGCCATGCAGTACGGCTACGTCTACGTGGCCCAGGTGGCCATGGGCGCCAACCCCAACCAGACTCTGAAGGCCATCACCGAGGCTGAGGCCTACCACGGCCCCTCCCTGGTCATCGGCTACGCCCCCTGTGAGATGCACTCCATCAAGGGCGGTATGGCCAACTGCCAGGTTGAGATGAAGAAGGCCGTGGAGTGCGGCTACTGGAACCTGTTCCGGTTCAACCCCGCTCTGAAGGCCGAGGGCAAGAACCCGTTCACCCTGGACTCCAAGGCCCCCGCCGGCGGCTATCAGGAGTTCCTGATGAACGAGGCCCGCTACTCCTCCCTGACCCGCGCCTTCCCCGAGCGCGCCAAGGAGCTGTTTGCCCAGAACGAAGAGGCCGCCAAGGAGCGCTATGAGCATCTCACCAGACTGGTGGAGCTCTACAAGTAAACAAGCTCGCACAAGGGCCCCGGACGAAACGTCCGGGGCCCGTTTTATACGGCGGCCTCTTCGGGGGCCCCGCCGACGGCGGGGCGGCGCTTTGCGCCGTCCAAGCGTTTTGGGCCGTGGGCCCAAAACCTTGATGCCGGCGGAATTCAGTTCCGCCGGACAGATAAAATAAAGATGGGGTCCCCGGCGGGCCCCGGCCCGGCGGGGCAGAGCCGCCAAGGAGCGCTATGAGCATCTCACCAGACTGGTGGAGCTCTACAAGTAAACAAGCTCGCACAAGGGCCCCGGACGAAACGTCCGGGGCCCGTTTTATACGGCGGCCTCTTCGGGGGCCCCGCCGACGGCGGGGCGGCGCTTTGCGCCGTCCAAGCGTTTTGGGCCGTGGGCCCAAAACCTTAATGTCGGCGGAATTCAGTTCCGCCGGACAGATAAAATAAAGATGGGGGCCCCGGCGGGGCAGAGCCGCCGCCCTCCCACGCGGCTCTCTCCGCCCCATGTAAAGGCACCCTCCGGGTCTCATGACCCGGAGGGTGCTTGACGGCTTGGACTCAGCCAGTCATCTTGGCATAGGGGTAGATGCGCTCCATCACGTCGTCACCGTAGTGGGCATCCATGTACTGCTCCCAGGCCGCGTCGGCGGGCTCTCCGGCGGCCCGGGCGCTGTAGCGTGCCAGGGCCAGGCCGCTGACCGCCATATTGACGGACATGAAGGCGATGAGCAGCCAGACCACCGCTTTCCCGGGGCGCGGTGGAATCTTGGCGATCCAGCGGGCCAGGATGGGGTAGAGCCCCCGGAACCAGGCCACCGCGGCGAAGCCCCAGAAGAAGCAGTACAGCAGGTTGATGCGCCCGCCCAGGTTGAAGGGAATAGCGCTGTAGTCCCAGAACACGGTGCCGAACACCAGCTCGGTAAAGACGCTGCACAGGTACTCATACAGGCCGCCCAGCAGGGTGCCCGCCACAAAGAAAAAGGAGGCCGAGCGGTCCCGGTATTTGTAGAGGAACAGGGTGGCGGCGGCCAGGGCCAGGCCCCACACGATGCTGAAGGGGCCCCACACCACGCTGCTGCGGCTCATCCACCAGCCCATTTTGAGGCGGCAGAAGATGGTTTCGGCCAGATCACCGGCCACTCCGCCGATAAAGAACAGGAGCAGGATGCTGTAAAAGCTGGCCCCCCGGGCAAAGGGGCTGACGGTGGTCCTTTCCCGCCGGCGGGAAAAGACCGCGCCGGGGTGGGCCTTCTGAATGCGCCCCTCGGCGCGGCGGAGAATCCACTCCCCAAGCCGGACGGAGAGGGCGGCCAGACGGCTGTTCAGGTTCTCCAGCGGGGGCAGGCTGCTGCGGACGCCGCATAGGGTCAGCACGGTGCCCGCGATGTCCGCAGCCAGCAGGGCCAGCAGCACCCACAGCAGAATTTCCCCCACCAGCGGAGGCAGCCAGCGGTAGAGGGCCAGGAGCAGTGGATTGATCCACTGTACGGCCGCCAGGCCCAGCACGCCCCACAGGAGGAAGGCGCCGACACAGATGTAGCCGTCCAGGTTGCCGCGCCGGTTGGAGTAGTCCCACCAGCGGGTGTGGGTGGCCTTCTCCAGCAGGTGACCGGCGATCCATTCCACCACCGTGGAGCAGATGGCGCTGCCCAGGAAGAGGAAGAAGTAGTTGCCCCGCAGCTCGGGCAGACCCACGGTAAGCAGAACGGCAGTGATGCCGTAGCAGGCGCACAGCGGGCCGAACAGCACGCTGCGGTCCACATAGCGGTGAAGGCGGACGGCGGAAACCGCCGTCTCCAGCACCCAGCCGAGGAAGGAATAACAGAAAAAGAGCCATAGGAGGGGAAACAGAGGCACAAGCATCCGCCTTTCTTTTCATCAACACTGGTGGGAAAAGAATCTGAGGATTGTATCTTATCGTATTTTCCGGTAAAATACAACCGATCTCTCATAAGAAAGGCAGGTAATTTGGCAATGAACGAAGTGTTGAAGGTTTTGAAGGAGCGCCGGAGCTGCCGCAGCTACCGGCCGGAGCAGATCACCGACGAGGAGTTGAACGCAGTATTAGAGGCGGGCACCTATGCTCCCACGGCCCGGGGCCAGCAGTCCCCGATCATCGTGGCAGTGCAGAATCCCGCTGTGGTGGAGCAGCTGCGGAAGATGAATGCCGCAGTGCTGGGCACCCCGGAGGCCGACCCCTTCTACGGTGCGCCCACCGTGCTGGTGGTGCTGGCGGCCAGGGATAACACCAACCGGGTATATGACGGCAGCTGCGTCATGAGCAACCTGATGAACGCAGCTAAGGCGGTGGGGCTGGCCTCTTGCTGGGTTCACCGGGCCAAAGAGGTGTTTGACTCCGAGGAGGGCAAAGCCCTGCTCCGACAGTGGGGCGTGGAGGGCGACTACGAGGGCATCGGCCACTGTATCCTGGGCTACCGGGCGGACACGGCCCCTGCACCCGCCCCCCGCAAGGAGCACTATATCTACCGGGTCCGGTAGGGAGGAAAACAGGTGCCGCGGCCGGGCCGCGGAATCCGTTGCTTGTAAAGGAGAGATAGAGCATGCACACGGTAAAGAGAGTCTGCACACTGGTCCTGACGGGCCTGCTGGCCCTGCCCATGGCCGCCCCCGCGGGGGCAGCGGCCGCATCCTTCTCCGACCTGCCCTCCAGTCACTGGGCCTATATCGCCATGACGGAGGCCGCGGGCTACGGCATCCTCCAGGGCACCGGAGCCAACACCATGAGCCCCTCCGCACCCCTGACCTGGCCCCAGTTCCTGGCCATGGCCGCCCGGGCCTTTGCCCCGGAGGAATATGCCCGCAGCGCCGCTTCCGGCGCGGCCTGGGATCAGGCGGGGCTGGATGCCGCCCGGAGCGCCGGGCTGCTGGAGGGGCTGGACGAGGCCGCGCTGACCGGGGCGGTCACCCGCCAGGATGCCGCCCTGCTGCTCTGCAACGCCCTGCCGGAGGAATATACCCCCTCGTTCTGGGATCAGCCGATTGATCCCACAGCCCTGTCGGACTGGGGGAGGATGGACAGCCTCCGCCAGGAGGCGGTGGCCGAGCTGGCCCGCCGCTGCGTCATCCAGGGCAAGGCGGACGGCTCCTTCGGCTATGCCGATCCCCTTCAGCGCTGCGACGGCGCGGTGCTGCTGATGCGGGTACTGGAGCAGGTGGACAATAGCTGCCGCGGCGAGAGCCAGACCGTCACCCTTCACATTCTGAACGCCGACACCGGCGAGGCCCTCCTGCCCGACCAGCAGGTGGAGACGGAGGTGAGTACCTACCTGTCCAGCCTGGCGAACGGGCTGGACGTGGGCTACTACGTCTACGACTACGACCGGGAGACGGCATCGTATACCAGCACTGCCTGCGACAGCTATACCCTGTATTTCCGGCCCATGACCGGGGCCGAGATTCAGGAGGAGCAGTTCTGGGAGAAGGTGGAGCGGGGCGAGGCCGCCTATGAGGACTACTATAAGCAGGACTTCTGGCTCAACTTCCAGGGGGACAACGCCCGCAAGCACATCCTCCTCTTCGGCGACGAGAGCAAGAGCCGCTTTGCCAGCCAGGAGGAGGCCGCCGCCGCTATGACCACCGTCACCGTGCCGGTATGGCAGCTCTCCGGCGGGGAGAAGGTGTCCTCCACCCTCACCCTCTCCGTCCACGCCGCCCTGGCGGAGGACGTGAAGGAGATCTTCGCCGAGATCTACAACGATCCTGAGCACTTCCCCATCCACGATGTGGGCGGCTACGCCTGGCGGGGCGACTCCGCCACCGGCGAGCACAACTGCGGCACCGCCATCGACATCAACGCCAACGAGAACTACCAGATCCGCGACGGTCAGGTGCTGGCCGGCAGCTGCTGGGAGCCGGGGAGCAATGCCTATTCCATCTCCCCCGACTCCTCCGTGGTGCGCATCTTTGCCGAGCACGGCTGGAGCTGGGGCGGCGACGCCTGGGCTTACAGCAGCGACGATTCCGAGGGCTACCACGACTATATGCACTTCTCCTACATGGGAGAGTGACCAAGCAACCCACCCCGGGCCTCGGCTCCGGGGTGGGTTTCCATTATCCCCCTCTTGACTGGAACAAATGTTTGATATATAATGAAGCTAAACAAAAAGGAGAGGGGGCGGCAGTGTGGAGCTGCTGGACAAGCTGACCATTCTGGCCGACGCGGCCAAGTACGACGCGGCGTGCACCTCCAGCGGGCTGGACCGGGCGGGCCGGCCCGGCGGCCTGGGGAGCACCCTGGCCGCCGGATGCTGCCACTCCTTCTCCGCCGACGGCCGGTGCATCTCCCTGCTCAAGGTGCTGCTCACCAACCGGTGCGTCTACGACTGCGCCTACTGCGTCAACCGCCGCTCCAGCGACGTGCGCCGGGCGGCCTTCACCCCCAGGGAGCTGGCGGAGCTGACCATCGGCTTTTACCGGCGCAACTACATCGAGGGACTCTTCCTCTCCTCCGCCGTGTGGGGCGGCCCCGACCGCACCACCGAGGCCATGATCGAAGCCCTGCGCCTGCTGCGGGAGGAGTACGGCTTCCACGGCTATATCCACGCCAAGGCCATCCCGGGGGCCGACCCCCTCCTCACCCGGCGGCTGGGCCTGCTGGCCGACCGCCTGTCCGTCAACATCGAGCTGCCCAGCGAGGAGAGTTTGGGCCGCCTGGCGCCCGACAAGGCCAAGGCCGCCATCCTGGCCCCCATGGCCCAGATCCGGGATGGCATTCAGGCCAGCCGGGGGGAGCTGGCCCGGTTCCGCCACGCCCCCCGCTTCGCCCCGGCGGGGCAGTCCACCCAGATGATCATCGGAGCCACGCCGGAGAGCGACAGGCACATCCTCACCCTCACCCAGGCCCTCTACGACAAGTACAAGCTCAAGCGGGTGTTCTACTCCGCCTACATGCCGGTGTCGGACAGCGCCCTTCTCCCCGCCCGGCGGGACTTCAAGCCGCCCCTGCTGCGGGAGCACCGGCTCTACCAGGCGGACTGGCTGCTGCGGTTCTACCACTTCCGGGCCGAGGAGCTGCTGGACGAAGCCAATCCCAACTTCAATCCCCTGGTAGACCCCAAGTGCTCCTGGGCGCTGAACCACCCGGAGTTCTTCCCGGTGGAGGTCAACCGGGCGGACTACGAGGCCCTGCTGCGGGTGCCGGGTATCGGGGTGACCTCCGCCCGGCGCATCCTGGTTGCCCGCCGGTGCGCGCCCCTCACCTTTGCGGGGCTGAAAAAGCTGGGGGTGGTGCTCAAGCGGGCCCAGTATTTCCTCACCTGCGGCGGCAAGTACCTGGAGGGCCTGCGGGTCTCCCCCGACGGGGTGCTCCGCCACCTGGTGGCCCAGGAGCGGCCCATGCTGGCCCAGGGCGCGCCGGAGCAGCTCTCCCTCTTCGAGCAGACGGGTTAGGAGGCGGCCATGGACTGGACACCGGTTTCCTATGCCTATGACGGCAGCTTTGCCGGCTTTTTGACCTGTGTATTTGCTAGCTACGCCCACCGGGAGGAGCCCATGAGCTTTTCCACCCCGGAGGACGGGCGGATTTCCCTCTGGCCGGAGCGGACGGTGGACACCGACGAGGCCCGCGCCCAGCGGGTGTACCGCTCCCTGGCCCCCAGGCTGGGACAGGAGGGGCGGCGGCTGGCGGTGTACGGCTTTCTCACCTGCCTGGAGGAGCGGGAGCTCCACCTGTGGCGGTTTCTCCGCCTGGGGTACGACCGGGGGCCGTGGGTGGTGCGGGATCTCACCGACGACCGGGTGGCGGTGCTGACCCGCGCGGTGGGCCACCTGACCGGAGAGGCCCATCTGCTCAAGGGCTTCACACGCTTCTCCGAGCAGGAGGGGGTGCTGGTGGGGGAAATTGCCCCCAAAAACCGGGTGCTCCCCCTCCTCCGGCCCCACTTCTGCGCCCGCTATCCGGAGGAGTCCTTCGTCCTCTACGACCGCACCCACCGGGAGGCGCTGTTTTACCGGCCCCGGCGGTGGGCCATCGTTCCCCTGGAGGCGTTCCGCGCCGCAGCCCCCGGCCGGGAGGAGAGGGACTTCCGCCGCCTGTGGCGGCGGTTTTACGACACCATCGCCATCGAGGGGCGGGAGAACCCCCGGTGCCGCATGACCCAGATGCCCAAGCGGTTCTGGGGCACCATGACAGAGTTTCAAAACGAACCGGAGGAGCGAAAGGAGCTTGCACCATGAAGAACGTGAAAATCATTGTGCTGCGCAAGGGATTTTACCCCGATCTGATCCGGGAGCACCTCACCGAGCCTCCGGAGGAGTGCGTCTGCGACTTCTTCCGGGAGGGGGACCAGTTCCTCTATACCGGGGGCGCGGAAATGCCAGCCGGCTTCTGCCCCTGGGCGTGGATCGATCTCTACCGCTCGGTGTCCGCCCTGTCCTGCGGTGCCTCCTATACCCCCTGGCAGCGGCGGGAGGGGGTCAATGTGGTGTGCTGTACCGACGGGCTGCGCCCGGTGACCTTCCTGTTGGAGGCCCAATGAGAAAGCGCCGCCCCCACAATGCGGGGGCGGCGCTTGTCATGTAACGGAGTGCTCTGGGATGTCCTGCCAGCGGATGCGCTGGGGGATGGGGGGCGGATTGCCCTTGAAGTCCCGGTCGAACCAGCGCGGCACGGGAGTTTCCGCCGAAATGGCCTGGAAAAAGGCGGTGATCTGCTCCGCTGTCTCCGGGATGGCCGCCTCCAGCAGACGGTTGAGGTCGGCGTTGCTCTCCTGAGCCGAGGGGTGGGGCGTCTCCTTCAGGGCGATGCCCTTGGCGGAGGGAATGGGGAGCATGTGGCTCACCGCACCAATGACCTTGCCGGTCATGCGGCCGTTGGAGCGGGCCAGGAAGCCGGAGAAGAAGGCCATGGAGCGGTAGGCCCGCCGCATCTGGTCAGGGGAGGCGTGGACAAAGGCCTGGGACGCCGCCTCCCAGACGGCGCGGTTGGCCGGGGCGCTGGGCAGTGGGGACTGCTCGGCGGCATTGAGGCCGTCCCGCTCCATCAGCATCCGGTCATACTCCCCCTCAATGGCCATGTGGGAGATGGGGCCGTCGGCGGCCCGGTCGTCCACGTAGCCGTGGCAGGCGCTGTCCAGGGCCAAATGGCAGAGGAAGCCAGCTCCGTAGCCGGTGGACATGGGTACGCCGTCCTCGATAGCCTGGCGCAGACGCTCCACCGCGGGCAGGGCGGAGCGGCGGTGCATCTTGATCCCCTCCCGCCGGACGGCGTTGGGGCGGATGGGCTGGTAGAAGAACAGCGGGTCGGGGCCCAGACAGCCCAGGTCAAAGGCCTCCCGCTCCTGCTCAATGAGCTCGGACAGGCCGGCGGGCAGGTCCGCCAGCACCCGTTGGCCGAACGTCAGGTGCGCGTAGTAATTGGGCATGGTATGGATCAGCGCCTCCTTGCACAACGCGGCGATATTGCCTTGCTGACCATATTATAGCACGCCAGTCAAGGGGAGGAAATGGAAAACAGCCCGGCGGAGCGCGCTCCGCCGGGCTGCCGTTTAACCGCCCAGGTATGCCTTTTTGACGGCCTCGTCGGCCAGCAGTTCCCGGCCGGGGCCGGTGAGGGTGACCCGCCCGGTCTCCAGCACGTAGCCCCGGTCGGCCACGCTCAGGGCCATCTGGGCGTTCTGCTCCACCAGGAGAATCGTGGTGCCCGCCCGGTGGAGCTCCTTGATGATGTCGAAGATCTGCTCCACCAGCAGGGGGGCCAGGCCCATGGAGGGCTCGTCCAGCATGAGCAGCTTGGGGTTGGACATGAGGGCCCGCCCCATGGCCAGCATCTGCTGCTCGCCGCCGGACAGGGTGCCCGCCACCTGACGGCGGCGCTCCTTCAGCCGGGGGAACTGCTCGTACACCCGCTCCAGGCCGGGGGCGATGGTGGAGGCGGGCTGGGTGAAGCCGCCCATCTCCAGGTTCTCCTCCACTGTCATCTGCTGAAAGACCCGGCGGCCCTCCGGCACCTGGGCCAGTCCGCGGCCCACCAGCTTGGAGGCGGGGACGTTCTGGATGGGCTGCCCCAGGAACTCAATGGAGCCGGTGCGGGTGTGGAGCAGACCGGACACGGTTTGCAGTGTGGTAGTCTTGCCCGCGCCGTTGGCGCCGATGAGGGTGACAATCTCCCCCTCGTTGACCTGAAAGGAGATGTCCTTGACGGCGTGAATGGCGCCGTAATAGACGTTGATGTTATTGACATCCAGCATCACAGCCATCTCTCAGCCCTCCTTTCCACCGCCCAGGTAGGCCTTGATGACCTCCGGGTTGTTCTGAATTTCCGTGGGGGTGCCCTTGGCGATGATCTGGCCGAAGTTGAGCACGCAGATGCCCTCGCAGATACCCATAACCAGGTTCATGTCGTGCTCGATGAGGAGAATGGCAATCTGGAAGGTGTCGCGGATTTTGACGATGTTCTCCATCAGCTCCGCGGTCTCCGAAGGGTTCATGCCCGCCGCCGGCTCGTCCAGCAGCAGCAGGGACGGGTTGGTGCCCAGGGCGCGGATGATCTCCAGCCTCCGCTGGGCGCCGTAGGGCAGGGAGCCCGCCTTGGCCCCCGCCAGATCCTGCATGTGAAAGATGGAGAGCAGCTCCAGCGCCCGCTCATGGGCGGTCTTCTCCTCCTTCCAGTACCGGGGCAGGCGGAGAATGCCGCTGAACAGGCCGCAGTGGATGGAATTGTGCATGCCGATTTTGACATTGTCCTCCACGCTCAGGTTGTTAAACAGGCGGATGTTCTGGAAGGTGCGGGCAATACCCGCCTTGTTGACCTGCACTGTGTTCATGTTGTGGGTGTCCACTCCGTCCAGCAGAACGGTGCCCCGGGTGGGCTGGTACACCTTGGTCAGCAGGTTGAACACCGTGGTCTTGCCCGCGCCGTTGGGGCCGATCAGGCCGGCGATCTCAGTGCGGCCGATGGCCATGTTGAACTCGTTGACGGCGGTGAGGCCGCCGAAGTCGATGCCCAGGTGCTGGGCCTCCAGGATGGGGCTCTTGTCCACGTCCCGCTCTGGAATCTTGTTGACGCTGGGCACCGGGACCAGCTTAGTCTCCTGTCGTTTTATGCTGCTCACTGCCTGCCGCCTCCTTTCACCGCCGCCGCATGGGGCGCGTCCGCCCGCTCCCGGTGAAACAGCCGGGAGAAAAAGCCCTTCAGGGTGGGATTGTTGGTGGCCAGCATGACCAGGATCAGCACAATGGCGTACACCAGCATGCGGTAGTTGGAGAACTGGCGCAGGGCCTCGGGCAGAATGGTGAGGGCTGCGGCGGCAATGACGGAGCCCCACATGTTGCCCAGGCCGCCCAGCACCACGAACACCAGAATCAGAATGGAGGTATTGAAGTCGAACTTGGTGGCGGCGAAGGTGGTCTGGCTGCACCCGTACAGGGTGCCCGCCGCGCCCGCCAAGGCGGCGGAGACCACAAAGGCGATCATCTTGTACTTGGTGACGCTGATGCCCACGCTCTCGGCGGCGATGCGGTTGTCCCGGGCGGCCATGACGGCCCGGCCGGTGCGGCTGTTGACCAGGTTGAAGATGACCACTAGGGCCACCAGCACCAGTACAAAGCCGGCAATAAAGGTGGAGATGCGCTGGGTGTTCATCACGCCCATGGGGCCGCGGATGAGCTCCACCCCGCCGTCGGCCAGCTCGTTTTTGTTGGAGAGGAAGCTGAACTGGAGGCCGTTTTCATCCACCCCCAGGTAGACATTGGTGATGATGCTCTTGATGATCTCGCCAAAAGCCAGAGTTACAATGGCCAGGTAGTCGCCATTGAGGCGCAGCACGGGGATGCCGATGAGAAAGCCCAGCGCGGCGGCGATGACCGCACCGAATACCATGGCCAGGGCCAGGCGCAGGGGGGAAAGGGTGACGGTGCTCTGGAGAGCCAGGGCCAGGGCAGAGCCGGCAAAGGCTCCAATGCTCATGAAGCCGGCGTGGCCCAGGCTCAGCTCGCCGGAGACGCCCACCACCAGGTTCAGGGCCAGCGCCATGACGATGTAGGCGCAGATGGGGATGAGCTGCCCCTCCAGCATGGCGCCCACGCCGGGGCCCATCCGCAGGGCCTGCACCACCACAAAGGCCGCAATGACCAGCGTGTAGGTAAACAGGCTGTTTTTGGTGGATTTTTTCATCTGTCCAAGTTGTCTCATCGCGTCCACCTCACACTTTCTCACGGACGGTCTTGCCCAGCAGGCCGGCGGGCTTCACCAGCAGGACGATGATCAGCACACCGAACACGATGGCGGTGGACAGCTCGGTGGAGATGTAGGCCCGGGCAAAGGTCTCGATGACGCCCAGCAGCAGGCCGCCCAGCAGGGCGCCGGGGATGGAGCCGATGCCGCCGAACACGGCGGCGGTAAAGGCCTTGATGCCGGGCATGGAGCCGGTGGTGGGGGTCAGGCTGGTGTAGGTGGACAGGAACAGAACGCCCGCGATGGCCGCCAAGGCGGAGCCGATGGCAAAGGTCATGGAGATGGTGCGGTTGACGTCGATGCCCATGAGCTGGGCCGCCGCCTTGTCCTCCGAGCAGGCCCGCATGGCCTTGCCCATCTTGGTGCGGCCGGTAAAGGCGGTGAGGGCCAGCATGATGGCCACGCACACCAGGACGGTCACGATGGTCAGCCAGGAGATGGAGAGCTGGCCGTCAAACAGGGTCAGCTTGGCGGATGGGCTCACCACGGGGGTAAACACCTTGGGGCTGGAGCTCCACAGGAGCTGGGCCGCATTCTGGAGGAAGTAGCTCACGCCGATGGCGGTGATGAGCACCGCCAGGGAGGTGGCCTGCCGCAGGGGCTTGTAGGCCAGCCGCTCGATGGTGATGCCCAGCACGGTGCACACCACCATGGCCAGCGCCGTGCCGGCCAGGGCGGGAACCACCAGCGCGGCCAGGCTGCCCGGGGCGAAGAGGGAGGACAGCCCGTTCATGCTGAAAAAGCAGATGTACGCGCCCACCATGATGACATCGCCGTGGGCGAAGTTAAGCATCTTGGCGATGCCGTAGACCATGGTGTACCCCAGGGCGATGATGGCGTAGATGCTGCCCAGGCTGATCCCGTTGATCAGGTAGTTGAGGAAGACCATAACACACACCTCTCTGTCATGGATGATTGCGGCCGGGCAATGGCGGGCCGTTGCCCGGCCGCAATCATCCATTTGTTCTGTGTAAGCAGTTGGCGGGAGGGCTGCCGGCCGTGCCGGCAGCCCTCCCGGAACCGTGTTTTGTGGACGCTGGGACTGGAGATCAGTCCATGCCCACGTAAGCGCCGTTCTCGATAACCATGCCCTTGGGGCTCTTGGATACCTCGCCGGAGGCATCCCAGGTGATGCCGGCGCCGTCGCCAGTCAGGCCGGTCAGGGTAATGGTGGGGAAGGTGGCAATCAGGGCGTCGCAGAGCTCCTCATTGCTCATGTCGGGGGTGCAGCCGGCGGCCTCCAGGGCCATCTTGTAGGCGTAGACGCAGTCATAGGCGTCGGCGGCAAACTGGTTGGGGGTTTCGCCGTAGAGCTCCTGGTACTTGGTCACGAAGTTGACAGTGGCCTCGTCGGTGGCGTCGGCGTTGAAGGGGGTCAGCAGCATGACGCCCTCGGCCAGAGCGGGATCAAAGCCGACCTGAGTCAGGATGCCGTCCATGCCGTCCACGCCGAAGAAGGTGGGGGCGTAGCCCATGGCGTTGGCCTGGGTGAGAATCATGGAAGCAGGGGTATAGTAGATGGGCAGGAAAAGCAGATCGGCCCCGGCCTGCTGGGCCTGGGTGAGCTGGACGGAGAAGTCGGTGGCGGTATCGGTGGTAAAGGTGGCGTCGCCCACCACCTCCAGGCCCAGGGTCTCGGCCTCCTTCACAAACTGCTCCTTGATGCCGGTGGAATACACATCGTCATTTTTCCAGATGATAAAGACCTTCTCACCCAAATTCTTGTCGGCGATGTACTGGGCAGAGGCCAGGCCCTGGTTGGGGTCGGAGAAGCACATCTGGTAGACGTTGTCCTTGCCGCTGATGACATCGGGGGAGCTGCCGGAGGGGGTCATGGTAAAGATGCGGTCCTCAAAGGCCAGGGCGGAGGTGCTGACGCCGGGCTGGGAGGTGACGGAGCCCAGGGAGATCTGCATGCCCCACTCCTTCAGGGCGTTGTAGGCGTTGACCGCAGTCTCGGGGACGTTCACATCGTCCTCGTACTTCAGCGCGAACTGAATGTCGCCGCCGGCCTCTTTGATTTCATCCACGGCGATCTGGGCGCCGCGCTGGGCAGCCAGGCCATAGATGGCGGCGTCGCCGGTCAGAGGGCCGGTGCCGCCCAGCTTGAAGGCGGAGCCGGTGTTCTCCTGGACGGCGCTGGTGTTGGCCGCGTCGGGGGTCTGGGCTGCCCCGCCGCCGTCACCGCTGCCGCCGCAGCCGGCCAGCAGGGACACGCAGAGAGTACCCGTCAGTGCAAGAGACAGGAAGCGAGTCTTTTTCATAGTGGTATCCTCCTTTGAAGTTGTTGACAATTATATTCTGTACGCCTGAAATTGTCAACTAGCAAAATGCACAAGGGCGGCCTGCAAGAGGCCGCCCTTGTGTGAAATATGAACAAATTGTAAAACGGACACTTAAATTACCAGCCCGCCGTTGGGGGCCAGCACTTGGCCGGTAACAAACCGGGCGGCGTCGGAGGAGAGATACCAGATAGCCTCCGCCACGTCCTCCGGTGTGCCGATGGCCCCCAGGGGGGTCTCCTCCGCCAGGGCGGCCAGGGCTTCCCGGTCCAGATGGGCGTTCATTTCCGTGGAAATAACCCCGGGAGACACGCAGTTCACCGTGATGCCCGAGGGGCCCAGCTCCTTGGCCAAAGCCCTTGTGAGGCCGATCACTGCGGCCTTTGCGGCGGAATAGGCCACCTCGCAGGAGCCGCCCACCTGCCCCCACATGGAGGACACGGTGACGATCCGCCCCGCCTTGCGGTGGATGAAGTGGGGCAGGGCGGCCCGGACGGCGTGAAACACGCCGTCCACGTTGACGGCGAACATCCGCCGCCAGTCGTCATCGGTCAAATCGCCAAACAATTTCTGCTGTGCAATGCCGGCGTTACATATCAGAATGTCAAGTTGACAAAATTTATCCAACACATTGTCAACCATTCTTCCCACCTGGACCGGATCGGCCACGTCTGCCTGCACCGCCCAGCCCCCAATCTCCGCCGCCAGGGCCTCCGCCTGGGCCTGGGAACGGTGGTAGTTGATAACCACCTTACAGCCCCCGGCGGCAAAGCGCCGGGCGGTTGCCGCGCCGATGCCCCGGCTTCCGCCGGTGATCAGGACCACCTTCTGCTCCATCATCCTCTTCCTTTCAGCCAGTCTATGCACAGCGGATGCCAGGCCGCTGCGTGGGCGTTATAGTGGGCCTCGTCCCGGGCGCTCTCCCGGTCGGCCAGCCCCATGGCGTGGGGCCCGTCCTGAAACAGGTGCAGCTCAAAGGGCACCTGCCGCGCCCGCAGGGCGTGGGCATAGTCCAGGGTATTTTCCACCGGCACCGTGGCGTCCCCCACCGTGGCCCAGAGAAAGGCGGGCGGGTGGCCCGGCCCCACCCGGCGGTCCGGCCGCGGCGCCTCCGCCCCGCCCAGGGGTTCCAGATAGAGGGCCTCGTGCACCACCGGATAGCCCAGTATGGCCGCGTCCGGCCGCACCTGCTCCGGCGTCAGCCCCAGCCGCTCGTTCAGGAGGGGCTCGGCGTACCCGCCGGCCAGGCAGCCCGCCAGATGTCCCCCGGCGGAAAAGCCGCACACTGCCACCTGGTCGGGCCGGAAGCCCAGCTCCGGGGCGTTGGCCCGCATCCAGGCCAGAGCGGCCGCCCCCTCCAGGAATTGCCTGGGCCAGAGGGCGGGCAGCACACTGTAGGACAGCACAAAGGCCTGTATCCCTGCGGCCAGAAAGGCCAGGGCCACCGGCTCTCCCTCCGCCGGGGCAATGCGCTCGTATCCCCCGCCGGGGAGGATCAGCACCGCCCACCGCGCCCCGTCGTCGGCCAGCAGGCCGGTGCGGCCCCGGCAGTATATGTCCAGCCCCGTCTCCGGGGCGCCCCCGCCCAGCGCCGGATGGAGCTCCTCCAGAGAGACCCGTCGGCAGAGCATGCCCGCCACCCCTTTCCAATCCACTTTAATCCGAGTATACCAGCCGGTTTCCCCTTTGAAAAGGGGAAAATCAAAAAAAGTATTGACAAATAGAGCTTGTACGGATATAATAATCTACGCTGTCTGGACGATTAGCTCAGCTGGTAGAGCATCCGCTTGACGTGCGGGAGGTCACAGGTTCAAGTCCTGTATCGTCCACCATAGAGAAGCCCTAGAGTTGCAAGTGCTCTGGGGCTTTTTTGTTACTCAAAAATCAAGAAATACCCTTTGATTGACCCTTTACAGATTCAGAACCTCCTTTATATAGCCCTCCATGCGCTGGGCGCTATCCTTCTTCATCTGCTCTGTGACATGTCCGTATACGTCCAGAGTAAAGGCCGCTGTGTGGTGGCCTAGATTGCCCTGGACGGTTTTTATATCATCCCCAGCCCGCAGAGAGGCTACGGCGAAGGTGTGGCGGAGGTCGTGAAACCGGGTGGCAGGGGCTCGGATCTGTGCGACGATGCGCTTAAAGCAATCGTAAGCGGTGCGATATGAGAGATAGCCGCCGGTTTCATTGGTGAATACCATCCCGGTGTTTTCCCATAGTGGCCCCGCCTTTAAACGCTGCTCGGCCTGCCTAGCCCGCTGTGTGCGCAGCAGCTTCATCACCCAGGGGGCGGGGGTGATGGTGCGGCTTTTCCCGTTTTTAGGTGTGGTGATATAGTATTGTCCACCCTTTTTCTGTTCCCGGCGGAGTTGTCGCTTGATTGTGATTGTGCCCTGGTCGAAGTCAACGCAATCCCACATGAGCCCCAGGAGCTCACCCTCTCTCATTCCGGTAAATAGAGCCACTTTATAAAGCAGTTCATGCCGGTGTCCTTCTATGGCGGCGAGAAAGGCCGCAATCTGCTTTTCGCTTAGGGGGATTATTTCTTTATGTTCGATCCGAGGTAGTTCGCAAGCGTCGGCTGGGTTGAAACGGAGATAGCCAATCTTGACGGCCTGTTGGAGCGCCTTATGGAGCACACCGTGGATATTCTTGATAGACTTTGGGGACAGGCTGCGCTTTCCCTCCCGCTCGGCCCCTAAACTGTTATAAAACTCCTGGATGGTGTGAGCGTTCAGCGCCTCCAGCTTCACGGAGCCCAGGGCGGGCTTGAGGTGTAGCCGTATCTGCTCCCCATAGAGAAAAGCGGTGGAGGGCTTCACGCCGCCCAGGTAGTCCGCCGACCAAATATCCAGCCATTGACCCACGGTCATCTTGCAGGGCTCCTTGTATGTACCGGCATCCAGCGCGGCGGTGAGCTGGGCCAGCTTCTTTCTCACCTCCTGCTGCGTAGCTCCGTAGACTGACCGCTGCACCTGCTTCCCGGTGCCCGGATCACGGCCTACAGTATATCGGGCTTCCCAGCGCCCATCCTTCCGCTGGCGGATTGTCCCGGCCCCCTGGGCCGCTCTGGTGTTGCTCTTTCTAGGCATTGAAAATCCTCCTTCGTTTGTGATAGAATGGAGGAGCAGTAGGCTACGGAAAGTTTACTGCTCATCGTGGCCGCTTTCGGTTTTTTGTGGAGCCGGAGGCGGCTTTTTCTATTTCATTAGGCAATGGTAGATGAGTAGCTGCAACTAAACTTATCCCCTGCCGCATTTCTTCGCTAAATGTCCTAATGATCTGTTCTTTTCTGTACTCACGCGTCTCTTTTGGTGGAAGAGCAATTCTTCCATCCCGGAGATATTCAATATCTTGTGATAATGCTGATACATCGATGACGGCAGATTGGATTGTTAGTGCAGTTAATATTGCAATTTCATAAATATCCCTGGAAATTTTTTTGAAATCAATTCTTTCTATCAAATAAGAAATTAGTTGAATTGCATCGAAATTTGTATTATCACATTGGTATGCTGTGTGGAGTGCATCAATCGCACCAGAGCTTAGTCCAATATATTTTTTAATATCTGTGGTTTCCCATTTTCTGGTCTCAATGTCGCCTAGTAGGTATGAAATATCACAATCAAATATATCTGACAGTATAATCAATCGACTTAATGGCGGTATTGTTGTCATATTTTCCCAACTCGCAACTGTGGATTGTCCAATAGCTCCGGTGCTGTTTTCCACAGTTGAGATCTTAGCGGCCAGATCTGATTGAGTAAGTGCAAGACGTTTGCGCTCCTTTTTTATTCGCCGCCCAATTTCCTTCCGACGTGCATCATACTTAAAAATATCATTCAAAATGATAACCTCTTTCTTCGTTATTATTTATATCGCTATTATATCACACCAGCGGAGAAAGTAAAGAGTATAATTACGACAATAACAAAGAAAGGGGGCAGGACGATGGCTCAGGAATTAACACAATCTGCAAAAGAGGCGCGCCGTGCATATCAGCGCGAGTGGCGACGGAAGAACAAGGACAAGATTAGAGCTAATAATCTCCGGTACTGGGAGCGAAAGGCCAAGAAAGCCGTTCAGAAGGAGGCACAGTAATGGACAAGCTGGAACCCCTGGCCGTCTCTGCTCCAGAGGCAGCGCGGTTACTGGGAGTATCAAAGCCCACGATTTACCAGTACATACATCAAGACGGATTCCCCGCCTTTAAATTGGGTAATCGAACTCTGGTCAGTGTGGACGGGCTTCGGGAGTGGGTAAAGAAGCAGACGGAGGTGAGCACAGTATGAGCAGGGAAAAGAAAACCCGCCCTAGTGTTGGCGCACTAGGACGGGCAGAAGCGGGAGTAAACCATGAAGACGGCAATTCCCGTAACAAGCATATCACCCAGGGCCCTAGCGGTCAACGGAAAGTTGCGGATCTTCTCAGCCACGGGCGCGAGAACGCGATACCCCGCCGGGAGCTGGAGAAGTTGACGGGCCTGGACGGGCGCACGGTGCGCCTGATGATCGAGCGGGAGCGGCGCGAAGGGGTGCCCATTCTGGCGGATAACGCCACGGGGTACTATCTAGCCGCCACCGAGCACGAACGGACCGCCTGCGTGCGCTCCATGCGCCACAGGGCCGGGGAGATTCTGAGAACCGCCCAGGCAATCGAGGGAGGCGGTAACTAATGGCGGAACGGAGGATGTTTGCAAAATCAGTTATAGGCTCTGCCCGTTTCCTTCGGATGCCGCCTACCTCTAGGTTGCTTTATTACGACCTGGGTATGCAGGCTGACGATGACGGCGTGGTAGAAGCGTTTGCCGTTATGCGGACGACCGGAGCAACAGAGGATGATTTAAAAGTCCTGGCGACGAAAGAGTTTATTACCGTCTTAAACGAGGATCTTGTCACCCATATCACAGACTGGAGGCGCAACAATTTAATCAAAAACGACCGCTATCGCCCCAGTATCTACAACGACCTTTTGGTGCGAATTGCCGATGGAACCCAAACGGAACCCACTTGGAACCAAGATGGAACCCATTTGGAACCACAGGTTAGGTTAGGTAAGGATAGTATAGGAGAGAGTATAGGGGCTTCCGCCCTCTCTCCCGCCAACGTGGACAACCCTACTCGGAAAAAATATGGTCAGTATGGGTGGGTAAGGCTCTCTGACGAGGAGCGTGCCCGGCTGATTTCCGAGCTGGGCGAAACCGAGTTCAATCGGTGTGTTGACTACATCGACGAGCGGGCCCAGCTTACCGGAAACAAGAACAAATGGAAGGACTGGAACCTTGTCGTCCGAAAGTGTAGCCGTGAGCACTGGGGGCCACCCTTGACGGAGACGGAGCAAAAGCCCGGCTTTCATATCGAGGTAATCGACGGAGAGGAGGTGGCCGTGCGTGACCGCTAATGTTTTAGACGCTGAAAGCGCCGTGTGCGGTTCTATCCTTCTGGATGCCCGGTGCCTGCCGGAGATCATGGAATACATAACCGCCGACGATTTTGCGCTTGAGGCCAACCGGGCAATTTTCCAGGCGGCGGTCGAGTTATCCAGGCTGAATGAGACGATAGACCCGGTGACAATCCGCTCGAAGGCCGGGGCCGCCGCAAGTCAGGAGTATATGCTAGACCTGATGCAGACGACGCAGACTGCCGCCAATGCGGGGGTATATGCACAGGAGGCCAGAAAAGACTCCATGCGCCGGTCGATCAGGCTGCTTGCGGATAGTATGGAGACCAAAGCGGCAGGATTGGATGAGCCCAGGAGCATCATAGCGGACGCACAGCGGGCGATTGAGGCAATCGAGTCTCTGGATACAGCTCGGGAGTTGGCCTCCTCTACGGAGGTTTTAGGGGCATTTTATGAACACAGGGGAAAAGTTGACCAGGGCGGCGGCGGATTTGTCCCGTTGGGCTTTCGCTCTCTTGACCGGCTTCTCGGCGGCGGCCTGCTGAACAGCGGGTTTTACATCCTGGCCGCCCGGCCCGGCATGGGTAAGACCACCTTCGGCCTACAGGTGGCGGACGCAGTAGCGGAGCAGGCCGGCCCCGTTCTCTTTGTTTCTCTGGAGATGGACGCGGAACAAATCGGAGCTAAACGCCTGGGACGGATTGCCGGTATCTCGTCAGATTCTCTTCTCATGGGCAAGCCAAGCGAAGAAGAATGGAACAGGGCGGCGGAGTTCAGCCGGAAGTTGTCAGAAGCGCAGATTTTCCTAAACAAGAAGCCCCAGGCCACCGTGGACGACATTGCCCACATGGCCCGTAAGGTGCGGGGGTTGCGGCTGGTGGTGATTGATTATTTTGGCCTGATACGCCCGACAGGAAAGTATCGGAGCCGGTACGAGAGCGCCACGGAGACCTCGGGGCAGCTCAAGGCGCTGGCGCGAGCCTTGAAAGTGCCTATTCTATGTTTGGCGCAAATCAATCGTGAGAACACCCAGCGGCAGGACAAGCGGCCTCAGCTTTCCGACCTGCGGGACACTGGTGCGCTGGAGCAGGACGCCGATGGAGTCATCTTCTTACACTGCCCATATTATTACCAAAACGGAGAGAGCAGCCCGTGGGAACCAGAACCGATGGAGATAATTCTAGCCAAGAACCGCCACGCAAGCACAGGAAAGTGCGACGCGGTTTTCTACAAGGCGGTAGGGCGTATTATCCCGGAAAGGGCGGGCTGATATGGCCGGTAAAACAAGCCAGCGCAAAGGCCGTGCGGGTGAGCTGGAGCTTACCCGGCTCCTCCAGGGGTACGGCTACGACGTGCAGCCAGGTATGGCGGTGAGCTACGGGGCCACACCCGACCTTGTGGGGCTACCCCACATACATATTGAGTGCAAGCGCAACGAGCGGCTGAATGTACCGGAGGCTATGGCCCAGGCCGTCCGGGACGCGGAGCGGTTTCAGGATGGAGCTCCCACCGTGTTCCATAGGCGTAACCGCTCCGGCTGGCTGGTGACGCAGCGCCTTGAGGACTGGATAGCGCTCTACAGAAAAAAGGAACCGCCTGCATCACATACAGACAGTGATACAAGCGGATAGCAGAAAGGATATTTTTATTATACCGCAATCTATAAAAAAATCAAGGAGTGAAAAATTATGTTTTTGGTAAAATGCGGAAAGAAATTTTATGAGCTGACAAATACAAACGTCTATGCACTTTGCCCGGATTGCAATGAGGTGCATCAAGTGGATATTGTTGGCCTACTGTCTGATGGTCACAACGACCTGGAGAATACGGTCGTTTACTGCCATGAATGTACCCGGCGGCGGCGCACGATGCGAGGGGAGGCCTGATTTACATGGTATGGAAGATTACACCCGAACTTCAAACGGCTATTGATCACGTATCTGAGCAAAAGGTCGCCCAAAAGGCTGGGGAGTTTCTAGAGCAGGCGATAAAGCATATTTCAGATGGCACAGCACAGCTTGGCACCCAGCAGCCCCAGGATGGTAAAAATATATGCTTTAAGCCGTTGGTGAAGCAGGGGAGCCAAGATACATTGTTAATCGCCATCCCAGAGAGAGCATTTAAAGCCTATAACTACTCTAGCTTTCGGGAGGCGGCCAGCGAGGCACTTGCACACGTCCAGCATAACCGTATGACCTTCTGCCCAGGCGGCGCATGCTTTCAACATGGATTCGACCTCCAACAGCGCCCGCTGTCCTTTTGGAGCCTGGACGAGATGGGACAATCAACCGCCTTTTACAACGTATCCATTTCCGACGTGGTGGAACTACAACAAGCGCATTGGCTGATTGAAGCGCAGCGCGTCCGATAGAAGTTTAATCCCCCCCTGCCTCTTTAACTGGAGGCGGGGGGGTGTTTTTCAAGTTCGATTCCACTTTTCCTATTGTGGAAACACTGTGCTGTATTCTCTCCACAATGATTACCCCCCAAAAAAGAAAGAATGTTTAATGTATATTACAGATTGTATTTTAAAGGAAAATGGTGATTACAATTAGCAATTGACCAGAAAAAGCATACTCTGGGGGGTATACAATCAGAATTGGAGCCCCAACCGTTACCCCTTGTTGACAGAATACATCAGCAGCGATATAATACAAACAAGCCGAAAAACGGCTATTCACTTCTTGAGTTGGCTTGTCTAAAAAGGGAGACGGTAATCCGTCCCCCTTTTTATTTATTTAAGCATGTCCAGCGCGATAGAAAAGCCATTTATAAACCCCTGGCACTCCATAGCTACCCCGTAGCTGTCCACGTCCACCTCGTCGCCCACAGCGTCCACCAGGGCACGGCGGGTTTGCTCTGTCTCCTCCCTGCGCTGGTAGTAGTCGCACAGGCTGGGGCCGTCCATCGTGTCCGGCTCCTCGCTGCTGGCGGCGTGGTACAGCGCGGTTATAATGTCAGTCATTTTGAAACGCTCCTTTCTGCTCCTTGTCTCCATGCTTCCATCACCCAAATCCGGCAAGCCTCGGCAAATTTATGTACTCCCGCACGGTCTTTATGGCGGGCCATAAGTTCATCCAGCTTGTCCAGAGCCTTCATCAGAGTATCGTGGTCTTGTTTCAGTCCATCTTCATAAACTAAATTGAACACCTTCACCCAGGCGGCTATGGCCTCCCGCTCGTGCTCTGCCAACTTTCGGTCGGCAAGCTGCTCCTGGTAGGCTATAAACGCCTCCGGCGTGGTGGGAAAGGTAATCGCGGCCGCCCCGGTGTGTATTGTCTCCATTGGTATCTCCTCCATCCTTGACTTCCCGCCTCGTAGCAGAGCGGACATTTTGTCCAGTCTGCTCTTTTGTATATTGATTTGCTCCTGTAGTCTCTTGTGCCATCTTCTCCGCCTCATACTGCTTGCCGATGCGCCCGGCAGTGCCGTCTTTGGTTTCGCGTCGATTTGGTAACCGGACATTTTGTCCACTTACCTCTTGCCTCACGCTCTATCATGGCCTACACATCCCCTGGAAAGCTCCACTTCAATCCGCCCTTTCTCGGCCTTGCCGATGTCCAGTACCCGGAATCCGTGGCGGTTGTAGTGATCTAAGATAAGCTCCTTAGAGCTCAGACCCACAAGCTGGGCCGCCTGAATCTGGGCCTTGTCTAGGGTGATATAGTCCTGCATTTCGGCCCCGGTGCGCTCGTCCCGGATTGTGACCGGAAAGCGCCGGGTGTATATGGTTGCTGTGGTTCTCATGCTGTTTCCTCCTTGATTTTCACCCGGAGGACAGCTATAATAGATTTAGCCAGCCTCCAGAGGGTAGAAAAGCCCCTGGGTGTTTGGTGAGTAGGGCAACCGTCAGCTCTTGGTCGGGAGGGCGGTTGTCCTCATTTCTTTATTTCGGCAAATTGCTTTTCAATACCCCTTCGGACTACCTCGGAGCGGCTTTCGTGCCTTTCCTCGCATACCGCGTCCAGTTTTTCAAGGGTTTCCTTGTCCATCCTTACGCGGAGCATGTGGTCTTTTGGGGTGTCTGTTAGCTTTGTGCCTTTTTTGATACCCAATATTTCCCCTCCTTTCTCTGTGGGTACAATCTAATTATATTGTAGCCACAAAGAAATGTCAAGAGGATTTCCCCGTCCCCCTTCTTGATTTTGCGGAGGGGACTATGATAAACTGTCACCATAGCCCCTCCGGGGTTACAGGCTCCTATATCCTCTTGCTTTGGTCGGCTGGGATATGGGGGCCTTTCTCATGCCTGGGGTATCCCTGTATGGGGTGGGGCCTGTTCGCCGAAATTTGGCGTGTTTCCTCCCGTAGCACGCGAACGGGAAAGCACGTCAGCCAGCTTTGCGCGGTGTTCCTCGCTTATAGCTTTCTTCGGCACAATCCGCATCCAGGCGAAGGGAAGCCGGGCCACCATAGAGCTGTCCGGGTTGGTGATCCTGATTTCCACTTCCTCGGGGTATTTGGCCTTTAGGCGCTTCACCATTGCGATGCTCCATGTCTCTGCGGCGGTGATGGTAAAGAACGCTTCGCCTCGCACATGGTCGGTACAGGTTTCCAATAGCGGCATAGCAGATACCTCCCTCAGGCTACACAGAAGCGGCGGGCGGTGCTGGTGTGAGTGAAGCGGGCCGCCACCTCCGGCAAGGCCGCTCTCAGGGCCGTAGCGTCCAGCCTGGAGGACGTGACGGGCTTCCAGGTCACTTTATACTCCCCGGCCCGCAGCTCCTCCCGCTCGCCCATGTGGGCCTTGATTGCGTCCCGGATGCTTTCGGCCTCTGCTTGAGCATCATCAATCAACTGCTGGAGCTGGCGCAGCTCCCGGATCTTCATTTCCAGTTCGTTGGCGCTCATGGTGTTGACCTCCTTGCAAAATAAAACAGACGGCACCGAATATCCGGCACCGTCTGGCTGTGTCTATGTACTTACTGCGCGGGCTTCAACGGAATCTTAACCTCAATCGCCACATTGTCCGCCCAGTCTAGGAGGGTATTCACTCCCTCACGAACTTCATCTAGGCTTTCTTTCATGGCTTTCAGTTCGTCAATGTCCCTCTGCATGGCGTCCAGCTTCTCTAGAATTAGATCCAATTTGTCCATCTTTATCACCCCTTGTCCTGATTATACGGTGTCGGATATTCGGTTGTCAAGGTTCGTGTCTGAGGTGTTGGCCCGGTACTGCGGCGGTTTCGTCTATTTCAACGGCGTGGCGGGCTCCCGGGGCCCTTTCCCTCTTGACATTATGAATTATACTATATCGTCCCCGATATATCAATAGACAGAGGTGCCAAATATCGTACCCAATATATGTGCAACATGTATATTGTACCCAATAGACAAACGTGGTATAATTGAGCCATAATGGAGGAGATGTCGCCATTTTTGGCGGCACCCCAGGAAGGAGGGAAAAGCATGCCAGCATCGAAAGCCCAGCAAAGGGCCGTCAGCAAATACATGAAGGAAAACTATGATGAAATAAAGGTGCGCGTGGAAAAAGGCCAGAAAGATATCATCAAAGCCCACGCAGAGGCCCGTGGTGAATCTGTGAACGGGTTTATAGGGCGGGCCATAGACGAGACTATGGAGCGGGACAACGCCGCTCGTGGTGAGGCCACAGAGGGAGAATAGCTGGTGGGGTGCGGCGTTTCACCGCCCCCTTGTGTCGCATTTCACGACGGTAGGTATGAGCGACTTCGTGCTTTTGAACCTTTTGCAATCAGGGGTTGAAATCTGAAAACGGGTTTTCGTCCGCTCGGAGGAGAGCGCAAAATTGCGCCCTCCTGGCCCCCTTGTGAACTTTGTGGACAGCCTGTATCAGCGGAAAATCACTGGTGAACGTAAAATGCCGCCCCTGGTGCAGCGTACACCAAAGGCGGCGGGGGTGGTGTGGGCCCACAGTTTTTGACCCTTCAAAATACCCTTTAGACGATATCTCGAACTTTACTACCCTTTACAACTATTGAATCTTCCAAGATTAAAGGCTAGAGAATAAGCCCCATTTTACGGCTATTTACTCACGAAAATAGTTAGATTACAAATTCAAGTCCTGTATCGTCCACCAGATTAGCGGGGGACATGACCCACAGGGGTTATGTCCCCCGCTTATTGTTTCGCATGGAAAGAGCCGCCCCGATGGGCGGCTCTTTCCACGCCCGTTCACGCGCGCCGGGCGGCCATGTCCACGGCCACCTCCAGGGCGAGGGTGATCATCTGGGTGAAGGAGGTCTGGCGCTCGGTGGTGGAGAGGGCCTCGCCGGTCAGCAGGTTGTCCGAAACGGTGCAGACGGCCAGAGCCCGCTTGCCGGCCTCCGCCGCGTTGCAGTAAAGGGCCGCGCTCTCCATCTCTACGGCCAGCACGCCCAGCCGGCCCCAGGCCAGAGTATCCTCCGTCCGGCGGTAAAAGACATCGGAGCTGAGCAGGTTGCCCACGGCGGTCTTCACGCCCAGGCGGCGGGCCGCCGACACGGCGCTCTCCAGCAGCGTAAAGTCCGCGATGGGAGAGAAGGTGCCGTCCAGCCCGTACTGCCTGGGGTAGTTGGAGTCGGTGCAGGCGGCCTGGCCGAGCACCACATCCCGCAGCTTCAGCCGGGGAGAGATCGAGCCCACGCTGCCCACGCGGATGATGTTGTCCACGTCGTAGGTGTGAAACAGCTCGTAAGAGTAGATGCCCATGGAGGGCATGCCCATGCCTGAGGCCATGACGGACACAGGCGTGTCCCGGTAGGTACCGGTATAGCCCTGTACGCCCCGGACATTGTTGACCAGTTTGGCGCCGTCGAGAAAATGCTCCGCGATGAATTTGGCCCGCAGTGGGTCTCCGGGCATCAGTACGGTCTTTGCAAACGCCCCCTGGGCGGCCTCATTGTGTGGTGTACCCATCGTTCTTCCCCCTTATTTCTGGTGGTTCTATTATAAGCGGCCTAGCCCTTCTTTGCAAGGCGGAGGAGGAAGCTCAGTTGACATTGGGGCGGGATATCATTAAAATAAGAGGGCCATGCCGGCGGCGCGGCGCACGGCTCGACCGGATATGACAATCGACCTGCAGAGAGGAGTCGTCAAATGAAGCAAAAGAGGTGGAAAACGGACGGATATCTGAGGATATTCGCCTCTTATTACCGGCCCCACTGGAAGCTGTTTGCACTGGATATGGTGTGTGCCCTGTGCATCTGCCTGGTGGACCTGGCCTTCCCCATCGTCTCCCGCTTTTCCATGCAGACGCTGCTGCCCGGACAGATGTTCACGGCGTTTTTCGTGGTAATGGCGGTGCTGGCCGGGGCTTACGTGCTCAAGGGGTGCTTTTACTATATCATCACCTACTGGGGGCATCTGCTGGGGGTACGGATGGAGGCCGACATACGGCGGGATCTGTTCTCCCACATGCAGGATCTGTCCTTTTCCTTCTATGACAAAAACCGCACCGGCCAGCTCATGAGCCGGGTCACCGGCGACCTGTTTGAGATCACCGAGCTGGCCCACCACGGCCCGGAGGATCTGTTCATCTCCTCCATCACCATCCTGGGGGCCTTCTGCGTCATGCTCACCATCCGGTGGGAGCTGGCCCTGATCGTATTTGCGGTAATCCCCCTGTTCATCCTGTTCACCACCCTGTGCCGCAAGCGGATGATGCGGGCCTCCACTGAGGTGAAGGCCAAGCTGGCGGGCATTAACGGGGAGGTTGAGTCCTCCATCTCCGGCATGCGTACCGCCAAGGCCTTCGCCAACGAGGCGGCGGAGAGCGCCAAATTCGACCAGGCCAACGACCAGTTTCGGGGGGCCAAGCGGGGTTACTACCGGGCCATGGCCTTCTATCAGTCGGGTATGGAGTTCTTCATGGGCATCCTGTCCGTGGTAGTCATCGCCTTCGGCGGATTCCTGCTCATGCGGGGACGGATGGATCTCATCGACTTGACCACCTTCTTCCTCTACATCTCCACCTTCATCACCCCCATCCGCAAGCTCTCCGCCTTCGTGGAGCAGTTTATGCAGGGCATGGCGGGCTTCAAGCGGTTTGTGGCCCTGATGCGGGTGGAGCCCGACATCCAGGACGAGCCGGACGCCCAGGAGCTCACCGACGTGAAGGGGGACATCCGGGTGGAGGACGTGACCTTCCGGTATGAGCCCTCCGATCCGCCGGTGCTGGAGCACGTCACCCTCCACGTCCGGCCCGGCGAGACTGTGGCGGTGGTGGGCCCCTCCGGCGGCGGCAAGTCCACCCTGTGCCAGCTCATCCCCCGGTTCTACGATGTCACCGGGGGCCGGGTGCTGGTGGACGGAAAGGACGTGCGCACCCTCACCCAGCACTCCCTGCGGGCCAATATCGGGATCGTCCAGCAGGATGTCTTTCTCTTTGCCGGCACCATCTACGACAACATCCGCTACGGCCGGCCCGACGCCACCGAGGCCGAGATCGTGGAGGCCGCCAAGCGGGCGGAGATCTACGACGACATCCTGGACATGCCCGACGGCTTCCAGACCCAGGTGGGCGAGCGGGGCGCCATGCTCTCCGGCGGCCAGAAGCAGCGAGTGTCCATTGCCCGCATTTTCCTAAAAAATCCGCCCGTTCTTATTCTGGACGAGGCCACCTCCGCCCTGGACTCGGTCACCGAGGCCCGCATCCAGTCCGCCTTTGACGAGCTGGCAAAGGGCCGCACCACCCTCATCATCGCCCACCGCCTGTCCACCATCCGCTCTGCCAGCCGTATTCTCGTCATTGACGGCAACGGCATTCAGGAGGAGGGGACCCATGAGGAGCTTATGGCCAAGGGCGGAGAATACGCACAGTTATATCTTGCACAGAAATCGGTATCTGTATAGTATAACCTCCCAAAAACGGGACGGCCCTGGCGGGCTGTCCCGTTTTTTGTGCTGCCGTACATAAATGGGGCTTGCAAAAATCGAACAAATGTTGTATACTAAAATCGAACGAAAGTTCTATTTAACCCATTGGATCTTTTTTTCGACCCAGCCCGGTCTATGGGACAGAGCATGGAGTAAAATCGGTTTGTCAACTGGAAAACCGATGCAGGAGGGAACGACATGGAGACCATCTATTACAGTCTGGATGCCAAACGACTCACTGTCTGCGGAGAAGCCGCGGGCCGCAGGGCCAGCGGCGGGCAGGAGACGGTCTGCTATGCCTTGGTCCCCCGGCCCCGCCGCCCGGTGACGCCTGCGGGCGGGAAGGTGGTGGATTTCACCGCCTACCGGCAGGCCGCCCACCCGGAGGAGTATGCCCCGCGGGAGGAGGCGCCCGGCCGGCCCCGGCCGGTCCGGCGGCGGCGCACGCTGGCGCTGACCGTGGATCTGGCGGCCACTGGCGCGGTGGTTGTGCTGCTGGCGGCGGTGGTGCTGCGCTTTTTCGCGGGATAGAACCGAAAAATTGCCCCGGTGCGGCTCTGCGCACCGGGGCAATTTTGTGCAGAGGGAAAAATATGCAGAAGACTATTGACAAATTGAGTTAGCGGGTGTAAACTCAATTTGTTCTAGGCGGTTAGCATTAGCTAACCGCCTGATAAAAGAAAATTGGTTAGCAGAAGTTAACCTGTAAGGGAGAGAAGCCACGATGATGCCTCTGACGCTGGCAAAGCAGGGCGAGACGGTGACCATTCGGAAGATTACCGGGAAGGATGAGATCCGCCAGCACCTGGCCGAGCTTGGATTTGTGGTGGACGGAACGGTTACGGTGGTCAGCGAGCTGGGCGGCAACTTGATTGTGCAGGTCAAGGACAGCCGCATTGCTCTGGACAGGACTATGGCCAACCGGGTTATGATCTGAGGAGAGGAGACAGAACATGAAGACACTGCGGGATGCAAAGGTAGGAGACACTGTCACGGTGGTCAAGCTCCACGGTGAGGGGGCGGTCAAGCGCCGGATCATGGACATGGGGATCACCAAGGGCGTGGCGCTGCACGTGCGCAAGGTCGCCCCTCTGGGCGACCCCATGGAGCTGAACGTGCGCGGCTATGAGCTGAGCGTGCGCAAGGCCGATGCGGAGATGATCGAAATCGCCTAGGGGGAGCGCTTCCCCGGATACGGCCGCGCCGCCAAAGGCGGCACAGCGGAGCGGTACTGCATCTGTGAATTAGTTATATCAAACTCGCGGAAAAGGAAGGGACTGAGAGATTATGGAGCTTAAGATCGCGCTGGCGGGGAACCCGAACTGCGGCAAGACGACGCTGTTTAACGCCCTGACCGGTTCAAACCAGTACGTGGGCAACTGGCCCGGCGTAACAGTGGAGAAAAAGGAAGGCAAGCTGAAGGGCCACAAGGAGGTGGTCATTCAGGACCTGCCCGGCATCTACTCGCTGTCTCCGTACACGCTGGAGGAAGTGGTGGCGCGGAGCTATCTGGTGGGTGAGAAGCCGGACGCGATTCTGAACATCGTGGACGGCACGAACATCGAGCGCAACCTGTACCTGACGACGCAGCTCATCGAGCTGGGGATTCCGGTGGTGGTTGCGGTCAACATGATCGACCTGGTGCGGAAGAACGGGGACAAGATCGACCTCGGCAGGCTGGGGGAGGCCCTGGGGTGCGAGGTGGTGAGCATGAGCGCGCTGAAGGGCGAGGGCGGCATGGCCGCGGCGGAGAAGGCCGTGGCGCTGGCCAAGTCCCACCGGGCGGGTGAGCTGCCCCACGTGTTCACGGGCAGCGTGGAGCACGCCATCGCCCACATCGAGGAGTCCATTGCGGGGCTGGTGGACGACCGTTACCTGCGGTGGTACGCCATCAAGGTGTTTGAGCGGGACGACAAGGTGATGGCCCAGTTGAATCTGACGGGTGAGCTGAAGGCTCACCTGGAGGCCCACATCGCCGACTGCGAGAAGGAGCTGGACGACGACGCGGAGAGCATCATCACCAACCAGCGGTACGCGTACATCAACGGGGTTGTGAACAAGGCCGTGAAGAAGAAGGCGGCGGCCCACAGCCTGACCACCTCTGACAAGATTGACCGGATTGTGACCAACCGGATTCTGGCCCTGCCGATTTTCGCGGTGGTCATGTTTGCGGTGTACTATGTGGCCATCGGCACGGTGGGCGACTGGGTGACCGGTTGGACCAACGACGTGCTGTTCGGCGAGATTGTGCCGCCGGCGGTGAGCGGCTGGCTGGAGGGCATCGGCACCGCCCCCTGGCTGCAGGGGCTGATTGTGGACGGCATCATTGCCGGCGTGGGCGCGGTGCTGGGCTTCGTGCCCCAGATGCTGGTGCTGTTCCTGATGCTGTCCATCCTGGAGGATGTGGGCTACATGGCCCGCGTGGCGTTCATCATGGACCGTATCTTCCGCAAGTTCGGCCTGAGCGGCAAGAGCTTTATCCCCATGCTCATCGGCTCCGGCTGCGGCGTGCCCGGCGTCATGGCCTCCCGTACCATTGAGAACGAGCGCGACCGCCGGATGACGGTCATGACCACCTGCTTCGTGCCCTGCGGGGCCAAGATGCCCATCATCGGCCTGTTCGCCGGCGCCCTGTTCGGCGGCAGCGGCCTGGTGGCGGTGTCCGCCTACTTCATCGGCGTGGCGGCCATCATCTTTTCCGGCATCATCCTGAAAAAGACCAAGGCGTTTGCAGGCGACCCCGCCCCCTTCGTTATGGAACTGCCCGCCTACCACGTGCCCTCTGTGGGCAACGTCCTGCGGGCCACTTGGGAGCGCGGCTGGTCCTTCATCAAGCGGGCCGGCACCATCATCCTGGCCTCCTCCATCATCCTCTGGTTCCTCCAGGGCTTCGGCTTTACCGAGGCGGGCTTCGGCATGGTGGAGGACAACAACACCTCCCTGCTGGCGGCCATCGGCGGCGCGGTGTGCTTCATTTTCCGGCCCCTGGGCTTCGGCACCTGGCAGGCCACCGTGGCCACCGTTACCGGCCTCATCGCCAAGGAGAACGTGGTGTCCACCTTCGGCGTGCTCTTCGGTCTGGGCGCCGATCTGACGGAGGAGGACCCCGGCCTGCTGGCCGCCGTGGGCACCCACTTCACCGCCCTGAGCGCTTACAGCTTTATGATCTTCAACCTGCTGTGCGCCCCCTGCTTTGCGGCTATGGGCGCCATCAAGCGGGAAATGAACAACGCCAGGTGGACCCTGGGCGCCATCGGCTATATGTGCGGCTTTGCCTATGTGGTCTCCCTCATCGTCTACCAGCTCGGCGGGCTTATCACCGGCGAGGTCTCCTTCGGCATCGGCACCATCGCCGCCGCTGCCGCCCTCGTCGGCCTGGTCTACCTCCTTGTCCGCAGAAACAAGTACGACGAGAACACCCTCTCCATTTCCGCCGTCGCCGCCGCGGCCAAGTAAGGAGCGCCTATGAATGCACCAACAATTATCATTGGCCTGATCATTCTGGCCGTGTTTGCGGCCATTGTGGGAAAGGGCATTTACAACCGCCGCCATGGCAAGAGCTCCTGCTCCTGCGGGGGCTCCTGCGGCGGAGGGTGCGGCCACTGCGCCTCGTCCGGGCTGTGCCACCCTGAGAAGCAACCGCCGACACGCCGGGGCGCGGCTGGCGCCCCTTAGCAAGGAGTAAGAAATGGAGCTGACCAATACCAACGTACGCTATCTTTTGACCATCTACCACCTCTCGCAGGCCCGGCTGGAGGTGTCCTCCAAGGATATCGCCCAGACCCTGGACGTGTCCCGCGCCTCCGTCACCAGCATGATGTCCATTCTGACAGACAAGCGCCTGGTGACCAAGGAGCGGTACGGCAAGGTACACCTGACCGACGACGGCTGCCGGTGGGCCCGGGTGCTGGCCAGCCAGACGGACAAACTGGCCGAGACGCTGCAAAACCGGATGGAGCTGTCCTATGAGGAGGCGTGGAAGGCCGCCTGCGCGGCAGTCTCCGAGCTGCCCCGCCACTGTTTTGAGCCCATCCATGTTCCAGACAGACAGAGAAAGGAAGTTTTCCAATCATGAAGTGGTATCAGAATCCGAAGATCCTCTGCTTTGCCGGCGGCGTGGCCGCCGCCCTGGTGGGAGCCAAAGTTGCCAAGTCCCCCAAGACCCGTGAGCTCTGCGTGGCCGGCATGGCCAAGGGCATGAAGCTCCAGCAGGACGCCAGGGTGACCCTCCAGAACATGAAGGAGGACGCTCAGGATCTGTGTGCGGAGGCCAAGCAGAAGGCGGCCCAGGAGACCGCCGAAGAGGCGTAACGCAGCCATGAGATATCGCATCGCATACGACGAGCCCGGCCGCCTTCGGGTGCGCTTCGGCCCGGATGCGTTTACCCAGGAGCAGGGCTACGGCATTGCCGCCCTGCTCCTGGGCCGTCCGGGCGTGCGGGAGGCCGTCACCTGTGCGCTCAATGGCAGCGTGCTGGTGTGCTACGAGGGGGAGGGCCGGGCGGAGGCCCTGGCAGTACTCCGGGGGCTCCGGCGGGACGCCCTGCCGGTGGGGACCGCCGCCGACGATGATCAGCTCCGCCAGGTGGACAGCCAGTTTCTGGGCCGGCTCCTTTCCATGGCCGCCCGCCATTTCCTGAAAAAGTGGTTTCTTCCCTTCCCTGTCCGCTGCGCCGTGACTCTGTGGAACGCGGCGGGCTACTGGCGGGAGGGCCTGAGAAGCCTGGGCGGGGGGCGGCTGGACGTGGCCGTGCTGGATGCGGCCTCCATCGCCGGAGCCATCGCCCGGCGGGAGTGGTCCACCGCCGGCTCGGTCATGTTCCTGCTGGGCCTGTCCGCCCTGCTGGAGGACTACACCCGCAAGCGCACCCAGACCACCCTGACCCAGAGCTTGGCCATCCACGTGGACACCGTGTGGCGGGTGGCGGAGGACGGCTCCGAGGAATCCATCCCCATGGGCCGCCTGGCTCTGGGGGAGCGTATCCGGGTGCGCTCCGGCGCCCTGATCCCGGTGGACGGCACTGTCACAGACGGCGACGCCATGGTGAATGAGGCGTCCATGACCGGCGAGCCCCTCCCCGTCCACAAGCGCCAGGGCTCCACCGTCTACGCCGGCACCGTGCTGGAGGAGGGCAGTCTGGTAATCCAGGCCGCGGCCCTGGCCGGCGAGAGCCGGATTCAGCAGATCGTGGGCCTCATTGAGAATTCCGAGGCGCTGAAGGCCGGAGCCCAGAGCCGGGCCGAGCGGCTGGCCGACGCCATCGTGCCCTTCAGCTTTGCCGGGGCCCTGGCGGTGGGCCTGCTGACCCAGAATGTGACCCGGGCCCTGTCCGTACTGATGGTGGACTACTCCTGCGCCATCAAGCTGTCCACCCCCATCTCCATCATCTCCGCCATGCGGGAGGCCTCCGCCCGCCGTATTATGGTCAAGGGCGGCAAATACCTGGAGGCCTTTGCCGAGGCGGATACCATCGTATTCGACAAAACCGGCACCCTCACCGCCGCCTGCCCCCGGGTGGAGGAGGTTCTGGACTTCACCGGCCGGGGGGAGGACGAGCTGCTGCGGTGCGCGGCCTGCATCGAGGAGCACTTCCCCCACAGCATGGCCCGGGCCGTCACCCGCGCCGCCGAGGAGCGGGGCCTCAACCACGAGGAGCGCCACGCCGAGGTGGAGTATGTGGTGGCCCACGGCGTGGCCACCACCCTGGAGGGGGAGCGGGCCCTCATCGGCAGCCGCCACTTCATCTTCGAGGACGAGGGCGTTGCCTGTACCGACGAACAGGCTAGGCGGATCGCCGCGGCCGCCCGCGGCCGTTCGGTGCTCTATCTGGCCATCGGCGGCAGGCTGGCCGGCGTGCTGTTGATCAGCGATCCGCCCCGCCCCGAGGCCGCTGAGGCCATCGCCGCCCTGCGGGCGCTGGGGGTGCGCCGGGTGATCATGCTCACCGGCGACCAGGAGACCGCCGCCCGGGCGGTGTGTGAGCGGCTGGGCATCGACACGTTCCGCGCCCAGGTGCTCCCAGCCGACAAGGCCTCCCTGATCGAGGGCTACAAGGAGGGCGGCAGCAGGCTCATCATGGTGGGCGACGGGGTCAACGACTCCCCCGCCCTGGCCGCCGCGGATGTATCCGTGGCCATGAGGGATGCCTCCGACCTGGCCCGGGAGGTGGCGGATATTACCCTCCTCTCCTCCGATCTGCGGGAGCTGGCCGCCCTGCGCCGCCTCTCCCAGCGGATGCTGGAGCGCATTAACCGCAACTACAGGTCGATTTTGACCATCAACACCAGCCTGCTGGCGCTGGGGATTTTCGGCATACTGCCGCCGACCACCACGGCCCTGCTGCACAATGCCTCTACCATGGCCATCAGCGCCGCCAGCATGCGGCCCTATCTGCCCGCGCCCGGCGGGCGCGGGGCCCAGGGAAAGGAGCCTGGCAATGAAACAGCATAGATTCTGGGCTTGGGGCGCCGTGTTCTGTATGCTCATGTGCATCTACACCGGCAAGCGCCGCAAGTAAAGCAAGGCAGAGAAGGCCCCTCCCCGCCGTCCGGCGGAGAGGGGCCTTTGCCGCCGCCGTGACAGGAGAGCGCGGGCATGCAGTCACCACGCCGGACGGCGGGACTGTCCGGCAGTGAGCTGGCGGAGGGATTGGGCGCACAGCGCGCCGTAGAACTTCAGATACTTCTTTTTTGCCTGGCGCTGGAGGCGCTGGCGCTCCTGAAAGGCCTTCCAGCAGGCGCAGCTCTTGTGACAGCCGCTGTGGTAGGAGGGACATTGGCTCTGACAGGGAAGCATGGGGGTTCTCCTTTCTGCGGGGGCGGGAGGTACGGTTCCCGTCCAGTGTAGGCCGGATCAGAGCCCAACTGCCACCATGGCGCTGTAAAAGGGAGGTAAATAATTGGAGTTTACCGCATTTGTAGAGCATGCTCACTAAAAATAGTGACAAATAGGGGAATAAATATATACAATCTAAACAAAATGGAGTGGCTGAAATCGGGCAAAAGGCAGAATAATGTGAGCATGGTTGCAATTGGAAGATGCTCATGGTATCATGCAAAACACCTTGCGGGGTCGGGGCTCTGGCCACTGGAGACTCCGCGCCGGAGGACTCCTGGTCGCAAGGAAAGAAAAAGAGGAGGAAACATGAAATGAAATCCCATAAGCCATCCAAACTGATCGCTCTGGGGCTCGCCCTCACCATGGGCCTGAGCATTCCCGCGGCGCTGGCAGCCAGTTCTCTGGTGCCCGCCTCCACCAAGGTCACGGTGGACGGTAAGGCGGCCGCTGTCGAGGGATACAATATTGACAACGGCAACAACTATTACAAGCTGCGCGATTTCGCCAGCGCGCTGGACGTGGGCCTGACCTGGGATAAGGCCACCGACACCGCGGCCATCGACACCGGCTCCCACTACAAGCCCGACGCCACCCAGCTCATCACCGGCAACTGGGCCCCCGCTACCCGCGCCCGCATCCAGGCCGTGATTGACGAGAACGCCAACCAGGGCAAGTACGTGGTCTTTGACTTTGACAACACCTCCGTGATCTTCGACATTCAGGAGGCCCTGCTCATCTACCAGATTGAGAACCTGCAATTCAAGATCGACCCCGCCGACATGGAGGCCGTTCTGGAGACCGGCATTCCCGACCTGAACAAGTCCATGGGCACCAGCCTGGACGGCAAGAACATCACCCCCGCCACCCTGGTGGCCGACATCACCAGCGATTACGAGTGGATCTATGCCAACTACGAGGGCTTTGAGGGGGACAAGGACCTCAACTACATCCACGCGTCCAACCAGTACCAGGACTTCGCCGCCAAGCTGCGCTTCATGTACGGCAACCTGGGCGACTACTTTGATCACGCCGTCTCTTACCCCTGGGTTGGCTATCTGTTCACCGGCATGACCCCCGACGAGGTGCAGAAGCTGGCTGCCGCATCCCACCAGTATTGGGCAGACTACGGCCGCTATGCCGAGGAAACCTGGACCTCTCCCGTGGAGCTGCCCGGCAAGACCGGCATTGTCTCGATTGACTTTATCACCGGCCTGACCTTCACCGACGAGCTGAAGGACCTGTATGCCACCCTCCAGGCCAACGGCATCGACGTGTATATCGTCTCTGCCTCCCCCATCGACACCGTGCTGGCCGCCAATGAGACCATGGGCTACAACCTGCCCGAGGACCACGTCTACGCCATGCGCAACAAGCTGGGCGAGGACGGCCGCTACATCAACGAGTATAACTACGACTGGGGCGGCGAGGGCAAGTACGCCCAGACCCAGGGTGAGGGCAAGAGCACCATTATCACCAACTTCATCGCGCCCCAGTACGACAATGCCGGGCCCCTGATGGTCTTCGGCGACAGCTCCGGCGACTGGAACATGATGACCGACTGGATGGAGAGCGGCGACACCGAGCTGGGCGTCATCTTCAACCGCTACCGCAAGCCCGGCAGCGACCCCATCTGGCAGGGCTCCAACGAGGCCGCCCAGTCCATCGGCGATCCTGACGCCCGCTTTGTCCTCCAGGGCCGCGACGAGAACACCGGCGAACTGCGCCCCAGCGAGAAGTCCATCCTGCTGGGTGAGACCGACGAGGTGCTGGTCCGCCCCGCCGAGTAAGGCAGGCATAAGCGCAATTTCATATACGGCGGCAGCCGGGAGTGGAGCCTGCGGGCTCCCTCCCGGCTGTTCTGATCAAACTTTAAGATTTTTTTAATGAAAACCGGGAACCTTGCTCTGGACATTTCGTCTGTAATGTTGGATAATGGAATATATAACCAAGAAAAAACCTGCATTGGAAGGAGAGAATGAACATGAAGCGAACCCATAGAGGGCTTGCCCGGCTGCTGTCCGCGGGTATGAGTCTGGCCCTTTTAACGAGCCTGGTACCCGGGGCCACGGCGGCGAGCCGAAATGTAGAATACGAGGTGGATGCGGATGAGGTCCTCTACTTGGAAAAGGAGGACTTCGATAAATTTGTGTATGACGAAACGTCACAGGGTACCGAGGTGGATGAGCTCTGGTTTACAAACTTACCCTCGTCCAGTAAGGGTGTGCTATATTTTGACTATGACGGCCGAGACGAATATGAGGTCGAAAAGCGAGAGAGCTTTACCCGCAGAGACCTAGATGATCTCGCCTTTGTGCCAGATGAGGACTACGATGGTTCCGTAACGATCGGTTTTAGCGGTGAGTCCGACCAGGGTGAGAATTTTTCTGGTACACTTTATATTGAGGTCAATGGCACAGGGCGTTCATCCTCTGACGGCGAAGTGACCTATGAGGTGGATGTCAACGACGCCGTGGATCTGGACGTGGACGATTTTGACGACTATGCCTACGACGAGTCGGACGGCACCGAGGTCGATTACATCTTCTTCACCGACCTGCCCTCCTCCAGCAAGGGCACCCTCTACTACGACTATGGCTACTCCAGTGAACGCGAAGTAGAGAAGGACGAGGAGTTCGACCGGGACGAGATCGAATACCTGACCTTTGTGCCCAAGCGGAATTATGAGGGGACGGTTACCCTGTCCTTCGAGGGCCGGTCGGATGCCCGGGATAAGTTCTACGGCGACCTGGTCATCGAGGTGGGCGGCGGCCGGAGCAGCAGCGCCGCCAGGGGCGACGTGACGTACGATGTGGACGTCAACGACACGGTGGACTTTGACTATGACGACTTCGACGAGTTCGTCTACGACGAGACCAGCGGTACCGAGGTGGGACGGGTCTGGTTCACCGATCTGCCCTCCTCCCGGGAGGGCACCCTCTACCGGGACTATGACAAGCGGGACCAGGAGGAGATTGACGAGGACGAGGAAATCCGCCACGACGAGATCGACGACCTGACCTTCGTACCCAAGCGCAATTTTGAAGGGGCGGTCACCATCCCCTTTGAGGGCAGGGCGGACGACGGCGACAAGTTCTCCGGCGAGCTGGTCATTCGGGTGGGCGATGCCGGCGGCGCCGACATTACCGTGGAGCTCCAGGCCGGCAACGGTTCCACCGTCAACTTCCAGACGGACGCGTTCAACGAGGCCTGCGTGAAGGAGACCGGCGCCAATCTGAACTATGTGATCTTTGATTACGACTCCGGCCGCGGCGGCTATCTGTACTACCAGCACGGCGAGTCCGGCGAGTCTGAGGTGGGCTCCGGCCGTTATTACCGCGCCTCCTCTCCCCGGCTGGACCAGGTTTCCTTTGTCCCCGGCAGCGGCACCGGCAGCTCCGTGCGCATCCCCTTTGAGGGGGAGGCCACCAACGGCAAGTCCTTCTACGGCGAGGTCAAGCTGACCTATGTGACGCTGAGTGAGCCCACTATCATCACCTACACCTCCACCGGCCTGGCCGTGGACTTCAACGCCGCCGACTTTACCGCCGCCTGCGCGGCCCGGGGCGGCAAGGCCCTGACCTCCGTCCGGTTCCCCGCCCCCGACACCACCGGCGGGCAGCTCTACTACAACTTCCACACTCCCACCCAGTACCGCGGCGAGGTGGTTTCCTCCGTGGACTACTCCGTGGGCGGCGTCTACCTGCTGGGCGAGGTCACCTTCCTGCCCAAAGCGGGCTACAGCGGCATTGTGACCATCCCCTATGTGGGTACCGATGCCGACGGCATCGAGTACACCGGCACCGTTCAGGTGATGGTCACGCCCTCCGCCTCCTCCCGCTTCAGCGACATGGGCAGCTATAACAGTTGGGCGGGAGCCTCCGTGGAATTCCTGGCCGCCTACGGCATTACCACCGGTACGGGCGACGGCGCCACCTTCAGCCCCGCCTCCACCCTCACCCGCGGCGACTATATCCTGATGCTCTACCGCACCTTTGGCTTCAGCAGCACCGCCGCCGCAGGCAACTTTACTGACGTGACCGCCGGCAGCTACTACGCCGAGGCCCTGGCCCATGCCAAGGCTCTGGGCATCGCCACCGCCGAGGCGGACGGGAGCTTCCGCCCCAACGACCCTGTCACCCGGCAGGACGCCATGGTGTTCCTCCTGCGGGCCATGCAGGCCGTCAACCGGTCTGTGCCCAACGCCTATGACAGCTACCTGAGCCGCTTCCCGGATGGGGCCTCCGTGGCGGACTACGCCCGCACGGCCATGGCCGCCATGGCCCAGGCCGGCGTGATCCAGGGCAACGGGCAGGGCAAGCTCAACCCCACCGGAACCCTGAACCGGGCGGAGATGGCCGTCATTCTCCACCGCGCCCTCACCCTGTAACCCAGCTCCCAAGCCGGGGCCGCCCAGCGGCCCCGGCTTTTTGTGCAAAATATGGGACAGGGAGGCTTGAAAAGGGCGGCTTGGGTATGATATAGTATCAAGGTATTGGTATCGGCTGCATCCCTTCGGATGTGGTCGTTTTTGTGAGACGGAACCGGGGGTATGGACGTGTTTGACGGACTTCTGTTTGATCTGGACGGGACCTTGTGGGATTCGGTGGACGCCATCTGCATCTCCTGGAACCGGGCCCTGGAGCGGCTTGCGCCGGAGTATGCCGGCACCGTGACCCGGGCGCGGCTGCTGCCGTGTATGGGGATGCTGCTGCCCGATATCCTCCACCGCCTGGTGCCGGAGCTGGACCAGGAGCGGATGAAGCCCATTCTGGAGGAGGTGCTGTCGGAGGAAAACGCCTATGTGGCCGCCCACGGGGGCGTCCTCTACCCCGGGGTGGAGCAGACCCTGGCGGCGCTCTCCGCCCGCTGTCCCCTCTTTCTCGTCAGCAACTGCCAGGACGGGTATATTGAGGCCTTTTTCCAGGCCCATGGACTGGGGCGCTATTTTACGGACTACGAAAACCCCGGCCGCACGGGGCTGCCCAAGGCGGACAACATCGCCCTGGTGGCGGAGCGGAACGGCCTGAGGCGGCCCCTCTACATCGGGGACACCCAGGGGGACTATGACGCCGCCTCCAAGGCGGGCGTCCCCTTCCTCCATGCCGCCTACGGCTTCGGGCGCATTGACCGCCCTGTGCCCTCGGTGGCTACCTTTGGGGATCTTCCCGATGCGATCCGCCGCCTCACTCCGCCGTAAGGCGGGGCGATGTAGGCATCGCCCCCTACAACGTCCAAATGCGGGCTTGTTCCCGCCGTAGGGGCGGATGCCCACATCCGCCCGGCCCCCATGCACCAACTCTATCAAGGAGGACATTACCTTGTCACAATACGAGAAAGAAATCAATCGCCGGCGTACCTTTGCCATCATCAGCCACCCGGACGCCGGCAAGACCACCCTGACCGAGAAATTCCTGCTCTACGGCGGGGCCATTGCCCAGGCCGGGCAGGTCAAGGGCAAAAAGAACACCCGGGCCGCCACCTCCGACTGGATGGAGATTGAGAAGCAGCGCGGCATCTCGGTCACCTCCTCCGTCATGCAGTTCCAGTACGAGGGCTACTGCATCAACATCCTGGACACCCCCGGCCACCAGGACTTCTCCGAGGACACCTACCGCACCCTCATGGCCGCCGACAGCGCGGTGATGGTCATTGACGCGGCCAAGGGCGTGGAGGCCCAGACCCGCAAGCTGTTCAAGGTGTGCGCCATGCGGGACATCCCCATCTTCACCTTCATCAACAAGATGGACCGGGAGGCCCGGGACTCCTTCGAGCTGCTGGAGGAGCTGGAGAAGGAGCTGGGCATCGAGACCTACCCGGTGAACTGGCCCATCGGCTGCGGCAAGGACTTCAAGGGTGTGTACGACCGGGACAGCCGCAAGATTATCCACTTCACCTCCAATGGCGGAGCCAAGGCGGCCACCGCCACCGAGGTGGAGCTGGGCGATCCCAACCTGGACGGCCTGATCGGCGAGCGGCTCCACCGGCAGCTCACCGACGAGATTGAGCTGCTGGATGGCGCGGCCGCCGAGTTTGATCTGGACCGGGTGCGCCACGGCAAGCTCTCCCCGGTGTTCTTCGGTTCCGCCCTCACCAACTTCGGCGTGGAGCCCTTCCTGGAGCACTTCCTCCAGATGACCACCGCCCCCCTGCCCCGGCGGGCGGGCGAGCTGGTGGTGGACTCCCTGGACGACGACTTCTCCGCGTTTGTGTTCAAGATCCAGGCCAACATGAACAAGGCCCACCGGGACCGCATCGCCTTTATGCGCATCGTCTCCGGCCGCTTTGACGCGGATAAGGAGGTGTACCACGTCCAGGGCGGCAAGAAGCTCCGCCTGTCCCGGCCCCAGCAGCTCATGGCGGCCGAGCGGGAGATCATCGAGGAGGCCTACGCCGGCGACATCATCGGCGTGTTTGACCCGGGCATCTTCTCCATCGGCGACACCCTGTGCGCCCCGGGCAAAAAGTTCCGCTTCGACCCCATCCCCACCTTCGCCCCCGAGCACTTCAAGCGGGTGCGCTCCCTGGATACCATGAAGCGCAAGCAGTTTTTGAAGGGAATGGAGCAGATCGCCCAGGAGGGCGCTATTCAGATCTTTAAGACCCCCTACACCGGCATGGAGGAGGTCATCGTGGGCGTGGTGGGCACCCTCCAGTTCGACGTGCTGGAGTACCGCCTCAAGAACGAGTACAACGTGGAGCTCTACATGGAGGGCCTGCCCTACGAGTATCTGCGGTGGATCGAGACCGACGACGGCGAGCCGGTCAAGGAGGAGGATCTGATCCTCGGCACCGACGTGAAGCTGGTGGAGGACTACAAGGGCAACCAGCTCCTGCTGTTCGGTTCCCAGTGGGCCATCGGCTGGACCGAGGAGCGGAACAAGAACCTCACCTTCCACGAGTTCGGGGGTACCAAGTTCTGATAAAATCAAAAACCGCCCGCCGGCCTGCGCCGGGGGGCGGTTTTTGATGCGCCGGTTACCGCACGGGGGTGTAGCTGGGGACGGCCTCCTCGTCCGTGGCCTCCAGCTTAAAGATAACGGGCCGCAGGCCGTCGTTGCAGCTACAAATGGCCACGCCGGGCTTGCGAATCCAGTCTCCGTAGTAGAACAGCCCCTCCCCCGCGCCGTGGGCCAGGGCGAAGGCGTACTGGTAGACCGCCTTCCACGCCTCGTCACAGAAGCCCTCCGGCTTGGCGTAGTCGGCGTAAAAGACCTGCCCTTCCCGCAGCATGGGACAGGCCGTCAGCCCCTCGGCGCCGTATTCCTCTGCCAGCTCCCGGTCCAGGGTGGTTTTCAGAACGGTAATTTTCACGCGCTTCATAACAATCCCTCCTCGTGTGAGAATAGGATAGCACCGCTCAAGGGCATTGGGCAAGGGGAAGTTTTCCACACGGGGGACCAAACGGGTGGAAAAGTCAGCCCTGGCTGTGGGGAGCGAGCCTGGCTTTACCGCCTGCCCGGTCCAGGGCCAGCGCCAAGACAGTAAAGACCGCCCCGCTGCCCACCGCCTGTACCAGCGTGCCCAGGAACTGGGGCCAGAAGGCGTTGACGCCGCCCAGCAGCAGGCAGGCGGCCAGGCCGTACGCCGCCGGGGAGAGCAGGCAGGCCAGCAGAAGGGCCGCCCCGTTCCGGGGGCAGAGGAGCCGCGGTCCCCGGCTGGTAAACAGGAGGGCCACTATGGCCTTGATGAGCAGCGTGGGGACCACCCACAGGGGCGCGGTGAGCAGATCCGCCAGCCCGGCCCCCACCATGGCGGCGCCCACGGCGTAGGGGGCGGGCAGCAGACAGGCCGCCAGGTAGATCAGCGCGTCTCCCAGGTGGATGTAGCCGCCGGTGGGGATGGGGATATGGAGCAGATAGGCGGTGGTGACCGCAATGGCTCCGGCGAACAGGGCGGCCAGGCAGAGCAGCCGGAGTTTTTTCGATTCGCGCACAGGGGCTCCCTCCTTGTTTCATCTGTCCCCATTGTACGCTCCAACTGACCTTGTTAAAAGTATCAGAATAAATCTATTTTAAAAGGTCAGGCGAGGCGGAGGAAACACACAAAACCTGCCCCATCCCCATAAAATAGGGCAGGGAGGTGGAAAAATGGAAGAGACAGTCCTGCGGGAGCAGCTCAGGACGGTGGATGAATCCCTGCTGTTTCTGCTGTTGATCGTACTGTCGGTGCTGCTCTCCTACTGGGGGGTGCGCATACAGCGGGAGGGGCTGTGCAGAACCCTCCAGGGGGATGCCGAGGGGGCGGCCGCCCTGCCCCGGGTGTTTCCCATCCGCCTGAGCGCCTCGGCCCTGGTGGTGGGAGCGCTGGGCTTTTTCCTCTGTCTGGCCCTCAAGACGGAGCGGGAGACCGCCCGGGGCGGGACGCCGGCGGCCCGGCGGTCGGCGTGCACCAACCTGTGGGCCTCCCTGTTTGTCTTTCTCGCCGCCCTGCTGCGGCTGGACGACCTGCTGGGCACCCGGGATGCCTCGGGGGAGGTCATCTGAAATAAAGCAGGCGCGCCCTGCGGCGCGCCTGTTGAGGATGCGGGTCAGTTTGCCGGCCCCTTGGCAAAAAAGGTATAAACCCCGGTGGCCACCGTCCGGCCCGTGTCGTCGGTGAGCACGGCCTCGTACACCAGGACGGTTTTGCCCAGCTTCCTGGGCGTGGCCGTGCAGGTGATGCGCGCTCCGGACGCCGGGGCCAGATACTGCATGGAGCAGTCCAGGGTGACGCACATGTGCCCGGTGGTGAAGGCCGCCGTGCCGCACACGGTGTCCGCCAGGGTGACCAGCGCCCCGCCGTGGACGATGCCCATGGGGTTGAGGCTGGAGGGCTGCACATCCAGCACGCCCACGGCGCTGTGATCCGGCCGCAGCTCGGTGACGTACATGTGGTTGGCGGGGGCGAAGCAGCCGCTGGTATTCACCAGCTCCAGAAGCTTACTGTAGGAATCCATCGAGAATCTTCTCCTCCGCCTCCTGCTCGGTGAGGCCCAGGGTCATGAGCTTGAGAATCTGGTCGCCTGCGATGCGTCCGATGGCCGCCTCGTGAATGAGCTGGGCGTCCACATGGTTGGCCACGATGGCGGGGATGGAGGAAATTCTGGCGTCGCCCATGATGATGGAGTCGCACTGCACATGGCCGAAGCACCTGGCGTTGCCCGTCACCTTGGGGTAGAACACCTGCTGGGACTGGTCCTGGGCCACCGAGCGGGACACCACCCGGCCGTTGGCCCCCTCGCCGTCCAGAATGATCTCCATATCGCTCTCGGCGGTCTGCTCCCCGTGGGTGAGCAGCTTCTCGGTGATGATGGCCTCGGCGTCCTTCCCCACCACGATTTTCGTCTCCCGCTTGGTGGAGTCCACGCCGCGGATCTGGGTGCTCTCCAGATTGATGGTGGCCCCCTCCTCCAGATACACGACGGTCTGGGGGTTCATGATGCGCTTGCCGGTGCCGGGGCCCTCGCCGTAGTGGCGCTCCACATAGCGGACCTTGGAGTTTTTGCCCACGTAGAAGGTGTGCACGCCGTCGTGCTGGCTGGTCTCGCAGCCGGTGTTGTGGATGCCGCAGCCGGCCACGATGTCCACATCGCAGTCCTCGCCGATGAAGAAGTCGTTGTATACCATCTCGCTCAGCCCGGTCTGGCTGATGATGACCGGGATGTGGACCGACTCGTGCCTGGTGCCCGGCTTGATGCGGATGTCGATGCCCGACTTGCCCGGCTCGGTCTTGGTGGTGATCTCAATGTTGGCGGTGCTGTTCCGGGAGTCCAGCGCGCCGTTGCGGCGGATGTTGTAGGCCCCCTGGGGGGTCTTCTCCAGCTCCGCGATCTCTTTCAGCAGTTTCCATTCAGCCTGATCCATGCTTACCTCGCCCCCTCCGACATATAGCTGCACCCGGCCGAGGTGTTGGCCAGGATCTGGGGGAAAATCTCGTCCTTGGGCCCGTGCTTGGCGATTTTCCCGTCGCGGATCATCACAATCTCGTCGGCCAGGTCGATGATGCGCTCCTGGTGGGAGATGACGATCAGCGTGGCCTCCCGCTTCTGGTGGATGGCCCTGAAGGTCTCGGTCAGCTTGGCGAAGGACCACAGGTCGATGCCCGCCTCCGGCTCGTCAAAGATCATCAGCCCCGACTTGCGGGCCAGAATCGTGGCGATCTCAATGCGCTTGACCTCGCCGCCGGACAGGGAGGCGTCCACCTCCCGGTCGATATAGTCGGCGGCGCACAGGCCCACCCGGGTCAGATACTGGCAGCCCTCCTCCCGGGTCAGCTTCTCGCTGCCCGCGGCCAGGGCCAGCAGATCCCGCACCCGCAGGCCCTTGAAGCGGGGCGGCTGCTGAAAGCCGTAGCTCACCCCCAGGCGGGCCCGCTGGGTGATGTCCAGGCCGGTGATGTCGGTGCCATTCCAGGCGATGGTGCCCCCGGTGGGCCGCACCAGGCCCATGATGGCCTTCGCCAGGGTGGTCTTGCCGCCCCCGTTGGGGCCGGTGATGACCACAAACTGATGGTCAGCTACGGTGAGGGAGACGTCGTTGAGGATACCCAGCTCCTCGCCGGACTCCCCCTCCACCTGGTAGCTGAGATGCTTTATCTCCAGCATACGCGGTCTCTCCTTTGTACTATGCTTCTTCTCATGAGATGTTATTTTATCACGGCGGGGGGGAAAATACAACCCTGCCGGGCGCAAAAACCACACTATTCGCATAGGATAAGGTGAATCCAAATCATCAGGAGGCTTTGTCTATGGAACAAGATCATTTGCCCTGCTCCTGCGACCAGGAGGTCTTTGAGCGGGTGTGGCGGCGGGTGATGCCCGAGGACCGGCCCGACTGCCCCTTTACCCTGGGCGAGGACGCTGCCGCCCCTCCGGCCATCCAGCCCCCCGCGGCGGCTCTGCCTGCCGTGGTACATACTGCTCCAGCCGGCGAACAGGCGCCCTCCCGGCCCGTGGTGGGAGAAGAGCACGACGTGCCCTGCCTGGGGGCGTCCTCGGCGGTGTACGGCGCCCAGCTCCAGCGGCTCATTGACCGGGAACTGGCGGATTGGAGGGCCTATCAGGCCCTATCCCGCCGGGCCCAGGGAAACAGCGGGCGGGTGCTGGCCACCATCGCCGCCGACGAGCGCCGCCACGCCAAGCGGCTTTCCACCGCCTATTTTCTCATCTCCGGGGTGCGGTACTGGCCGGTAGACCGGGTACCCAATCCATCCCCCGCCCCCTTCTCCGCCGCCCTGCGGGAGCACTTCATGGAGGAGCAACGGGGGGCGGCCGCCTACCAGACCGCGGCGGCGGAGACTGCCGATCCCTGCCTCCACGAGCTCTTTCTGGAGCTGGCGGGGGAGGAGGACTCCCACGCCTGGCTCCTGCGCAGCGTACTGGAGCAGCTATAAGAACACCCCCGGCGCACGGCTTTGCCGCGCGCCGGGGGCCTGCTTTTAGTATCCGTTGACCACAGCGTCCAGCACCCTGGCCGCCACGGAGCCCGCCGCGTCCGCACCGGAACCGCCGTTCTCCACCAGCACCACGAAGGCGTAGGGGGCGTCGGGGTTGCGGAGGAAGCCGGCGAACCAGGCGTGGGGGGCCTTGCCGCCCCCCACCTCGGCGGTGCCGCTCTTGGCGCACACGTCCATGTTGGGGAAGCGGGAGGCGCCGTACTGGGCCGTGACATTGTGGGCCATCAGCTCCGCTAGGGCGGCGGCGGTATCCCCCTCCACCAGCTTTTGGGTGTGCCGGGGCAGGGCGGGCAGGGACGGCAGGCCCAGGGCGTTCTCCGTCTTGAGCACCAGCCGGGGCACGGCCGCCGTTCCGCCGTTTGCGATGGCCCCCATATAGACCATGAGGGCGCAGGGGTTGGCCAGGTCGTTGTACTGCCCCACGCCGGCCCAGCCCAGCTCGTTGGCCGTGAGGCCGTCAAAATCGAAGGAGCCGGCGGCGGTGTTCAGGCCGCTGACCCGGTAGGAGGAGGTGAGCCCCGCCCGGACGGTGTACTCCTCCAGCACGTCCTCCCCCAGCTCGCCGGCCAGCAGGGCGAACACCCCGTTGCACGAGTTGGCCAGGGCGGAGGAGATGTCCTGCTCCCCGTGGGCGTGGGGGCAGGTGATGGCCCCGTCCCCCACCTGGGTGGAGCCGGTGCAGGTCCAGGTGCGGTCAAAGAGGTCGGGCATGCGCTCAATGGCGGCGGTGAGCACCACGGTCTTGTATACCGAGCCCGGCGGGAAGGTGCCGGAGAGAAAGCGGTTGAGGTACACCCCGTCGTAGGCGTCGTTCCCCTCCATCTCCTCTGACGAGGGGGGATACAGGGGGTCAAAGGCGGGGGTGGACACCATGCACAGCACCTCCCCCGTCTCGTAGTTGTACACGCCCACCGCCCCCTTGCGGCCGGCCAGGGCCTCATAGGCGATGTAGTTGTACCGGGCGTCCAGGGTGAGGTAGAGGTCGTTGCCCGCCCCCAGGGGGGAGTAGGCCCCGGTGAGCAGGTTGTAGCCGGAGAGCTGGTCGGCAAAGGCCACCAGCGCCCCGGTGCCGATGTTGCCCTGGGCGTCCCCCACGGCGTGGAGGGTGGCCTTGCGCACGGTGGCGTTGTCGTACCAGCGCCGGGCGCCGTCCTCCTCCGTCCAGGAGAGCACGTCCCCGTCCCGGTCCAGCACCCGGCCCACCGAGAGCTGTCCCTGGCGGTTGTAGAGGTGGCGGTTGGCGGCAAAGGAGACCCAGCGGCCGCCATTTTTCACGAAGCGGAACACAAACAGGCCGGAGCCCAGCAGCAGGGCGGCGGCCAGCAGGAGGCAGAGCAGGGCCCGCTTTTCAATCTTCTTCATCGTCCGCCTCCCATTCGTCGGTGGATTTGGGGGCCAGCGCCGCCCCCCGGCGGTCCTCCCGCCGGGAGGGCAGGCGGATGGCAAAGCTGGCGTTCTGACGGGTGTCGGTGGCCTTGAGGAAGGCCAGCAGCCCCCAGGAGGCGATCATGGCCGTGCCGCCGTTGGACACGAAGGGAAAGGTGACGCCGGTGAGGGGGAGAATGTCCACCGCGCCGAACACGTTGAGGCAGGTCTGAAACACCATCATGGAGGTGGCGGCGCAGGCGGCGATGACGTAAAAGGAGCTCCGCCCGGCCCGGCAGGCCCGGACGGCGAACACCGCCAGAGTGAGAATGGACAGCACCGCCAGCAGGGCGATGATCAGCCCCCACTCCTCGCACAGCATGCCGAATACCAGGTCGGTGTCCCCCGCGCCCACGGTGTGGAGCCAGCCCTCGCCGGGGCCCACCCCCACCAGACCGCCGGAGGCGGCGGCCGACATGGTGCGGGTCTGCTGGTAGCCGCTGCCTACCGAGGCGTTCTGCCACGCGTGGCCCCAGGTGGCGAAGCGCTGAAGGATGTAGGGCTTGAGGGAGAGCATGGTGAGCACTGCAAACACCCCGCCGCCGCAGATGAGGGCCAGGGTGGCCCAGTCGCCGGAGCGGAGGTAGGCGATAACCAGGAAGGTGACAAAGAAGATGGCGGCGGTGCCGAAGTCGCTCATATAGGCCAGACAGGCCAGGCACACGCCGGTGAGCAGGATGAACAGGCCCAGGTTCCGCTTGCGGAAGAGCCGGTCCAGGGTGGCCGCCCCGGCAAAGATGTAGCAGATTTTGGCCAGCTCGGAGGGCTGCACCGAGACGCCGGCAATGGTCAGCCAGTTGGCCGCTCCATATTTGGTGCCGGTGAGGCCCAGCAGGTAGAGCACCACGGTGAGGCTCAGCAGGCCGATGGCCCCGGCGGCCATGAGCCAGCGGATTTTCTTGGCCCGGTCCAGGTTGCGCAGGAAGACCCCCAGCACCAGGAACAGGGCCAGTCCCAGCACCACGCAGAGGAACTGCTTGAACAGGGCGGGGGTATTGGAGGAGGAGGTCACCGCCAGGGAGAGGGTGGACAGGAAGAAGGCGATGGTCTCCATCTCAAAGCCTACCCGGCGCAGGGCGCGGAGGGTGAGGAAGTACAGCCACATCACCCCCGTCAGCAGCAGGAAGGTGAGCGGGATCATCACCGTGGCGTTCTCCCCCTCGCTGATGGTGAGCTGGAGTGCGGTGAGGGCCTGGAACACGGTGAGGAGCACCAGCCCCAGCCAGGGGGACACGGGCCGCATG
>OOAW01000151.1_pt1 | contig 69628 bp, 67 predicted proteins | sample 1671861 | NCBI WGS metagenome assembly OOAW01 (sample SAMN06348200, study PRJEB24527) | human gut metagenome | reverse complement strand
ATCCTACTTCCAGTACCAGAAATGATACGATCAAAGCCGCTATATATTCAATCCTTCCGTGTCCGAACGGATGCTCCTTGTCCGCCGGCTTGCCCGCCATCTTCACCCCGATAAAACTGATGATCGAAGATGCCGCATCTGACAGGTTGTTAAACGCATCTGCTGTGACAGAAACACTGTGCAGCAAAAGCCCCACAATAAACTTCACAAGAAACAGAAATACATTACAAACAATCCCCACCATACTCGCCAGCACTCCATATGCAGTGCGGACCGCAGATTTTTCTACCGCTTCATAGTCTTTCACAAAATGTCTGACTAAAAATTCTGTCATACTTTTCTTTCGTCTCCTTCTGTTGTTTTATTTTTGAAATATCTCCTGCAGGTAAAAGCGAAATTTTACTTTCTCCGGCTTTTTTTCTTCCTCTGACAGCAGTATCCCGTCTCTCTCACTTTTCGTCTCCTCATTTACCGTATGCACTGCATCCCAAAATGCCAGCTCCGGATAGAGCATTCCCCACCAGTTGTGACCTTTGGCACTTCCGATCTCCACACGGAGTGCTTCGTAATTTCCTGCCGGAAATGTCATATCCTGATACTTCTTTTCCGGAAAATAGGTGGTTGTCACAGCCGCGTTGACCGGATCATCGTATCCCTTTTCTGTAAGGCACTTTTCTGCAGTCTGCTCAATTTCATCACAGTGGGAACGCACCCACTCTTTTGTCGCTTCTGCGCCTGCACCTGTTGGCATCTCGGTCTGCAGAAATTCCAAAATCTCATTGCGTACACACAGCTTCATCTCCTGATCCAGGGTACTGTCACTGTTTGCCAGCACATGAAATCTGAGCACCTCATCTGCCAGTTCCTTTTGTACCTTTGCCTGTACTTTTCTCTCTGCTGTACTAAAGATCTGTCCGATCAGAATTCCCGCTGCCAGCATGGACAGCAATGCAATGATTCTGTTCCTGTTCTGATTTGAAAATTTCATATGTATCTCCTCCGGTTTCATTTTGATATCCGAAGTATGTACCAAAAACAGGAAGTTTATACAAATTTCCGTAATTTAAGACGTAGTGAAGAAATCCTTCACTACGCCCTTACTTATGTCTCAATGAATCTGTCACTGCAGTCACCTGATTCTCAATATGCTGTCCCATGATCTCAGATGCTGTCTCTTTATTACTCTTCTCGATCGCCTCGATGATCGCCTGATGCTCTCTCAAAAGCTGCGGATAACATTCTTTCTTCTTGAGATACTCTACTCTGTAGCGGTACATCTGTTCTCTGAAATTATTCAAAAGCTGCATCAGCCTCTGATTGTCTGTAGAACGACAGATAATATCATGATATGCCACATCAGCCTCTGCGATCCTGGTCACATCCTCACTTCCCAGAGATTCTTCAAACTCCTTCGCCGCTTTCTTCAACGCTTCGAGTCCTTCTTCGTCCATCCGCTCACAAGCCAGCTGAACTGCAAGCTCTTCCAGTGCCTTTCTGACTTCCAGCACATCATTCAAACTTTTCTCCGTGATCTCTGCGACTTCTGCCCCGCGTCTTGGGATCATCAGCACGAGACCTTCCAGCTCCAGCTTGCGGATCGCCTCCCGGATCGGTGTGCGGCTCACCCCCAGCTTATTGGCCAGCTTGATCTCCATCAAACGCTCTCCCGGCTTTAATTCTCCGCGCAGGATCGCCTGCCTGAGTGTCTTAAATACCACATCCCGAAGCGGAAGATATTCATCCATTGTCACTTCTAATTTCGGTTCCATCTTATGTCCTCCTTGCGCCATGCACATTTGTCACATATACCTGTTTTGCCAGTGCCTTCCTGCGGATCTGCTCCTGCGCTCTGCGCGCTGCCGCACGGCTTTCAAAAATCCCGAATACGGTAGGACCGCTCCCGCTCATCATCGCATTGAGCGCACCTGCTTTTTTCATCTCATCCTTGATCTTTTCAATGACCGGATACATCCCGATCGTGACATCTTCCAGCACATTGCCCATATGAGCGGCAATCTCGGAAAGAGACCCCGTCTCCAGACCCAGGATGATCCCATCTATGTCCGGATGATCCACGATTTCTTTTGCATCCAGCGCCTCATATACCACTTTGGTAGAAACACTGATCGGCGGTTTTGCGATCAGCACCGTACACGCCGGAAGTGCAGGAAGCGTGGTCAGCTCCTCTCCGATTCCCTCTGCCAGTACCGTTCCTCTCATAATACAATACGGAACATCTGCTCCCAGACGGACACCTCTTTCCATCAGAGATCTCTGGCTTAAGCCCAAATGGAACATCTTGTTCATCCCAAACAAAACTGCCGCTGCATTGGAGCTCCCTCCTGCCATACCTGCCGCTACGGGAATGTGCTTGTTCAAAACAATCCTGACGCCGCCCGGAAGCTTGAATTCTTCCATCAGCATGGCTGCCGCCTTATACGCGATATTATTTTCATCCGTCGGCAAAAAATGCAGATTTGTCTCCACTTCTATACCCGGCAGATCCTTTCTCACGATTACAACATCATCATACAGATAAACGGACTGCATGATCATCCGCACATCATGATATCCATTTTCTCTTCTTCCCAGTACGTCCAGTCCCAGATTGATCTTGGCAAGTGCCTTTAATTCTATCTGTTTCATCCTGTGTCCTCCGTTTGTATCTTGTATACATTTGTGTTTATAGTATACCCATTTTGCCTTCAAAAATCAACGATATATCTCTACATTCCGATCTCTTTACAGATAATGAGCTTATCGCCCGGTTTGATTTTTCCATTTTCGAGATGGTTGATCTGACGGATACTCTCCTCGGTCGTCATATATTGTTTTGCCAGCGTCCACAGATCATCCCCGGATTTTACCATATACCCTACGATCCCCGGTTTTTTCGCCAGTTCCTCCCGGTCTGTTTCCTCCAGAGACACTTCTGTGATGACCTGCATCGGCACTTCTTTTCTTAAAAAAACATCAAAATCCAGAACTGCCTTTACTTCTACTGAATCACTGCCAGTCATGGTCACTGAGATCTGTTCCACTCGGTTGGATAACTGATACCGCACGTCTTTTGGCATATCCGGACATTCCAGCAGATAAGAAAACGGAACCATTCCCTGCCAGTTTCCAAACGGAAGCGCATCATTCGCTTTCAGATACAAAAATGACACATGCAGGATTCCTTCGATCAGGATTCCCCCCTGTTTTTCCGCTCTTGTCTCCACATGTTCGATCTGCACACTTCCCGAGCTGTGACAGATCTGCAGAACATCGTCTTTCAGCTCCGGAAGCGACAGGTTTTCTACAATCTTGCATTTGGACTGATTCTGTAAAAGCAATTCCTCATAGACCGCCTCTCTTGTCTGATACGAAACTTTCTGTTCCAGAGAGTACAGATCTTCCAGAAGATTCAGCTCTTCCTCTTCATACAGATTGATCCGAACACTTACGGTTCCCTCAATCCCGATGATGCGCATCTCTCCGTCCTCATCCATCCGTACATCTGCCAGCGTATCCTCCAGCGCGTGCTGCACATCATAATACATCCCTTCTGTTGCCCCGCTGCATTCGATTCGTCCCTCATAAGGAACACTCTGCTCCAGCCAGTCGGTCTTTCCTTCTTCTGAGAGATACATACAGAAAATCTGCAGTTCTCCCCGCAGAAGCAGTTCATCCTGTGCTGCCCTCACTTCCAGCTTCCGCCCTGTAATATCCGTCAGAAGCACCTGACCGATACTCTCTTTTGTTCCGGGGATCGTAATTTCTTCTTTGATGCGATATGTATCCTTTTTCGCAGTATGCAGCTTTAAGAGATTCACCGGTTTCTGCTTCTTGTAAATAGAAGCACTGCTCTCCAGATCCACCGCCGTCTCTTCTTCAATGAGAGTTTCACATCCGACTTCCATTTCAATCATCGCGCGGATACTGATCTTTCTGGAGTGTACCAGGGTCGTACCGAACTCTACCCGGATATTCCGGACAAAATACTGGGTGCGCTCTTCTCCCTCCGTGTACACCATTTCTTCAAACGGAATCTTGCCATCCAGTACTGCCGGCATCGGCTCTCCCTGATCCGTCACATACAAAATCTGGAAATACAGCTTTCCGGAAATCCGCACATAATTTTCCACCAGCTTGACATCCTCGATCTTGACAGTTCCCTGTCCCTTGATGATACGCCGCACATCCTGCTTTGCATCCGGAACATTGTAATCTTCGTCCAGATAAAACTGGTCAAATGTTTTTTTTCCTTCCTGATTATAACGGATTGTTTTCTGTATCAGCTCCATAAACTCCTCCTACTCAAATAAAATTTCTTTTTCTGTCTTTTTTAATTTCACCACCACATACGGATAGGTTACGACATCCTTTGTTTTCTCTCCTTTTTCCGGTCCCAGAAGACTTGTCTGGATCCGCACCGTTTTTTCCCCCTCCAGGACGGCATCGACCTTGATCTGATATCCGGTCTTATTCTGCGGTCCGTAGCTTCTGGCAGCGTAAATATCCTGCTCCACGGCATATGTCAGCATAAAAGGATGGGCTTTCTCCTGTTCCATCCATTCCTTTAGTTCTTCCGGGATTTCTCTTTCACTCATCAGCTGAAATGCTGCACTTTTCTCCCCTGTGATCTCCGGCTTTTTGCGGATACAGCCGCAGGGCAGCCAGATCGCTGACAGAATCATCATCCACAAAACCACAATTTTGAATGTTTTATTTTTTCTTTTTCTGTTCACCCTCTGCTCCGGAGTCCCTCTTTCCATTTATCTTATTAACATTTCTGTCTTTTTATGACCGCGAAACTTGTATTTCACAGGATGCTTTAGTATAATCTGTACTAGACTAAAAAGATGTCAGGCATCTTTTGACCCCAATGTCTAAAAAACTAAGAGAGAAGGTTTATAACATGATTCGTTTTATTTGTGTTGTTGTTTTCCTTATTCTGTTTCTTATTCTGACAATTCCAGTATTTTTCATTGAATGGCTGATTGGAAAGTTCAACCGCAATGCAAGAGACTATAGTTGTCTTCGAATCGTACAGTGGGGATTCAAAGCAATCTTAAAAGTAACCGGTGTACACACGACCGTAATCGGATTCGAAAATATTCCGGACGAGCCCGTGCTGTTTATCGGAAATCACCGCAGTTTCTTTGATATTCTTCTGACGTACTCCCGCTGTCCGAGACTGACCGGATATGTGGCGAAAAAGGAGATGGAAAAAATTCCGCTTTTATCTACCTGGATGCGCTTTGTATACTGTCTGTTTCTGGACCGTGAGAATCCAAAAGAGGGACTGAAAACCATCCTTCAGGCGATCGATTATGTGAAGCAGGGAATTTCCATCTGTATTTTCCCTGAGGGAACGAGAAACAAAGGCGAAGAGCTCAGTATGCTTCCTTTTAAAGAGGGCGCTTTTAAGATTGCCACCAAAACAGGATGTGCGATTGTTCCGATTTCCATGAACAACACTGCCGCGATCTTTGAAAATCAGTTTCCAAGGATCAAAAAGGTCAATGTTGTCGTAGAATACGGAACACCGATCTATCCAAAAGATCTTGCACCGGAGGACAAAAAACACATCGGTGCTTATGTACAGAATATCATTCAGGAAACGATCAATAAAAATGCAGAATTAATCTGATTTAAAAAAGGAGATTTTTTATGAGAGCAGATAATTTAACATTGCTCACAGATTTATATGAGCTGACCATGATGCAGGGCTATTTTGAAAAACAGTCTGCAAACGAAACCGTGATCTTTGATGTATTTTTCCGGGAGAATCCGGTAAAAAACGGCTACTCCATCATGGCCGGTCTGGAACAGGTCATCGAATACATCAAAAATCTGAATTTTTCTTACGAAGATGTAGATTACCTGCGGGGACTCGGCATTTTCAGTGAGGACTTTCTCCACTATCTGAGTGGATTTCATTTCAGCGGAAATATTTACGCGATTCCGGAAGGAAGTGTGATCTTCCCGAAGGAGCCGATCTTAAAAGTCATCGCTCCGATCATGGAGGCACAGCTTGTGGAGACTGCGATCTTGAATATCATCAATCATCAGAGCCTGATCGCGACAAAAACAGCCCGTGTTGTCCATGCGGCACAGGGAGACGGTGTCATGGAATTTGGTCTCCGCCGTGCTCAGGGACCGGATGCCGGACTTTATGGAGCCAGAGCCGCTATGATCGGCGGATGTGTCGGCACATCTAATGTGCTTGCCGGCAAGATGTTTGATGTCCCGATCATGGGAACCCATGCCCACAGCTGGATCATGAGTTTTCCAGACGAGTACACCGCATTCAAAGCCTATGCCGAATTATATCCGGACGCATGTACCCTTTTGGTGGACACCTATGACACGTTAAAATCCGGAGTTCCAAATGCGATCCGCGTCTTCCGTGAAATGAAGGACGCCGGTATCCATCCAAAGAGCTACGGCATTCGTCTGGACAGCGGAGATCTCGCATACCTGTCCAAAAAAGCACGTGTCATGCTGGATGCCGCAGGATTTGAGGATGCCGTGATCGCGGCTTCCAACGATCTGGATGAGATGCTGATCAATGACTTGAAGATTCAGGGTGCAGCGATCACCTCCTGGGGAGTCGGAACGCATCTGATTACCTCCAAGGACTGCCCTTCCTTCGGCGGAGTTTACAAACTGGCTGCCATTGAAAAAGACGGCGAATTCCTTCCGAAGATCAAGATTTCAGAAAATACAGAGAAAATCACGAATCCGGGAAACAAAACCATTTATCGTGTATACGATAAAGAGACCGGAAAACTTCGTGCGGATCTGATCTGTTTTGCGGACGAAACCTATGACACATCCGAAGAACTGCTTTTATTCGATCCAAACGAAACCTGGAAAAAGACTCGTCTTCCAGGCGGAAGCTACACGATGCGTGAGATGTTACAACCAATCTTCATCCACGGAGAATGTGTCTACACTTCTCCTTCTGTCATGGAGATCGCAGCATATTGCAAACAGGAAAAAGAGACTCTCTGGGATGAGACAAAACGTCTCTTATATCCACACAAAGTTTATGTGGATTTGTCCCGGAAGCTCTATGACACAAAAGTAAAACTGTTAAATGAAGTAAATAAATAAGATAGGAGATCATCATGAAAATTATCGTATTAGCCGGCGGACTCAGTACAGAACGCGACGTTTCTCTCGCTTCTGCTGCCGGAATCTGTAACACATTACTGGAGAAAGGACACGATGCATTTCTTCTGGATGTATTTCTCGGCCTTGAGAACGCACCCGAGAATCTGGAAGACGTCTTTACACTGCCAGGACACGGTCTGGAAATCGCAAAGAACATTTCCGAAACAGAGCCGGATCTTGCAGCTGTAAAAGCTTCCCGTCCGGATCAGTCTGACTGCTTCTTCGGTCCGAATGTCATCGAACTCTGCCGCCTGGCAGATATGACCTTCCTCGGACTTCACGGCGGAGAAGGAGAAAACGGAAAGCTGCAGGCTTCATTTGATCTGCTCGGAATCCGCTACACAGGACCTGACTCGCTTGGATGTGCCGTTGCCATGGATAAAGGACTCACCAAACAGATTTTTATGGAAGCCGGTGTGGACACACCTTCCGGAGTCTGCCTGTATAAAGAAGACAGTGACTGTTCCCTGGAATCTCTGGGACTTTCCTTCCCGGTCGTTGTAAAGCCATGCTCCGGCGGCTCCAGCATCGGAGTATATATTGTAAATACAGAAGAGGAATACCGTCAGGCACTGAAAAATTCTTTCCGTTATGAAAACGAAGTGGTCGTCGAAACTTACATCAAAGGCCGCGAATTTGCATGCGGCGTGATCGATGGAAAAGCACTTCCTCCGATCGAAATCATTCCCAAAAACGGATGGTTTGACTATGCCAACAAATATCAGGCAAATGCGACTGAAGAAGTATGCCCTGCCGATATCAGCGAAGAGATTGCAGAGCGCATGAAAGCTCTCACAGTCCGCGCTTTCCAGGCATTGAAGCTGAATGTATACAGCCGGGCTGACTTTATCCTGGACGCAGACGGCAATCTGTACTGCCTGGAAATGAATACCCTTCCGGGCATGACTTCTGCAAGCCTCCTTCCAAAAGAAGCACTTGCAGACGGAATTGAATACGGAGATCTGTGCGAGCTAATCATCCAGAAATCCATGGAAGCAAGATATCAGTAAGCAAATACAATAAAGGATGGAACGTTTATGAAAAACATGACATTGAAAGAAATCGCCGTTGCCTGTGGTGGAATTTATTACGGCGATGATGAAAGCTATTATAAAGAAGTTTCCAGCGTTGTGATCGACAGCCGGAAAGTAGAAAAAGACTGTCTGTTTATCGCCATTCGCGGTGCAAGAGTGGATGGACACATGTTCATCCCGCAGACGATCCGGGACGGCGCTCTGTGTGCGCTCTCCGAAAAACGGATTGAAAATGCCTCTTATCCATACATTCTGGTCACCTCCTGTGAACAGGCATTGAAGGATATTGCCGAGCACTATCGGAAAAGCCTTAATCTGAAAGTCGTAGGTGTCACCGGAAGTGTGGGAAAGACCAGCACCAAAGAAATGATCGCATCTGTGCTTGGAGAAAAATATAACGTATTGAAAACAGCCGGGAACTTCAACAACGAGATCGGGCTCCCGCTTACGATCTTCAATATCCGCGAAGAACATGAGGTTGCCGTGCTGGAACTTGGTATCAGCAATTTCGGCGAGATGGAACGGCTTGCAAAGATTGCCCGTCCTGACATCTGCGTCATCACCAATATCGGAGTTGCCCATCTGGAGCATTTAAAGTCCAGAGACGGTATTTTGAAAGCAAAAACGGAGATTTTTCTCTATATGAACCCGAACGGTTCCATTATCTTAAACGGGGATGATGATAAACTCTCAACCGTTCACCCTGCAAACGGAATCCAGCCGGTCTTCTTTGGTCTGGATGACAGCCGGGATTTTTATGCGGATCAGGTAGAATCCTGCGGACTGCGCGGTACCAATGCCGTCTTCCACACACCAAATTCAACCTTCTCTGCACATATCTCGATTCCGGGAGAACATATGGTTCTCAATGCACTTGCCGGCATTGCCGCAGGGTATGCACTGGGAATGAACGACGAAGAGATCAAAGCCGGCATTGAAGCTTTAGTTCCTCTGGCAGGACGTAACAATCTGATCGAGACAGATTCCCTTACGATCATTGATGACTGCTACAATGCCAATCCGGCTTCCACAAAAGCATCTCTGGATGTTCTTGCAAAGGCAGACACTCGTCAGGTTGCAGTCCTTGGCGATATGTTTGAACTGGGACCGACAGAAAAACAGATGCACTATGAGGTCGGAAAATATGCTGCTGACCTTGGCATCGATATACTTGTCTGCATCGGACAGCTCTCAGAACATATGGCAACCGGCGCAAGTGAACAGTGTTCCAAAACACAGGTATTTTATTTTGAAACAAAAGATGACTTTTTCGAACAGGCAGACCGCATTTTAAATCCAAAGGATACAGTTCTTGTCAAAGCTTCCAATGGTATGAAGTTTTCCGAGATCGTCAATGTACTAAAAGAGAGGTAACATATGGACTACCAGATGCTCGTTCTTGATCTGGACGGCACTTTGACCAATTCCAGAAAAGAACTTACAGAACCGACAAAACAGGCACTCATCGAGATTCAGGAGGAAGGAAAGAAAGTTGTACTTGCCAGCGGACGCCCGATCAACGGTATCGTTCCTCTGGCAGAAAAGCTGAATCTTTCCAAATACGGCGGATATATGCTCTCCTTCAATGGAGCCAGGATCACCCAGTGCTCTACAGGAGAGATCATCTACAATCGTACCCTGCCTGCCGACGTGATTGCGCCGATCTATGAAATTACATCCACCTATCCGGGACTGGATATTCTGACTTACGACGGTGACCAGATTCTGTCCGGTATTGCTTCCAACGAATATACCGAAAAAGAATCTTTCATCAATAAAATGGAAATCGTACAAGTACCGGATTTCGTATCCCGGCTGACTTTTCCTGTCAACAAACTGTTGATTGCAGGAGAACCGTCTATTCTGGAAGAACTGATGCCGCACCTTCAGCAGAAGTTTCATAAGCTGCTGAATATTTACCGGTCTGAGCCGTTTTTCCTGGAGATCATGCCACAGAATATCGACAAGGCATACTCTCTGCAAAAGCTGCTAAACAGCATCGGACTTACTGCAGATTCTATGATCTGCTGCGGAGATGGATTCAATGACATTTCCATGATCGAATACGCCGGACTTGGCGTTGCCATGGAAAACGCACAGCCGATCGTCAAAGAGACTGCCGATTTTATCACGAAGTCCAATGATGAAGATGGGATTTTACATGTGATCAATACATTTTTACGATAACCTGATTATAAAGACTATAAAAGAAGGGGAAGGCTGCACGTTATAAATTGCAGGCTTCCCCTTTTTTACTGTGCAAGCTGTTTCAGTCACAGATTTTCCTGCACAATCACATTTTAAATACTACGAAAAGAGAATAAGTTTACTCTTACACTTTGGACAATGACCTGACACCAGCGGTCGAAAAAAAATTCGTCTTCCACACGCCGGGCAAGTAGAAACTTCCCAGAAACATGGTACTACCACAAAACACACTACAAAGAACACCATTGGCTCCGCAAAATAGGAAATCGGAAAATAAGAACTGCCCTTGTACAATATAATAATATCCAGTATCCAGACAAGCGCCATTAATCTCCATGCAATGAGATTTCTTTTTCTGTGCTGTTTTTGGAGATCTTTCACATAAAACATTAAAATCCCATAAATCTGTGCGCGGAAAAATCGGTACAATAGAAGATTCATCACTTCCCCCCATTATGAAAATTCCTTTCAGTTCCACTATCGTTGGGTTTAATTATGTCATGTTCTTCATTTTATATCCATGCTAAACTTGTTAAAGATTCGTAAGTATTTTGTAAACCCTCCTGTTTTGCAAAACATTGATTACACACTGTCCTCATATTTTTAAAAAATATTATAACAAAACGAAATCAGAAACGGCACCAGTGCGGAACAGATCACTCCGTTAAACACAGACAGTACCACGGTCTCTTCGTTCGTATACCGTATCATCATCGGCAGTGTCGTATCTTCACTGGTTGCTCCCGCCGGCGCAATACAGGTATAATAATTCAGTTTTTTCGAAATCCACGGAATGCTGAAAAAGGAGAAAATCTCCCGCAGCAGATTACTTAAAAATGCGATACTTCCCGCCTGTGCTCCCGCCAGATTGCCAATGGTAACCCCGGAAAGACTGTACCATCCAAGTCCACTGGCAATGGCTGTACTCTCACCAAGCGGCATCCCTGTCAGAAGTCCTCCCGCGATTCCTCCTAAAATAGAGCCAACTACGATTCCCAGGGGAATCACAAAAATTTTAATATGATATTCCTTGATCTTACTGACAATCCCCTGATTAAAACCAATGCTGATTCCTACCAGAAACATCAGCAGGTATAAGATCATATCTTTATTCGAAGTAATCCAGGATACGATCACGTTCTCGTCCAATCCTGTCATTCCGCAGGCAATGCCGCCAAGCAGCGCAATAATTGCCAGATATACCATGTCTATTTTCTCCCCTTTCCAGTCTTTTTATTTTCTAAAAAACGTCTGGTCAGAGGATAGACCAGAAGAACCGATCCCACAGACGGCAGCAAAAAGAAAATCACACTCTGAATTCCCAATGTAGAAAGTTCTTCCAGAAAGTTTTCCCGGCTTCCCAGCAGAACTCCCATGGAAAAAATCAGAAACAGTGTGCACACTACCTGCAAGATCTGATTCCACCTGTTTAAATTGCGTGGCAATAAAAATTTGCCGGCCAGCACTCCAATACACATAATCACAATAACATCCATCGTTTGTATCCCCGTTCTTTCTCTCCTTTTCAGGTGTATAAAAAACACCCCATTCGTACAAGGATATCACAAAAAATATGTTATCGTCAATGTCCTATAAGGCCAGAGTTTCCAGGACTTTTTTCAATTCCGCGGCAGACTGTCTCAGTTTCTTGTGCTCTTTTTCATCCAATGGAATCTCAAGCACCTGCTCTGCTCCTTTCTGGGAAACCAGAGTCGGAACACTGATACAAAGATCTTCCAATCCATATTCGCCCTCCATCAGACTGGAAACTGGCAGAACAGAATTTTCATCACGGATAATACTTTCTGCAATTCTGCCTACTGCCATGGCGACTCCGTAATAGGTCGCCCCCTTTCGCTCAATGATCTCATATGCACTGTCGCGAACTTCTTTATAAATCCGCTCCATTGCCGCATCATGCTCATAATGGCCGCGCAGCTCACAGAAATCATGGATATCAATTCCCGCAACATTCGCACTGCTCCAGACAGCCAGCTCACTGTCTCCATGCTCTCCGATGATAAACGCATGAACACTTCTGCTGTCCACATCCAGATGTTCACTCAACAGATAGCGGAATCTTGCAGAATCCAGAACTGTTCCGCTTCCAAACACACGCTCTTTTGGATAACCGGAAATCTTCAATGCCGCATATGTCAGAATATCCACCGGGTTTGCCACGATCAGAAGGTTTCCCTCAAAATTTCGTTTTGTAATCTCCGGAATAATTGATTTGAAGATCGCCACATTTTTGTGTACTAAATCCAGTCTTGTCTCTCCCGGTTTCTGGTTTGCTCCCGCTGTAATGATGATCAACGCACAGTCACTGATATCATCATAATCGCCTGCGTAAATCTTCATGGAATGAACAAACGGTCTTCCATGACTGAGGTCCATAGCCTCGCCTTCCGCCTTCTCCTTGTTCGCATCGATCAGAACCAGCTCTGAAAACAATCCTTTCTGCACCAGGCTGAACGCCGTAGATGCTCCTACAAATCCACATCCTATCACTGCTGCTTTTTGAATATTCATCATATCGATCTCCCTCACTTTTACACTAAAATAATAACTATTACTGATTTAAACCCTACCATAAAACTAGGAATTATGCAATTCTTTTTCCTGAATTTCCCAGATTGTGTCAAAAAAAGAACAACATCCCAGTTTTGAAACCTCTCTACTAGAATGTTGTTTTTTTCTGAAATTATTCTTTTTTAACCGATTACCTGATGATTCAGCCATTTTTTATTTTTCAGCCGAATCGCATAAATGATTCCACGTACAGACCAGTCTGCAAACATTCCGATCCATACCGCCATCGGTCCCATTCCGAATCCTCTTGCGAGAATCATTGCAAGAAGCACTCTGCAAAACCACATCGAAAGTACTGATACGGTCATTGTAAACTTCACATCTCCAGCCGCACGGAATCCATATGCCGGAATGAAAGAAAATACCCATGCAACAGGTTTGACAATCGTGATCCAGGTTACCATATGAATACAAAGTCTTGCACTCTCCGCTTCCATTCCCCCGAATTTTGTAATTGGATAGACGAGAATATACATCACAAGACAGGAAATTACAATTACGACCTCTGAAACAATACTCAGCTTTTTCACATAATAAATTGCTTCATCCTTACGACCGGCGCCGAGACTTTCTCCCACAACGGTCATCAGCCCGACACCAACTCCGATTGCCAGAATTCCATTTAGATTTTCAATCAGATTGGCCATTCCCTGAGCTGCAATGGCAGCCGTTCCCATCAGAGAAACTGTAGACTGGATTGCCAGCTTTCCAAACTGGAACATACTGTTTTCAATTCCTGAAGGAATTCCGATATTCAAGATTCTTCTGATCTCTTTCCACTGCGGACGAATCGTAAAGTAATCGTACACGGGGATTTCCAGATCTGGTTTTCGAAGTTTGTACATAACTACAAACATGGCAAACATTCTTGCAAGCAGCGTTGCACAGGCAGAGCCTGCCACACCAAGATGAAGCCCCCATACAAACCAGATATTCAGCACAATATTTACAATATTCGAACAAATCGAGATCTTCATCGGAAGACTGCTGTTCTCCTGTGCTCTCAGAATACAGGAACCGTCATCGTACAATGCAATAAATGGATAGGAGATGGCAGAAAAGAAAAAGTACTGCTTTGCATTTGTCATCACGTTCTCCTCGACTTCTCCGAAGATCAGCCCCAGAATCTGGCCATTAAATAAAAAACAGATGATTCCAATCAGAGCTGACAGACAAAATGTGATAAAAATCAACTGTCTTGCCGCCTCCTTCGCATGATCCTGCCTTTTACATCCCAGATAATGCGAGCAGACTACCGTTCCCCCGGATGCCAGTGCAAAAAATGCCTGTACGATCAGAATATTGATGGAATCCACCAACGTCACCGCTGAAATAGCTGCCGAACCAAGACTACTGACTACCAGAGTATCCACGGTTCCCATAAAGGAATTCAAAAGCTGATCGATTGCAAGAGGAATCAATAGCACCGCCATTTTCTTGTTATCAAATAGATGCTTTTGTGTATCCACTTTTTTGCCCCCTCTTTATGTTCTGTCAAATCATTTTGATCAAATACGTTCTTAGGATACACCCATAGTTTCTATTATGCAAGAATAGAGAACAAATCTTGCAGATTTATCTTCTCACGTCTTCTCTATCTTCTTTTATGAACATCAAAACAAATCCTGCCAGCAGCAGTATCGCCGCAATCCAGATCGTCCGATCACCAATCTGCCGGATGAATAATGCTCCCATGGCCGCTCCAACCGCAAAAACCAGGATTACAAAGTAATAATGCATACTTTTTTTCTTCAGTTCCTGATTGCCCGTTACCTGATATTTACAGAGCATTTCTGTCGCACTTCGCATATTTCCGATACACATGGTCGTTGCACACGGAATCCCGTGGAATTTCCGGAAGGCATTTACCTGCATCGCACAACTGAATGACATCATCGCATTGGCCGGTACATTCATACTCTGCGGAAACAAGCCTACCAAAAACAGCAATATGATCTGAATGACCAGCACAATCTGTCTCCAGTGGATTTTTTCGCTTTCTTTGCACAGATTCTGAATGCGGACTGCCACATAAACACCACTGATAAATGCCAGCAACGGAATCAGATAATGAAGCGCAACGCCCCAGTTTCCCTCTGCAAGATTCTGTCCCAAAAGTACAATATTTCCTGTCTGGGCATTGGCAAATACTTTGCCTCTGCAATTATAAGAATAGGCATCCTGCAAACCACCGGCCAATGTAAGAAATATTGCCAGCGGCATGGATTCTGACATCTGTCCTTTTGCTTTCATTTCTAAACACCTCTTTTTTTGCAGATATCAAACAGACAACATCTGTCACAATATGGTGCTGTCCTTGCAGTACAGATTTCTCTTCCATGATATACAAGACGATGGCAAAAGCTGCTGCCCTCCTCCGGAGGAATGATCTTCCACAAAGCCATCTCTACCTTTTTCGGCTCTTTGATCCCATCTACAAGTCCCATTCGATTGACCAGACGGATACAGTGTGTATCTGTCACGATCGCCGGTTTTCCGAATACATCGCCCATGATCAGATTGGCACTTTTTCTTCCGACTCCCGGAAGTTTTAATAATGCATCAAAATCATCCGGCACTTCTCCATGATACTCATCACGCAGAATCCTCATACAGGCGCTGATATCTCTCGCTTTGCTTTTCCCAAGCCCGCAAGGTCTTACGATTGCTTCAATCTCCTGTGGATCTGCTTCTGCCAGTGCATTTACATCTGGAAACTTTGCATACAGATCTTTTACAACAATATTGACTCTCTCATCTGTACATTGTGCTGCCAGACGCACTCCTACCAGAAGCTTCCACGCCTCACTGTGGTCATAATCGAGCGTACAATCCGCATCCGGATACGCCGTGCGAAGTCGTTCTATGATCTCCAGTGCAAGTTGCTTTTTTGTCATATGTAATCAACTCCTCTTTTACTATGGTAAACTTTTATTTTTTTCACAATCCGTTTTTTATCATAGCACAAAACAGCCGACATACCAACAGGTAGGCCGACTGTTTTTTAATATCTTCCATTTATACACGATTTCTGTACTTTCTGCTAAAAATAACCAATATCACAATATCCACTCCCATCGCCACTGCTGCCACACACCATGCCGCATTGACTCCGTTCCATTCGGTCAGCACTCCCAGAAGATTCATAATAATAAATCCTGCAACACTCTGAATCGTACTGAAGATCGAACTGTAAGCAGATCTTGTCTCACTTTCTATACAATCGCACATCCAGGTTGAAGTGGCAGATTGTTCCACACCAAATCCAAATTCAATCAATCCCGCTCCCATCACAAAACCCGGAAAAGAGGGTAATACAAAAAGAAGTACAAACCCTAAAATACTAATAATAATTCCTGCAATGGATGTTCCTAAATTACTGATCTTCCGGGTAAAAATGCTTACTGCATAATTCCCCAACATCAGAAGTACCATAAATACCAGCAAGAAAAATGCCAGATATTTGGTCTCGATATGGATCACCTCTGTTGCATAAATCTGCCAGAATAAGACAAATGCTACAAAAGGAACATGGCACACGATCGTCCGCAAAGATAACAAAAGTAATTTTTCTTCTTTAATGAACGACTTTGCCTGAAGCTGCAGCATCCGGAATATATTATTCCCCTTTACCCGTCCGTAATTATCCTGTCCGAACAGCAATGCAACAATTCCTGCTCCAATTGAGATACATCCCGCCGTTATGATCGGCAGCCGCTGATTGACGCCAACCAGAAAATAGGATGCGAGCGAGGCAGCTATCGCAAAAAATCTGACTCCTGCCTGAAGTTTTGGCAATATTTGATTTCTTTCTTCATATATACCATGTCTGATCATCTGATCTATCAGCCATGCTGACGGAGCTCCGGAAATCAGCGCCAGTCCTAGCGCCATAAAAACCATAGCAGGAAGAAACGTCCAGAAATTTACTGCAAACGCATACAGCAGAATCCCCGTTCCCCACACAATAAATCCATACCCCGTAATTTTCTTCCTGCCGATCTTATCCGAGATTGTTCCCGTAGGATAATCAAATACAGCCTGCAAAATCTGTTGAATACTGAACAAATTTGAAATCTGAGCAATCGATAAATCCTGAGCACGCATAAATGCAACATACGTAGCACCAAAAAGCTTGTCTGCCAATTCATACAGAGACATCATACTCACATACAGATTTCGGGTCTCACGAAATTCTTTGTCACTATGGTCTGATCCAGTCATCCCTCATCCCCCTCACATATTTTTTATCTTCTAATCTATCACATTCTGATATTTTTTCAATACTTCAGGGGATGATATCACTTTTTTCCTATGCTACAACATTCGTATCTCTGAAATACTGCGGTGTCATACCTGTATACTTTTTAAACGTCCGTGTGACAAATCATAAAAACTCAATCTCCGTGCGATTTCTCCTACCGATACGCCCGACTGGAGCATCATCTTCGATTCTTCAATTTTTCTCTGATTGACATATTCATTAATGGATATCCCTACTTCCTCCTTAAATCTGCGACGAAGAGCACTTTCTGACAAATAGAACTGCTTTGCAAGCTCTGTAACTTTAATCGTGTCATAAATTTTCAAGTTAATATGTTGCAGGATACATCGGATCAGTGATGTTCTTGCCTGATTGGAAACACCATGAAGCTCTTTTGTAAAATGTATGATTGCAGTGTCTCTCGTTCCCATTTCTGCAAGACCAATTTTTAATAATTCCAGGTCTCCCTGACTGACAAGATTCATGATCTTATTTTCATAATAAAATGTATACTGCTCTACCCAGAATGTCTCATATGCTGTATCTTCTGCTGATTTCCGCACCAACTCCAGCTGATTTTCGCCCACTTGTTTATGCAGCTCTTCAGAATAAATCTCTTCCAAATTCATGTCAAACAGAAATCCAAGAAAGATCAGATAATCCCGAATATCTCCCAGTGGATATACCGGAAGTGAAGAGTAATATTCCCAGCATTCTTTTTCTGACAAAATTTTCTTATTTTCCGGAGTCAGATTGTCATATACATGAGAAAACTCTGTACTGGTAACATTATTTATTCGAAACGCTCCAATTACAATTCTGACATCCTGATACCATAAGCACAGAAAAATTTCATTTAACATCCCGCTGTAAAACTGTACAACCTCATCTGAAATATTTTTTTCTTTAAATTCATATGAAATCGGATGCTTATAAATTGATTTGTAGCTTTTCAAAACCCGATTTGTCTCTCTTTCCAATATCCATATGGGCATTTTCAACATCACATGTAACGATTTGATTTTCTTTAAATCCTGTTCACTCAAATCCATATATCCCTCTCCTCTTTCATTTTCTATTTATACGGTACTTTCTTTCCTTCATTATTACATAATCAGAATTGTTTTACCACGCTGCTTTTTGAACTTCCAACATAATTCAGAAATACTGTCACCTTCTTCAGCATTCTCAACAAGACCCACAAGATCTCATTTTTAAATAATCATGCGGGTCTTTGTTGGTGTATTATTTTGATATGAAACACATATCACTTAATAATTTTCTGTATTGTAGTTTCCTTTAGTTCATTTTCAAAATGCTCCTGCATTTTGAGGTACGTTTCTCTCAAACGACATGCCTCTGTTGCAAAACAGCTGCAATACCGGTCATCCTCAAGGCATCGATTCCATTTCATGGTTTTTTCCATGGTATCCATAATCTCGAATAAATTAATCTGTTCTGTCTCTTTTTGCAAAATATACCCGCCATGAATTCCCGTATTTATGGCCAAAATCCCCGCATGATTCAATTTCCTCATAATCTTATAAATAAAAGGCTGTGAAATTTTCAGATTCTCTGACAACTCTCTGGATGACACTATTCTCCGCTGCTTTGCCATATAGATGACTATACGAATGGCATAGTCTGTTGCAATATTCAATTGCATCGTATTCCTCCTTTCAAAAGGCTGAACAGTAATAGTGTTTTTTTCGCTGTCATATTTTTCCACCATCATGTCTTTCGCCTCTTTCTTTATAATACATACTAAACCGGCACGCTACACTTTCACCCGAAAGGCGTCAGTTCTTACATGCATTTCTCAATTTATACATTGTCGGACGAAGAGATTTTTTCAATCCTTTTTTCTTTAGGTCTTCTCAAAAACGGTCAACGGCGTATAATTAAAATTAACCGCAGCGGTTAAGGAGGAAGAAGATCATGAACAAAAAATTTTTTGCACTGCCTATCCAGAAACAGGAGGCGATTCTCAATGCGGGATTTTGTGTATTCTCACAGAACTCTTATAAGAAGAGCCCTACAAGTGAAATTGCCGATGCTGCAGGTATCAGTAAATCCCTGTTGTTTCACTATTTTTACAACAAAAGAGAACTGTATCTTTTTCTATGGGAAAAATGTGCGCAGATTACCATGGAGGCTCTGGAAAAAAGCGGCTGTTATGAGCAGACTGACCTGTTCGATTCCATGAATTTAGGCCTTCAGGCAAAGCTGGAGATCATGCGTCGATATCCGCATATGGGTACATTTGTAATGAAAGCATACTATGAAAAAGATCCAGATGTACGCCCTGCGATTCAGGAAAGCATTGCAAAATACGCTGATTTTAAGACAAATACCGTCCTGTTAAATCTGAATCCGGAACATTTTATTGAAGGACTTGATCTGGAAATGATGTATCTCGATATGCTATGGGCATCTGAAGGATATATCTGGGAAAAGCTGCAGCATGATCATATCAATGTTGATGAGATCGAAGCGGATTTTATAAAACTGATTGATTTCTGGAAATCCATTTACTTGCGGACAGAGAGGTAACTTTATGAATGCGATCCAACTATCAAATCTAACCAAATATTACGGAAAATCCAGGGGAATCTTAAATTTAAACCTGGATGTAAAAGAAGGGGAATTCTTTGGCTTTATCGGTCCAAACGGCGCCGGTAAATCCACCACGATACGTACACTGCTCGGCCTGATCACGCCCTCATCCGGTCAGGCAAAGATTTTTGATGAGACAATCCGGCAGCGCAATCCCCAAATTCGTTCCCACATCGGCTACCTGCCGTCTGAGGCGGTATTCTACCGTGGAATGAACGTCAAAGACCTGTTAAAATTATCTGCTGATCTTCATTACAAAGACTGTTCTGCGGAAAGAGAGATACTATGCAGACGTCTGCAGCTGGATGTCAACCGGAAGGTCGATGAATTATCTTTCGGTAATCGAAAAAAAGTAGCAATCGTATCTGCACTCCAACATCAGCCAAAGCTTCTGATCTTAGATGAACCGACAAGTGGTCTGGATCCTTTGATGCAGAGGGAGTTTTTCCAGATTATCCGAGAGCGCAATGAACAGGGAGCTACCGTATTTCTTTCCAGCCATGTCCTCTCAGAAATTCAACGGAATTGTACGAGAGCCGCGATCATCCGAGAAGGGCGGATCATTGCCTGTGACCGTGTGGAGGCGCTTTCTAAAACAAATGCCAAGCGGATCAGCGTACAGGGACAGGTATCGCTTGATTCTCTGGAAGAAATTCGTGACCTGAAGGAAAATGACGGTATTTTCAGCTTTCTTTACGGTGGAGATATCCATCGGCTCCTTGAAACACTCTCAGCCGGAACGATCACCGATCTTTCCATTTCGGACCCTGATCTGGATGAAATTTTTCTGCACTACTATGAAAACGGAGGTGAACAGGTATGATCCTAATCAAACATGAATTAAAACAGGGATGGAAATCACTTGCCGTCTGGACTGCTTCTATCGGATTTTTTATTATCATCTGTGTGTTCCTGTATCCGGAAATGAAGGGAGAAATGGAAGACATGAACGAAATGTTCTCCTCTATGGGAGCCTTTAGTTCAGCATTTGGTATGGATCGTCTGAATTTCGGCACTCTGATCGGTTTCTACGCAACAGAATGTGGCAATATTTTAGGGCTGGGCGGTGCATTCTTTGCCTCTCTTATTGCAGTCAGCAGCCTTGCCAAAGAGGAGAAAGAACACACCGCAGAATTTTTATTCGCACACCCGATCAGCAGAAAAAAGATTCTCACAGAAAAACTGACCTCTGTCTTGTTCCAGCTTCTGATATTGAATGTGATCGTGTTCCTGCTTTCCGTTGGATCCATTTCACTGATCGGTGAAGAAATACTCTGGAAAGAACTCTGCCTGCTGCATCTTGCCTATTTTCTGATCCAGATTGAGCTTGCCGGCATCTGTTTTGGAATCTCCGCATTCCTGCGCCGCAGCGGACTCGGCATCGGACTGGGCATTGCCACAATGATGTATTTCCTGAACATTATTGCCAATATCTCCGATCAGGCAAAATTTCTGAAATACATCACCCCATTTGGTTATGCAAACGGAGCAGATATTGTTGAAAACGGCAGTCTGAATACCGGTATGGTTTTGACGGGGATGCTGTTTGCTGTAATCGGGATTTTAACCGCTTATTGGAAGTACAGCAGAAAAGATATTCAGGCATAAAAAACACAGCCTTTTGAGTTCCTTTTCCTGTATGATAATCCATTTTACCACCGAAGTTCATAATTCTCCAGAAGAGATTTATCTTATGGCGTTCTTCATGGATCTTACATACTCACCGATGTAATCCGGCACCTCTTTTCCATGCTTTTCCAAAAGCTTGATAATCGCGGAGCCTACAATGGCTCCATCCGAGATATCTGCCATTTTCTTTGCCTGCTCAGGCGTGGAAATGCCGAATCCGATTGCACAGGGTACATCTGTATTTTCTCTTATCACTTTTACGATCGAATCCAAATCCGTCTTGATCTCACTTCTCACACCTGTCACCCCGAGACTGGAAACGATATAAATGAAACCTTCCGCTTCTTTTGCGATCATTGCAATCCTGTTTTTAGAGGTTGGAGCAATTAAAGATATCAGATCTACACCATACTGACTGCAGATCGAATGAAATTCTTCTTTCTCCTCAAAGGGCAGATCAGGAAGAATCAAGCCACCAATCTCAATCTCTCGACACGCAGAAATAAACTTTTGGGCACCGTAGGAGAAAACTACATTGGCATAAGTCATAAAAACCATTGGCACTGTTACATCTTTCCGCAACTCTTTTACGAATGCAAATATTTTATCCGTAGTGATCCCTCCATTTAATGCTCTTAAATTTGCCCCCTGAATGACGGAACCTTCTGCGGTAGGATCAGAGAACGGTATGCCAAGTTCGATGAGATCTGCACCATTCTCTGCGGCAGCCCGGACAGCCCTGGCTGTTGTTTCCAGATCCGGATCGCCACAAGTAATAAAGACGATAAAAGCCTTTCCCTTTTCAAATGCTTTTTTAATGTTACTCATAAATATCCTCCCCTCTGTAACGGGCAATCGCGGCGCAGTCCTTATCACCTCTGCCTGAAATCGTAATCACAATGATTTTATTCGGATCCATTGCCGGTGCAATTTTCATAGCGTGAGCAACTGCATGCGCCGATTCGATTGCCGGAATAATACCTTCCATCTTTGCAAGATATTCAAATGCATTTACTGCTTGACTGATATCTCTCGTCAAAGAAGCTTTATAAAAATAAAAAACGTCCCTGACAGAAATATAGCCTCTGTCAAGGACGAATAGATGCATCTACAGTATGACTCTACCCGCGGTGCCACCTTGATTCACGGTATAACCCGTGCGCTTAGCAGGATACCAACATATCCCCGGCAACTGACGTATGCCCACACGTTGCAGAATACTCTGGGAAAAGATCCCATTTGACTGCACCCTCAGCGGTCCATTTGACAACTTGTTTCTTGCCTGATTCTCAGCATCTCAGGCTCTCTGTAAAGGCATCATTGCCGTTATCTCCGCTTCAACGGTTTACTATGTTAAATTGCTTTGGATTTTAGCACAAACGAAATAATGTGTCAATGATATTTTTTACGCTTGTTAGAGAAACCTTGTTAGAGAAATATTCTACGATAATGGTAAGCTTTTGCCTAACTTTCCTTTTCAACTATATCCATTATCTTCTTTCACTATAATTTTTCTAGTTATTCACTGCATGGCGCTTCGTTCATTAACGGCTTTTCCAGAGTTGCTTCCACCAAAGAGAAAGCAATAGGCGCTGCCGTTGGTGCTGTTGGTGGGCTTGTCTCTGGAATGAAATAGTCCTGATAAAAATCCCATAAATATTCCTTTCTGCCTCAAAGGGCGTATAAAATTCAAAGTTTCGTCATAAAACAATCTATGCAAATGCTTGCAATCGCAAGCAAAAGCGAATATAATAAAGAAAAAGGAGGCGATACTATGGCAAATACATCCGCTGTTTATGCAAGAATAGATACCAATCTCAAGGATAATGCTGAGAGCATTCTTTCTCAGCTTGGCATTTCTCCATCCAGTGCAATTCAGATGCTTTATAGCCAGATTGTACTGAAGAAGGGTATGCCATTTGAATTGAAACTTCCTTCTTCTAAGCCATTAGCTGTTGGTGCAATGACCAGAGAACAGCTTGATGCAGAACTCCAGAAGGGTGTTGATTCCATCAAAGCAGGAAAGGTATATTCTGCAGATGAAATCGATGCGGCACTTGCAAAGGAATTTGGCATATGACGGATAGCTATAAGGTCGGCTATTCTGTAGATGCACTTGACGATTTACGTGAAATCTATTCGTACATTGCGAATGAACTCCTGGCTCCGGAGACTGCTACTGCTCAGCTGGGCCACATACGAAAAGAGGTTCGTTCATTGGATTTCATGCCGGCTCGTTATGCGTTAGTTGACTGGGAGCCTTGGCATTCGATGAAAATGCATCACCTTCCGGTAGATAACTTTATTGTGTATTATCTTGTTGATGACGAGAAAAGGGCAGTTACAGTAGCTCGAATATTCTACGGTGGCCGTGATATTGAAGGAATCATAAATTCAAATAAATAAACAGTAATGGAGCTTTTTGTATAAAAAACAAGGGCTCCATTTTTATATGAACAAAATTCCTCTATGCACATCTTGGCCATCCATATGCGTCAATCTTCTTTATGCCTTATTATTCATACAACTTGCAAAATACTTTTATACCTTCTGCAAATCCGTTCCTAATTTCGGCAAATTATTTAAACTTACCATTTCCAATGTCTGTAATTGCTGTACCGCCAATTGACGAAGCAACTCCATTCTCTCCCTTTGTTCCTTCCCCTGATTAATCAAAACCGCATTATAACTTTCCAGATTTGCAAGCACCAGTAATTGATTCAGAGTTGCTGCATCCCGCATATTTCCATTCAACGTTGGATTTTCATCTTTCCATTGCTTTGCCGTCTTGCCAAATAAAACAACATTCAACATATCTGCTTCATTAGCATAGGTATACGCCACCTGTGCAGGCGTTAATTCTGGCGGAATCAGTTTTTCTTTAATTGCATCTGTATGTATCTTGTAATTCAACTTAGAAATCTCTCTATTTAAATTCCAATTCAAAGACAACCGACTGTTCTCGTCTGTTTTTAAACGCCTATAGTCCTTCATAATATATAACTGGAACTCCGGAGAAATCCAAGTTGCAAAGGACATAGCAATATCGCTATGGGCATATGTTCCTCCGTAGCGTCCTGCTTTTGAAACAATACCAATGGCATTCATCTGTGTAATCCACTTTGTCGGTGTCATGACAAAACGATTTAATCCCGCCTCATTTTTAACCGCCTCGAATTGCACACGGTTAAACTCTGGATTGTGCAATTCTTCCCATACACCTAAAAATTCTATTGTATTACGATTGCGCATCCAGTTTTGAATCACAAATCTTGGGTCATCTTCATTTCTATATTTTGCAATATCCGTTAATGAAATAAATTCATTTTCAAAATTTGTAGTATAGATTCCAATGTCAATACCTTTTGCATGGATCGTCTCCTTAACAATTTTCGCCATAACTATTCTCCTCTCCCCACATTTCCTGATATGCTTCAATATAATCCTTAATACAACCGGGATATACATCCAAATACTTTCTACATACCCTTTTATACAATCCCAACATTTTTTCATCACACGCAAAGTCCAGTAAATAATCTAACAAATGTGACAATTCATCTTCTGGCACAATTCTGCTGCACACATCTTCAACCAATGGCAAATAAACCGCATAGGCTTTCTGATGTAATTGGACTATCTGCTCTGCAATCTGGTAACTATTTTCATCCATTAGATTACCTCAAAATACTTAAGTGCATCTGTTATCGCTTCTGCCTTTTCTTTCAGCGGATGTTTCCTCTGCTACTTCAATCCCTCTGTCGCATTAGACGCATCATACATTGTCAGACCTAATAACCTCTTTACCTCCGCAATATAAGCGGTATGCGCCTTGAATCCATACTTCCCTTCACATATTTCTGTATCATTTTATATGTAATTTTCGGTTTCGGTTGATATTTCTTCGCCCGTTCTGCAATCGTGTCCAACGATATCTTATCATCACCTTCTCCAAATTCTACTGTCACACTGATAACACTATTTAGTTACTTACGGGACAAAAGCACGATACTTTCCACATGTGTTGTCACTAACATTGGAATACACATCCTTCACCTTGTCACTGACATCGGAACACATTTTTTTCGTTTTGTCTCCGACACCAGCGGATTTTCCAAACCGCTTCTTTGCATTTCCAATTCCGTTTGTAAATCCTGTTTTATATATGAAAGTGATTTTATAGGGATCTTTTTCTCCGTTTTCATCGTAACCGCCAACGATTACCTTTTCAATTATACTCTCAAAGATACCTCTGTCAAATTCCTCCAGCACCTCATTTTGAGACAACGCTTTCTTAAAATCTGCAATCCTCCTTTGCAGTGAACTTTCTTCATCCGCCTGCTGTAGGAAATACTCTAGTTTAGCTTTTGCATTGCTTAAATCGGTCTTAAGACTCACGTCTGTTTCTTCATAAATATCCTGTTCCACAATACCGCTCAAATAATTGTCCAACAGCTTCTTTCTCTTATATGAGAGATTATCAATCTTTTTTTGAAGTTTGTTCAACTGATCTTTTGCGGAATTTTCCCCGAGAGCTTTTTCCGTGCGTTTCAGAAATTCTTCCAGGACATCTTTATTGTCTCTGCAGAGCATTCGATACGACTCCACGAAGGCTTCCTCTATTACCTGTTCCGGGATTCCTTTACTATCCGGACAGAAACGCTTACCTTCTTTCGTAGCCTTCACACATTGCCAGATAGTTTTCTTATACTTTGAATTACTGTGCCAGCGTCTACGTGAAAGATTGCCTCCACAGAATCCACATTCTAGCAAACAGCTAAAAGCATACTGTCTGCTGAATTTCTCCCGTTTTCCCGGAGTAACACCATGCTTACGGTTTCCGTTTCGTCGGCTCCTGATTTCCTGCGCTCTGGCAAACATTTCCTCTGAAATAATTGGTTCATGGTGATCATGTATGTAATACCGATCTTCCTCTCCTAAGTTCTCTAACCGTCTTTTTGAGATAGGATCGACTGTAAATGTTTTTCCTAGTAAAATGTCACCCTTGTATTTTTCATTATTTATAATTCCCATGACACTGGATGACACCCAGGGATTTCCTTTTATTGTCATTATTCCCTGTTCATTCAATTCTCTGGCAATCATTGTACTTCCGGCTCCCGCTACATACCGTTCAAATATATAGCGGACAACCTTTGCACCTTCTTCGTTAATGGAAATGGATTTTGTAGCCACATCATAATCATAGCCCATGCACCCCTGAAAGCCAACGAGTTCTCCCCGTTTCATTTTCATTTTCAGTCCCTTTTTCACATTGGCTGAGGTATTTTCAACCTCCTGCTGTGCAACAGAGCTTAAAATCGTGATAAGAAATTCTCCATCCTTTAACGTATTTATCTTTTCTACTTCAAAATAGACTGCGATATTCCTTTCTTTCAGCATGCGGACATATTTCAAAGTATCTAATGTATTTCTGGCAAAGCGGGGAATACTCTTAGCTATAATCATATCAATCTTGCCGTCCATGCAGTCCTGAATGATCCGCTGAAATTCATCCCGCTTGTCTATCTTTGTTCCCGTAATGGCTTTATCCGCATATACACCTACAAATATCCAGTCCTTATTATTCTGGATAAGGTCTGTATAATACCTCACCATAGAATTATAGCTTTTTATCTGATCTTCATCATCCGTACTCACACGGCAATAAGCGGCAACTCTTAATCGCTCGGCACGTTTTCTGGCAGAGCTTTCAGAAAATTCATTTGCCTTAATCAATTCTATTTCCATTTTCCGCTCCTTTATTTTTTTGTATTCCTATCGTAGTGATGATTTTATTATAGATCAGCACAAATGATTCGTCAAGCGGTAATATTGGAAATAATGCCATAATCTTTCATCAGTCTTTTCTGTATCAGCGAATACTCATTTTCGTCAATCAACTTCTTTGTTAAAAGCTGTTTAAGCATAGCCAACTGCATTGTATATCGCAGTAATTTTTTTGTATCCATTTCATTCTCCCCTTTCGTTACTGCAAAAATCCTGCAGGCGGCTGTCGGGGAACAGCCTCATTGGTATCTCACCATCTTTTCAGACCAGAGCAGCCTCTCCGGAAGTATCATTATCAGAAACAGTATCTTCGCCGCAAAGTTCCCAGGCTCTGCCCGCAGCATGATATTTCTTCGCTCCTATCCATCTTCAACTTCTGCTCTGTCTATATATACGAACTTTACGACACAGTGTCGCAAAGTTAGAATTGATGTTGGATCATCCTGGCGTATCTGCCACCCGGCTCCACTGTTTCCTTACGTCCTGCAGGATAAAATATTCAATTATCAAGGTACAGTGCTTTCAGAGACGGGAATAGAAAGGGAATATTCCCGTCCTTTTGTTATAGACGGATCTTAAAATCCAGAATTTTTGTAATCAGCTTTGTCTCCATCCGCCTTTTCATATATTCATCAACCACATAATGAACTCTCCCAAATTCATCCTTATATTCTCTCTTGCACTCACTATTAATAAATGGCTGAAAATAGGAAAGTATCTGATTGATTGCTTCGGCGTCACCTTCGATAGCTGCCTGGATAATTTCAAACTCCGGTAGTTCTCTGTGTTTCTTTGATTTCATATGTAAATTCACTCCATCAATTTTCTCAAAAGCCTTAAAGAATCATCTTTATGATAATGTATGATACTCTGCACCAATTTCAGGCAATCAGCGATTTCTTTCTCTGTCATATTCAGAAAATAAAGCATCAGAATAATTTCCCGCTTTTTTACAGGAAGTTTTTTCAGCGCCATGCTGATCCACTCGTCACGGACGGGAACCTGTCTGCCCATAACGGTAAAATAATCTGCCATATCATAATCGTCACAGCAATACAGAGCGTCCAGATCTTTCTTAAGAAGTTCAGAAAAGATCACTTCCCGCTCTCTCTGCCGATCCAGCTCATCAAGATAATTCAGTGCCTCACCATGCAAAACTTTAATGCAATAGGTACAAAATTTTCTCCGCACGATTTCTTTTTCCTGACGGTTCAATTTCAAAAGGGATCACCTCCCTTCTGCTTAAAGCCGTAGTAAAAGATGCCTGTTCCTCCCTTTCACAGCGAGGACAGGAGAGAAACCGATAAAAAATCGAAAAAGCGGGAAAATTTTTTAAAAAACTTTTCTCCAACCTCTCCAAAACCTTTCATCAGAATCTTACTCTGATGATCGGCGGCCCACGATTTCGAGGTTTTTGGAGAAAGTTCCACAAAATTCGACAAAGAAAAACGCCAGGGAGTTTTTTACGCTTCCTGGCATCATAATTAAGGAATTGTTGACCTGAGCTTTTATATAGATTTTTTATGTAGATTAGTGCCGATTTCCAACAATAAAAATCCCATAACCACAATAGATTTTTTTTAAGAAAAGTTTCCTATACTTTAAGTGATAAAGATAATAACAAAAAAGGCCGTCCATGATTCTCCCAACAGAAACTCACAGACGGCACGAAAAATAAGCCCTGCTGTAAGAAACTGTTTTTTATTTTCTTACAGCAAAGCCAGCGATATTCACCCAAAGCAACCGGCATACTAATATGTATTTTCCCGGCATTATAAGGCAATGCAAAAAGTCAAACCAGCACAGTAGAATAGATTTGAGGTGAACAACTATGCCGGAAGATAAATTTATTTTTCTAGGGAAACGAATACGTTCCGCAAGAAAAGAATGTCAATTAACTCAACAGGAACTTGCTGATCAGTCTGGACTGGCGGTAAAAACCATTCAGGATATAGAAAAAGGAAGAAAAAATCCCACTTACGAAACCCTATGTCTTTTAGTTGATCGACTCGGTATTTCCGGAAATACTATATTTCCTTCTAAAGCTCCTGTTGATGAAGAAGCTCTCCAATACTTCTTAGGTAAATTTTATGCCTGTAACAAGCAAAATCAAAAATTGCTCATAAACTCCTTAAATTTTCTTGTAGAACAACTTTTAGAAATACAAAACAATTCTGATTTTGATAATTCTCCGTAAGCCGGCAGACCAGAGGGCTTTGGTCTGTCGGACATTATTCCCGTATTTCACTACACATTTAATCTAATTGCTTTTTGATGTACAATGAATATCTAAAGGAAGAACTGCTTTTCGAGTATAAAGGGAAAAATGGGGGGGGGAGAGCAGAGAACGCATAATCCAATATTGCTGCGCTTCCTCCATCTTAAATTTATGTTTATTTAATTTGTTTATTAGTTCTTCAAGGACATTTCGGCTAACTCCCGGGATAAAACTGAGCAACTGTCTTAGCGACATTCCCTCCGCCATTGCCGTCATCATTTCTTCATTAATCGCTCCGCTGTTATCTTCCTGCGCTGCTATAAGCTGTGCATTGTCACCCAACATTTGGGCCATTGTCTTTTGGAAAATTTCTTTTCCATTTGTATCTGCCAAAATTTCCCCTATCGTGGAATTTCTGGTATATACCTTTGGAATGTCCGTTACTGAATTCACAGTTACCCTACTGGAAAGGACGATATCCTGAGCATTTTCTCCAATCTGTATCTCATATGCGCCGCTTTCCACATATCTGACAGGATTTCTTTATTTTCACAGAGATAAGTTCCATTCAGTTTATTGTAGGAATTCATAATCGTCCATGGTTTCTCTTTCTTTACCATCCTCTAAAAGGACGCCAGATAGATTTCTCTCATGGTGCGCTCACCCATCTCAGAAAAGCTGGTCATCCTGTGATACTCCTGGTTGTTTGCCATAAAGCGCTTCGGGCTGGTCCCCACATGTTTGCTCTGCACACCATGTACCAGAACTCCTGCCATCTCTGTGGATACATAAGGATCTTCAGAATAGTATTCAAAATTCCGTCCGCAGAGCGGTGAACGTTTGATATTCATCGCAGAACCAAGGATGGTACTTACATGTTCCGCCTGACACTCTTCCCCCAGTGTCTCTCCCAGTTTCCTTACCAGATCACGATTGAAACTTGAAGCCGTCGCACAGCCTGCCGGAAAACATACCGCTTTGATACTGTTATTGATCCCGAGATGATCCGATGCATCGTCCTGTTTTCTCAGACCGTGAGGACCATCGCATACCATTTCCGATGGAATACCCAGGCGCTCCACGCCTTTCGTGTGCCAGAAATCCAGTCCTGAGCACAGACTTGCTTTCTCTTCTAAGGTCATCTGTGAGATCAGTTCTTTGATATTTTTTCTTCCCTTAAATCCTATTCCTTTCTGCCTGTGAAGCCCTAATACTTAAATAGTTCCATCTTCACACATTCCGGCATATCATATAGCATAGTCACAATCTTTTCATCGCCGTTCTGTCTCTGCCTGCATCTCCATTGTCCGTCACTGTATGTTCCTGCTTCTTTTCTGATGAAATCCACCTTTCTGTGATCACCCGGTTTTGTATGCACACATACATTGCACATCATCCCCACAATCAGGAAATTATTTTCGTCCAACTCGAACACAGCCCCGGCTGCCGTTGGCATTCCAACCTGTTGCGGCAGATACCGGATTTCCATATCGTAAGACTTAAACTTCAGATAACATCCCTGCTCTCCTTCCGCATTTTTCAGAAAGCACTTCAGATGAGTTGTTCCCCTGTACCTAAGATACAGCGACTTAATCTCGCCAAGGAGTCTGTATACCTCTCCCAGAGTCTCCTTTGTCCCGGTCATGTCAAAAGAAAGCGGGTCTATATTCAAAGCCTCCGTCACCTCTTTCGGGATCACATCCGGCTCCTTCTGCCACAGGTCTTCAATCCCGAACGGTGCGTAACACAGGGCATGGCAGTTCAGGTAAGCATACAGAGCGTATGACGCTGTTACAGCGTCTTTTCGCACCTCCGGGATTACAAGGGGATTATCCGGACGGGTATACTTCTCCATGATCTCCGACACATAGGGGACATAGATATCCGGGGCAATAGTAAAGAGGGAAGGCGCCGCCGCTTTCCACACCCAGAGCATATCCTCCACCGGGCCTCCCGACGGATAAGAACCAGCATACCAGGGGAACTGTTTCAGCCACACATTGGCGTAGCAGGGCAGAGGATACTCTTTTTTTCCGACTGATGCAATCCTCTCCAGAGCGGAGGCAAAAAACCATGCGGAAAAAATCTCCCCTGCGTCTTCTCCGAATACGACAGTCCAGTCTGCCTTTTCAGGCCATCCTGTTTCCCTGGCACGGATTTTTCCTGATTTTACAGCTGCATCCATCAGTTTATCCGGCACATTTCCTGTAAACGCCTCCTCTGCCTGACGGCAGTAATCACGCTCTGTTCCAAGCAGTCCCACTTCATTTTCTACCTGGACCATGATGACCGATGAGTTTTTATCAACCTCCCGCAGATGTCCCATCAGACGGGAAAATGCAGCGGCATCTCTCTCCACCGCCTCCCAGCACAGAGGAGAAATCGTATTTAACCTTTCTCCACCATACATTTCCGCACGGAAAAATGTTTCACTGTCCTGCTTCATCCATGCCGGCACATAAGCCGACTCTGCATTCTTCCATAGACCGAACCAGAGCAGGATCAGCTTTTTCTTAAATCTGACAGCCTGCTCAAGAAGTGAATCCACAAGCGAAAAATCATAGCTGCCTTCTTCCGGCTCCAGCATCTCCCAGTACACCGGTACAATCAGTGTATTCAGATGACTCTGATCCATCTTCATCCATATCTCTGCCTCCATCCTGTCCGGGGCATAGGCGGCTGAGTTGTGCACCTCCCCTGCAAACGCCCAAAAAGGCTGCCCGTCCACATACAGAGTCGGGATTCCTCTTTCTATTTTTACTTCTGTAATTTTATTCATCTTGAATCCTTCCTTTTGAATTTTCTTCGACAATATCTTTTTTACTATCGTTTCTAAACAGCAGTCCTATAAGCGAAGATGTAAAAACTAATGTTCCATAAAATGGTATTCGCAAAAGACAATTCTGGCCAAAACTCAAGTCAGAAGATATATATGTAACCAAAAAGTTTCCAAGAATAACCACTATAACAACAAATATGACGGCAAAAATACTTACAATTAGTTTTTCCCTTTTATATTTTTTCATCTGGCAGTCCCCTTAAAAAAGCAGCTTTCTCCGAGTAATCAGAAGCCGTATCCCGCTCACCAGAGCAGACACTCCCACAGCAATCGCAAGGGCTCCGGCCACAACATTCATGACGCCTGAATTTTCAACTGTTTTGTAGATTTTTCTCCCATACTTCTATTTCTCCTTTCCATGAATCCTGCGGATCATGCACAGAAGATGTCCTGCCGCTGTTTCCATTTCTTCTCTGGTCACTCTTCCTTCTTCATATCCTTTCAGGATCTGACGAATCACCGGCGGTCCGCCCGGCATGACGATATCATTTCCCGCAGCCACGGCGTCTGCTCCGTCTACCACAATATCCATATCGCCCCAGTCTGTCACCACAGCGCCGTCAAATCCCCATTCTTCCCGAAGGATACGGGTGCACAGATCCTTACTGCCCCCGGCGAAAACGCCGTTTATCTTGTTAAAAGACGTCATAATGCAGGCAATATGTGCTTCTCTCACCAGCATTTCAAAAGGCTTCAGGTATAGTTCCCTGGCCGAGCGCTCTGTCAGTATAGAGTCAACAGCGTCTACCTTTTTCCCTGCATTTCCGCGCCGGAATGTCTCCTGCTCATTTGCCGCGAAGTGTTTCGGGCACACGATAACCGGCCGGCCATTCTGTACGCCTTTTGTGATCTCGCAGGCACAGACTCCTGTCAGGTACGGATCTTCAGAAAAATATTCAAAATTTCTGCCGCACAGCGGATTTCTGTGGAGATTCACAGCAGGAGCAAGCCAGACATTCACCTGCTGATCTTCACATTCTTTCCCTACTGCATCTCCAAACATCTGCCACAGTTTCCTGTCGAACGAGCAGGCTATGAGCATTTCCGTCGGCCAGGCAATACCGCCGATCCCGGCCGGGCCGTCTTTATAGAAAATGGACTTGATCCCTTTTTCCTCAATTGCCGGAGAAACATATCCCGGATATCCTGTCGGGTGGTTGTTTGTTGTAATCGGTTTTCCTTCACCATCGAAAATCGCAGACGGGTCACTGCGGTCCCCCACAGCCGCAAAGGGAGTGCCCGGCCCATAGCCCACACAGAGAGAAGCGAGTTCTTCGATGGAGAGCTCCGGCAGATTTTGCTGCGTTTCTTTTTCAGCCTGTCTGCTCTCCCCTCCTGCAAGAATATCCTCTTCCGTTACAGAAATTACCGCCATCCCGGTCACGCCTCCATCAGGTTTCTTCTCACATCTGTCTTCCAGATGGCACCCTGCGTAGTCTTTCTGTGTCAGGAACGAAAGCTTATCTCTGTTGCATTCTAAGATTATCATACGGTTCGCGCACTGTTCTGTAAGGACTGTATCCCCCAGGCGTACCATTCCCACCAGGGAGGTGTCTCTTGATGAATTTCCCATCTTCAGGAGATAATCGCCCGACTCTATGACCCACGCAGCTCTTCCTTCGTCATAAACCGCCAGTTCTCTCCATGGAATCCAGATCTTAACCTTCTCTTTTTCTCCCGGAGCAAGGTCCGCGGTTTTCTCAAATCCCTTCAATTCCTGATAAGGACGTTCCACACCCTCTGCCGGGTTTACCTTGGACAGATAAACCTGGATTACCTCTTTCCCTGATATTTCCCCAATATTTTTCACATTGGCTGTCACCATAATACCGCCGTTTTGCTTCTCGGCCGAGGCATCGCTGATTGCAAATTCAGTGTAAGAAAGCCCATAACCAAAGGGGTAAAGCACCGGTTTCCCGAATGTATCAAAATATCGGTAACCGGTATAGATATCCTCCCAGTACACACTCACCGGGCTTTTAGAAAAACCTGTACTTCCGTTTTCTTCTGAGGAAAGGCCGTAGCTCTCATAGTCAAGAACATTCTCCAGATGCTCCTTATCCCATGAGAAATGGTCTGCCGACGGGTAATCTTCATAATGTTCCGCTATGGTCACCGCCAGTTTCCCGGAGGGATTGGTCTCCCCCGTTAAAATGCCAGCTAGCGCAGAAGCCCCTTCTTCCCCTGGGATTCCAATAAACAGAAGGCTTTTTATATTTGCATACTTTCTCACCCAGGACAGATCGATCAGCCCGTTAACATTCAAGACTACTACTACATTTGTAAAATGACTGCAGACTTCCTTCAGCAGACTTTCTTCTGAATTAGTCAGGTAATAATCCTCTGAAAGGTGACGGTCACACTCCTCACCGCCAGAATTTCTGCCAATTACAATAAGTGCTGTGTCAGTTTTTTCTGCCGCCTGGTCAATAAGTGTGCCGGGCACTTCGTACTCATCAAGCGGAGCGCGGTATTTGCCGAATATTTCATACATAATTCCACTGTTTACCATCTCACTGACTTTAGTCCAGTCAAACTCATCCTCTTCCGTGACCCGTTCCTCATTTATCTTATATTCATAAAAGCCCTTTAAAAGTGGCTCAGGTCTGATTCCGCAATTTTCACATTCTTCCAGAATCGTGCCGCATCCGGCCACATTTGCACCGCCGGATCCGTTTCCGGAATATAAAGTGCCAATCTGCGTCCTCCCGAAAAACGCGATCTCTTTCTTTTCTTTTAAAGGAAGCATATGATCTTCGTTTTTCAACAATACAATGGATTCTTCTGCAATCCTTCTGGCAAGTAACTTCCTATCCATCTGTTTTCCTCCTGTCCTGCCGGATATCTTACCCGACCCGCTGTAAGTGTATGCCTAAGCTATACTTTGTCTTTCTGTCCTTTCGCATAAAATGCTCTTTTTGCGCCGTCTATCCATCTATCCTCTGTGATCCGGTATGTTCCTTTTAACCGTATATCCTCAGAAGAACTTCCAATTTCTACATCTATCTCTCCTTTTTCCACCTTCCAGCGCATCTGCCTGTCAAGAAATGCTGACTGATCCGCCTGTACTGTAAATGTTACCCGTACTTTCTCTCCCGGTTCCATATGGATTCGCTTAAATCCGGCAAGCTCTTTCACCGGGCGTGTCATACTTGCAAATCTATCCCTGAGATAAAGTTGTACCACTTCATCCCCGGCACAGTTTCCCGCATTCTTTACCACACAGCTGATCTGTACCGATTCTTCTGCTCCAATCTCTGCCGTCGATATATGAATGTCTGAATACTCAAACTGTGTATAAGACAATCCATGTCCAAAGCAATATCTCGGTGTATGGGGAACATCCACATAATTGACGAATCCGATACTCTCCTGCTGATGCCATGCGGAACCGTTTGGGTGATTATAGTAGATTGGAATCTGTCCGGCGTGATATGCCACGGATACTGGCAGTTTGCCGCCCGGATTATATGCTCCCAGCAGGACATCTGCCACAGCCTGCGCTCCCGTTTCCGCCGGGCTCCAGGCTTCTATGACGGCATCCAGATATTGGTCTGCCGTGTCACTGGAGATCGGCCTGCCATCAAAATGGATGCCGATTAAGGGCTTTCCATACACCGATGCTGCTTTAATAAATGCGTCCTGACATTCCGGCAAATTGATGTCGGCAGCGTTCACACCTTCTCCCATGGTCGCCATAGAGCATGTACCGTGCTTTCCTCCCAGAGTGAGGATCACAACATCAGCTTCCCTGACTGCCTGCAGTGCCTCCTCAAATCTGCTCTGATCCTTTCCGGCAACCGGGTATCCATACACATACAGAATCTCCGTATCTGTCATACGCTCCTTTAGTTCTTCTAACAGGCTTCTGCATCCCGGCTTCTGTAAGCGCAGGATGTCGTTAAAGAGTTCTGCTTCATCTGACTGGATCTTTGTACCCGGGACATAATTCACCGGTTCGCCGTCTGGCAGCATTGCCCCGCCGATCTGTCCGGACTCCGGGCTGCCCTCTACCCCTGCGATAGAACTTGCGGCCGCGTAGACCGACTCCATCATGCACAGATGAGTATATCCGCCGAAGAACTTACGGGCACAGTCTGCATGAGGCCCGATCAGGGCCAGCTTCTTGATCTTGCCTGACAAAGGAAGTACCCCGTTGTTTTTCAAAAGCACCATGGATTCCCTTGCCGACCGAAGGGACAGCTCCGCCCCCTCTTTCTCTTCAAAAATCTTTTTGCAGGACTCACCGTCCATTGCGAAAGGTTGTTCAAACAGGCCCATGCGGAATTTCGCTTCCAACACCCTCAGAACTGTCCGGTTCAGCAATTCTGTATCCGCCTGTCCGCTTCGGAACATTTCTTTGAGTTTTTCGCCATAACCGATCGCTTTCGGCATCTCCATGTCCATCCCTGCTTCCATGGCAAGAAATCCTGTTTCTCCAATAGTCTCTCCGATCCGCTGGACTTCGTGGGCATTGCTGATGCCGCCGTAATCACTGATACACAGTCCGTCAAATCCCATTCTCTCCCGAAGAAGTTCTGTCGGTAATCTGTGGGAAACCGAGGCCGGTTCTCCGTCAATGGAATTATAGCAGGGCATTGACTCCTTTGATGATTACATCACACAAATTGAAATACCGATTAAAACTTAATATTAGTCAGTATAATTCTGTATATGACATCCCTCAAAAATCGACAGCCTAATGGTATCAATAATTCTTATAGCAGTGTTTCTATAATATATTAAAAGCCTCTTTGTCCGCTTAAGAGTTTAATCTTACAAAGAAAATGCTAAATCATAAGCCTCCCAGATTGCTGTTTTCAAATTTCCAACCTTTTTAACATCGCCGACTATATGAATATTCGTTTTCCCCTGTTGTGTTCCGCCGTCAACAAGCCTCGTGTCTGGCATATAACCACAGCTCATTATCACGTCGTCGCATTCCAGCTGTATTGTCTTTTCCGCTGTCTCAATGACAATTCCATTTTCAATGATTTCTAAGAGCTTTGCGTTTTTATAAATAGGAACTTCATAATACCGCAATAAGTCTCTCAGACAACTGGAGTTTGCCATGCAGAGTCCCTTGGTCTTTAAAATATCGTCTGCCATTTCCACAATAACCGGTCGTTTTCCTTTCAGCACAAGGTCATAGGCAATCTCGCACCCCGTCAAACCTCCGCCGATTACAGCGACGTCCTTTCCTACTTTTCCCCCCAGCAGATATTCCGTTGCTTCAATAGCTTTTTCCTGTCCCGGAACATCTAGCTTTTTAGGTTTCGCGCCCGTAGCAATGATAATTTCATCTGCTGTCAGCTCAGCCAGAGTTGTAATTTCACAGTTGTATTCCACTTTAATCGGCAGGCTTTCTATTTCTTGTTGAATCCATCTTATAAATTCCTTATCTTTTTCTTTAAATTCAGGTGCTGCTGCAGCGTTAAACACACCGCAGAGCCGGTCACTCTTTTCATAAATTGTTACCTCATGACCTCGGATTGCCGCAATTCGTGCTACAGTCATCCCAGCGATACCCCCGCCGATGACCGCAATACTTTTTGTTACAGCTGCTTTTTTCCCAAAATCATATTTCTGCTCACAGAATGTCCTAGGATTCAACGCACAATGCCCCTGTGTTTTTCCATCCTCTTCATCGATTTCACAGCCAACGCCTTCATAATGATAAATCGGAAGACATGCATTATGACATGCAATGCAAGGAAGAATGTCACTAAATTTCTCCTGTTCCAGTTTTACAATATATTCCGGATCGACCAGGAACTGACGTCCGATTCCCATAGCATCCAGTTTTCCTTCTGATATAGATGCTGAAGCTTCATCAGGCTGCATTCTTCCTGCACATACCACAGGAATTTCTACCACTTCTTTTAATCGTGTCACCTCCGCCATGTTACAGTTTAAAGGCATATATACAGGCGGATGCGCCCAGTACCATGAATCGTAAGTCCCATTGTCCGCATTAAGCATATCATATCCTGCATCCTGAAGATATTTTGCGGCTTTCAGCCCTTCCTCAAGATCTCTGCCGACTTCTGTAAATTTCTCACCATAAACTGCCCCGATACCAAAGCCGATTGTCTTACTGGTTACGGAATACCGAAGGGATACAGGGAATGTGTCACCGCACTGTCGCTTAATCTCCTCTACAACTTCTTTCGCAAACCTGTAGCGGTTATTAAAAGTCCCCCCATACTGATCTGTTCTCCGATTCGTATACTTCGTTGTAAACTGATCCAGCAGATAGCCTTCATGCACAGCATGCACTTCCACACCGTCAAACCCTGTCTCCATACAAAGTCTGGCTGTCTTACCATAGGCTTCCACATACTCAAGAATTTCTCCTTCCGTCAGTGGTCTATGTATAATTTCTGGAAGCCAACGGTTAGGCAGCTCACTAGGGGCTACAAGAAGACTATCCCAGTCAAACATGGACTTTTGTCCGGTTTCCTTCTCTTTTTCATGAAGTTCCTTTAATGCCAGCGGCATCGTAAATGTTCGTCCCCATCCTGCACCAATCTGCAAAAACACTTTTGCACCGTAACTATGAATTTCTGCTAAAAGCGGCTTTAGTCCTTCGAAAATTTCTTTCTGCTCATAAAGCCACTGTTTCCCCACCATACTACGCAGAGTAACCATTCCGGGAATAATTAAACCTACATGATTCTTTGCACGCTCCACATAATAATCATGGATATCCTCACCAATTTTAAAAATAGGTAAGCAGTCTATCATGTTTGTACCTTCCATTGGTTCCAGAACAAAACGGTTTTTAATCATTACCGTTCCAATTTTAAATGGTTCAAATAAAATTTCGTGTTCTTTTTTCATTTTTTGAACATCCTTCCTCAATTATCCTATTGTGCAAGTAAACAATTCAGCTGCCCGATCAGCTGTTCCACCTGTTCTCCCGGCATCTGCCCCAGCAGAGATTTCAGCGGCATTTCCCGGATAACTTGCTCTCCCAGCTTCTTGTATTCGTCACTCATCCCTTCTGCTGATGCAGCCGCTGCTGCCAATGGCGCCAGCAGTTCCGTAATAACGGGAGCGGTTTTCGTATGATTCAATAATTCTCCGAACGTTGTTGTGAAATCTGCGCGAAGGGGCAGTTCTTTCTGTGTTTCAAACACAATATCCGCATGTAATCGGATGTCATCAGAAGCATGGCCGATCAGGATCCGGTATGTTCCGGATGGCGCATACCAGTCCCCGAGACGTTCTTCATAATAGGAAAGATCCCTCGCCGAAATTTCCATCGACACCGTTTTCTCCTCTCCCGGCAGGAGATGAACTTTGGCAAATCCTTTCAATTCCTTGACCGGTCTTTCCGGTGTGCCGCACAGGTCAGCTACGTACAGCTGTACGACTTCTTTTCCTTCTGTCTTTCCTGTATTTTTCACCTTGAAGGAGACCGTCAGGATATCCTCATCCGTCATTTGAGCCGATGACAAAGTCAGGTCCCCATAAGTAAATTCCGTGTAAGACAGCCCATGTCCGAATGCATACCGCACCGGGACCTTCTTTGTATCATAATAACGGTATCCGACAAAGATATCCTCGCCATATAACACCCGCTTTCCATTTCCCGGAAAATGAAGGAAGCTCGGATTATCTTCCAGCCGGTACGGGAATGTCTCCGCCAGCCTGCCGGACGGATTCGCTTCTCCGTATAACAGCCGGTCACAGGCTTCGCCAACGCCCTGACCTCCGAGATACATTTCGAGGATCGCGCTTACTTTATCAGCCCATGGCAGCTCTACCGGGCTTCCATTGTGGAGTACAACTACAACATTAGGCTGTACTTTCAGCACTTCTTCAATCAGGCGGTCCTGGCATTGGGGCAGCTTCATGGATGTTCTGTCATACCCTTCTGACTCAAATATCTCAGGCAGCCCGGCAAAGATTACCGCAACATCTGCTTCTGCAGCAGTTCGAAGCGCTTTTTCCAGCTCCTGTTCCGTCATCGCGTCATTTTCCATAGAAAATCCTTTTGCATAAGTTACGCTGCGCCCTTTTTCTCCGGCAGCATCCAATGCCGAGACAACCCTGAACGGATTGATATGGCTGGAGCCACCGCCCTGATACCGCGGCTTTTCAGCAAATTCCCCTATATAGGCAACCTTTCTGTCTGTGTTCAGCGGAAGTATACCGTTATTTTCCAGTAGGACCGCACATTCCGTCTCAATATCCGCTGCTTTTTTATGATCTGTTTCCTTATCAGATATAACTTCCGGACGATGCTGCCCTTCACCGGCAAATACAACATTCAATACCCGTTCCACCGCTTCATCCAGCACAGCTTCGTCCAGTCTTCCCTCCTGTACTGCCGTTACAATCTGTCTGTCATTGTATCCTCCGGAATAAGGCATCTCCAGATCCAGTCCGGCCTGCAGTCCCTTCACTCGGTTATTTACAGCGCCCCAGTCACTGACGACGCAGCCTTTGTATCCCCATTCTTTTCTCAGGATATCTGTCAGAAGATATCTGTTTTCTGAAGCATATTCTCCATTTATTTTGTTGTAGCTGCACATGACGGTTCTTGGAACTGATTCTTTTACTGCTTCCTCAAACGCAGGCAGGTAGATTTCCCTGAGCGCCCGTTCTGACACCTCGGAAGATATCGTCATACGGAGTGTTTCCTGATTATTCAGCGCGAAGTGCTTAATGCTTGTCCCCACGCCCTGACTCTGTACTCCGCGGATATATGCCGATGCCATCCTGCCTGCCAGATATGGATCCTCCGACAGATACTCAAAGTTCCGTCCGCATAACGGGCTCCTTTTAATATTTACCGCCGGACCAAGCAGCATGCTTACATTCTCGGCCTGACACTCCGCTCCCAGCGTCTCTCCCATCCGTTCCATCAGGTCAACATCGAAGCTGGAGGCTGTTGCACAGGCTGCCGGGAAACAAACGGCCTTCACACTTTCATTCAATCCCAGATGATCCGTTTCCCCTTCCTGCTTTCTCAGTCCGTGAGGGCCGTCCACCATCATAACTGACGGAATGTTCAGTCGTTTGATTTCTTTCGTATGCCAGTTATCAGCGCCCGAGCAGAGACTTGCCTTCTCTTCCAGCGTCATTTTTGAAATCAGTTCCTTTATTCTGTCCATCGCAAAAGTCCTCCATTCTTTTCTTAATACTGATTGATCATCTGTGCCTCTGCCTCTTCACGGCTGATCTCGCCATTGTTGCATTTCGCCATTAGCTGGACATCATGGTCATTAAGCTTGTAAAAGCAGAGTACAAATACCCCCGATAATGCTGCCAAGACAGCTGAATGTCCATAATTTATCGGCAAATCCTGCCGCCTGAACAACGCCTTCCCCTTCCCGGAAGCCGATTAAAGTTAATGCAAACACACTGACTGCTGTTGCGATCGCTCCATTTAATTTTGTAAAAAATGTCTGCGCTGCAAACGTTACACCTCGCATTTTTAATCCTGTCTTGTACTGTCCATACTCGTAGCAGTCCGGCGTAAACTGATACTGCAGTATAACTGCTATTCCCAGCGGGATTCCTCCTAAGGCATTTAAAATCACATACACCGTCATATTCTCATACCCGGCCATGAATCTTACAATTCCCAAAAGTAAAGCGAAAACATATGAAATATAGAAGACTTTAAATTTGTCATATTTCTTGCATAATTCTACTGCCATAACCGCACCAATCAAGGTCGGAATAATCACCGTCATCGAAACATATGAGGCAGCTTCTTCACCGCCAAGGCAGTACCGGGCAACGTATAAGCCCCAATTTGCCCCAACATTAAGCAGGCTGCTGATGAGCGGAGCCGCAAAGAAAATCAATAAATATTTGTTCTTCCGCAGACATTCTGCCATATCGCGCAGCGTATAACTTTCTTCTGCCCCTTCGTCCAGTACTCTTTCTTTTTCAATTACTCTCTCCTTTGCGAACAGACAGATCGGAATCATCATAACAGCTGACAAAAGAGATAACACAATTACTGTTGTCGCCCAGCCGCCTAACCGCTGCCGTACCAACGGCAGGACAATTCCTGTAACAATACCTGCAAAAATAACAAACATTCTTCCTATACTGTTTAGTGAAATACGTTCCTTCTGGTCTATTGTCATCGTGGTAACAATACCAAAAATCGGCACATCGCAAAGGGTATAGGCTGTATCCCATAACATATAAGCAAGTGTTGCCCATATGATTTTAGCCATCATCGGAATCCCGGTAGGTATTGTAAAAAGAAGAATGGTCGCCACCGGAATCGCTATGACAGATATTCGAAGCCACGGCAGGAATTTCCCTTTCTTAAAATTTACCTTATCCATGATCATACCGAAGATCGGATCGTTGATGGCATCCCACACTTTCGTGATCAGCGCCACGATCGCAACCAATGCTGCCGTTATGCCGATATCTGTAAAATATGTAGTCATATATCCTATCAGTCCATAGAATACATTCTGTCCCATAAAATACAAACCATAACTGATTTTTTCTCTTTTTGTAACTGCATTTTCCATTTCGTTATCCGTCCTTTCATTGTTTGATTTAATTATAAATAATCCCAAAGGGCAAATCATCAACGATATATAAGCAGTTTACCGACGAAACTTAATATAATAATCATCTTTCTAAAAACTGATATAAGTATTCTTCCATCTTAGGCGTCCACCATTCCAGATATCCTGCCTGCGTCGGATGAACCGGATCTGCCATATAAACTTCATATTCTTTTTCAGAAACGTCATTCATCTCCTCGTCATTCCAAAGGTCGATCACGCCTATTCCATATTTATCCTGAAGCTCAAACAATACATCTACCATCTGCTGATACTGTTTACTGTCATATTTTGTTCCGGTATAAAAGATCACGGGACAATTCCATGCCTGCTTTGCATATACAATGATATATTCCATTGCTCCTGTTATTGTCTGTGTATCAAAATCCTCCAGATTTTCTGAACTGCTGAGTTCTCCCATCGGCATTTCCTTCGACGCGTCATTCGTGGAAAGCTGGCAGACAAACGCATCGAATTTCTCATCTGTACCGATATTATTTTTCATTCTTTGGATATAAGACGTCTTTCCGTTATCCACTAAAGTAGTGCCGCTGACGGCTTCTTTTACATACTCACAGCCATTTCTGTAAGAGATATAATCTGCAAAAGAAACATCCATTGAGTACAGACCTAATGTTACAGATGATCCGAGGTAGCAGATTCGCTTTCCTCCAAGAGGGCTGTTTTCTAACGGTTCTATATTTTCCAGACTGTATTTTTCTGCGTTTCCCGCCATTTTTTTCAGCTTGTTCTTCCAGACAAAATCAAACGGTCCTCCACCGCCTGCCGCTCCTACTAAATATGTCAGGCCGATTCCCGCAGCCAGAATCAGAATTAAAACGATACTTAAGGTGATCTTCAATATTTTCTTTTTCATAATCCTTAACTCCTTATTATTTTCAACTTTCATATTAAGAGAACTGGCCGTCTGTATTTACCGGTCAGTTCTCGCAAATACTGTCATTTTGTTTTCTTTGATTCTTTATTCAAACTGATACATTCCGCTTCCTACCTTGTATAATCTGCCATCCGGCATCTTTACAACGGCAGTCGTGTTGCAGGGAATTTTTACTTTCAGCTTAAATTTCCCTTTATCCATACTCCACCCGACTGCGATCTCCCCGTACTCGCTCATATAAGTACGCTTTGCACTGGTAAACGCATTGTCCGGCTCCGGCGCGATCACAATCTTCTTAAATCCGGGAGCAGCCATATCAATGCCGCTTATCTTCCGGAACATCCAGTCGTCCACGCATCCAAAGGCATAATGGTTCAGGCTTGTCATAACCGGAGACCCGTCCTCCTTGTAAGAAATATAATTTTCCCAGATTGTTGTCGCTCCCTGATTCACCTCATAAAGCCATGACGGGCACTTTGTCTGGAGCAGGACTTTATATGCCTTGTCCATCCTGCCGATCTTACAGAGTGCATCCAGCAGATACGGCGTCGTCAGGAACCCTGTATCCAGACAATCCCCGTTTTCTTCTATCTTGCGGATCAAATGTCCGGCGATACTTTCTTTCTTCCTTTCAGGAGCAAGATCAAATGCGATTGCCAGCACATAACTGCCCATAAAATCAAGAGGCATCTTCCCGTCATCATCGATCAGTCCTTTTTGAATGGCAGATTTCATTCTAGACGCAATGTCATCATAGTATAATTCGTCTGATGTATGCCCGAGGAGCGCTGCTGTATCTGCCATGATCCGGCAGGAATTCCATCCAAAGATTGGCGCGCAGTATGCAGAAGTATTGACAGGTTTTGCAGCGCTTTGGTCTGCTCCGTCTACTGTCTGGCTCGGTATGAGCCACTCCCCGTACTGATGTCCTGTATTCCACAGATACTGGTCAATTTCTTTTGGATGTTTCATCTTGCCTCTACGCTTCTTTGCGGTGTTGATGATATAGTCGCACCACTTTTTCATTGTGTCATACTGTTCTCTCAGTATCCTTATATTTCCTGTAAGTTGATACATGCTCCACGGTACGATACAGGCGGCATCTCCCCATCCCGCTTCTCCCACCGGTTCAAAATTGCGGTATACGATCCGATTCAGTTTCTCCAGTAATTCATAGATTCCGGTAAGGGGGATCACATTGGGAATCGCTCCGTTTTTCTGCTGGCTGCAGGTCATATTACGCAGCCATCTTGTCAGAAACGGGGTTACATTTTCGTTGAGCATGGCTGTTCTTGCATAAATCTGGATATCTCCGGTCCATCCGCCTTTTTCTCTCTGCGGGCAGTCCGTGGGGATTGAGAACAGATTCGACCGCTGAGACCATCTTGTATTTTCGTAAAGCCGGTTTATATCTTCGTTGGACGTCTCAAAAGTTCCCAGATCCTCATTGTCAGAAGACAGGACGATCGCTGTGAAATCCTCCGGGCTCACCGGCTGATCGCATGTCACTCTCACATAGCGGAAACCGTGATATGTAAAATGCGGTATATACTCTGTAAATTTCCCGTTTGAAATATAAATATCGCTTTGCTTGTGCCCTGTTTTCTCTGACATGAAAATATTATTGAAATAGTTTCCATATTGATCCAGAGTTTCAAAATGATCTAATACCATTTTTGTTCCGGCAGGCAGTTTCACTTTTACGCGCAGAACCCCCGCCAGATTCTGCCCGAAGTCAATGATCGTCTCGCCTTTCGGGCTGACTGTCATTCCGACTGCCGGTACTTCCTTTACCGGGCGCACCGGTTCCCCGTACTGAGCTACCAGGTTCGCGTAAGATTTTCCGCATGGGATACCTGCTTTCCAGCTGCTGTCATCGAATCCGCAGCAGTTCCACCTCTCCTGTTCCATCCGTGCGTCATAGAGTTCACCTGCAAACAGATCGGAAGATCGAACCGGACTTTCCGAAACTTTCACCGCATCATCGGACAGAACCATTTCACTCGCTCCGTCTTCATAATCAATCTTTATCTGAAATAGCACAGAATGTTCGGCTTTAAACTTCCTGCTTCTCGGTTTAAAGTTCGCGCTGTCATACCAGCCGTCCCCCACCAGCATTCCTATGACATTTCCTCCCTCTCTCAAAAACGGAGTCACATCATAAGTCTGGTAGCACAGATATTTAGAATAGACGGTAAATTCCGGCGCAAACTCTCTGTCGTCCGGACGTATTCCGTTCACGCTGAGCTGATATGCTCCGTGGCATGTGGCATAGACGCGTGCCCGTTTTACACCGTCTCGTGCATCAAATTCTTTGCGGAAATATTCTGCCGGATTCTGCCCGCCGGTTCCGGGTTTTACCTTTTTCATCGGGAACGGAGATTTCACCCACTCGGCTGTCCATTCTTTCTTCATAAATCCCGTCTCAAAGGATGAGGATGCCGCCGCCTTTTCTCCGTTATTAACCGTCACTTCCACTGTCCAGCTATAGTCACTGAGACTTTTAAATGGTTTTCCGTTGTACTCTACAAAAGTACTTTTATCACTTTCTACCACCCCGGAATCCCACACTACTTCTCCCAGACTTGTCACTGTAATATGATAGGATGTCTGCATTATATTTTTTTTCACTGGTAATCACCCATGAAAAATAAGGTGCTTCGTCCACGCACGGTCTGTATTGACTGTTTACCTTAAGTCTTGTAAGCTCCATAGCAGCCCTCCTGATCAGAATTTCGCCAGCGCCATATCCAGCATCTGCGCCTCATCTTTTTTTATCTCTCCTGCGAATATTTTCGCAACATCTCTAAGCGAAAGTCCATATGCAATATCGGGAATCATATCCACTTCCATCATTTGAGAAAGAAACGCGCGGATATCCGGATGGTTCAGCAGTTCTTCCATTGTCGAGTCTATGCTGTATTTCTTCTTTAAAGGCTGTGACGCCTCATAAGCGACTTCATATTCTCCGGCTCTCACACGGCAGATTCCATTTTCTACCTCTTCAAATAATGGATTTTCTTTATCTTCATATACAGATTCCGACGCATATGGAAGAACCACTTCTGCACTTCCGCCGAACGGAACCGTAACAGTGACCGTGATTTTATTATCCTCTGATATCTCCCAGCCGCACTGATAGCATCCGCTTGCCGAATCATAAACAGCTTTTACATATTTGAGTCCATTATTCACTTTAGGACTGATCCGCATCACCCTGCCTCCCGGGCTCTGTTCCGTCACATCAATCCCGGACGCATGACGGAAGATCCACTCCAATACAGCGCCGTAGGAATAATGATTCAGACTGTTCATCCCCGTGCTGGAGACATGTCCACTCTCATCCAGTGAATTCCAACGCTCCCACACCGTCGTTGCTCCCAGCTTCACTTCATGGAGCCAGCCCGGGTATTCCTCATTCAGGAGCAGCCGGTATGCCGCGTCTGTCATTCCATGATCAGTTAGGACATTGCACAGAAGCGGGGTTCCTACAAACCCGGTATTTAATTTATTTTTATTATCCCTGAGAAGCTTTTTCAGCATCTGCTTTGTCATTTCTTCATTTTCAGACAGATGATACTTCAGTGCAAGGATAAGCCCTGTCTGCGTCTTCACCGCACATCTGCCGGTGGCAGTAAAATATTCTTCTTTCACGACCTGCCACTGACGGTCTGCGATTTTCTGATATTCCTGTCTCGTTTCTTCCAGTCCAAGCACTTCTGCTGCTTTTGCAACAGTCTGTGCACTTGCCGCATAGTAGATGTCTGCAATATATGCTTCATCAGTCGCTCCATACACGCTGTTCGCGGCGGCGCCTGTACGGTCAAGGGCAAGCCAGTCCCCATAATGGAAAACCTGTCTCCATCCATGATGGTCTCCGTCAATTCTCCGGATATAATCGACCCACGCTTTCATGCTCTCAATCTGGTTTTCGAGTATTGTTTTGTCCCCGCTGAACAGATATACGTTCCAAGGAATGATACATGCGGCGTCTCCCCATGCGCAGGAACATTTTGTCGGTCCGAATGTGGGGACAATCTCCGGAACCATTCCGTCCGCCAGAAGCTGTTCCTGATACAAATCGTATAAATATTTTCGGTAAAACGCATAGGTATCAGCCAGATAGCTTGCAGTCGCGGAAAATACCTGTGTATCCCCTGTCCAGCCCATCCTCTCATCTCTTTGCGGACAGTCTGTAGGCACATCCAGAAAGTTCCCTTTCATTCCCCATTCGATATTGGAGATCAATTTGTTCACAAGCTCATTCCCTGTCTCAATTGCCCCGATGCTCTCATAATCGCTGTAAAGAACAAGCGCCGTAAAATCCTCACACGAAAGGTCCCTAACCCCGGTCACTTTCACATATCGATAACCATAATATGTAAAATGAGGAGTGATCACCTTTTCTGTACCATCAGAAACATAAATGTACTCCGAAAGTGCAGTTCTTAAATTCTCGTTGTAGAAACATCCGTCCTGAAGCACCTCGCCCGTCTGAATCCTGATAGTTGTCCCCGCCGGCTCATGCACCCGCAGCCGGAAGATCCCCGTGATCTCCTGCCCCAGATCAAATACCTCTTCTCCGGCAGGAGTATGAATCAGCTCTGCCGGCTTCCTCTCCTCCTGTACCTTAACAGGAAGAGATAACCGTTCCATAAGCCGGCCTTTCGGAGCCTTTGCGATCCGCGCAGGAGACTCCTCAACCGGCGGCAGCGTATCATCTCTTCTCTCACCGTCATAGATATTGGAAAACCACAAATTGCTTCTTGTAACTGACCAGGTTTCATCAGAACTGATCACATCTTTCGTTCCGTCTTTATACTCTATGTGAACCTCCGCAATCAGCTTCCACTCGTCACCGTAATATGCTTCCCGTTCCGGATCATTGAAACCGAACCTGCCTTTATACCAGCCGTTTCCGAGAAGAACAGACAGCACACCGCCTTGTTCTGCCTGTTTCGTGATGTCATACGTCTGATACTGGATCCACCGGTCATAATTATTGCAGTACGGAGTCAGATACTCATCACCGATTTTCTCAGGATTATCTTTGTTTTCCCCCAGAAAATATGCTTCATACAATCCCAGGCCGCAAATGTACAGTCTTGCGTTTTTCACTTCTTTTGCCGGACGAATCCTCTTTGAGAAAATCGGATGCCGTTCCTGACTGCTGTCACAGGTAATCCACCTGCCCGTCCACGGTTCATCCATTTTGGCGGTCTCAAAGAACTGCGCGTCTGATTCGATCACTTCTTCTGCATCTGTTGTCACAATAACTTTCCAGTAATATCTTGTATACGGCTGCGGTTCAAATTCCACTCTTGCAGCGAGACTGTCCAACTCTGCCTCCCCCGTGTCGTGACAGATATCTGTGAAGGTTTTGTTCTTGCTGATCACAATCCTTGCATGTTTCTGTTCCTGTCCTCTGCATCCTTTCACTTTCCATGAAAATGCAATAGAATCCATATTAAACCCTATCGGATTTGTGATATGATTTGTTTTTGCCGCATAAATCTTTCCCATGCTGATACTCCTTCTCTATCATTCTTATTCACTTATACCCGCTTTTGACCGTTTCTCCCTCAACAGATATGTCTGCTCATTCAATTTTTCCTTGGTAATAGGATAACCTTTTGAGAAGATCACAATGGCCACCACATTTACGATTGCCGGCAATATTAGCACACAGAGGACGATCACATTAATCACATCGTCATTCTGTACTGCCGCCTTACTGTCAAATCCTGCTAACTGCAGCAGATACCCCGGAATCGCACCACCGATTCCCATTGCACACTTGGAGACAAAGCTGGAAAGAGATGCGACAGCACCTTCTGCCCTAATTCCCATAGACATTTCGATATAATCTGTATTATCTGCCTGTATTCCATAATTAAGAGGTGCTGCAAAGCCGGCTCCTATTCCTGCAATCAATACAGAGACAATAAGAAGGGGAATGCTCCTCACATCCAACAGACGGATGATTGGTGCCAGTCCTGCAAGTGCAAGTCCAATCGCATACATTTTCTTCTTTCCAAACCTTCCAATCAGATTACCAATGACCATTGTAGCCGGAAAAACAGTAACACATGTAATAAGCGTAATAATAGACGCCAACGTCAGATCTTCAAAAATATATGTATAAAAGTATGTATTTGCTGCATTCACGATATTGCTTCCAATCGAATATAACAGTACAGCAAGGAATGTAATGTACACCGGCTTCTGACTGAGAATCTTGAATAATTCTTTTACAGAATAGCTGTTCTCCATCTGTGGTTTTACACGTTCTTTTACTCCCATGGTTCCTATAATAGAGAAGAAAAAAATCACTGCTGTCATGATCAGAACAAGATTAATATATCCCTGTTTGTTAGAAGTATCTCCAAGAATAAGTGGAGCTGCCACACCGATTACAAGCGCCCCGATCACGTATGCAAGCCCTTTGATTGAACTTAAGCTGTTCCTTTCTTTCATATCTTCTGTCATAACCGGCAGAAGACTGTTCAGCGAAATATCCATGACTGGGAACAACACACCAAGCAGAATATACGATACATATGCGATTGCCAGTTTCCCCGATGTTGATAACATAGGTCCAAACCAAAGCAGAAGGAAATTGGCGCTACACAGAATTGTTCCCAGAATCAATGTCGGTCGGAAATGTCCCATCTTTCTGGTCGGAAGATGGTCGATCATAAATCCAACTAACGGATCGTTAATGGCATCTAGAAAGCGTGCGATCAGGAACAGTGTCGCACATGCAGCAGGACTCAAGCCGCATATATTGGTATAAAAAATTAGTAAATATCCGTTGATCAGTGTCATAACCGGAATGTTTCCAAAGTTTGCCATTGCAAATGACAGCTTTTCTCTCATTTTTATCTTATCTTGATTCATATTTTATTCTCACTTTCTCTCATTTTTATCTTATCTTGATTCATATTTTATTCTCACTTTCCCACTACTGACACAGAGCATTTAACTCCACGATCATCTGCTCGATCGCTTCGCCCGGAATAACGCTTAAAAATGATTTCAGCGGCATCTGCGCAATAATTTCCGGAGTCACAAGCTGTACCTCCCCATCTTCTTTCTTAGGTTCTTCTCCCTGTGATATTCCCTCAAGATACTCCATCATTTTCCCTGCTGTCTTCGGGTGGCTCATCAACTCTCCCATTGTCGTGGTCATATCCACAGTGAACGGCAGCAGCACATCAGTGGTAAATGTAAGTTCTGCAGCCTCTCTGATCTCATCGCTGGCATGCCCGATCTGGATCTCATATGTACCTGACGGAGTATACCAGTCGTGAATCTTTGTCTCGTAGTAAGCAAAATCTCTCGCGCAAAGCTCCATTGTAACAGTCTTCTTCTCACCCGGATTCAGAAATACTTTCGCAAACCCTTTTAGTTCCTTCACTGCTCTTGGCACCGTGCTGTCCTTGCCGCTGACATAGAGCTGAACCACTTCACTTCCTGCCCTCATCCCTGTATTCTCCACATCAATGCTCACCTTCAGAACATCTCCATCTTTCATTTCCGCAGAAGAGAGCTTCATATTGCTGTAGCTGAATTCCGTATATGACAGCCCATGGCCGAATGCCCAGCGCACCGGTACTTTCTTCGCATCATAGTAACGGTATCCGACAAAGATATCTTCTCCATAGAGAACAGTCCTGCCGTCTCCGGGGAAATTCAGGTAACTCGGATTGTCTTCCAGGCGATATGGGAAAGTCTCTGCCAGACGTCCTCCCGGATTTGCCTCCCCGAATAACAGCCGGTCGCTGGCCTCCCCGATGCCTTCTCCTCCAAGATACATCTCCAGAATAGCATTTACAGACTCCGCCCATGGAGTTTCTACGGGACTTCCGTTATGAAGAACCACTACCACATTCTTCTGTATCTCAGCCACAGCCTCTATAAGGCGATTCTGACACTTTGGCAGTTCCATGGATGTTCTGTCATATCCTTCCGACTCAAAGCTGTCCGGCAGTCCGGCAAAGATTACAACTGCATCTGCGCCCGCTGCCGCTTCACACGCCTGTTTCAGCTCCTCTTCTGTCATCTCGTCACGCTCTGACGAGAAGCCTTTCACGTACTCCACTGCCCTGCCTTTTCTCACCGCAGTTTCCAGAGCCGACACTACGCTGTCCGTATTGATGTGACTCGATCCCCCGCCCTGGTATCGCGGTTTCTTTGCAAATTCCCCGATATAGACTACTTTCTGTTCTTTTTTCAGCGGCAGCACTCCCCTGTTTTCCAGAAGTACGGCGCACTCTGTTTCGATATCTGCCGCTGCTTTGTGATCCTTTTCCCTGTCAAATACAGTCTCCGCTTTCCTGTTATCTGTGTAGGAGAAGACTACTTTCAGTATGCGTTCCACCGTTCTGTCAAGAATTTCTTCCTCCAGTTCTCCATTCTCCACTGCCTGAATAATCTTTCTTGTGTTATATCCCTCTGATCCCGGCATCTCCAAGTCAAGACCGGCTTTCAGTCCTTTCACCCGGTCATTTACAGCTCCCCAGTCACTGACCACATATCCTTCAAATCCCCACTCATCCCGCAGGATATCTGTCAGAAGCTCCTTATTCTCTGAAGAAAATACTCCGTTGATCTTATTGTAGCTGCACATCACAGTCTTTGGCTGCGCTTTCTTCACCGCCTCCTCAAAAGCCGGCAGATAAATTTCCCGGAAAGCCCGTTCCGATACTTCCGACGATATCTGCATACGGTCTGTTTCCTGATTATTCGCGGCGAAGTGTTTCATACTGGTTCCGATGCCTTTCGACTGTACGCCCCGGATATATGCTGACGCCATCTTTCCTGTCAGATAGGGATCTTCAGACATATATTCAAAATTTCTTCCGCAAAGCGGACTGCGTTTGATATTCACTGCCGGCCCGAGGAGCATGCTTATGTTCTCAGCCTGACATTCATCTCCCAGAGTCTGTCCCATACGCTCCATCAGTTCCACATCAAAACTGGACGCCGTGGCGCAGGCTGCCGGAAAGCAGACTGCATTCACACTTTTATTCAGGCCGAGATGATCTGCCGCGCCTTCCTGTTTGCGCAAGCCGTGCGGGCCGTCTGTCATCATAACGGAAGGAATCCCTAACCTTTCGATTCCCATCGTGTTCCAGAAATCCGCTCCCGAACAAAGTCCTGCTTTTTCCTCCAGTGTCATCTGTCTGATCAATTCTTTCAAGTTTCTGCTCATTATGAAATCCTCCTTAAATAAATTCTTATCTGTTCCTATCTGTGGGCTTCCCAGAAGGAGACTGCCTCCTGAAGCCAGTTTTTCACTTTTGTTTCACAGCCTATCCCAAAGCCGTGTCCCAATCCGTCAATGATCCTGACTGACACATTGGCTTTGCCCAGCATTTTCTCCAATTCCGGCAGTTTATCTTCCACATTTGCAAAACCGAACTCATCATCCCGCCCTACGATAGAAAATACCGCCAGTCCCTTGTCCTCCGGCAAAGCTTTGATATCCCAGTCCAGACCATACATAGGGAAGATCACCTTCGGTCTTGGCAGATGATTCTTGTGGCAGCAGTCCTCATAATTGGCAAATGAATACGCCGTGGTCATAAGTCCTCCTGCTGAAAAACCAAAGATGGCATAATCATCCATGTTTACAGAAAACTGTTTTTGATGCTCCGTCAGATATCGGATCACTTGTGTCAGTTCCCTCGCGGCAGCCTGTCCCTGCTTTACCTGTTCTGTCTCACCCAGCTGTCTGCCGACCGGATAACTTACGACGAAAACAGAATATCCCATTTTATGCAGCTTCATCGCCACAGGATACCCCTCGCAATCAGTTACATTACTGATAAATCCACCTCCCGGAACTACAATGGCAAGTGGTTTTCCCTGTTGTCCCTGATAAAACATTCCCGTCAGATGTGACCTGTACGGATGACCCTTCACTGCTTCCGCAGGATACAGATCCGACACCAGCCTTGCCTGACCTTTCTCAACAAGTCCGGTTAGATAATTGAAAGATTCCAAGGCTGCATCCAATTGTTCCTCACGGCCCTGCGCCTTAAAAAAATCCTTATACTTTACAGGCGCAATGGCTTTCAGCACGTTATCCTCCACATTGAAAAACATATGTTTAAAACCGCCGAATACCGGATGCTGCATGAAAAATCCAACTTTGTCCTCCCCCGTTCCCGGACGGAAATGTCCGTTTTCATCGTAATAGCTGCTTTCCTTTATTTTTGGAAATCCGCAGATGCCAAGAAGTGCCGGTAAAAACATGGCACTTTTTTTGTAGACATATAATGTCGCACCGATTACAAATAATAAAACAATCACCACTACTGCAAAAAATATCTTCATCCTAACCTATGCCTCCTTTTCTTACTGATATCTTACATTATACAGACTAAAATTACATCAACGAAACATAAGTGATTTACCGACCAAACTTAATAAATATCCGAGATTACTCTGTACACCTTTGCCCCCAATATGGTATATTTTAGACAGGTTAAATAAACTGCTGATGACTATAATCACAGTTCATTCATATCTTGAAAAGGAGAGAATATATATGATGACATTATCTGCATTGAATCAATTTCTGAAGCAGCACACTCCCGAAGAAACCCAGCGTCTGAACGGTGTAAAGAAAGATTATTCACAATTTCCTGTTGCCAGAGGTAAGTTTGATACACCCTGTTACCGTTTTGATACGAACCTTGAAGATCTGCGTTCTTTATTTCTTTCAAAGAAAGTTCTTCCGAGTTATTACAACTTCGCTGTTGTAAAACAAGATCGTTTTGAAAACGTACCTCTGCATATCCATGAGTGGCTGGAATTGAGTTATATTTATTCTGGCGCCTGCACAATGACGATAAATAAGACTACATTCAGGCTAAAATCCGGGCAGATGGTTCTGATCAGCCAGAATGCACCTCATTCTGTCAAAAGATGTTCAGAAAATGATATTATCATCAATTTTCTGCTGACGCGCGAATATCTGAACGGTACTTTTTTTGAACGCCTGTCTCAGGATAATTACCTTACACACTTTTTCATTGAGGCTCTGAACACCACGATGCAGGAAAGCAGGTATATTGTCTTTTCCCCGGAACAAAAACAAAACCGGCTGGCAGATCTTACCAACCAGTTTCTCTGTGAATTTTATTCTCCGTCCGTAACATCCGGGCCTTTTTTAGACAGTCTTTTTACACTGATCACCTGTGAGATGATCAATCTGTTCCAGCACGGTATGGTTCTGGATCACTCCTCAGTGGATCAGATTTATACCATACTCCGATATATCGAAACAAACTTTGCGGACTGTACCCTTTCTTCTACAGCTGAGTTTTTTAATATGCACCCAAACTATCTCTCTGCCTATATCCGCCAGCATACCGGAATCACTTACAAAGAGCTGGTCCAGACACAGCGGCTTTCTCAGGCGGCAAAACTGTTAAGGAGCACCGCACTTTCCACAAATGATATCAGCCTTGCCGTCGGATATCAGAATACCAGCTTTTTCTTTCAGCTGTTCCGCAAGAAATACGGATGTACGCCTATGGAATATCGAAACATGCTTCATGCTTCTGATACGCCAAATATGTGATATGTACATTATTTGTCATATAGAAACTTTTCCGGTAAAGTTACTTTAAAATCTTTCGCCAAATCTCTGAAATTCTGAGGTGAGATTGTCTGTCTTTTATCCGGTCTCATGGACAGCATCTTTACAAGGATTTCCGCGGATTTCTCTACGGTGTGCATTAATCCGAATGTAAGATCAAAGTCTTCCCCTGAGCAGAACATGCCGTGATGCGCCCAGATTGCCACATCATATTCTTTCATCAGGGCACTTGTCGCCACTGCGATCTCACGGCCGCCCGGCACCATCCATCCTACTACACCGATTCCGGAAGGAAATACAACCGGGCACTCGGTCGCCATCTCCCAGAGTTCTCTAGTAAATACTTTATCCTCCAACGGCAGTACAAATGTCAGTGCGATCACATTCGTGGTATGTGCATGATAAATCACCCGGTGCGCTCCATTGGTAACGCCTTTTTTCACTTCATGGTTCATCAGGTGGCTCGGTAGCTCACTGGTCGGTCTGCCTCCGTTTACCAGGCCCCAAAGGATGCGGTAATTCTCTCCTTTTTCATCCAGTTCGATGATGCAGATACTATCCTCCGGATCAATGATGACATTGCGGAAATATTTCCCGCTGCCTGTTACGAGGAAATATTCGCTCGCAAGTCCGGGGACTTTGGTGGCAATCGGTTTCCATTCATTGTCATAATGAAGGAACTCTTTTACCTCCGCCACTTCCTCGTCTTTGATGCGGTAAGACAGGTTGCCGCCGTTTCTCTCGTGCCATCCCTGCTCCCATCCATCGTTACACATACGGATAAATCCCTGTACAAATTTTGTATCCAATACACTCACGGCTTTTCCCTCCTACACTCTTTTTGTCAATACCGTCTCTTCGTATTTCTCAATTTCCCCGAACCACGTACCGTCTTTTGGCGCTCCGCATTCTTCACAATACTCGGCCCACACATCACCAAAGGGCAGTGTTTTTATCTCTTCCTGCTTTACCATCAGCTCTGTCATACGTCCTTCGTCCTGCAGTTGTTTCAGTGTTTCATTTGGTGTCAGCAGTGCATTTAAAAGTGCTTTCTGGAAATTACGGAATCCTACAACCCATGCGGAGATTCTGTTGATGCTCGCGTCAAAATAATCCAAGGCAACTTTATCTACAGAAGACATTCTCCATACAGTAGGCTACGAAAACAGCAGCTTTTTTCACAACAAATTTAAAGAACTGTATGGGAAAACTCCAAAAGAATATCGTAGAGAAAAAGCTGCCGCCTCTTTAGGAGATAGCAACAGCTTTTCAAATGACGTCTAAAATTATTTAACAACATTAAGATAACATACCGTAACCAAGAATACGTCCACTCCCAATCGGATACTGATGCTGCCACACTCCCCTGACGCTATTGCCATTCACTGTCGTACTCGTATTCCCTTCTACGGTATACACAATATCTCCCTCACACTTCTTCACAATCGCCACATAGTCTGTCATGCCGGCGTCTCTCCAGTCGAAGAACATAAGAAGAGCATAAGAGCAAGTTTCGCCTGAGTAACTCAAAACTCACTTTCGTGGTTTCCGTTCCCCCGCAAACTTGATGAGGATTTCGCTCCCCATACCCTCGAATAACGCATATTTCCATATATGCTGTTTTGGCTCCTTATCAGTCGCAGCGTAATTTTTTAAATTACGGATTGCTCTTCCCACAAAGATATTCCAATAGGCTTATTCCTATAAGGTTATTTTCAAAGGAGGAAACAGCAAGTGGCACGTCCCAAAAAACATAAAGAGTTGAAACGAAATCACCAGATCATGCTGCGCCTGACAGATACAGAATATGAGATTATCTCTTCCAATGCAAAAAATGCTTCTCTTCCGTTGGCCGAGTACGCAAGGAAACTCATCACCGGGAAGACTCCAAAGATCACTTATGAGATTGTGGCAGATCTTCCTGAGCTGAAAAAGCTGATCGGAGAGTTTGGAAAAATCGGCAGCAATTTGAACCAGATCGCACGCTACTTTAACAGCGGCGGTATCCATTCTCAGGAAATGCGAAAGTATATTCAACAGGGAATTGCAGATATTTTTGAAATGAAACATGAAGTTTTAAAAATGGCGGGAGATCTCCACTCCCTCTCTGCGGAACTTTCTTCCATACAGAAAGGAGCTGCCGCTCATGGCCATCCTGAAACATATCACCAGTAAAAATGCGGATTATGGAGAGGCTCAGCGCTATCTCATGTTCCAATATGATGAAGCCGCCATGAAACCTGTCCTTGATGAGAGCGGCAGGATGATCCCACGTGAGGAATATTATCTGGACGGCATGAACTGTGATCCTTTCACTTTTGATATGGAATGTAAGGAACTGAACGCTCAGTATCGTAAAAATCAGACATTTGATGAAATAAAATCTCATCATTATATTCTTAGTTTCGATCCGAAAGATGTGACAGAAAATGGATTGACTGGAGAACGGGCACAGCAGCTTGGTATAGAATATACCCGCAAAAATTTTCCCGGACACCAGGCTTTAGTCTGCACCCACACAGACGGAAATAACGAAAGCGGCAATATCCATGTGCATATTGTGATTAACAGTCTGCGAAAATATGATGTGGAACATCGTGGCTTTATGGAGCGTTCCTGCGATTCCCGTGCCGGATATAAACATCATCTCACAAAAAATTATCTTGCTTATCTAAAACAGGATGTAATGGATCTGTGCCATCGGGAAGGTCTGCACCAAGTAGATTTGCTCTCTCCTGCAGAAAAGAAAGTCACTGACCGTGAATACCGGGTACAACGCAGAGGGCAGAAGAAAATGGATGAACGAAATCGGAAGATGCTTGCAGACGGTATTACTCCACGTAAAACAAAGTTTGAGACACAAAAACAATTTCTCCGTAATGCCATTAGTGAAGTTGCCGCTTCCGCCTGCAGTCTGGATGAATTTCAGAAAATACTTATGAAAAGATTTAATATTTCACTTAAAATCAGTCGTGGACGATTCAGTTATCTCCATCCGGAACGTGGGAAATATATTACAGGACGAAATCTGGGGACACATTTTGAGGAATCATATCTTCAGGCCATATTTGAAGAAAATACCCGACATTCATCTATTCTATCCGATCCAATTTTCCCTGCTGATAAATCAGCTTCTGAAAATCAGCAAGAGCTTTCCGCTTCTGTATTCATTAAATCTGACTTACGGCTTGTAGTCGATCTGCAGAACTGTTATAAAGCACAGCAAAGTGCTGCTTATGCCAGAAAAGTAAAGCTCTCTAATTTACAACAGCTGGCAAAAACTGTCGCCTACATTCAGGAAAATGGATATGACACGGAAAAGGATCTGCTACACGCTTACCACGAAGCACATACACAGACATCTGACATGAGAAAGGCTCTTCGTTCCACCGAACAATCATTAAAACAGATTAACGAGCAGATCCATTACACTGGACAATATCTGGCAAATAAATCTGTATACCGCCAATTTCTAAGCAGCAAGAATAAGGGGAAATTCCGGGAAGAACATAAGGCAGAACTTACTCTATACGAAACTGCGAGAAAAATTTTAAAAGAACACTCTGTTAACGGAAAGCTGCCGTCAATGAAATTGCTGAAAGAAGAAAAAGATAAACTGACCGTGCTAAAAAGCAGCCAAAAAGAAGCCTATCAAAATCTCCGAAAATTTGAAAAAGAGCTGAACACGGTATGCTCCAATGTAGAAATATTCCTGGAGAAATCCCGTTTCCGGCAGAATGGCCAAGAAAAAGATATGGTCCGCTCGTAGCTGGTATTTCATACTCTAACATGCTCATGGATGATTGCCATACCATGAGCATGTCCTGCTACTGCTGATGGGGAATAGTATAAGCATTTACAGTTATTTCATTCCCTACCGGCTCAATCTCCACCCAATAATTTCTAATCAGGCATCCACGCTGCCAATCCTGGAGAGAATAGATCTCCAGCGTCTGAAAATCAACCAGGCAAAGCGGAATCGCTTCTTTCCGCTCATTTTTCCATTTAAAAAATACCAGGGATTCCATTATCTTATCTAGACATTCCTGGCAGAGATGTTTCCGTAATTCTTTGATTTCCACACCATAATCCTCTGGCAGGGTAACTTCTATTGATGCCATAGCTCCATCGAAATTGCTGTCAGAAGAATAACGGATTTCTCCTGTATTTCCAAAAGTGGACGTCGTATAATTCTCTTCTCCTCGATTATGCCTATCATCACCACTATTTTTCAAACGAAACTCCAAAACATACCAGTCATTTAGTGAAATCAATCCTATCGTATCCAGATTCCTATAATATCCCATTAAACTCCGGACGTTGTTTCCACACAGATAACATTCTTCTTCATTCCCCAGTTTAGTAGAAATTTTCTCAAAGACAACTTCTTCCTGGCCACCAATCCGAAGCCATTTTTCATATAATTCATTCCTAAAAAACGCCCCCAGAAACAACAGTATAAAACTTACAATCATCAGCCAAAATACATTTGACCGGATATGATAATATTTTTCATTCCTCTTTTTTCTCATTGTTCTTCCCTTTGCAAAATATAGTGTACTTAAAATAAGTTCATTTATCACATCATACCACTATTTGTACTTAAAATGTACTTGCTTTAGCGAACTTATTTTGTACTTTTCAATAACAGGGAGGTATTATGGAAAAAGATAAGCATTTAGGCTTACGCATTGATTCAGAAACGCATAAGAAGCTGAAAAGCCTTGCAGAGTTTGAAGGGCGTTCCATTAACGGTGAGGTACTCTACCTGATCCGTCAGGCCATTGCACACCATGAAGAAAAACACGGTGAATTGAAATAACTATGCTGACAATCCCGTATCTTCTACGTCAGAATGGCATATAATAAAAAGAACTGGATTTGCAGGATTGACTTTTCAGGCCAATTTTGCTATATTTAGTTCAGTGATCGTTCTGTGGAAACTTGCGAAGCCCACAGGCGGGGGAGAGCTTTCGAGTCTCTCCCTCTTTTACATTTCAGGAGATTTTATCATGGCAGTTTCAAAACAGTTTTTAACTTTTACCCAACAAATTGATTATCTGAGAAACGAAAAAGGAATCACCATCGCTAATAAGCAATCCGCAGAGGATGTTCTGCAGCGTATTGGTTACTTTGCCCTGATGGGTGGATATAAAGAATTGTTCCGAATCCCTTTCTCAAAAAAATATAAACCGGGGACTTCTTTTGATGAAATTGTCGCCCTCTATCAATTTGATGCCGAACTAAGAGAGTTATTTTTGAAATACTTGCTCCAAATAGAACGTCATATCGGAAATCTGATTGCGTATCATTTTGTAGAAGCACATGGGATTTCTCAAACAGAGTATATGAACCCCTGTAATTACAATAATACTTCACGCAATAAGAAAATCATTGCCGGATTAATCCGCAAACTGCATGGAGCAATCACCACCACGGATTATACCCATGTTAATTACTACCGGACAAAATATGGGAATATTCCTCTCTGGATTACAACAAGCGTTCTAACTTTTGGCAGCCTTTCCAAAATGTACAATGTTCTGGAACAATCACTCCGTTCTAAAATCTGTCGTCATTTTTCCAATATAAACCAGCGACAGCTTGAACGCTTTTTATCTGTCCTGACAAAATACCGCAATGTATGCGCCCACGGTGATCGTCTTTTTTCATATCGTACAGTAGACCAGATTTTAGATACACCGCTGCACGCAAAACTAAATATACCCCAACAAGGAAATCAATATATTTGCGGAAAACAAGATCTTTTCGCTGTTGTAATTGCTTTCCGCTACCTCCTGCCCAAAGAAGATTTTCTGAAATTTAAAAGAAAACTAACCATCGAAATATCCAGGGTGAACAAAAAGCTGATACATATTACAGAGAATGAACTGTTGGAACACATGGGCTTTCCAAAAAATTGGATGAATATCACCCGCTATACATTGACACCATAAAAGAAAGAGGAAGATGCCTGCCATACATAAGCAAACATCTTCCTCTTCTTTATTTTCTTCTCCGCTCCATTTCTTCTGCCGCAATCTGCGGCACAGACTTCCCGCTCCTTCTGGCAATCTCAGCCTGCTTCAGATGAAGCCGATCCAGCACAGAAATCCTTCCTCCAATCTTCCGGGGCTTGCCTGGCAGATTGTTCATGCGCCCGTCAATCATGTTATAATTCTGTTCTTCTGTCATTTCAGCGCTCCGCAGATATTCTCCATTTTCGTAAGATTTCTGCCAGTTCTCCATTTCCGGCTTTTCCATCCTTTTCTTATCCGTCTCCGGAGTCTGCACCTGTGGATTCAAGTATTCCCGGATCTGCTGTTTTACCGCCTCATCAAATCCATGAAACACATTGTCTGCCACAATCTTTCCATCTGCATCCAAAACCACATTCGCTCCCTGCGCCCCATAAGTGGTGTGTTCCATCAGGAAAAACTCCCGCCCATCTATAATGATACTGTCATAGGCAAGCCAGCTTCCCGCCTTCCCTTCAATATGGAAATCTGCAGTATCATAGGAAATCAGTGCACTGGAAGAGCCAAGCCGCAAGAATCCGGCAATCACCACAAATCCTTCTTTCTCAACATAATAGGATGTAACTTCACCCTGGCAGTTGAGGACAAGCACATCGCTGACGCTTAAAGAATGACAGGAAGAAAATCGGGGCGGCTGCTCTTCCAGTCTCCTGCGAATCTTCTCAGGTGTATCCCCCGGTTTCATGCGTCCCAGATACGTTTGCTCATAATTCTCAAAACGCACCTGAATATGTTCCTCCTGCAGCGTCTTATAGGAGCGGAAACGGATCATTCTGTTTTCCGGGATATTCTTCAGTTGGTATAAGGTAAACTGATTGATCTCCATTATGGTTCCTCCCCAGTGTCCTGCTGGTAATCCTCCAGATCTATTGCCGCAAATTCCTGGTTCGTAAGCTGCTCCATTTTTTCCAGAGTATGATTAACCAGCGTCATCATTTCCCCGTCCTCTTTAATAAAAGGCAATATTCTGCGTATCTCCTGCATTGTCGCAAGACGGTTCTCCTTTTTAAACATTGCCATTACAAACATCTCATCTTCCTCAAATCTTACTCTCATAATTCCGGCTCTCCTTTCTTCCGCCCCTGGGTTTTCTTTTCTGTTTTCTGCAGTGTTTTTTGATTTTGAGATTTTATCCTTTCCTGGCGTTCCTTAAGTGCCTGCAGGACCGACTGTTTTGTACCGGTTTTCTGCTTTACCGGCTGCCTGTTTTTCTCTCCGGTATCTATCTTACGGCCCACTGACTGATGTTTCTCTGCCTCCTCCTGTCTATCCATTAAAAGCATAGTTTCCAGGTCGCTGACGGCTTTCTGCACAAGGGGACTTTCCTTATAATGAGGAATCAGGTCTATCAAATCCTTTGAAATCACTCCGCCTCGCATCAGTTCATATTCCCCATCATACATACTTCCATCCTCCAGGCGAAAGCCAATCCCTTTTATTCCATGAATCCGTTCAGAGGGAATTGCCCTGTATTTCTCATAAGCGTCCGCAAGCGTCAGATTATCATGATATTCTCCAAGAACCGGGAACTCCATGCACTCTGCAGCATAAAATGTAATCTTTGCTTTCTCTATGGGCGGAACATCTTCAATACCTGCCGGCATCTGCTGAATTTTCCTCAATAATTGTTCTGCACGTAAAATATTTTCCTGATCGTTGTTTTCTTCTATATAATTCTGAAGCCATCCCTGGATCACATTCGTTTTCCCGTCACAGATCAATTCTTCAATCTCTTTTATATGTGTCTCCCGGTTTTCCACCTGATCCTGATATTCATAAAAATCATTGTCGTACTGGAAAGACGGCTTTGCCATCTGTATTGTTTCGTGGGTAACTTCTGCTTCTTGTACTTTATCCAGGAAATTTTCACAGTCGATCACCTCACGTCTTTTCTGTGCAAGCCCATAATCGTCCAGGATCTGCGTAACCGCCTCTTCCATGGAAACATCCATATTATCAAAGATCCCTCCGTCAATCTCTTTAAAACCGGCGTCATAAATTGTATAATCATACCCTTCTGTCCCTGTCTGGATAAAGAAATAGCGCTGAACATCACCCAGACAATAAGCAACTTCGGTATCCCTGTTATCCAGATAAAGCTCTGCTTTTCTCTGCGCCTGTGCCACTTCCTGATTTATCCACTTTCCGCTGAGAGAACTTTTTTCTATATCTTCCAGTTGGTCGATCCCGTTTCTGCATTTTAGCAATGTCATCCTTGACGGAACCGGTTCAGCACTTTCCATGCCTAAATGTTTCTCCAGATGATTTGGAAGCTGATGATAAGCACTAATGGCTTCGTCCAGGGTATGGAAAAACTGATACTCCGGCTCTGTGGTTATCCCATAAGCGTCATTTACCACATAGAATTGTTTAATAAATGGCTCTGGTACTTTCTCATACAAATACTCCATAATCGCTTCCATAGCGCCGGTATCAAATCCATGTTCCAAGTCCTCTGCTACCAGCTTTCCGTCTGCATTTATGATAATTCCTGCCACGGTATCACCATATTCGTCATGCTCCATCCGGAAGAAAGTTTCTCCGGCGATTTCCCTCTCTTCTGCCGTGTGCCATGTGCCAAAATGCCCCTCCACCAGAAGTCCTTTTGTCTGCGGGTTAATCTGTTCCACAGGTTTTTCTTTCTCCCGTTCCTGATCCCCCATTTCTTTCCGGGCAAGGTCAATAAATCCGTCCAGCACTGCGGGATGGCTCGTTACAATATAATCCGCATTGAGATCCATGCCACGGCTGAAATTCTCCGGAATGATAAATCCATCCGCCCATTCTTTTGTTCCTTTTGAAAACCGCCCGTCGGATCTGAGATGCTGGACAGTACAGGCAAGAACGAACGATACTCTCTCTGCTCCGTATGCCTCCACCACATCAGCCGCAGCGTTCTGTTCCAGATGGTATCCGTCAAAATGACTACCAATCGACGCTTCAATCGCCTGCTTACATTCCAGGTTCAGCTTCCGGGAATCCAGATACGCATCTGCGTTTTCATGCTCCGAAGCATAGGAAAGATCCGACAGGTAAAGGGGCGGATATGTCTTTTGCTCTGCCTGGATTTCCTGAATCTTTTGTCTTTGTTGTACAAACTCCGGCAGCTCCTGATACCCAAAGCTGTCCACATAGTGGGCGGTCAGCTCCCCATCCTTTTTCAGAATCACCACATCGCTCACCGACAGGGAATGCCCCGTATAATCTGCCGGATGATCCATATTAAATTTTGTATATAGGGTTTCCAGTGTATCTCCTTCCTGCAGCTCATCTCCGTAAACAAACTGATAATCAGCGCCATCCACCGCCATTCCTTCTGCCTGCAGGTACGCCATTCCCATAAAACGGTAGGCAGCTCCTTCACCGTCCTCACGAAGCTGGTAAATCCCATATCTGTCCTGCGGTTCTTCAAACAGGGCGTTCTCCTGATGCCGCTGCGCTTCCCGCCGGATTTCCTGCATCCTGTTCATCATCTGGTCTATAAATTCTCCGGAAACCCTGCGGATTGTGTCCATAGAAGAGCGAAGTTCTTTCATATCCCTGTCACTGCTCCACCCGGCAATATAGGGGAATGCTTGTATACTGAATGGGATTCCCGCAATGGATCATCATATTGTCGCCCACATAAATACCCACATGGCTCGCTCCAGGCGTATCATAGGTTCCCTGGAAGAAGATCAGATCTCCCGGCTTTGCGTCAGACGGGGAAACCTGCGAACAGCAGCCCATCAATCCATCCGTGGTCTGCCTGCCGATATTCCAGCCATTGCCGCAGTTATTGATCACCCAGCTCACAAAACCGGAACAGTCAAAGCTGGTAGATGGGGAACTTCCGCCCCATACATAGGGATAACCCAGATATTTTTCCGCCTCATGGATCATGTTGGCAAACTTCTGATCCGTCAGCGCTTCTGCCGGGATCTCGTAGCCAAAGTCACCGCCTCCGCCTGGAAGTGTTTCCGTATCAAACAGATAATCCCGGTTTCCGTATGTAGCGTTATACAGGTCATACCGGCCTTCCTCATTCTCGTCCATCAATTCCCGCAGCACGGCATCCAGCCCATGATTTGTCAGCGTTACATCCAGCCGGTTTACTTCCTGCGTTGTAGTCACTTCTACTTCCTGATTCCCATTGTCATCCGCAAGATAGGCTTCCCAGGTCTGATGTCCGTGAGCTGAGGCAGAAGCATGATCGCTGTAATACACATCAAACTGTACTCCGTACCGGGCAAAAGCCCCTGTATCTTCCACCACATACTCCACACCGTTCATCACTACTTTTGTGCCGATTGGGACAAAGGGATTGCTGGCATCCACGGCTATCGTATGGTTAGCCGTAGGATAAACACCGCTTGCCGTAGGACCGCCGGCCCACTGCCCGCAGCAGATGGAGCAACTGCAGTATCCGCTGGTTACAACCTGTCCCAGAGATTCTCCCACCCGTACCATCTTTGTTTCCGTCACAGTTTCCCTGGTACTTTCCGTAGTAATGCTGTACTGGAGCTGAAAGATTTCCTCAACCTCGTCTTTTACCTGTTCATAGGTAAACTCCCCGTATTTTGCAGAAAAATAGGAGATCAAGTGGTACGGATTGTGTGAGATTTCGTCAATCTGATAGCGGTACTCATCATAGCCAGGATGCCTGCTCTCCATGCTGTTGGTCTGTTCATTCAGCGCCGCTTCCAGTTCCAGATAAGCATCTTCCACCGCATGGATATCCTCGTCTGTACTCCCATAAGTCGTACTGGCAATGGTAGAAGCCGCACCGCCCTGAATAGAAGCTCCGCAGCTTGCCAGAAGGGAGGCGATCATTACAAAAAACAATCCGGCAGCTACCACAATTCCTAAGATACCTTTGCTTTTTCCAACAATAGAAGAAGCCACACTCCTTGCTTTAGACGCAATGGTTTGTGTGGCTTTGGCTGTTCCCGCCGCTGTTTTCTTTCCTTTTTTCGCTGCCTGGTATGCCTTTTGATATTGGCGTTTCTGCCAGAATTTCTGCAGGATTCCCCTTTTTGCCTTCTCTGCGTTTTTTGCCGCCTGTCCCGCTGTTTTTCCACTGGCTTCCTGTGCTGTCTCATGCAAAAGACGGCCTGTTCCTTTCTCAAGGAACTCGGATTCCTGCAGACGGGCATTTCTCTTATGCATTCCACGGCTTGTCCGGTGCATCGTATACCGGAGGGCGCTTTCTGCCATCAGCTCTGCCCGGTGTGTCCCCTCCACAGCAGCATTTTCCTGTTCTGCTTCATTGGCTTTCCCGTGAACATAAACAGCGGCGGAACCTGCCGCCGCTGAAACTGCTTTTTTTGAGATTTCCATACCGGCTCCACGCACTATGCCGTTATCTTCATCTCCAAAGGATAAGCGTCCCGCCTTTTTCTGCTCTTTCTGGATCTGCTCCCGTTTGACTTTCCCTTTGATTTCTTCCCGGAAGTCCTCCATAGTATCAGTTCCTTCCGGCTTTACTCGCTCTTTTCTGGCATACTCCTGCACCAGCCTTTTCTTCCGCAGATGGGATGTCTCCGCCACGGATTCCAAAAAGGCAGAAGTGTCAGACGGATGCCCCCGGATATTGCCGGAGCGGAAGGATTGCTCCCGTATCCCTGCATGGCTTGAAGAAGCGGTTTCCGGTTCTCCGTCTGGCCCCATCTCTGGTTTTTCCGTCCAATGCTCTGCAATCAGGCTGTCGGATGGCCAAACGAAATCTTTACTGGATGAAACGCCCCCGCCATCGCTGACGGAAGCTGGCTTAAGGCGACCGTTGTATAGATGCCTTCCACGCTATTATCTTTTGTTCCAAACAGATCGTCATAGGAAGTCAGCTTGATTTTCTCAGCACTCTTATTTTTCATCTGCAAGCACCTCCCCGGTCAGGTGGCGGTATCCCTCTGCCACAATCCCTTTCGGATCATGGAGATAAATACTCTTTCCCTCCGCTGTTGTCTCTGCCGCTCGTACAGACATAGGGATACAATTCTCAAAGATATGGATGTTATTGCCGTATACATCACGGATCTGTTCAGAAATATCCCGTGCAAAGTTTGTCCGGCGGTCAACCTTTGTCAGCAGAATCCCCATAATGGATAACCTGGGGTTCAGCCGCCTGTGTACCTTGCCAATGGTCTTGATAAGCTGCTGCAGGCCCTTTACCGGCAGGTAAGCCGCTTCCACCGGGATCAGCACACTGTCTGCCGCTACAAGGGCATTAATTGTAATCATCCCAAGTGATGGCATACAATCAATCAGTATGTAATCGTAATCCGCTTTTACCCCTTCCAGATACAGACGAAGTACCTGTTCTCGGCTCATTACATTTACAAGAGATGTTTCCAGTCCGGCAAGCTCGATATTTGCCGGAATAAAATCAATCCCTTCCTCATGGCGGATAATGCCTTCTCCCGGCTCCACATCTTCGTCATTGATAACTTTCTCCATGATATTTACTAAGGTCACGTCCAGTTCGTCCGGTTCCTGAATACCCAGACTCACCGCCATACTTCCCTGAGCGTCTGCCTCAACCAGAAGTACCTTTTTCCCGGCTCTTGCCAGCCCGATACCTAAATTTACACACGTTGTCGTTTTTCCAACCCCGCCTTTTTGGTTTGCGATTGCGATAATTCTGCACATAAATTTCTACCTACCTTTCATCCTTTTCAATTCTGTCAATCTCTGCATAGAAGCGAAAATATCGGTTCGTTCCCTTGTTTGAAAATATCTCTGACACCTGGATCACCCGGATTTCCGGGTGTTTCTCCAGAAGCCGTTTAAACCAGCGAATATCCCTCACTGTGCCTTGCAGCCTAATCTTCAGCATAAAACATTTCCTCCCAATCCACGTAGAAACAATAGTCCGGGTATCGGATTTTAATTGCTTCCCAAAAATATCTGGCGTACCCTGTGCAGAATATATCGCTTATTGAATAAAGCCGTGTTTCTGTAATCTGCGCTTCTGTATCCTTATATTCATCAGTTGTAGGTGTTCCGTCTGTATAAAGGTTAAAAGCAATACGGACAATCTTTTCACTCCCACTGGTCTGCCATCCTTCCTGCAGGCACTCCGGTTTAATAAATCCAGTCTTAAAATCATAGATCCGGTTTGCATTGCGTCTGGTGTCCTCTGAAAGTCCCAGGCAATAAATAAGGGTTTTGTGGTACGAATCCTGACACGAGCATTTTGAAAGATAGGTGTTATAAAATATCTCATGTTCCTTGTTTTTAAAAGTGATTTTTCTTTCCTGTTTTACTTTTGCTCCTGTCGCTGTGTTCCTTGACATCTGATTTCCCTCCATTGTTCATTTTTACTAATTTAACTGGTCATTCACCATTTTCAGATATAATTCATCCAGAAACTCTCGTTTAATATCTAACGTCTGTCCCTGCCATGTATCATTTTCGGAATGAGTACCATTCCATAAATCTTCGGCTACATTTCTCCGCAGATGCCAATATAATTTACATCTCCGATCAATCTTTTGTTTCTCTGCAATTTCCATAAAATGATCTGCACTGAAAAACTCATATACAGATATTCTTAAGGCGAGCGCCATCTGGCACAGGGCATACAACGGGATTTTGTTCTCTCGCCGGCATCTGGCATTGGTAAACCATGTATATACTGTCCCTTCCGGAGAACCTGTTACTTTACAGATCCATTTAACTTTCCTATTCAGATGAATTCCCTGGGCTCTTAGAACATGATTGATATTTTGAATGAGTTCTCTTTTGTCCTTGTTCTGATGCAGTTTTGTTAATCTGATGATTTCCTTTTCCAATTTCATTTTTCTTTGCTCTTTACGCTGTGTTGTTCCCATTTGTTTTTCCTCCTGAATTTTAAAATTTTGTATAAAAAATAGGGACACTCTGCTGCAAGTATCCCTATCTTCTATCAATGTATTGATAGCGCTATATTCACTTTCATAATCCAGGATTTTTTGTGTTCCCCGTACCGAGGTCTAAGGCAACCACAACGGTTACTTTGTTTACAAGTACCTTTTCCTTGTGATTTTCCTCTAATCTGTTGAAACTGAAAAAGTCAACAAAGTGCGTAAATTCAAGGATTTCTAGGTATGTTTCCTTTGTAGTCTTACCACAGTCTCTATATGCACAGTCTGCGAAAACTGATCAACCGCCCTCACTTTCACCAGCTCATACCCATTCCCGCACAAATA
>OOAW01000150.1_pt1 | contig 69721 bp, 77 predicted proteins | sample 1671861 | NCBI WGS metagenome assembly OOAW01 (sample SAMN06348200, study PRJEB24527) | human gut metagenome | reverse complement strand
CCCGCCGGGCCGATGAGGACATCGGCCCCTACGAAAAGAAAGGGGCGGGCGGCCGCAGAGCCACCCTCTGTCACTTTATTTTTTTGAGGAGCCCAAAACGTATGAGCCTGACGAAAATCAAATCCGTGGACGCCCACAGTCCGGCCCAGAGGGCGGGTGTCCGGCCGGGTGAGACGCTGACCCACATCAACGGACGCCCCATTGTGGATGTGCTGGACTATAAATTTTTTGCTTACGACCCCCGGCTGGAGCTGACCCTGGTAGGGGAGGACGGCCGCAGCCGCACCTTGCGGGTACGCAAGGCGGAGGGGGAGGAGTTGGGCCTCAATTTTGAGACCTATCTGATGGACAAGGCCCGCTCCTGCGCGAACCGGTGTATCTTCTGCTTTGTGGATCAGATGCCCCCCGGTATGCGGGAGACACTCTATTTCAAGGATGACGATGCCCGCCTGTCCTTCCTGATGGGGAACTATATCACCCTGACCAACCTGTCGGAGCGGGAGATTGCGCGCATCGCAGAGCTGCGCATCAGCCCCATCAACATCTCGGTTCATGCCACTGATCCGGCCCTGCGGGAGGCCATGCTCAAGCACCGGCGGGCGGGGGAGTGTCTGGCCATCATGGAGCGATTTGCTGCGGCGGGCATCACCATGAACTGCCAGATCGTGGCCTGCCCCGGCGTCAACGACGGCCCCGCCCTGGACCGCACCCTGCGGGAGCTGGGGGCACTCCACCCGGCGGTGGGCAGCGTGGCGGTAGTGCCGGTGGGGGTGACCCGATTCCGGGAGGGCCTGTGTCGGATCGACCCGTACACTCCGGCCCAGGCCGCGGCGGTGCTGGATCAGGTGGAGGCATTTGCCGCTTCTTTCCTGAAAAAGCACAGCACCCACCTGGCTTGGTGTTCCGACGAGTTCTACCTGCTGGCCGGCCGTCCCCTGCCGGAAAAGGGATACTATGAGGACATGGCCCAGATGGAAAACGGCGTGGGGATGCTCCGCCTGCTCACCAGTCAGGCGGCTATGGCCCTGGAGGACATGGAGCTGGAGGAGGCCCCGCCGCCGTTTGCCATTGCCACCGGCGTGTCCGCTGCCCCCTTCTTGCAGAAAATCGTTGACATGTGCCGGGAAAAATGTGGTAATATAATAGGAAATGTCTATCCGATGGTCAACCGCTTTTTCGGGGAGACCATCACGGTCTCTGGTCTGATTACCGGACGGGATCTGATAGAGCAGCTCAAGGGGAAGGCGCTGGGCGAGCGGCTGCTCATCCCGGACAGCATGCTCCGGGCGGGGGAACGGATCTTCCTGGACGACGTCACTGTGGAGCAGGTGGAGGAGGCCCTGGGGGTGCCGGTGACGGCCCTTCCGGCTGACAGCGGCTTTGACCTGGTGGACGCCATTCTGGGGCTGCCGGTGGAGGCGCCCGCCTATACCCTGCCGCCGGAGGACGACTATTATCGCTACAACCCGTGACAGAGAGAGTGAGGGTGCTATTATGAAGCCTTTGATTGCAATCGTGGGCCGGCCCAACGTGGGCAAGTCCATGCTGTTTAATAAATTGGTGGGCCAGCGGTTGTCCATCGTGGAGGATACCCCCGGCGTCACCCGCGACCGGCTGTACGCCGAGGCGGAGTGGAGAAACCGGAAGTTCGACCTGGTGGACACCGGCGGCATCGAGCCCTCCGCCGACAGCCAGATTCTGGCCTTTATGCGCCAGCAGGCGGAGATCGCCATCCAGCACGCCACGGTGATCCTCTTTGTCTGCGACATCAAGACCGGCCTCACCGCCTCCGACCAAGAGGTGGCCAACATGCTGCTGCGCTCTCAGAAGCCGGTGGTGCTGGCGGTCAACAAGATGGATCAGGTGGGGATCACCAACCCAGACATTTATGAGTTCTATAACCTGGGACTGGGGGATCCCATCGCAGTCTCCGCCGTCCACGGCCATGGCACCGGGGATCTGCTGGATGCCTGTATGGAGTATTTCCCCCCTGAGGACGAGGAGGAAGAGGAGGACGATGTCATCAAGGTGGCGATCATCGGCAAGCCAAACGTGGGCAAGTCCTCCCTGGTAAACCGCATCCTGGGGGAGCAGCGGGTGATCGTCAGCGACATGGCGGGCACCACCCGGGACGCGGTGGACAGCTATTTTGAGAACCAGAAGGGCAAGTACCTGTTCATCGACACCGCCGGTATGCGCAAGAAGTCCAAGGTGGACGACCGCATCGAGAAGTTTTCCGTCCTGCGGGCCACCATGGCCATTGAGCGGGCTGACGTGTGCCTGATCCTGGTAGACGCCAACGAGGGAGTCACCGAGCAGGATACCAAGGTGGCCGGTCTGGCCCACGAGGCGGGCAAGGCATGTATCATCGTGGTCAACAAGTGGGACGCCATTGAGAAGGATGACAAGACTATGGACCACATGCGCCAGGACATCCGCAGGGACCTGTCCTATATGACCTACGCCCCCATTGTCTTCATTTCCGCCCTCACCGGACAGCGGGTGGACCGTCTCTTTGACCTCATCAACTATGTCAATGACCAGGCATCCCTGCGCATTACCACCGGCATGCTCAACACCGTGCTGGCTGACGCCACCGCCCGCGTGCAGCCCCCCACCGACAAGGGACGCCGTCTGAAGATCTACTATATGACCCAGATCGGTATCAAGCCCCCCCACTTTGTTTGCTTCTGCAACGACGCCAAGCTGTTCCACTTCTCCTACCAGCGCTATCTGGAGAACCAGATCCGCTCCACCTTTGGCCTGGAGGGCACGCCAGTCCGGCTGACCATTCGGCAGAAGAGCGACAAGGAGGGATAGTCATGGCAGATCCTACAACAGTTCCCACGGGAATACAGCCTAACCTTCCCGCCGCACTGAGTGAGCTGGGGGCGGCCCTGTTGCTTCCGGCCCTGCTGGTCGCAGTGATCGCCTACTTCTGCGGCTGCTTCAACGGGGCGGTCATCGTCTCCAAGTATATCCTGCGGGACGATGTGCGTACCCATGGCAGCGGCAATGCCGGGCTGACCAACTTCTACCGCACCTTCGGCGGGCCGCTGACCTTTGTGGTTATCCTGACCGATGTGCTCAAGGCAGTCGTGGCTGTATGGGCTGGCATCCTGGCGGCAAAGTATTTGGTGGCGGATGAGCTTCTGGTAGTGGCGCTTGGTAAGTACTGGGCGGGAGCTTTCTGCCTTCTGGGGCACATGTTCCCCTGTATGTTCCACTTTAAGGGGGGCAAGGGGATCCTCTCCGGAGGCACCATCGCTATCATGATTGATTGGCGGGTGGCGCTGGTGGTGTGGGGGGGATTCCTGATCCTGGCTGCGCTCACCAAATGGGTCTCCCTGGGCTCCATCTGGGCCGGGGCATCCTTCCCCTTTGCCACTTGGTTTGTGTACCATGACGTGGTGCTGCTGGCGCTGGCCATTCTGCTGGGCGGCCTGATCGTCTGGAAGCACCGGGGCAACCTGAAGCGTATTCTGAACGGAACGGAATCAAAGTTCAGCCTGCACCATAAAAAAGATGAGGGGGCGCCGAAAGCATGAAGATCGCAGTGATGGGCAGCGGCGGTTGGGGGACAGCCCTGGCCCTGGTTCTGCTGGAGAACGGACATGAGGTCACCCTGTGGTCCTATAGGGAGGAGGAGTCCACTATCCTGCGGGAGAAGCGGGAAAACCCCATGCTGAAGGGGGTGCCCCTGCCGGATGGACTGGCGTTGACCTCTGACCGGGAGTGCGTGAAGAACTGTAAGGTGGTTGTGCTTGCTACGCCGTCCTTTGCGGTGCGTACCACCGCCCGTGCTGTGGCGTCCCTGTTGGAGCCCTCTGCGGTGCTGGTGTCGGTGTCCAAGGGCATTGAGAAAGATACCTCTCTGACCCTGACCGACGCCATTGCTCAGGAAGTGGGGGAGGGGCATCCCATCGTGGCCCTTTCCGGCCCTTCCCACGCCGAGGAGGTGGGCCGTGGCGTCCCCACTGTGGTGGTGTCCGCCTCTCGAGACAAGGCGGCGGCGGAGCTGGTGCAGGATCTCTTTATGAATGAGCGGTTCCGTGTTTACGCCTCCGACGACGTAGTGGGTGTGGAATTGGGCGCTGCGTTAAAAAACGTCATCGCCCTCTGTGCCGGGATCTGTGACGGCATGGGCTTCGGCGACAATACCAAGGCCGCCCTGATGACCCGCGGCCTGACGGAGATCGCCCGCTTGGGCGTGGCCCTGGGCGGCCGCAGAGAAACCTTTGCGGGACTGTCCGGCGTGGGTGACCTGATCGTCACCTGTACCTCCATGCACTCCAGAAACCGCCGTTGCGGCATTCTGATCGGCCAAGGCACCCCTGCCGCTGAGGCGGTAAAGGAGATTGGCGCTGTGGTAGAGGGCTACTATGCGGCCGCCACCGCCCGCGCCCTGGCTCAGAAGGCGGGGGTTGAGATGCCCATCACAGAGGCGGCCTATCAGGTATTATACGGCGGACGGGATACCAGGGCCGTGATTAAGGAGTTGATGACCCGCGCCCGGAAGCACGAGCTGGAGGATAGCTGGGTCTAAAAAGGTTTTCGAAAAAAATCGAGAAAAATTGAAAAAAACACTTGCATCTTTTCGCAGGATGTGGTAATATAATCAAGCCGTCCGATGAGGGCGGCGACTTCCGGGTGTGGCGAAGTTTGGTATCGCGCTTGAATGGGGTTCAAGAGGCCGCTGGTTCGAATCCAGTCACTCGGACCAAACAATGATAATCCGAACTACATTATCCAAGTGGGTAATGTGTTCGGATTTATCATTTCTATTGAATATGTGCTTTGATGGACAAGGGCGGGACTATCACCCCGCCCTTGTTTTTTTAGATCTTTTCTGATATTTTGTGTCTGTCAGACAAATCAAAGATTTGCAATTGAAAATTATGCTTATTGTTTCACTGCAAGGCAATAATTCGTATTGTCAAAAGCACTCATTTGATTTTTAGGATTGGCCTCATTATAGAGCGCAAAGTATTGCTCTGTTATTCCCTGGGGCTCCAAGTGCTCATATATCAAAAATTCATGTGCTGAAAGCAATTGTTCGATATCAGAGTAGGAATAACATGCCAACATTTTTTCGTTTGCAACACCCGCCAGCATGAATTGCTTTTTTGTTCGTTCTCCGGCTTTTTCAGTATAGCTGTTTTCATCTGGATAATCAAATATAATGGAACTGCCTTTCGCCACAATACTACTTATAGAAGAAATTACCGATTCGAAGGATTCCTTTGAGAGATAATAGGCGACACCAAGAATGGAACAGTAACTTATTTTATCACTATTAAACGAGTTGTGATTTTGCATTTCTTTCTTCCATGTTCCTTTTGTGAAGTCTGCTTCAATGTAGTGAACATTGTCGGGAATTACAATTCCGGCACTTTTCAGCCGCTCTTGTTTATCTCTTGCGGTAGCCGGATGGTCTACCTCAAAAATTTGCAATGCCTTTGCCCATAATGGTTGCCGATACGCAAAAGTGTCATATCCGGCTCCCCAAATTAAATACTGTTCTGTTCCCGTGCGAACAGCCCACTCAAGAGATTTTTCGGCAAAAGCCGCCCTGCCAAGTGGCGAGGGAGATAGTTGATTATCAATAACCCATCTTAATGCCTGTTCTGGTTCTCCAACAAATGATGGATTGAAAAATCCTATTCCATCCGACATATTCTTTGCTATTTGATTAAATTCTTCATCAGTCAGTAAATCTCTTGCCAAGCTGTCATTGCTCTCGAAAAGGCTTGAATTTCCGGGAGCAGGACACGGGCCAGGGCTTCCGATTCATGGAGGGGAACTCCCGTGCCCTAGTTAAGGCTTGCGTGAATCGCCCGGCCAGATGTCCATTACCTCCCGAAGCTGGCTGTCCTGGCGGCGCGCCTTTCATCGCTATTCACGCGGGGGTTGTATCTGAAATACTGTGTATTTAGTTGTCAGTGGGAGGGGGACCCTCTAATCTATTAGGCGGATTTTAGGGCAAAGGTCCTCTCTTGCAGAGAATTTTTCAAACTATTTTAAATTTAGCAGACCCTGCTGATCCCCACGCCCTCGACCCTGGCAATTTTTTTACTGACGCTGAGAATGTAATAAGCATGAACGCGCCGGGCCTGGACAGGCGGGAGTTGGACGATGGCTGCATGGAGGGGGTCCCGATCTTCACCGGTCTCTAGAGGCTGCTCCGGGGACAGCGGCGGGTAGGGCATGTCGGCCTCAAAGCCGTGATCAGTGTCCATGGAACGCTCGCCATGATCCTGCTTGTGGCGCTTGTAGCTGTCACACAGGCGGCCACCAATGAAAGAGTCACGGTAATTTCGTCTGATGCCTCCAGAATGACGCGCTCGGTCAAATGGGGATAGTAATTGTTTAGAATGATAGTTTTCATTTTTAGTCTTTATTTCGGTGTTCAGCAGTTGACGGACTGGCAGATCGAAATGGAGGATGGCGGGGAGCGGCGCCCAGGCCAGCCGCCCCCACCTCTGGCCGCGATGGCCAGAGGTAGTCTGGTATAACAACGTCCGCACGGCGCAAGACCATGCGGACAGATATAACATGATTTTCTTTCGGACACTGGCAGATTTCTGCTACAAGGCCAGACAGGGATACCGGCAGAAAACGACCATTTTCGCAGTTGACCGCGGAATGGCCCCCTAATAGGGCCGGACTTTCTTTGACGAATAACCATCAGTCAGCTTGCTGCATGGTAACAACATGGCAGTATCCTCCTATAATCCGCCGTATCCTGCGCATAAGTAAACGGCGGCTTATTGCTAAACCGCCGTTAGTACAAGAAATCCGAGCATGAGGGAATATGTGCCCAGCGGCGGTTTTTTCTTTCCTGCCGCTGGGCAGATAACTTTTGACGTATTTTTTACATAGCTGTCATCAGGCTAAATAGAATCCCCCTGTGAATTTTAGCTGTCATGCAGACCTTTACGAAATCTCTCGGATTAGGATGAAGGGGGTAAGCTGGCGGTCTTGGCCTGCGGGATTATCTACAATCAGAGCCAAAAGCTGAGAGTCGGGCCAATTCTGGAGCTGTTCACTTTTTCCCAGAAGTTCGACAGTCAAATCGTTGGCATCCACGACCATCATCACAATTCCGGTTTTTTGATATACCTCATCACAGACCTTATCCGGCTTACTGGGAATACGAATCCCAATATGCGCATACTCCGGGATGTCCCTCCCCCAAAAGCCGTCTAGTCCCCTCACCTCATCGTCCAGCATGTCGTAAAAAGTACCGTGGATGCCGCGGAGCTTATTAAGGCCGGCGCAGACAGCCGCCTTGAGGACCTTTCCCAAGCCGCAAAAGTTGATGGCAAACTGCATTTTAACAGGCAGGCCCATCCCGGGCCCAGCCGCCGTCTGATGGACAAAGCGTGAAAGAAGCTTGGCCCAGAAGCCTGGCTTGACCTGTTCCTCAGTAACCACCCGCCCTTGGCATAGGGCAATGACTTTTTCGCTGGCGGAAAGAATATCTCCCGGTTGGTAGACTGGTATGACATATCTCTCCAGGAGGTCGATATAATTCTCGCCTACCTGGACGAAATGTGTTGTAATCGCATGGCGGGCATACGTCTTGCCGTTAGCTTGAATGGTAACGGACTTTCCTTCGTTGGCGTAAAAATCCATGGGAAAGATTCCTCCTATATAATACGTAAATTGAAATAAGTATTCTGGTACGTTGCCTCCTTACTCTCCGCGCTTTCTGGCGGGGTACAGTTTGGACCATTTTATAAGGCTTGAAATGCCCATAGATTGCTGATTTGCGGTTTCAAAGTATCATAATCCCACAGCATATTGCTCCGCTCCGTACTGTTGGGATCATTGACTGTAAACTGTCCGTCCTTTATGCCGGTAATCACAATAAAATGTCCGGTTGTTGTAAAATCTCCGGGCCGCATACTGCAAATGATGGGGCGGCCTTCCTTCAAGACACCCTCCATAATCGATTTTGTCAAGGGCAGTTCCTCCCCGATTACTCCGAAGTGCTTCGCTCCTTCGCTCATAAGTGTCCAGGCAGTCCCAGCGCCGGGAACATAGTATCCCTGCTCACTGGCGTATTGGGCCACTACATACGGCGTAATGGTGTCATCGCCCGTTAAGCTGGTAATCACCATGGATAAGCAGGCTGGCCCGCATCCACTAACGGCAACGGAGCTGTTGCCATAGTCGCCGTAACCCCAGCGTTGATCGTATTGCAGAAGAAGCGGAACTTCTCCAACTTCAACCTCTCCGACAGTTTCAGCAAAAACCTGCCCTACTTTCTCTGGATACTCTAAAACAAAATTCAGCATATCCAGGTTTCTGGACAGCATTTTCAAAATATCCTCGGGATAGATTTCGCAGTTATCTATGACCTGCTGAACCCGCTGATCCTGGCTCACCAAGTCTTGCAGTTTCTGCCAGACTTCATGATCCATCGGCGCCTGGGTAACATCTGTACTTTTTTGCCTACTGTCTGCCGTCCCGCACGCATCATGCCGGGATTGATTGGTGCCCGAGGAAGATGCGCCGCTATCATTCTGAAATAAGGTTCCTCTAAAAAGCCAGACTCCTGCGATGACAAATGTAAAAACAAATGCGCGCCAAAACATCACTACCCGCTGGTTGCGTTTGTGACTCCGCCTGGTTTTTTGGCCGAATGTTTCTTTCATAGGTATGCTCCTTTTCTAAAATGCAAAATAAACCACGCTCCTGACAGTTATCATTGTACTGAACAGGAGCGTGGCAAGTTTGAATATTCAGTTGTTTGTTTCTTGAGAAAAACTTGAGGAAGGATAGATGTTTTCTGAATCTGCCGCAGGCAGTTGAACCGTAAATGTGACCGTGTCATTTTCGCTCGATGCATGGATCGTACCGCCATGTAAAAGAATAATTTCCTTTGCAATTGCCAGCCCAAGCCCCGTGCCGCCTGTATCAGAGGCGCGGGATTCATCCAAGCGGTAGAACTTATCAAAGAGGGAGGACAACTTCTCAGCCGGGATTGTATTCCCCTTGTTTTGAAAAATGACGAAGACATGTCCTCTCACTTTCTCGGTAGAGATTCTGATTTCTGTATTCAGATAGCTGTATGCCGCCGCATTTTTTAATATATTGCTGAATACACGGGCCAACTGATCCGCATCCGCACAAACTGTTAAATCTTCATCAATTTCCAGTTTAATTGAGAGCCCGCGCTGAGAAAAGACCGGAGACAACTCATCGGATAATTGTATCAGCATATAGGAGAGGTCTATCGACTCTTTTATTAGCTTGATTTGCTGTGAATTGTACCTAGTGATTTCAAAGAATTCATTGATCATCTTTTCCAGCCGGTACGCTTTTTCCAATATAATACGTACATGCTTCACACGCTGAGGGGCTGGCATATCCGGATCTTCGTGCAAAAGGCTCAAGTAGCCGATAACGGATGTGAGTGGGGTACGAATATCATGGGCCAGATACATTACCAACTCATTTTTCCGCTGTTCCGCAAGGGCCGTTTCCGCCTTTTGTCGCTCCAGTGTCTGCTTTACAGCATTTAATTTACTCTCAAATGGCAGCATTTCTGGTGATAGGCGGATCGCTTTTGAATCGTCCACCTGCAGAGCGTCAATTCCCTGATCGATCTCCTTGAAGTATTTGGTCATCCATCGGAATAGGCGCAGGAGCAAAAACGCAAAGACGAATGTAATTGCCGCTGCGAAGAACACTTCCCTGTAACTTCGAAAATAGTAGAAATAGATCATGTTCGCAGTTTCACGGTCTACTCCAAAAAAATGCATCAAAAAGTATGCAATTAGGTTTCCTCCTCGCTGTCTCCACAGCAACACATAAAGAACAATTACGATAAGGATCGATAACAAAGCGTTACCGCAAAAACGACGCGTGATTTTAGCCCGAAATGTAGCATAATCGTTGCTGAACTTAATCTTCAATTTTATAACCGACCCCCCATATCGTTCTGATATATTTTGGATTGTCCATCGTATCATTCAGCTTTTCTCTTAAATGGCGAATGTGGGACGTGATTGTGTTGTTCGTTTTACTGTAATATTCATCCGCCCAAATTCTGTAAAAAAGCTCCTCGGCGCTGACAACCGTTCCCTTGCTTTCTAAAAGGATCTGTAAGATCGAAAATTCAGTAGGCGTCAGCGTAAGTGATTTTCCATCCAACAAACACTGGTGAGCTTTTACATTCATCTCCAAACCGGCGTGGGTCATGACATCACCGGCCTCCGCTTCAGCTTGCGCGGGATTGTATTTTTTGTACCGCCGCAGCTGAGATTTCACCCTTGCAACTAATTCAAGCGGACGAAAAGGTTTTGTCATATAGTCGTCTGCACCAAGTGTCAGACCGTTGATTTTATCCGTTTCTCCGTCTTTGGCTGTCAGCATAATAATTGGATATGTGTGTCTTGTTCTGATTTTCTGGCATAGCGTATATCCATCTATATCCGGTAGCATGACGTCCAGGATCGCAAGGTCAAGGTTTGTTGTGTTGATACACTCGAGGGCTTCTTTTGCAGAATAGAATTTAAACACGCTATAATTTTCGTTGTTCAGATATACTTCAATCAAATCCGCAATCTCGACCTCATCATCGACGACTAGTATTTTGTCCGGCATGATACTTCGCTCCTCCTTTGCATTGTCCTCCACATATTGTAATAGAAAGGGATATTATAATTGTTGAGCCTTACATGAGAAAATATTAAGATTTTCCTCAGATTTCTATTGTGATTGGGGGAATCGTCAACTACTATTGCAGCAAAATCCTTGAATACATCAAGGATAGGAAGATAATTCGATTTTTTGCATTTCCGCAGGTTTGTGGGGTGCACGTTAGTATCAAGCAAGGCAAGTGTATAGATACTTGACGTTTTTGCACCGCAAAAATGCTTGTTGGGGTGCCCCCAAACCCTCTGGCACTTCTGGCCACGATGAAGCCGCTGACAAAGTCCCCAATTCGGACGTACTTGGGCTGGACCTCCTGGACCGGGTGCCGGACCACAGTCCCGTCTCCCAGCTGCGGTGGAGGAAGCCCTCCTTCGGCAAGAGCTTCCGGCGGCTGTTTGAGGAAATAGTACGCCAGTGTGTCCCAAACGGCCCTGTGACCGGTCGGCTGGTGGGTACCGACTTATGTGAAGGCCAATGCCTCCCGTGCCTCGGAGGAGCTGATGGAGCTCCAGGAGAGCCCAGGGAATTATTGAGACCGTCTGGACACCTACGGGGAGGAGGGGCTGGAGGAACCGGCCCAGTGGACCGGAAAACACCGTTCCAAACGAACCAAACAGCTCAAAAAGGATAGCTGCCACACCAGAAAGCGTGTGTGCCACACTGACCCGGAGGACGGCCATCTGAACCGCCCCGGCAGGCCCCGGGGGGCCCACTACTTGGGCCGCCAGACGGTGGACACCGACCACGGCGTTATCATCGGCGTCACGGGTTTAACCGTGCTTTTCATGCGTGCGAAAAAGTCCTTTGAATGGAGGACTTGCAAATCGGTGTCAAAGGGATTGTCATGGTGGGGCTCCGTGTCAGGCATTGGAGCGCCCTTGGAGATAGGAGCGGCGTGACCCTGCTTCCGGCGTTCATGTTGGATAGCCTAAGGGTGTATCAAATGGAAAACATTAGAGAAAATAAGAGGGACGACAAAATCATTTCCTGCCGCTTCACGGTCTGTCTTGGGCGGGACATAAAATAGAGGTTGGTCACATCGTCCCGCCCATGGCCGAGGAACCCGGCCACGGCCTTTTGGGCCGCATAGTGAGATGTTGGCTTCGTACCATTCGCCCGCGTAGGTGTGTCGGAGGCCGTGGGAGGCCATTGAGCGAGTGGAGTCCGGCTCCTGGGCGTAGGAACGAAAAGCCTGGAGGACCGTGATGTCCTGATGGGTGGGCACACCATCCGGGATAAGGAGCTTGCATCCCTGTAGCGTCTGCTCGAGATGATACCGGAGGCGTGGCTCCAGGATGGGATTCAGTGAAACCGGCCGGCCGCTCTTGCTTTTCAAAATCAAAAAAGGACGCAGTGCACCCAACGGCGCGGGCCGACTGTTTCTGGCAGATTTCCGCGGGAAACTGCCATCACAGTCAGCACCGGGAGCGGTAAACGCATTGAGGTGACTGGAATGAGAGGATGGAGGCCAGCCGGGCTCCCACAGCGGCCGCGTGTCCTTGGGTGAGGGGCAGATGATACTGCCGGCGTCCGTGGTCCGCCCCCGGCAGCAGGACGGAAAGATACACTGCATACTGGTGAAACCGGCATGGGGAGCGCTCCTCTGCGCCAGGTTTGTGTTATCCTTTTGGACAGAAAAAGGCCCGAAAACAATTCGTGCTTGTTTTCGGACCAGATGGGTGAATATTCCAAATGAAGGCCGGTCTGTTTTTAGCTCTGTCAAGTCTCCAGGGAGTTGGAATAAATCCACGGGTGAGAAATGCCACCTGATAACGGAATTAGCATAGCATAAAACAACACAGCCATATAGCTGCACTTTTTACTATCATTCTAATTATGATGATTAAAATAATTCGTCTTTACATAACCAGTAGATCAGGGCGCAATAAGCCCATTGCCGGCGTACAAACATTACAACGTGCACAACGCGGATCAAAGTCCGACGAACAGACGGCCAGCAATCCGGCGCATGCCCCGTGATTTCAGCGAGTGGTTACAAAAATCAATCACAGCTTTGATACCATAATATATCCTGCTTTTTAACCAGTAAATCTGTATGTAGTATCCGGATAGGGGCGCACTTATACAAGGTGATCTGCCAGTCCTCCTTAACTTACAAGTAAGGTTTACCACAGGAGCCTGAGGGATGTATAGGCGAAGCTTTTTCAACTGTTTAGAAGCTGCTTCTTGCATTTCCGGTCGGAACATTCCGTGTCCCACGCGGGCGGCATGTATTGTTGGAATGCCGAATAGGAGCCGTGGGAGTACCCGGCAAAGACGAGAAGTCCAGCGGCTAAGCGAGCATCCTGTAGGCCGAGAGAATCATTATCCCATGGCGTGAATACAGGTGGCGCTGATCTGCGGGGGGATGCTATGCGTCATTACTCCGTTGTAGTGGATGCATACTTGACAGCCAGGGCAAAAACAGAGAGCGTTACCGGCGTGCACAACGACGGCTTGATTGGTGCAATGGTCGCACACAAGAAGCTGTGAGGCGCAGGATCTGCATACCGTGGCGTACATGGTTACGGACTTATCTGGTTCCACAGTAGAACCTCCTCTCCCAAATACGGTAGAGTATCCTATGACCGCAACGGTTGAGTAGTTCGAAATGGTCCACAAAAAGCCGCCCCATGAAAGGGGCGGCTCAGGACTATAGATCTTCCAGATCAGCAGCAGGGAGGTCATTCTCCAGGTTATCCCGCGCCAGATCAGTGTCCAGCTCGGGGTATGCGTCAACGGGAATCGGACGCTCGTGGTAAACCAGCATTGTGGGGCCGGAGGTGCCTGCCACAATGGGATTGGCCTTTTTCTTGGTGTGCTTCGCCTTGCCCTGGAGCTCGGGGACGGGCGGGGCGTCGTTGTGGGGCTGGGTGTGCGTCCGCTCGGGGCGGGACATACCTTGCTTTGCCATAGTATCACCTCACCACTAGGGTGCCACGGGCAGAGGCAAAAATACGATACAAAATTTGAGGTACGGCATGAAATTATTGCAGCCCGGCGCCCCTTCCCTTATTGCGGGTAGCAATCAAGTCCAAAATTCCGCAAATACCGCGCTTGCTGACTGAGCTTGCGGAAAAGGAATCACGCCGGATTCGCTCCATCGCCTCTACAGCGGGGATGAGGTGGTGCTCATCCAGGTATGGAACCAGGTTGGCACCAGCCTGGATAAACTGGATGTGTCCAAGTCGGACACAAATGGTAGGAGGGGGCATTTGTCAATCTTCGGTGGGGGAGAGCTCTCCCGTTATGGCGTCTACATAATAGGCTCCGCTGTCTGTGGTGATGCGCCAGACCGGTGTGAGCTCGACAGGCCGCGTGGTGCCGCTGACAATCAGATAGCCCGCGTTCATTTCGTCAATGCGGCTGCACACAAAGCCACCCTCTGTCACACCGGCCAGAAAACGGACCAGGACTGTGGCGGCAGAGAGGGTCTCTTCCTCGCTGGACGAGGTTACGGTGCCGGACAGGCGCTGGCCCTCCATGCGGAGCAGTGTGTCATCCTGCCAGAGCAGGGTGACCTGACAGGAAAAAAGGGGGGTACCCTCCCAGTTCTGGTAGTAGGTCAGTACCGTTTGCCCCGGGCGCTCACCGGACTCGGAGGAGATGAGAGTGCCCTGGAAATCGATTCGCTCCAGGCATGACTGGGAGGCATCCTCGTAGGGGCGCTCATGTTCCTTGACCCAGGCGCCAGGTTGAAAACGCACTGAGAAGGTGCCGTTCATGGAGAATTCAGCGGTGCCCTGTACACTGGAATACCGATGCCGGACATCGTTTTCCCCCTCGCGGGAGACATCGCCCAGCAGAGTCTGCGCCACGATGGCCTCGCTTTCCCGGTCGCGGGTGACGGTCAGAGGGGAGAGTCCGGCCTCCTGGGGGACCCGCTCCGGGCCGAAGGTGATGCCGCTCTGCTCCAGAACGCGCACGGCCGCCTGGCGCGTATCCTCCTCATAGCGGGCGGCACGGCTCTCCTGCACACCCACCAGAATCAGGAGGAAGGCATTGACGGATACCAGCAGAAGCAGGATGATGTTTTTTAATTTGGACCATTCCACAGGGCATCATTCCTATCTGGCGGCCCAGCCGGCCTCCACAGTGTCACCGCCATTATCCGTATAAAAGACCACTAACTCCCTTCCCTCGGGAGACAGGGCCTCCAGCGCGGCGGCGGCCTGCCGCTCGGGAAGAAGCAGGCTGTGCTCCGCAGTCTCCTCATAGCGGCGGAAGCGCAGGGTATAGTCTATGATCTGTCCGTTCCGCACCGTGAACCGGGCGGCGCAGCCGTCCTCTGGAAGGAGAACGGCCGCTCCGCTCAGGCTGTAGCCATAGCAGACCTCTGTGGTGCCGTCGGCCCCTTCTGTGATATCCATCAGGTAGAGTTGGGCAGCGCCGCAGGAGGCGCCCACAGTATCTGCGGCCAGCCGCCGGGTGGTTTCCACTAGCTCCGACACCGTATAGCCATCTGTGGTTCCGATGGGATAGCGGGAGGCCGCGTCCTCTGAGGTGTGGTAGGACACGGTGCCGTCATTGCCGATCTCCAGAGTTTCCCGTCCTACCCGGAGGCGTAGGCCGCCAGGGATTTCGTACAGGGCATCGCTCTGTGTCTGGAAAGAAACAGCGGCCTGAAGGGCCGATACAGTGGCCTCGTCCGGGGAGGAGAGGGGGTTGGCGGAGTGGTACACCAGGGGGCTCGGCGTGGCGGAGGTGAGCAGTACATAGGGGTCCAGCCCGGCATAGCCCCGGTCCGCCTCCAACTCAAAGACAAAAAATGCACCGTTGCTCCCATGGCCGGAAACCAGCTCGTCCATATGGCCAGTGTAGGCGACCTCCGTTTCACAGGCATAATACAGGCCATCTGATTCATTATGATAGTACAGGGAGACCCCACCATCCAGATCCTGGGCCACGGCCAACTGGCGGGCTGTAGCAGTAAGGGAGGGGTTGCTGCCGCCCTCGCCCATCCAGGCGTATAGGGCCTCCAACGGGAGCTCTCCCAGGAAGTCGAACCACACGCCCGGGGCCTGTAGGGCGTCCCGCCAGGCTGACTCCGGAACTGTATGGGGAGAGGCGGCGCTGGAGAGAGCCTCGCTGAGCAGGATGCCTACCGAACTGAACAGGCGGTCGGCTTGGGCTGGGTCATACTGAACCGCAAAGCGGTCCACCCCATCGCAGACAGCAATACGCACGGGCTGGGCGGCGGCTCCGGCCTGTCCGGTCGCCTCGGGGGCGTCCGCCGGAACGCTCTGTCCTGGATTTAAAAGTGAGAGAAGATGATCCAGCCAGCCCCGGGGGCCCTTATCCACCAGCCCGTTGAACATCAGCACCCGGACCGTGAGCACCACGGCGGAGAGGGTGAGCAGCAGGATCAGCAGGTTTTTAAGCCGCTCCACGGTGTTTCGTCTGCGGCGGCGCACGCGCTTATTCCCTTCCATGGTGCGGGCCCTCCACCAGCAGGGTGATTCGTACCGTCAGACCGGGACCGGAGCGGTCCACCAACTCGATGGTGCCCTCATGGCGGTCTATGATCTCCTTGGCAATGGAGAGCCCCAGTCCTGTGCCGCCCGACTCGCGGGAGCGGGCCTTATCCACCCGGTAGAACCGCTCGAAGATGCGGCCCCGGTCCTCCTTGGGGATGCCGATGCCGTTGTCGGCCACTTCCATCCACACCCGCCGGTCCTGGCGGCCGGCGGAGATACGGATGCGGCCGCCATCGGGGGTGTATTTGATGGAGTTGGATACCACATTCATCATCACCTGTACGATCCGCTCACGGTCCCCGGTAATCTCAGGCAGCTCTTCCGTGATGTCCAGCTCCATGGCGTGGCCGTGGCGCTGGGCCTCCATCAGGTTGGCGTTGTAGACATCCTGTACCGCCTGTCCGAAAGGGAAGGGGGCCAACTTCAGCTCGGCCCGGCCGGAGTCAAAGCGGGAGAGGGTGAGCAGATCCTGCACAATGTGGGTCATACGGTCGGATTCGTTGAGAATAACACCCAGGAAGTTCTTTTCCGTGTTGGGAGGGAGCTCTCCTGCGTTGTCCGCCAGCGTCTCCGCATAGGAGCGGATGTTGGTCAGGGGAGTGCGCAGCTCGTGGGACACGTTGGCCACAAACTCCCGGCGGAGCTCCTCGGTCTTGCGCTGCTCGGTTACGTCGTGAATGACGACAAGAACGCCGCCCAGACGCTCCTGGTCAAAGGGAGTGAGCAGAAGCTCCAGGCTGCGGCCGCCCACATCCCGCTCACCGTCCAGGTAGCCGGGCTGCTCCACGGCCAGCACCCCCTGGAGGGGAGCAATGTCGGAGAAGAGTGTATCGTAGTTCTCGCTGCCGCCAATGGGAATGGATCGGCCCAGCATCTCCTCGGCGGCGGGGTTGGACTGGATAACCGAGCCGTCCCGGGAGAAGGCCACCACACCGTCGGTCATATGCAGAAAGAGAGTGCCCAGCTTGGTGCGCTCGTTCTCCACTTCTTCCAGGGTGCGCTTGAGCTGCTGGGCCATGTCATTGAAGGTGCCGGTGAGCACGCCGATCTCGTCCCGGGAGGCCACCTCGATTTTGTGGGAAAAGTCGCCGTCCGCCACCCGTTCAGCGCCCTCGGTCAGCCGCTCAATGGGGGTGATCAGCGTCTTGGACAGCAGGAAGGAGAGAAGCACGGAGATGATAAGGCCGAAGATCAACGCCTCTACGATCAGCGTGATCAGCTCGCTGTTGAGGGCGGACACATTGGCGCCGTTGTCCTGCACATAGACGATGTAGCGGCCCTCGCCCCGCTGTACTGCCACGGCTACGTCCATATAGGCGGCGGCGGGGGAGTTATCGTCGCTGGCATCCTCACCCGCCAGCACCCGCATCAGGTTGCGGGAATCATTGGGCATCGCCTGTCCGGACTCCTTATCGTCGGAGCCTGCCAGCCAGTGGCCGTCGGTACCGTCCAGTACGTAGTATTTCCGGCTGCGGTTGTCAATGCCGAGGGTGCTGTTGGTATCCAGAATGTGGGCGATGCTGGATGCGGCGTCCTCCTCACCCTCGATGGGAGTCTCCAAGTCCTTCCAGAAGTCCGGGTCGCCAAAGGCCTCGGACATCTGGGTATAGAAGTCCTGCGTGTAGTAATTGGCAACCGAATTGATCAGAAATGCACCTACCACCGTCATCAGGGAGATAATCAGCAGCGTCATGATGAGCATGAGCTTCATGTGCAGGCTTCGAAACATGGAGACACCCCCTCCCAATTCTTCCAAGAGATGCAACGGCGTCCTGAGCCGAAGCGTTGAAGCAGTACCCGATGGCCTCCCGGTTATGATGAACTACAGCGCTGCGGAGTCGTCCGTTCCCTGCACGCCAGGCCGCACGGAGACTCCATAGGGATGTAAGATTTCAGGTAAAGCGAATTCAACCTGCGGCTTGCCTTGCTGGAGTTTTATGCGTTGAAGTAATAGCCCAGTCCCCTCCGAGTGACGATAAACTGCGGGACTGCGGGATTGTCCTCCACCTTTTCGCGCAGGCGGCGCACGGCTACATCGACGGCGCGCACATCGCCTACATAACCCTCATAGTTCCAGACGTGTTCCATCAGAGCCTCCCGGGAAAAGACCTTTCCGGGCTGGGAGGCCAGAAATTTCAGCAGCTCATATTCCCGCTGTGTCAGCTCCAGGGGGTGATCATCCTTGTAGGCGATCATCAGGTCGACATCGATGACGATACGGCCATGCTCAATACGCTGGCCCCCCAGGGGAGCGGCCGCGCCGGCGGCGGCCACCATCTCGTTGCGGCGAATATTGGCCTTTACCCGGGCCAGCAGCTCCCGCATGGAGAAGGGCTTCGTGATATAGTCATCGGCCCCCAGCTCCAGCCCCAGGACCTTGTCGGTCTCCTCCTCGCGGGCGGTAAGCATGATGACCGGTGTGCTCCGGTTTTCCCTGCGCAGGCTGCGGCATACGTCAAAACCATTCATCTTGGGCAGCATGAGATCCAGGAGAATCAGATCCGGGTTTTGCTCCAGGGCCAACTGGAGGCCCGCCTCGCCGTCGTAGGCCTCCAGCGTCTCATAGCCCTCCTTGGACAGATTGAAGCTGAGAATATCGACGATGTTTTTCTCGTCCTCCACGATCAGGATACGCTTGTTCATGGCAATTCCTCCACACACTCACAGTCCCAGCAGCAGCTTGGCCTTCAGCACCAGCGCCACAGTTTTGGCGTCCTTGATCTCCCCCTGCCGTACCTGCTCCACCAGGGCGGAGAAGGGGATGCGCTCCACGGAGAGGAACTCGTCCTCGTCCGGATGACAGGCTCCCTCAGTCAGCTCTTGGGCGAGATACATGTGAAGCACCTCCGAGGAAAAGCCGGGGGAGGAGTAGAGACACCCCAGGTAGGTCAGCCTCCCGCAGGAGGCGCCCACCTCCTCCTCCAGCTCACGCAGGGCGGCCAGACGGTGGTCCTCGCCCCGCTCCAACTTCCCTGCGGGCAGTTCGGCCACCACCTCCTGGAAGGGGTAGCGAAACTGGCGGACCAGGCTCACCGTGCCGTCGTCAAACAGGGGCAGAATAGCCACCCCGCCGGGGTGCTCCACCACTTCCCGGGAGGCCACGCGGCCGTTGGGCAGTTCCGCCTTGTCCAGCCGCACCGTGATGATCTTTCCCTCAAAGAGCACGCGGCTCTCCACTGTCTTTTCCATCAGTTCCATCCGGCATATCCCTTTCTTTGCACAGCCTTTGCACTGCTGCATCCAGATTAAACCACATTATATCATAGATTCCGCCCCTTTGCCAATCCCCCCAATCATTACAGCTATCCAAAGTCCACGGCCATCCGGTATAATACCATCAACGGTCGGATTGATTTTTGCAAAAGGAGGCCCGTTATGACGATCCAGCCAATCGGAAGCGCCAGCGTGGCGCTGTACATCACACCTGCGGACTTGAAGGAGCACGGTCTCACCCCGGCAGGGCTGACTCTGGAACGGGCGCTGGCCATTACACAGACCGCCTTCCACGAGGCGGGGATCACTCTGGAGGGCTCCATCGAGATCGAGGCCTACCCGGATGCCTGCGGCGTTCTGGTGTTTGCCCATGTCCGCGCGCCGGAGCGGGCCTGGTTTTCCTTTGACGGGCTGGAGCCTGTGGTGGCCGCGGCCCGGGATCTGCCCGCACCGCGGCCGGATGCGGCGCTGCTCTGGTGGGAGGACCGCTGGTGGCTCTCGCTGGGAGCGGGGGAGGAGCAGGCCATTGCGCGGCTGTCGGAGTTCGGCCGCTGTGAGACCGCACGCCCCCATCTGGAAGCCCGTCTGGCCGAGCACGGCCGCCCCGTGTGGGATCAGGACGCCCTCACCGCGCTGCTCTCCTACTTTCCCGTCTGACCTATTGACAAGCGTGGTATAATAAAAATCCAGGCATATATAGCCGGAACGCAGGCCGGAGGTGAGGACATGGACGGCAAGGGAATCAAGGTGGTTGCAAAGAACAGCAAGGCTTACCACGATTACTTTATTGAAGATAAGTACGAGGCGGGCATCGAGCTGGCGGGCACCGAGGTCAAGTCCATCCGCCAGGGCCATGTCAACCTCAAAGACTCTTTCTGTATCGTGAAAGACGGACAGATGCACGTTCACGGCATGCACATCAGCCCCTATGAGAAAGGGAACATCTTCAACAAGGACCCCTTGCGCTCTCGCCGGCTGCTGATGCACAAGCGGGAGATCCTCCGCCTCTTCGCCAAGGTAAAGCAGGATGGATACGCGCTGGTGCCTCTGTCTCTCTACTTCCGCGGTCCCAGGGTCAAGTTGGAGGTGGGGTTGGCCAAAGGCAAGAAGCTCTACGACAAGCGGGCCTCCGCCGCGGCCAAGGACGCCAAGAGGGAAATGGACCGCACTATGAAATCCCGCCGCACCGGCGGTTATTGATGTCAAAGAGGGGGGCATCCCCCTGGGAAAGGAAGGAATCCAATGGCTCAAAATCCCATTGTCACCTTTGAGATGGAGAACGGCGGCAAAATGGTCGCTGAACTCTACCCGGAGGTGGCGCCCAACACGGTCAACAACTTCATCAGCCTGGTGCAGTCCGGCTTTTATAACGGCCTGATCTTCCACCGGGTGATCCCTGGTTTCATGATCCAGGGCGGCTGCCCCAACGGCAACGGCATGGGCGGCCCCGGCTATTCCATCCGCGGTGAGTTCAGCCACAACGGGGTGCAGAACGGCCTCAAGCACGACCGGGGTGTGCTCTCCATGGCCCGCGCCATGAATCCCAACTCCGCCGGTAGCCAGTTCTTTATCATGGTGGAGAAGGCCCCCCATCTGGACGGCGAGTATGCCGCCTTCGGCAAGGTGATCGAGGGCATGGACGTGGCCGATACCATCGTGAACGCAGACCGGGACCGGATGGATAAGCCCAAGCAGGAGCAGCGGATGAAGTCCGTCACCGTGGAGACCTTCGGCGTGGACTACCCCGCCCCGGCCAAGTGCTGATTTTCAGGAGAGCTCAACGACTCAATTCCACGCAGAAATGTCCTGTAACCTCATCTCTCCCGGTGAAGCCCAGCGTCAGCGGGTTCACCGGGAAGGTGAGGAGCAAGGGAGCGGACTGACGGATGTCCGCCTTTGGCGGGTGCCCCGAAGAAAGCGGACTTTGCGACGAGCCGGGGGCGTACTGGTTTCGACGGGGACGTAGAGGCGGGAATAGCGGGCGGATGCGCCTATCATCCTTAAAATGGGCAACTTATAAATTAAAGAACAACGATAACGTTGAGCTTGTCGCGGCTTAAGCCGTGACCGTCCCGTCCGGAAGGACCACGAGCCGGAACGGGGCGTCGTTTAGTGGTGCACGTGTGTGCGCAAAGCTTTGAGCGCACCATGAACAATGAAGCTACCAAGCCCTGTAGTTTGACGGCCTACGCCGGGGTAAGGGAATGTAAATGACCGTCTGCGCCCGGAGAGGTTCCCGAGGAAGCGTTTTCGGACGGGGGTTCGACTCCCCCCGCCTCCACCAAAAATCCCAGTCTCGAAAAGAGACTGGGATTTCTCGTTTTGCGGGAAAATAGCTGCGCTGCAAGGGATTGCGCTGACGGCTTCCCCCTTTCTCTTTTCTCATATACTACAACACTGTATAGAGAAAATCAAGAAAATATCACACGAAAGAAAGAAATGCAACACGAAATATCACATAGTTGGCGGAGTCTCCTCCGCCTCATTTTTTTCGATCAGGTTATAAAAATAATTGTCAATGGCCATATCTACCGCTGACTGCTGGGACTGCATGGTGTGCTGATAGACGGTTTTCATGGTGTGGTTCGTTGCCCATCCGCCCCTGGCCTGGGCGTATTTGTCCGGTATGTTCAGCGTCAGCATCACGGAGGCCGCTGTGTGGCGCAGGTCATGAAACCGGATGTCTGGCAGATCGTGCTTGCGCAGAATGGTTTTTAGGCGCTTATACATGCTCTCGCTGGAAAGCGGGACGACCCGATCGCCTCCGCTGGAGGTCTCTTTGGCGGCTGCAAGCTTCTCCATGATGTAATCCGGCACGCTGAGGGTTCGGGTAGAGCTGGTGGTCTTGGTTCCCTTTTCTACCCAGTGGTTGTCCTTGTCACGAACCAGCGCACGCTTGATGGTGATGGTCTTGTGTCTGAAATCCACACAGCCCCAGGTCAGACCGGAGATCTCAGAGGCCCGCATACAGAGCCATAGGCCCATCAGCACCGGCAGCTCCATCACGTTTCCCTCTACCGCGCGCAGCAGCGCGGCCATTTGCTCCGGCTCCAGGATGCGCTGCTCCTTGACCTCCTTTTGGGGCAGACGGGTGCGCAGGGTCAGCGACGGGCGGTATTCCGCCAGAACCGCAGAGAGCAGGCCGTGGATATTGCGCAGGGACTTGGCCGAGCGGACGCGCTGCCTGCCCCGTTTATCCGTGTACGGTTTGGCCTCCTGATTCATGGCCTCCTGCACCATGGGCTGGGTGATCCGGTTCAGAGCGAGGGGCATGAGGCCTTTCAGGTTGTTGCGCCGGATGTTCTCATAACCCCGGATAGTGGAAGGGGAGAGAATGCCGTCCTTGCTGGAGATGTATTTCTCCATGGCCTCATCCAGCGTCATGCTGGTGGGGTCCCGGTTGACCTCTTTGTAGTGCAACTGGTATTGCAGGGCCTGATACTCCGCCTCCTTTTTCGTGTTGGCGGTGAAGGACAGGTAACGGCGCTTGCCGTCCGGCGTCTTGCCGGCGTAGAGCTGGACGCGCCAGCTCCCGGAGGGCAATTTTTTTGCGGTCGCCATGTTGTTTTCCTCCCATAAGTATGATAATATGAGAGGGTGATAATGGCCGCCAAACCTTATCACCCCTATATGAGCCGTCCTCGGTGTTCCAGCGCCGGGGGCGGTTTCTCTTGCTTTCTGTCGAACGATATGCAATTCTGATTGTGGCGCTGCACAACGGCAGGCGGTTAGCCACACCTCCCGAAAGGGGGTGAGGCCCATGCGGATCACACTACATATCGGACGGTTCACCGTTACGATTATTGTGAAAAGCAGAAACCGCCACCCTGGCCGGTGACGGTTTCTTAATGGAACTATTCACTTGACCCCGGGCTAACCGCTTGTTGCAGCGCCTTTCTATATCTATTATAAACCGTCCTGTATTCTCTTGTCAAGGCCGCCGCTCTTGGGGGATTCCGGGAGCGGTATTTTTATTATCCAGGGAATACCTTAGACAGTTCAATGAAACATCCGTCCAGGACAGAAACCTTCAGTACATCATCGGGGGAGCCGAAGCTGGCCGCAGTATAGTGTCCGTCCTCCAGAACAAAGGTCTGGACGCTCTTAGCAGTTGGATCTACGATCCAATACTCACGCACACCGGCCCGCTGGTACAAGTTATATTTTACCAGCCGGTCATGGCGCTGGGTGGAGGGGGACAGAACCTCGATGATAAGGTCAGGAGCGCCCTTGCAGCCCACATCGTCCAGCTTGTCGGGATCACACACAACGGACAGGTCGGGTTCCACTAAGGTATCAACGTTCTCGGGCCGGTCGCCGGACTTCTCAAAGAGCCGGACGGCGAAAGGGGCGGCGTAGACCTCGCACTTCTTTCCGTCCAGGTAGTTGCCCAGCTGGCGGCCCAACTCGCCGCTGATCTTCTGGTGTGCCCTGGAGGGAGGGGCCATCATCACCGGTGCACCGTCGATCAGTTCGATGCGCTCCTGTTCGTCCCAGGTCAGCACATCGGCCAGGGTATAGCGGTCTTCTTTTGGGAGAGGCATAGGGGACTCCTTTCCAAAGTAATTTGAAGATTAGGAAACTTTTTGACCACTAGAAAATACTCGATCTAGTATCGGAACAAATTTATTTAGCAATTCTTTATCAGAGGCCGCGCTGTTGTAGCGTAGCCGACGGCTAAGTGTCTGAATCCTTTTTGTGGAGGCTTCATATGAAAGATTGAAGTGCGTAAATATATCCGTATCAGTAAGCTGCCCTTTTCGCCTACAGATATCCCAAAGAACAATTTCTGGGGATACGAGTTGAGCGGCAAAAAAGTGGGCCTCTATTTCAGAATTTTTACAGTCATCCGTGTGACCGAGATATATATGACCGAGTTCATGAATAATACCCCAGTGCTTTCGTTGCTCATTAGAAATATCATCATCATAGAGAATAATTTTTTTATTACCTTGCGAAAGGACAAGTGCTCCGTCAATTTTATCTGTATTGAGCAATGATAGGGGGTAGTGGGTTAACTGGGAAAAGTTCTGAATCGAATCTATTATAATATTGGATGGTAGTTTGAAATTTCTAGCGTCAATATAGAGACTATCAATATTTTGCCCAAGTAACAATTCGGTTGCCGCATTTTGCGCTTTCTCGAAATCAGGTTTCATTTAACCTCCTAATCTGAACCTGAAAGCCCCTTGGCCTTTAGATACAAGTCAATGGAATTTTTAAACTGTTCCTTTAAGGCGTTCCGGTCTTCTTCTGGTATTGGTGCCATGTGGCGGGCCAAAAGGAGCATGTCTTCTTCATGATGGTTTTGAGCAAAATCGCGCTCACCCTCTTGGGTGGGCGCTTTTTCTGTTGTCGTACCAGCTAGATAGTCTAAAGAGCAACCGAAATATTCACAGAGAGCTGTGAGGTTTTCAGCTTTTACTTCTTTGCCTTCTAGCCAATTAGATATAGTGCTCGTGTGAACGTGGATTTCTCGTGCAAGTCTAGAATTACTTAGCCCTCTGTTATCCATAAGTTTCTTTAGATTTTGTGCAATGTTCATAATCTTCACCCGTCTAATTTATTAGATATTTCGAGCACAAATGTCTTGCACATTAGACAGACGAGGCTTATAATAAGCACATAAAGTCTAATGCAATAGATAGTATGAATGTTCTGGGAAGAACTATATACAGTCTAGCACATTAGACTAAAGATGTAAAGGAGTTGGAGGTGAAAAAATGAGCTATGCAACAAATTTGTGTGACTTGATGCAAAGCCGAGGCATCAGTTCATACAAATTGGCGAAAGAGGTCGGTGTTCATGTCTCAACTGTCACTAACTGGAAAGACGGCAGTAATCCGAAAATTGAGCACGTGAAAAAGGTCGCCGACTACTTTGGCGTAACCGTGGACGAGCTTCTTTCTGAGAAGGATACCACAAGCGAAGCCCGATAAGCCGGACTATTGGAAGGGAGAGCAAAATGGAAAACGAACTCGAAATCAAACGGGTGCCCTTTATGGGCGCAGAACTCATGGCGGCCCGTGATACCGACGGCCAGATTTGGGCAGGGGTCAAATGGATATGTAATGGCCTTGGCCTATCTAGAGGACAGGCAAATGGGGAAATTGTCAAAGTCCAGAACGACGAGGTGTTGCAAGAAGGTTGCACGAAATTTCATGCAGGGGTGTTTGACCCGGTGCACGCGACGATTGCCCTCAAGCTGGACTTCATCCCTCTCTGGCTGGCGAAGATCGCCATCACGCCAACGATGAAAGAAGAACGCCCGGAACTGGCGGAGACCTTGAAACAATACCAACTCCAAGCGAAGGACATCCTAGCCGCCGCCTTCCTCCCCGTAAACTCCGTTCCTGCTCTGGACACGTTGTCCCCTGAGCTCCGGCTCCTGATCAATTTGGAGTTGAAGCAGAAGGAGCAGGACAAGGCGATCGAGGCGGTGAACCAGAAGGTCGATGGTATCCGCGATGTGGTGGTGCTCAATCCCAACTCCTGGCGAGAGGAGTGCCGGCGGCTGCTGGCGAAGGTAGCACAGTTCAGGGGCGGCGGTGGAGCCTATCAGGAGGTCAACGCCGAAGTGTTCCAGCTCGTGGATGAGCGGGCAAGGGTCTCACTGGAGACCAGGCTGACCAACAAGCGCCGCCGGATGGCGGACGAGGGTGTCTGCAAGTCCAAGAGGGACAGGCTCAATAAGGTGGACGTGATCGCCGATGACGCGAAGCTGGTTGAGATTTACATCGCTATCGTCAAGGAAATGGCCGTGAAGTACGGGGTGACCGTTGGCAAGGAGGTCTGACCCATGCCGAAACTTCGAGACACCCCAAAAACCCGCATGGACAGGGCCTTCATGGCCGCCTTGCGGTATGGGCAGGCCATGCGCGGGGAGACCGACAAGGACACCATGCGGCTGATGCCCAAATCTACCGCCACCTATTACAAGCGCTTGCACAATCTGGACGGCTTTACCCGGGAGGAGCTGCGCATCCTCATCCCCCGGTACTTCAACGACCGCCAGCTCTGCGATGCCTTCGGTGTCGAGTACCACGGGGGCACGCCGGAGCTGAAAGGGGACTCGTCCAATGCCTAAGACCCGCAACGAGCGCCGCCTACGGCGTAAAAGCACCATCGAGGGGTGTATCTTCCTGGTCATCCTGTTCGTGGTTCCCTGGGCCGTCCCGGGTCTGGTGGAGGCGATTCTGTGATCCGGTCAAATTCGCAATCGCTTGCGGATTTGCGCAAGAAAAAAAGACCGCCGGTGCTGCAACACCAAGCGGCCCAAAGGGAAAAGAAAAGTTGATCCGCCCTTATTTTAGAGGGCTTGAAGGAGATTGTCAAGTATGAGTAGCTACATAATTCCACATTCCATTACGCCGCGGCCCATAAAGCCCGGCAGGGCCACGGTGGAGACCATCGAGGCGATCATGGCCGATAGGCCGTGCGCCATTCTTCCGGTCGCCGGTGACTGTTTGGAGGGCGTGGACGTAGTAGATGGAGGCTGGGTGGCAGTGGATTTCACCCGGCGGCCTGCGCCCCCCAGGTACAGGAGCAAGGGCGGCGACGGAAGCTCCGATCTCTGCCTATGCTATGCCACATTCCCCGGAGCGCCTGGCCCTGCGGTCATGTATAAGGAGTATCATGGCGTATGGGGCCCCTGGCAGATGGTGGGCACTCAATATAAGTCAATGTGGGAAGGCGGCAAGCTGCGCCTCAACTGCGGCATGGTGGCAAAGCGTATCTTCGGCGTGATTGTGGCCTCCTACGACCAGGATGGGCGGCTTCTGTGGCAGAGGAACCCCGAGGAGTTTCCCGAGAAGCTGGGAACAGCGCCAACCATTCACGGTGATGTAGGGCCGTACCAGGGGGTGAGAGCATGAACCACCCTTTGAACAAGGAGCAGGTCGAGGTTCTGTTTGAACGGGAAGCCGTGCTGATGGGCACAGAGGATCAAGTTCCATATTTCCGGGTGGCGGCGCTGTTTGGGGAAGACGCCGTCGAACACGCCCGCAGACTGGACGCCAACAATCCGGGGCGTTACTCCAACGGATATGGCGTCGGGGACTGCACAATGGCTGCCCTGACCCTGCGGGGCTTCCAGGCCGCTGCCAGTTTCTACAATGTTCAACTGCTGAGAAAGGAAGCATCATGAATCCTGTAACAGAACCAGTCAAAATCACCAGCTTGGAGCTGGAGAATGTGAAGCGCATCCGGGCATGCGCTATCACCCCCACGCAGAATGGCCTTACGGTGATCGGCGGCCGGAACAACCAGGGGAAGACCTCTGTCCTGGACGCGATCGCCTGGGCGCTGGGCGGGGACCGCCACCGCCCATCCCGGGCGGTACGGGAAGGCTCAGCCATTCCGCCCCGTCTTTGCGTCAAGCTATCCAACGGTCTTGTCGTGGAGCGCACGGGGAAGAACAGCGACCTAAAGGTCACGGACACGGAAGGGCGGCGTGCCGGGCAGCAGCTGCTCAATGAATTTGTGGAGCAGCTCGCGCTCGATCTGCCTAAATTCATGCAGGCAAGTGCGAAGGAAAAGGCCGGAATCTTGCTGGAAGTTATCGGTGTAGAGGATCAGCTCATAGAGTTGGACCGGAAAGAGAACTCCCTTTACAACGACCGTCTGGCGATTGGCCGGATTGCCGACCAAAAAGCCAAGCACGCCAAAGAGATCACCGGATACCCGGAGGCCCCAATGGAGCCGGTTTCCGCCTATGATCTGATTCAGCGCCAGCAGGACATCCTTGCCAGGAACGGCGAGAACCAGCGGAAGCGGCAGCGGGCCGCGCAGCTGGAGGCTCAGAGAGACAGCCTGCGCCGGCAGCTGGATGAACTGCAGGCGAAGTATGAAGCCGCTTGTGGCGACTGCGAGATTGCACGCCGTGACGCCCTGGATCTTCTGGACGAATCTACGGAGGAGCTGGAGGCCGATATCCGCAATGTGGAGGCAATCAACATCAAGGTCCGCGCCAACCAGGAAAAGGCCCGCGCTGAAGAGGAAGCCAGAGACTACCAAAACCAGTATGATACCCTGACTTCCGAAATTGAGGACATCCGCCAGAAGAAGCGCGACCTTCTTCTGGGGGCAAACCTCCCCCTTCCCGGGCTGAGCGTGGAGGACGGGGAGCTCGTCTACATGGGCAAGCCCTGGGACTGCATGAGCGGCAGCGACCAGCTGAAGGTATCCGCCGCCATCGTGCGGGCCATCAAGCCACAGTGCGGCTTCGTCCTCCTGGACAAGCTGGAACAGATGGACCCTGATACCCTTCGGGAGTTCGGGGCCTGGATGGAGGCAGAGGGCCTGCAGGGGATTGCCACGAGAGTCTCCACGGATGGGACGTGCAGCATCCTCATCGAGGATGGATATGCGAAGGAGGGGGATGGGCCAGCCCCAGCCCCCGCGGCATGGAAAGCGGGTGAGTTTTAAATGAGGCAGTTAAAGATTATACCGGGTAAGCTGGGCGGAGCCATGAAGGTTGTGATTTACGGCCCGGAAGGGATCGGGAAATCTACCCTTGCCGCCAAGTTCCCCCGGCCCCTGTTCATCGACACGGAGGGAAGCACCCGGCACATGGACGTGCAGAGGACAGAGCGCCCCACCAGCTGGGCCATGCTCCTGGAGCTGGTCCGCTGCATCAAAGCAGACCCTGACTTGTGCTCCACACTGGTAATTGATACGGCGGACTGGGCGGAGCAGCTGTGCATCACCAGTATCTGTGACAGCAAGCGCATCTCCGGGATTGAAGACATGGGATACGGCAAGGGCTACGTCTATGTGGCCGAGGAGTTCGGGCGGCTCCTGAACCTCCTGGAGGAGGCCGTGGACAACGGCATCCACGTGGTGCTGACGGCCCACGCTATGATGCGGAAATTTGAACAGCCGGACGAGATGGGCGCGTATGACCGGTGGGAGCTGAAGCTGCAAAAGAAGACGGCCGCCCTGGTCAAGGAGTGGGCCGACCTGCTCCTGTTTGCCAACTATAAAACCCTGTCCGTAGCGGTCGACGACAAGGGGAAGAAGTTCAAGCCCCAGGGCGGCCGGCGCGTCATGTTCACAACCCATCATCCCTGCTGGGACGCAAAGAACCGGCTGGGCCTTCCGGAGGAGCTGCCTTTGGAGTTCGCTCCATTGGCTCCATATTTTGACGCGGCCGCTGTCTCCGCCCCCACCACTGCCCCAGCTCCCGCACCGGCTCCGCCTGCGGAAGCTGCGCCCAACCCCGCGGACACCTCTCCCACGGCACCGGAACAGCCAGCGCCCCAAACGGACAACGCACAGGAGCTCAAGGCGAAAACGTCAACCCTGAAAGCCTTACAGGATTTGATGGAACAGGGAGGTGTATTGGACTATGAGGTCAAGGCCGCGGTCGCCGCGAAGGGGTATTTCCCCGAGGATATGCCCATAGAGGATTATCCCGATGATTTTATCAAGGGGGTGCTGATCGGGGCCTGGAGGCAGGTGCACGAGTGGATCGAAAAGAACCGGGCGCCCCTGCCGTTTTAACTTCACGTTGCAGGGGGACTGCCGGAGCCGGCAGCTCCCCTTACTTATCAAATCAAAAAGGAGCTTGAGAAAATGAGCGAATATGATTCTTCTTTCCGTGAATTTGGCTGGGATGACGAAATCCAAAATGACAGCACCCCATTTGAGGTCTTGCCGGAGGGTGACTACCGCTTCCGTGTGGAGAAATTTGAGCGGGGCCGGCATAGCGGCAGTGAAAAGATCCCGCCCTGCAACAAGGCGATCCTGACGCTCTCAGTGAATGACGGCGCTCACAGCGGAACCGTCCAAACGAACCTGTTCCTGTTCAGCCGCTTCGAGTGGAAGCTGTGCCAGTTCTTCACCGCGATTGGCCAGCGCCGCCACGGTGAGGCGATCCGGATGAACTGGAGCCTTGTGCCGGGTGCCATCGGCACCTGCCATGTGGGGACACGCAAATGGATGGGCAACGACGGCAAGGAACATGAAGGGAATGAGATCACAGAATTTTATGACCCAGAGGAGGCCCCGGACATCTCGGAAAAGCAGGTGGACAGCCAGCCGGCGCCTGGGCAGGGCGCGGGGGCGGCCGCCTCCTGGGATGCCGGTAGGTTCTGATGGAACTCCGGCCATACCAACAGGAGGCCAGGACGGCGGTCGAACAGGATTGGGCTGACGGCTTCATGAAAACGCTCCTGGTTCTGCCCACCGGGTGCGGGAAGACAATCGTGTTCTGCAAGATTGTGGAGGACATGGTGCGCCAGGGCGGGCGGTGCCTGATCCTGGCGCACCGGGGCGAACTGCTGGAACAGGCGGCAGACAAGCTGCTGACCGCCACAGGGCTGCGCTGCGCGGTAGAAAAGGCGGAGGAGTCCTGCCTGGACAGCTGGTACCGGGTGACCGTCGGATCCGTGCAAACCCTCATGCGGGAGAAGCGCCTCCAGCAGTTCCCCACCGATTTTTTCAACGCGATAGTGGTGGATGAAGCCCACCATGTCTTGGCTGACAGCTACCAGAGAGTCTTAGAGCATTTCCCCGCGGCAAAGGTCCTGGGGGTAACCGCAACCCCCGACCGTGGGGATATGCGTAATCTGGGCCAGTATTTTGAGCATCTGGCTTATGAATACTCCCTGCCGCGCGCCATCAAAGAGGGCTATTTGAGCCCCATCAAGGCGGTAACTATCCCGCTGAAGCTGGATCTGACCGGCGTGGGGGTTCAGGCAGGGGACTTCAAAAACAGTGACCTTGACACAGCACTTGACCCATACTTGTACCAGATCGCCGCGGAAATGAAGAACTACTGCGCCGAGCGGAAGACCGTGGTATTCCTCCCGCTGGTGCGGACTTCTCAGAAATTCCGCGCAATTCTGGAGCAAGAGGGGTTCCGGGCCGCCGAGGTCAACGGCAGCAGTGAAGACCGTGCGGAAGTGCTTCGGGACTTCAACGACGGGAAGTATAACGTGCTCTGCAACTCCATGCTGCTGACAGAGGGATGGGACTGCCCTTCCGTTGACTGCGTGGTTGTCCTGCGGCCCACCAAAATACGCTCCCTGTACTGCCAGATGGTGGGGCGGGGGACCAGGATAGCCCCGGGGAAGGACCACCTGCTCTTGCTGGATTTCCTGTGGCACACGGAGCGCCATGAGCTGTGCCACCCGGCGAGCCTGATCTGCGAGAGCCCGGAGGTCGCACAGCGGATGACGGAGGCCCTGGAGGACGCCGCCGGCTGCCCCGTAGACATTGAGGAGGCCGAGGAGAGGGCCGAGTCCGACGTGGTGGCCCAGCGGGAAGAGGCCCTTGCGAAGCAGCTGGCGGAGATGAGGAGCCGCAAGCGGAAGCTGGTGGATCCCCTGCAATTTGAGATGAGTATCCAGGCCGAAGACCTCGCCGGATATGTCCCGTCGTTTGGATGGGAGATGTCCCCGCCGTCTGATAAGCAGGTGCAGAGCCTGGAAAAGTGGGGGATCCGTCCGGACGAAATCGAGTGCGCCGGGAAAGCGTCCCTGCTCCTGGATCGCCTGGCGAAGCGGCGCTCGGAGGGGCTTACAACTCCGAAGCAGATCCGCTGCCTGGAGCAGAGAGGCTTCCGCCATGTGGGGCAATGGCGATTTGAAGAGGCCAGCCATATGATTGACCGCATCGCGTCCCAGGGGTGGAAGATCCCAGCCGGCGTAACCCCGTCGGCCTATGTCCCGGTGAGCATGGGAGGATAGTATGGATAGTATCGGCAAGGGGCTGGATCCCCTGGAGGCATTGGAACATATTGACCCGGCCGGCCTGAATTACCAGGAGTGGCTGACTGTGGGTATGGGGCTGAAGGAGGCGGGGTGTCCCGCCTCCTTCTGGGAAGATTGGAGCCGCCGCGACCCGGCGCGCTATCATGCGGGCGAGTGCCTGCGGAAGTGGGAAACCTTTCACGGCGCGTCCGGCGGTACACCTGTGGCCGCCGGCACGGTATTCAAGATGGCCCTGGACCGCGGCTGGCGGCCCACTCAGGAGAGCGCCCCCGGCCACATGTTGGATTGGGAGGACACCATCAACACCAGGGACGGCGGCGGCACCATCGTGGACCGCGCATGGCTGGAGGGCAAAGAGGTCCAGGAGCCCACAGACTGGCATCCCGCGAAAGACCTCATTACTTATTTGACGGTTCTCTTTGACCCATCCGAATACGTCGGGTATGTGACTGAGACCTTCAAAGGGGAAGACGGACGGCAGGTGCCATCCAGGGGAAATTATGACCGGACCGCCGGCCAGTTGATTGACGCCCTGCGCACATGCAAAGACGACATCGGGGCAGTGTTGGGCGACAGTGACCCTGACGTGGGAGCGTGGATTCGCTTTAACCCTCTGGATGGCAAGGGCGTAAAAAACGAGAATGTGACCGCTTTCCGGTACGCACTGGTGGAATCCGATGAGATGAACCTGGAGGAGCAGCACGCCATGATCCGGGAGCTGGAGTTGCCGGTGGCCGCCCTGGTTTCCTCCGGCGGCAAGAGCATCCATGCCATTGTGAGGATTGAGGCCGGCTCCTTTGAGGAATACCGCTCCCGCGTGGACTACCTCTATGCGGTGTGTGAGAAGAACGGCCTGAAGGTAGACCGGCAGAACCGCAACCCCTCCCGGCTGTCCCGGCTCCCCGGCGTTATGCGAAGGGGCAAAAAGCAGTTCCTTTTGGCGTCCAACATCGGGAAAGCATCCTGGAGCGAGTGGCGGGACTGGATGGACAGCGTCACCGATGATATGCCAGACCCTGAGAGCATGGCAGCAGTTTGGGACAACCTGCCCGAGCTGGCGCCGCCCCTGATTGCCGGCGTCCTCCGGCAGGGCCACAAAATGCTCCTGGCCGGGCCGAGCAAGGCCGGCAAAAGCTACTCCCTCATTGAGCTGTGCTGCGCCATCGCCGAGGGAGGTCCGTGGCTGGGCTTCTCCTGTACCCAGGGGCGGGTGCTCTACGTCAACCTGGAACTGGACCGGCCCTCCTGCCTCCACCGCTTCAAGGATGTGTATGCGGCCCTGGGGCGCACGCCCCAGAACCTGGACAAGATTGATGTCTGGAACCTCCGGGGCCGCTCTGTGCCAATGGACAAGCTGGCGCCAAAGCTGATCCGCCGGGCGAAGAAAAAGGATTACATTGCCATTGTCATTGACCCCATCTATAAGGTCATCACCGGCGACGAGAACAGCGCCGACCAGATGGCGAACTTCTGCAACCAGTTCGACAAGGTGTGTACTGAGCTGGGCTGCGCCGTGATCTACTGCCACCACCATTCCAAGGGCAGCCAGGGAGGCAAGCGTTCCATGGACCGGGCCAGCGGCTCCGGGGTGTTCGCCCGTGACCCGGACGCGCTCCTGGATCTGATTGAGCTGCCCGTCAGCGAAGAGCTCCGCAAGCAGGAGGTCAACAAAGCGGTCGGCCACGCCGTTGCTGCCACCCTCCAGCGGGCGGGTAAGCTGGAGGAGGCGTCCCAGGATGACCTTTGCACCGAGAAGGGGGCGCTGGAGGCGGCCAGGAGCCTTTTAAGCGGCCGGCAGTATGAAGGCGCGGCAAAGGCTGCGGAGGCCGCAAGACAGGCCGCTGAAAGCCTGACAGCGTGGCGCATTGAGGGAACCCTGCGGGAGTTTCCCAAGTTTCCCCCGGTCAACCTCTGGTTCGATTACCCCATTCACCGCGGAGATGACAGCGGCGTCCTGGCCGACATCGACCCGGAGGGGGAGGTGCCGGGGTGGCAAAGGGCTATGCAGAAACGGAAGCCGAAAGAGGCCAAAGCCAAGGAGCGAAAAGACTCTATTGCACTCGCCTTTGAAGCCTGCGGCATAGACGGGAAGGTCACAGTGAGCGCTCTGGCCGAGTACATGGGCGTGACGGACAAGACAGTCAGGAACCGGTTGAAAGAGCATGGCGGCTTTTGGATTGACGAGGGGGAAGTCGGCAGGAAGTAAGGGAAAATAACGAGAATTTTTCCTTTCCCCGTGAGAGAAAAAAACGGACATTTCCCTCTGTTTCCCTTGAGAAAAAAACGGGGATTTCCCTTCTTTCCCTGTGAGGGAAAAAAACGAAAAAACCTGTTCTTTTCCCTAGGGAAGAAAAAGTACCCCCCTAAAGGGGGGTAAGAAAACACGTTTCCCTGACGGTCAACGGGGGAAGTAGTCGTGCGAAAGCTCACGCACGACGACTCCTTCCCCTGACCGTTGACAAAGTAGTTTTGTGATCTGCAATACTTTAACGAGGTAAAGCTATGAGAATAGAATTTTTTATGTCGATGAAGCCACCCACGGTGACGCACCAGGAAAAGAAATGGCGGGTGGTCAAGGGCAAGCCGGTACCCTACGAGCCGCCGGAGGTGCGGGCGGCACGGTCGAAGCTGACAGCGCACCTGGCTGGACACAGGCCCGTGGAGCCCCTGGCCGGCGCGGTGCGGCTGCTGGTGAAGTGGTGCTTCCCACGTGGGCAGCATGCGGACGGTGAGTACCGGGTCACCAGGCCGGACACGGAAACCTCCAAAAGCTTCTGAAGGACTGCATGACCGCTGTGGGGTTCTGGAGGGATGACGCCCAGGTTTCCAGCGAGATTGTGGAAAAGGTTTGGGCTGAGGTGCCGGGGATATACGTCTGCATGGAACAGATCAATGCAAGGGAAAATTGCCAAGCGATTGCGAATTTGGAGGTGCTGACATGCGCGGGGTGCGCAGAAGACGGGAAATGGGAGTGGGAGTACCAAAATGGGGCCGAGTGTCCTTGCACATACTGCAAAAGACGGGCAGCAGATTGCTACCACCGCCCGCCGGAGGTATCGCCATGAGACACCGATATACCCGCGCAGAGCTGGAATCCATCACCCAGGAGACCACAATCTACATTGAGGGAGCAGGGATAGCCCAGCTCCGATGGGGCGGCCTGGAGATTGCAGAGGGGGTAAAGGACGGGTGCCTATACTGCAAGCATATCAAACTGTTTAGCCTGGAACTGTACGGACAATACTGGACGGCCTTTGATGGGCCGCCGGAGAGGAAGGAGAACGCATGAAAACGATTTGCATTACTTGCAAAAATGACTGCAATAACGCCGGTACAACGGCCAGAATTTCTTGGTGCCCTCAGTACAAACCGGGACGAATTTTGTCCAACGCCGACCGCATCCGGACCATGAGCGACGCAGATTTGGCGAGATGGCTTGAATACGAGGGTGGAGGAGCCTGTTGCAGAGGTTTATGGGTGGCTGGCGTGGCTCCAGCAGCCAGCGGAGGAGGGCGAGCATGAGTAGACCCAAATATCCGTGGTGGGGCTATGTCCGGGAAATCCTTCGGCGGTACCCTGACTACACAACAGAAGCCGAAGCCGCGGCGGTTACATCTGCGATAGTACAGACGGGGCAGATGCCAGACGGCCAGCGCCGGCTCTCCGTGATTGGTATGGTGTTCTTCCGCAAGACGCACACCCTGCATGGGGCGGCTCTGGAGGCATCATGCAGCTACGCCACCGCAAAAAGGTGGCAACAGGCGTTTATTCGTGAAGTAGCATGCAATTTCAAGTGCAACAGTCTGATCGAAAGTTGAGCCACAAAAGCCAAACACTTGATGTAGGATGGAGACGTGGAGGTGTATACCTCTGCGCCTCCTTTTCTACCGCCCGGCACCGAGGCGGTAATATCGGGCCCCTACGCTGCACGGCTGAAAACCACCCCATAAACTGGGCGGAGGGTCGCGCCCTCCATGCGGCAAATGACTGTGGAGAGACACTATACTGGCGAATCGGGGTCGCGTATCTTGCCAGTGAAATCACCAGCGGCCTGCCAGTAGCCATAGCTGGCCGACTCCGGGTATAATGGCAGCCTTTGAGAGTCAAAAACGCGCTATCCCGCTGAAAACTACCCTGCGAGTGGCTAATCATGATGTCGCCGCCAAGACCAGGGTGTGACAATTAAGCGGGAAGCGCACATATGTCGAGTGCAGTAGCAGAAGCGGAAGCGGCGGCCATGGACAACGCCGTGGACGTGTGGCGGCTCAATACCGCCTCTCGGCTCCACGAAGATGAGTGTGAAAGGGTGAAGGTGCTGTGCTGAAGTCTTGTCCATATTGCGGGATGATTCATTCGGCTGGTTTTATTTGCCCTAAAAAGCCAGAGCGGGGTAAGAAACGGTCGAGCAAGGCGGATCACTTCCGGAAGAGTTGGGCCTGGCAGCGCAAGCGCATCCAGATCCTGAAGAGGGATTTTTACCTTTGCCGTGCGTGCAATGCGGGAGGATACGGAGTGCTTGGGGTGCCTGGGGTAAACCAGGACCTATCGGTTCACCACATCGAGCCGCTGGAGGAGCGGTTCGACTTGAGGCTGGAGAATGACAATTTGGTCACCTGCTGTTCGCGTCATCATGAGATGGCAGAAGCAGGGAAGATACCGCGGGAGTACCTGCATGCGCTGGCCCAGGTATCCCCCCGGTGGGGGGCCATTACATGGGGCGGCTCGTGTCAAGACCAACTGCGGCCCCCTGGGCACAAGGAAGTTTAGAAATGAGATTTTAGGGGGAGGGAGTGCGCCAGATGGGGGGAAGGCCCGCAAAATCGGTGAAAGTGAAGACCGGGGCGATCGCCAGCAATGACGCGGCGGTCCGCACGTCTGTAGAGGACAAGCTGCGCGGGGAGGCGGTGAAGCCGGAGCCCCCGGCTGGGCTCACCGCCGGTCAGGCGGAGATTTTCCGGTTTATCGTGGACGGCCTGGCTGCCGGAGAGATCCTAGGCCGGATGGATGTGTTCGCGCTGGAGAGCACGGCCGTTGCCGTGGACCGGCTGCGGACGATCAACGGCATGATCGACGAGGACCCGGATCTGCTGCTTAACAGCGCATTGCAGAGCAGTCGGGCAAAGTATCAGAGCGATCTGTGGCGGGGGTGCAGCGAGCTGTGCCTGTCACCGCAGGCCAGGGCAAAGCTGGGCGGCCTGGCCGCACAAAAGGCGAAGGAGAGCAGGGACCCCCTGATGGAGGCCCTGGCGGCCGATGATTGAATCGAGCCGCGCTTATCAGTACGCCAAGTGGTGCTCGCAGCGGGGCAATCAGAAGGTCGGACGGTATGTAAAGCTCCAGGCGAAAGCTTGGCTGAAGATTGCCGACGGGAAGCACAAGGAGGCATACGTCAGCGAGCCGGCGTACCGGAAGATCTGCCGTCTGCTCGGCCTGATGGTCCATCCAGACCTGCACTGCACCATGGACAAGGGCCTGGAGGACTATGCCTGGTTCCTGATCGTAGCGGTGTTCTGTACGCTTCGCCGGGAGGACGACAGGCGGTTCTATGAGACGGCGCTGTTGGAGATCGCCAGAAAGAACTTCAAGACCTTCAATAGCGCGGTGGTCTTTATCATCGGGCTGCTGACGGAGCCCCGCTTCTCACGGTTCTTCTCCGTGGCGCCGGATTACAAACTGTCCTCGGAGCTCCGGCTGGCGGTACGGAAGATCATCAAGGTCTCGCCGGCGCTGGTGAAGCACTTCAAGGTCACAAGGGACATGATCACCTGCCTGATCACAGAGACCGAATACATGCCCTTGGCGTACTCAAACGACGGCATGGATGGACGCCTGGCCAATATCTTTCTGGCAGACGAGGCGGGCGCGCTGGACAGCTACCCAGTGGAGGCTATGCGGTCCTCCCAGATCACGCTGGCCAATAAGCTGGGTATCATCATCTCCACCCAGTACCCGAACGACAACAACGTCCTCACCGACGAGATCGATATCGCCAAAAAGGTCCTGGACCGGGTCCTGGACAGGGAGAACGTGTTTTCCCTGCTCTACGAGCCGGATGACGCCCTCCGGAAGCAGTGGGAGACCAACGACCTGGTTCTCTACCAGGCGAACCCCGTCGCGGTCAACAATGCCGGGGTACTCCGGGCCATCAAGGACCTGCGCTCCATGGCGGTCCTGTATGAGAACAAGCGGGAAAACTTCCTGTGTAAGCACTGCAACATCATGTACAAGGGCCTGGGTGTGGAGGGCTACATCGATACACAGAAGGTCATGCAGTGCCGGCGGCGGGAGGATCTCAGCTTCTGGAGCGGTCGGCGGGTCTGGGTGGGCCTGGATCTGGCGCAGTCTGACGATAACACAGCCGTATCCATGGTCACGGTCGAGGGCGACATGCTTTACGCTAAGGCATGGGGCTTTATCCCGTCTGGGCGGACCGAGATCAAGGCCACGAAAGAGGACGTGGACTACAAGAGGCTGATCACTGCTGGAAACTGCTTTGCCTGCGGGGATGAGGTCATCGACTACGGCTTTGTGGAACGGTTCATCCTATCGCTGCAGGAGAAGTACGGGGTGGAGATCGTGCAGGTGGGGTACGACCGGTACAACGCCATCTCCACGGTGCAAAAGCTGGAGGCGGCGGGGATCGAGTGTGTCGAGGTCAAGCAGCACTCCTCCGTGCTCCACGCCCCGACGAAGCTGCTGCGGGAGAAAGTGCTCCAAAGGCAGTTCCAATACGATGAAAACCGGCTTCTGGAAATAAATTTTCAGAATGCCAGATGTACAGAAGACACAAACCTGAACAAATACGTAAACAAAAAACGGTCGGCGGGCAAGGTTGATATGGTCATGGCCACCATCGACGCCGTGTATTTGGTTCAGGTTGATCTGCTGACGAATGCTCAGATGAGCTGGGGCATCCAGGTATTGTGAGGAGGTGACAGGCCATAGGCTTTTGGAGTTTGCTAAGGGGGAGAGAGGAACAGAGGGTGGCCCAGGAAACGGTTCTGAACGAGGCGCAGATGGACACGGCGCTGCGGGCAATTTTAGGCGGCACCAAGGTTACCGTAAAAAATATGCTGAACATCCCGGCAGTCAGCAGCAGCGTGGGATTTATTGCAGGGACCATCGCCTCACTGCCTATCCGGCTCTACCGGACGGAGGGTGGGAACTCCGTGGAGGTTACGGGCGATTACCGCCTCCGGCTCCTGAACGAGGAGACCGGTGACTTACTGGATGCTTTTCAGTGGAAATGTACGCTCGTGCGGGACTACCTGCTCACCGGGAACGGATACACCTATGTCAACTGGGCCGGAAACCGCATCGACGGCCTGTACTATGTTGACCCTATGCAGGTGAGCGCGGAGATAGGCGCAGACCCAATCTATAAGACCGCCAGGTTTTACATTGGAGGGGCACGCTACTCCTCTTGGCAGGTGTTCAGGATGCTTCGCAACACCAAGGACGGGGCCGCCGGCTGCGGGGTAGTGGAAGAAAGCCCCACACAGCTGGAAACGATGCTGAATGCCCTGCGTTATGAGAACCACATGGTGCGTACGGGCGGGAAAAAGGGCTTCTTGAAAGCAAAAAACCGGCTGGCCACAGATGTGATCCAACAACTGAAAAACAGTTGGCGGAATTTGTACGGCAATGACTCAGAGGAATCCGTTGTGGTACTGAATGACGGCATAGAGTTCCAGGACGCCAGCCAGACTGCGGTGGAAAGTCAGCTCAACGAGAATAAAACCACCAATGACCACGAGATTTTTAAGATATTCCACATTGTCCCCTCTGTTTTGGAGGGCGGCGCTACTGCCGAGGATCTGAAAAACACCGTCAGATTTGCGATTCAGCCAGTAGTCAAGGCTCTCCAGACGGCAATCAATCGATATTGTCTGCTGGAAAGCGAGAAGGAGACATTTTCTTTTGAGATCGACCTGGATGTTTTGGACAACACGGACATGCTGTCCCGCTATCAGGCTTACGAGGTAGCCGTCAGGAACGGGTGGATGCAACTGGATGAGGTCAGGTATGAGGAGGGACGCAACCCATTGGGGCTGAAATTTATCCGCCTGGGCCTGGATACGGTCATCTACGACCCGGGTACTAGGATGATTTACACGCCAAACACTAAAGAGTGGGCAAAAGTCGAGGAGAAAGGAGGGGGAGAATTGGATGCAGGTAGAGATTCGAGCTGACCGAAAGAGTATGGTGGTCCGGGGCTATGTCAATGTGGTGGGCCGGGACTCCAGGGTGCTCCACGACAAGCAGGGGCCCTATATCGAACAGATTATGCCCGGAGCCTTTGCCAAGGCGCTGTCAGCCGGCGCCCCGGTAGAGCTTCGGTGGGATCACAAGAAGACCCTGGGCTCCACAGCCAATCAGGACGAGCTGGAACTCCGGGAGGACAACATCGGCCTGCGGGCCCACGCGGTAGTGACCGATGAGGAAGTCATCGCCGCCGCAGACCGGAAAGAGCTGCGCGGCTGGTCCTTCGGCTTCGTAAAGCAGAAGGATCACTGGAAGGTGGATGAGGAGGACACCCGGCGCAGGTTTGTGGACGAACTGGAGCTGAGGGAGGTCTCCATCCTGGATAAAACGCCCGCATACATCGCTACCAGTATTGAGACCCGCGAAGACGGGGACATTCTGGTGGAATTCCGGATGGACGAGCCACTCGAAGACAGTGTTGATTACATCCGCCAGACTGAGCGCACCGTGGAGACCAAGGAGACAACGATGTCTCCATCGGATGAGAGCGCTATGTTTTGTGTACAGAAAACCATCGAAATTTACAAGATGAAAAGGAGACTGTGATATGAAGCCTTTTGACCTGAAGAAGCTGTCTGAGCGCCGCGTGGAACTGATGGCCCGGCTGGAGGGCATGGTTTCGACCTGCCAGATGGAGACCCGGGCTTTCAACGAGGAGGAGCGGGCCTCTTATAGCAAGATCCTGGACGAAGTCCGTTCCATCGACGCTACCCTGGATGCTGCGGAACAGGGCCAGGCCCTATCCCAGGTGGAGCGCCGCGCCGCCGCTGCGGAGGAGACCCACACACAGGAGGAGATGGAGAACCGCGCCTTTGAATGCTACGTCCGGGGTATCGCTCCCGAGCTGGAAACCCGAGAGGCGGTCAATATGACAGTAGGGGACAATGGCGCGGTGATCCCCACCAGCATCGCCAATAAGATTATCGGGATGGTCAAGGAGATCTCTCCCCTGTATCAGCGGGCGACCCATTACAATGTGGGTGGAAATCTGACCATCCCCAGCTACGATGAGTCCACCCAGAAGATCACCATGGCCTACGCTACGGAGTTCACTGCGCTGACCTCCACTTCCGGCAAGTTCACCAGCATCTCCCTGAGCGGCTTCCTGGCAGGCGCGCTGACCAAGGTGTCCATCTCCCTGGTCAACAACTCCAAGTTCGACATCGTGTCCTATGTTATCCGCAAGATGGCGGAGGCCGTCGCGGAGTGGATCGAGAACGAGCTGATCAACGGCACTGCCAGTAAGATCGAGGGCCTGTCCAAGGTAACTGCCAGTGTCACCGCGGCCGCCGCCACCGCCATTACCTCCGATGAGCTGATCGACCTGCAGGAGAGCATCCCCGACGCGCTCCAGGCCAACTGTATCTGGGTGATGAGCCGGGCTACCCGCAAGGCTATCCGGAAGCTGAAGGACGGGGACGGCAACTACCTGCTGAACAAGGACGCTACTTCCAAGTGGGGCTACAGCCTGTTCGGCCACGATGTCTATGTCTCTCAGAGTATGCCCGACATGGCCGCAGGAAAACGCGCTGTGCTCTACCTGGATCCCACCGGCCTGGCTGTGAAGATTTCGGAGGAGCCCAGCGTGCAGGTGCTCCGGGAGAAGTTCGCCGATGAGCACGCCGTTGGTGTCATCTGCTGGATGGAGGTAGACTCCAAGGTGGAGAACAAGCAGAAGGTCGCCGTCCTGGCCATGGGCGCTGGTGCCTGAACAGGGTGATCGGCTATGAAGAACTATCGGGCGGCCGTGAGTTTCGCCGGACAGGTCAGCATGGCGGCCGGTGAGGTCAGGGAGATTCCGGAGGATCTTGCGGCCCCACTATTGCGCTGCGGGTACCTGAAGGAGGCGGATCAGGAGGGCGAAAAGCCCTCCGCCTCCCCCAGTAAGCCGGTCCGAAAGAAATGAGGTGAACCGCCGTGAGGCCGAGTCAGCTTACGCCCCAGGACATGGCCGCCTTTGCACGTCTGATCGTGGAAAAGGCCGAGTATGACGAGCTGAGCGACGCCGAGAAGCAGGGCTGTGCTATGGCATTGGAAGCCGCCAAGTCCTACGTTGCAGGCTATACTGGCCTGGATATCGAGACGACAAAGTTGGAGGATATAGCTTATGCGGTGCTCGTCATTGCAACGGAAATGCTGGATAACCGCCAAATGACGGCCCAGTATACCGGGCAGAATCCCACCGCGATGCAGATTTTGAATATGCATAGCACCAATCTGCTGCCGACCGTGTCCGACTTGGACACATCCGGGGCTGGGGAGGTGTGAGGCAATGGCAGATTACATCGATGCCGGGAAGCTGAATAAGGCCGCCCAGGTGCTGGAGCTGCGGGAGACCGCGCCCGGCGTATGGGAGTGGGCGCCCGCCCGGCGGACCTGGGCCTCCATCACGTTACAGCCGAAAACCAACCTGTTTTCCAAGGTGGGCATCGGGGCCAGGAACGCCGCCGTGATCGTGCGGCGGCAGCCCCTCACCCTCCACCACGCCCTCCGCTGGGGTGATACCCACCTGTTTTTGACCTCGATCACGCCCATGGGCCGCAACCACCTGGAGGTGGACGCGGCGGTGGTCAGGGTGGAGACGGTGCGGCAGATGGCGGAGCGGGACACAGTGGTACAGACCTTTCCGGGGGTGCTCACCGAGAAGTATGTCCGGCACGGCCAGGAGTGGCCCATGTCAGTCAACGAGCTGGGGCTGGTTCTGGTGACGCCCAAGGCCGTCACCCTCCCGCCCGGCGGCCGGAAGCAGCCGGTCGTGGAACCAGGCGGGGCGGGCCGGAGTCACGCGGGCCTCAGCCGCCGGATATGTCAAGGGCCGGCAATTCTATAGCTGGACAAAGGCGAAGGCGCTGGAGCTCGCGCTGAAAGCGGCGGACCGGGTGCTGAGCCGGATTGCGGATGAGGTGGATTATTGAGATGCTTACAACCAATACGCTGATGAACGCCGTGGAGGCGGCGCTGAAGCGCCTCTATCCGGGAGAGCCGGTCTACTATGACGAGCTTCCCAAGGACTTCCGGCGGCCCTCCTTTACCCTGGAGTGCCAGAAGGCGGAGCAATCCGATGTCAACATCGGACTGGTACGCCGCAGCGTGACCCTTCTGGTCACCTGCTATGTGGAGGCGGACGCCTACCATGACAGCAGCCGGAAGGCGCTGAACCAGCGGCAGGACACAGTGATGGGCCTGTTTGCCCAAGGTTTTTTCCGGGTGGAGGACCGGGCCCTGACGGTGCAGGCAAACCGTGGACTTGGGAACCCGGACTTTGCCGAGGTGAGCGCCGTATTCCAGTGGATGGATGCCCGGCCGGGCTATCAGGACCCGGAGGCGGCGGACACCCCCAAGATGGAGCACTTTGCAGTTGAACGAACTGCGCTTTGACGAAAGAGAGGATGATACGATGGCGACGACAATCGGGCTACCCAGCCTGACGATTACCTTCCAGGCGGCCGCCCAGCAGGCGGCCAACCGGAGCAAGAAGGGCTATGTGGGCGTGTTTGTACGGGATGCCAAGGCCCAGGGCGTCCACCAGCTTTCCAGCGCGGCGCTGATTCCTACTGAGCTGGGGCAGGAAAACCAGAATTACATCAGGAGGGCGTTCACCGGCAGCGACCGGGGCGGCCCCAGCAAGGTGGTGGTAGTGGTCATCGCCACGGGTACGGAGGATACCACCGCCCTGGAGGCGGGTCTCAAGAGCATTGAGGGGCTGACGCTGGACTACCTGGCCGGGCCGCCCGACGCGACGGCCGCCGAGCTGACGGCGCTGGAGAAGTGGGTCAAGGACCGGAGGGCGGCCTACTTCACCGAGAAGCTGGTGGAGCCCAACGCCGCCAAGGCCCCGGACGACATGGGGATCATCGACTTCGCCGAGACCGACGGGGCCATTGCGGAGGGGGAAACCACCTACACCGCCGGGGAGTACGCCAGCCGGATCGCGGGCGTGCTGGCGGGCATCCCCGCGGGCATGTCGGCCACCTACGCCCCCCTGACGGAGCTGACCGCCGTGACGCCCCGCTCCACACAGGAACAGGAGGCGGCCATCAAAGCGGGCAAGCTCATCCTGGTCCACGACGGCGTCAAGGCCAAGATCGCCCGGGGCGTCAACTCCCTGACCACCATCCCCGCCACGGGGAAAGCGGACTGGCGCAAGATCAAAATTGTGGAGGGGATGGACCTCCTCGCCTACTATCTGCGCACCACCATCCAGGACCAGTATGTGGGTCGGTACGCCAACACCTACGATAACAAGTGCGTCCTGGTGACCGCCATCCAGACCTTCCTGGCCGAGCTGGAGGGCCAGGGGGTGCTCTCCTCCGGGGAGAGCTGGGCGGAGCTCGACACGGAGGCCCAGGAGAAGTGGATGCGCTCCCAGGGCATTGAGACGGCGGATATGACCGCGCAGGAAATCAAGGAGTATCAGACCGGGAGCTGGGTCTTTGTCCGGGTGGGCGGCCGCTTCGTGGACGCCATGGAGGACTTCCAGCTCTCCGTGGACAACCTGTAAGGAGGGATAGACATGGCAAGAACCATTGACAGCGCCAGGCGGGTCATTTCGGGCACCTGGGGCGAGCTGTGGATCGACGGGGAGAAGGTGGCGGAGGTCTCCGCCTGTCAGGCCAAGGTGGCGCTGAACAAGGAGACCGTCAACCTGTGCGGCCGGTTCATGACCACCCACAAGGCCATGAACGCCAGCGGCACCGGGAGCCTGACGCTGCACAAGGTGGACTCCGGCTTCGCCCAGAGGATGGAGGGCATCAAGCGCGGCGTGGACCGGCGCTTCACGGTGATCTCCAAGCTGCGGGACCCGGACAGCTACGGCGCGGAGCGGGTAGCCCTCTATGATGTCAGCTTCGACGACCTGACCCTGGCCGACTGGCAGGCCGCCGCCGTGGGCTCGGTGACCGCCCCCTTCACCTTCAGCGACTATGAGTATCTGGACCAGATTGAGGTGCAGTGAGAAGCGCGGAGGGTAGGCGCACAGGGGAGCTAAGAGGACATGGAAGCGAAAAAACAGGAGACGGGCGCAGCCCGGAGCGCCGCAGCGTTAAGCCAAAGCGCCAGCGGCGCTTTGGCAGCGGAGGCCGCAGCGGCTATGCCGCGAGGAGGGAACCCGGCTAGAACGGCGGGCGGCCACAAGGGCCGCCCCTACGGCGGTGCGCCCAACCTGCAGCGTGACAATGAGAAGCGCAGAGCGCCCGGGAGCAGGGGAACAGCAAAGCCCGCAGATGAAAAAGCAGTTGCGCCGCAGGCGCAAGGTGTTTTTCCCGGAGGGGTGAGCAGTTGCCCGTCGCGGAGGGCGCGGAGCGTGACAGGAAGAAAGGAGAAGAAGTATGACGGATTTGTTGGCGCTTCTGCTTCGGCCGGAGCTGCCCAATGTGCAGAAGGAGCTGCCCACGGCGGAGTACCGCGTCAAGCGGCTGAGCGAGGCGCTGGGCACGGACGTGGTATTCAAGCTGAGGGCGCTGCCCTACGGAAAGGTAAAAAGCATCCGGGATTCGGTAGCGGGCGACCCGGGGCTGGATATCCTGCTGGCCGGCTGCGTGGAACCCGACCTGAAGGCGAAGGAGCTGAAGGAGAAGTACGGCGGGGCCACCCCGGCCGAGACGGTGAAGGCCATGCTGCTGCCCGGAGAGATCGAGGATCTCAGCCGGGCGGTGGAGCGGCTGTGCGGGTTCCGCCGCATCACCATTGATGAAGTAAAAAACGCCTGACGGAGGGCGGCGACACAGAGCTGGAGCTGGCGTACTACCTGTTCCACAAGCATCACTGGACACCGGAGATGTACTACGGCATGGGCCAGGGAGGCCGGGACCTGACTCTGGCGTTCGCCCTCCATGAGGTGGAAGAGGGGAGGGAACCCAGGTAGAACGGCGGGCGGCCACAAGGGCCGCCCCTACGGTCGTGCGCCCAACCCGCAGCGTGACAGTGAGAAGCGCGAAGTGTGACAGGAAGTGGGAACGCGGGCCGATGTGGGCAGAAGGTGAATTGCCCCAAGGGGGCAAGAGAGACCGCCCTGGGGCATCGGCCCCTACGGCCGTGGAGCCAACCCGGAGTGTGACACGGAGAGGCGTGGACACAAACGAAAACGCCGCCCCCGGAAGGGGGCGGCGGAGGGGCTATACCTTGGGCGGGATGCTGGCCCACGCGGCCCACGCGATACAGGCCAGGGCGAGGGGCAGAAAGACGGCCTGGTATCCAGGGCCAAGGAAAGGGGCAAGGGTGAAGGAGGATACGAGCATGCCTGCCGCAGCCAGCCAGACCAGCCACAGCAGGCCGCGGCTGGTCGCCCGGAACCGGTAGGAGAAGGTATTCATGCGGGCGTTGAGCGCCTCCAGCTCGGCGGTCTTTTCGTTCAACTGGCGCTCCAGCTCGGCGAGGAAAGCGCCCTCCGGCGCGCCTGCGTCGGCATCCCGCTGGGAGTGGGGGCCAATGGATACAACGGCGTCCAAAAGGGTGTCAAGCTCTGCTGCAAGCTGCGCGCGGCGTTCCTCCGGCGTCATGGAAGCCCTCCCCCTTTCTATTTGCAGTTCGATTATAGCATACCAGGCAGGAAAGTCAACAGGAGGTGAGGATATGGCGGAAGAAGTGGGCATTGTCATGACCCTGTACGACCGGGTAAGCCCAACGCTGAAAAGCATTGCCGGGAGCAGCAGGGCGTTTGACAAGAGCCTGGACGAGCTGGAGGCCAGCCTGAAGGCGTATGACAAGGCACAGACCGAGCTGGTCGGCCACTCCGCAGATCTGAAAAAGGCGATCGCCGAGACGGATGTAAAGGTCAGGGAGGCCCAGAAGAGCTACCGCAAGCTGAAGGACGAGACCAGCAAGGGCGCGCTGGACGACGCCATTGACGAGCAGGCCAGGCTGCGGCGGGAGCTCAGCGACACCGAGGCCGCCATCAAGGAGAACAGCGCGGCCTATCAAGACCTCTACAAGCAGGCACGGAACGCGGCTTCCGCCATCAGCAAGGCCGACAACCGGGCGGGAGGCGAAAAGAGCGGCACAGGACTGGGCGGACTGGCAAAGGGGCTGATGGCGGCCGGGGTCGGAAGCCTTTGGAGCGACGCGCTGGGGAAGGTGGGGGATGCTTTCCTGAGCAGCGCGATCGGGGAGCCGGAGGCGCGTATGGCCTCCTCGATCCTGTCCGGGGCGGTTTCCGGAGGCTCCATGGGTGCGGTATTGGGCGCGCCCGGAATCGCGGTGGGCGCTGTTGTGGGGGCCCTGGCAGGTGCGGTCTCAGGCGGCGCGGAGATCTTTGAATCAAAGGACCAGGCGTTCAAAAACTACGTGCAAGAGGCGGCGGAGGGGCAGCTCTCCGCCCAGAAGGAGGCCGTCACCTCCGGTTCCTCCATTGCGGGCGGGCGGGAACAAAAGCAGATGGCCTTTACCACCCTGCTGGGCTCGGAGGAGGAAGCGGCGGCCTTCCTGGCCGACGTGCAGGACATGGCCGCCATGACCAACTACACCTACGACGAGATCACGGGGTACGCCAAGAGCCTGGTCAAGCCCTTCGGGGCGGACAAGTCCCTGGATATCCTCACCACTCTGTCGGATGCGTCCGCCGCCCTCTCCCTCAACGAGAGCGACAACGCGGTGCTCATTGCGGGCCTGAGCCGCATGAAGCTGACGGACAAGACCACCCAGGAATACCTCAACTACTTCTCCGAGCGGGGCATCGACGTATACGAGGCCCTGAGCAAGTGGGGCGACGCCGCCGCGGTGGCGGAGAAGGTGACCCGCGGGGAGATCAGGGGCTCCGAGGCTGTGGAGGAGATCCTCGCCTACATGCAGGAGCAGTACGGCGGCCTGTCGGAGCAGATGGCGGGCACCTACGCGGGCATGGTGGACAACCTGGCCGACGCGGAGGCCAACGCGGAGGCGGCCTACGGCGAGGGCTACAACGAGAAGCGGAAAGAGGGTATCCAGGCCCAGATGGACTGGCTGAACAGCGGCGCCATGGACGAGGCCAACCGGGCCATCGGCGCATGGCAGGCCGAGCTGGAGAACACGAAGGAGCAGTACCAGCGGGAGGCCATGGAGGCCATGATGGAAACCGACGAGTACCAGCAGGCCCAGGCCGAGGGAGACGCCGCCGAGATGGGACGGCTGATCATGCAGGCCAAGGTGCAGGGCATGAACGAGTACAACGCATCAGAGGGGGCTCAACTGGCGCTGGAGTCGGAGCTGGCCCTGGCGGCCGCCATCCGGGACGATGCCAGATCCGATCAGGCGTACTGGGACGCCGGATACCGCAAGAGCCAGGAGTACAGCAAGGGTCTGGCGGCGGGAATGGCATCGGCACTGGTGGGAACCGGGTCGGAGACTACCACCGGACTGTCCGTGGAGGAGCGGCGGTACGGCAACTGGCGGCGGGGCGGCTACTACGACGAGGACGGCGTATGGCGTTCGCACGCCGCCGGGCTGGAGCGGGTGCCCTACGACGGGTACGCCGCCCTGCTCCATGAGGGGGAGCGGGTGCTCACTGCCCGGGAGGCCCGGCAGGCCGACCAGGGCGGCGGGGCGCGGGTGACCATCACCGGCAACACCTTCCAGGTACGCCAGGAGAGCGACATCGACGCCATCGCGGAGGCCCTCTACCGGAAGCTCCGGCTGGCACAGATGGGAGGGGTGCGGTAGTGCTGCGGCTGATTACCTTCCTGGAGGAGACGGCCGGTGTGGAGCTGGTGCTGCCCGTCACCCCATCCAGCTACCAGTGGGCCCATGAGGCCGCCATTGAGACGGTGACGGTGGACCAACTGGGGGATCTCAACTTTTTCGGCGGGAAAAGGATGGGGAGCACCACCCTGCACGACTGCCTTCTGCCCGCCCAGGCGTACCCGTTTTTGTCGCCGGGGGCGGGCACCAACCCCTGGCTCTACCTGGAGCAGCTGGAGCGGTGGGTGGACAGGGGGACGGTGGTGCGGTGGCTGGTGAGCGGCACGCCGGTCAACGCCGCGGTGCTGCTGGAGGGGGTGACCTACCGGGAGCAGGACGGCACCAACGACCTGTACGCCGACATCACCCTGCGCCAGTACACCCGGCCGGAGACGCCGGTGCTGCCCGCGGAGCCGTCCGCCTCCGGCGCGGAGACGGCGGCCAGCCGGGACAGCGCCACCGGCACGGCCACGGCCAAGACCTGCACGGTGGCCAGCGGCGACACCCTGTGGGGCATCTGCCGCCGGTACTATGGGGACGGCTCCCTGGCCTGGCGGCTGGCCGCCGCCAACGGCATCGCCAACGCCAACCTGATCCGCCCCGGCCAGGTACTCACCATCCCGCCGCTGGCCCAGCTCCCGGCGGCCGCGGCCAGGCCGCCGTCGGCGCAGATCGCGGCCGCCACCAAGGTGCGGGAGGTGAAAGAAGAGGAGAGCGGAACGGCGCGCCTTGTGCCCTGGGTGCCGGAGCACACGGTGAAGAGCCTGGTGGATCTGGAGCTGGATAAAATCGCGTCGGGAGGTGGCCTATGGCAGAATACCAGGTGGTGATCGTCAGCCCCCAGGGGGAGACCTGGGACGTGACGGAGCGGGTGAGCACCCTCACCTGGTCGGGCAGCATCAAGCGGGTGTCCCGCTCCGTGGAGGCCGTCATGGCCACGCCCAACGACGGGAGCCTGCCGGAGCTGCCCTGCGAGCTGGGCAATGAGCTGCGGCTGTGGGCCGGGGCGCGCACCCGGTTCCGGGGGAATATCGTCACCCGGGAGAAGGCCACCGAGGGGGTGACGACCACCCTGACGGCCCTGGACCGGGGGCGCTTCCTGGCCAACAACGAGGGCTGGTACACCTTCCGGGGCGCGGCCCCCGAGGAGGCCGTACGGGCCCTCTGCGGAGACTTCGGGATTCCGGTGGCCGCCCTGGCGGCCACCGGGACGGCGGTGAGCCGGAAATACCCGGGGGTGGCCCTGGACAAGATTGTGGACGGGCTCTACACCCTGGCCGCCCGGCAGAACGGGCGGCGCTACCTCTCCCGCTTCAACGGCCTGGGGGAGCTGGAGGTGGTGGAAAAACCAGAGGCCGCCGCCCTGGAGCTTGCGCCGGGGAAGAACCTCCAGAGCCTGCGGGTGACGGAGGACATCTCCAAGCTGAGGAACACGGTGGAGATCTACAGCCAGACAGGCGCGCGGGTGCGCACCGTGTCCGACGCGGAGAGCGCCGCCCTGTACGGGCAGTTTCAGCACATCCTCACCCAGCGGGACGGCGAGGACGCCGGGGCGGAGGCCCAGGCGTACCTGGAGGACAACGGCCTCCAGCAGACCATGACCGTGGAGTGCCTGGGTGACCCGGAGCTGATCTCCGGCAGCGCGGTGCTGCTGCGGGCCAACACCACCGGCGTGACCGGGCTGTGCTGGATTGACAGCGACACCCACACCTGGAAAAACGGGCAGTATTTCTGCCGCCTGTCCCTCAATTTCCGGAGCCTCACCAACGAGGTAGAGGCGGGGCAGGAGGTATAAAAAAGCCCCACGAAAGCCCAGCAAAGCGGGTTTCGTGGGGAGTAGACAAGGCGTGACAAAGAAAAGCGAGGAGCCGTTGCGAGCAGCGGCACAGTGATCCCGCGCAGACCGGAAAACAGGCCGGGCGGAGCCCGGCGGCATTTCCGGCGGAGCGGGACACAGTGGCCGCGTCGTGAGCAGGCGAGGCGTGACAAATCGCGGCGCTTGTGGTACAATGATCGCGGCGCTGTTGTATCAATGGCGGTTAGCCACTTCCCTGAGAGGGGAGGTGATGCGGATGGGAGACGGACGCTGGGCGAGAGCCCTGCGCTGCGTGGTTGTATTCCTGGCAGTCCTCTGGCTGCTGGTCTACATAGGCCCAAATGCGTGCTAGCCGCTCGGCTGGTCCCCGAACGGCTAGCAGTTTCACTGTTTAGCTAAGGTTTAGGGCTAACCGTCATACAACAGCGCCCTTCTGTCTCTATTATACCACCCTGCCCCGTTTTGTCAACCGACAAGGCGGGGCGTTTTTTGTGCCGGAGAGGAGGAGCTATGGACGACGTATATGCGGGGCTGACGGAGCTGCTCCGGCCGGCGGAGCGGGGGCAGGCCCCCGGCGGCTGGCTGTTTGGGCAGGTGCAGCAGGCCGGGCAGGGGACGCTGCGGGTGGTGTGCAACGGCCTGACGCTGGATCAGACCGAGCTCCACGTGCCGCCCGGGCTGGACTACGCCTGGACGGAGGACACTGGCGGCGACGAGCTCCTGCGGGCGGGCGACCGGCTGCTGGTGCTGGTGACAGCGGACGGACAGGACTACTACATTCTCCAAAAGGCGGTGTTTTCATGAGGCAGCTCTTTCCGATCTTCCAGACGACCGCTTCGGAGGGGACGGCCCAGGCGCTGCCCCTCTACCGGGATGTGGCCATGGACTACGACAAGGGCGTGCCGCGCTTCTCCGGCGGGGAGCCGGTCCTAGCGTCCGGGCTGGAGGCCGTCAAGGGCTGGGCCTGGCGGGCGCTGCACACGGAGCGGTACCGCTGGAGCCCCTTTTCCTGGGACTACGGGTGCGAGCTGGAGAGCCTGGTGGGCCAGCCCTACCGGGAGGACACCCGGCTGAGCGAGGCGGTGCGGTATGTGCGGGAGGCGCTGACCGTCTGCCCCTACATCACCGGGGCCGCGGTCGAGGTGGTGGATTTCGACGGCTCCACTCTGCGGATGCGGGTGAGCCTGACCACGGTATACGGGGAGGCGAGTATACATGTATGAGGACAAGACGCCGGAGGCCATCAAGGCGGAGATCCTGGCGGCCATCCGGCAGAGCCAGGGGCTGAGCGCCATGGCGGGCGGCTTCGCCGACGGCGTAGCCGGGCCGGTGGCCGAGCAGCTCAGTGAGGCGTACCGGGCCCTGGAGGGGGTGCCCTCCATGCTGTTTGTGGACGAGAGCTCCGGGGGCTACATCGACCTGGTGGGCGGGCAGTATTACAGCATCACCCGCCGGGAGGGGACAAGGGCCTACTGCGACATGACCTTCAACGGCGCGCCGGGGCTGGTGATCCCCAAGGGCACCGCGTTTCTGACCGCCGGGGGGCTGGCTTATTCCCTCCTGGCGGCGGTCACGTTGGGAAGGGACGGCGCGGGAGAGGGCCGCCTGGAGGCCGCGGAGGCGGGCAGCGCCTACAACGTGGAGGCCGGGGCCATCGACCGGATGTACGTCAACCTGACGGGCCTGACAGACTATCACAGCGAGGCGGCGGCCGGCGGCACGGACGCCGAGAGCGACGCCGCCCTGCTCGCCCGCATCCGGGAGCGGGTGCAGCGGCCCCCCACCAGCGGCAACGGCTATCAATACCGGCAGTGGGCCATGGAGATCCCGGGGGTGGGAAACGCCAAGGTGGTGGAGCTGCCCGGCGGGCCGGGGACGGTGGGCGTCACGCTGGTGGACAGCAACGACCGGGCACCCTCGGAGGAGATTGTGGAGGCCGTGGAGGCCCACATTGAGGAGGAGCGGCCCGTCGGCGCGGCGGTGACGGTGGCGGCGGCCACGGAGCGGGAGGTGACAGTGGCCGCCCAGGTCTCCCTCACCGGAGGAGCCGGGGCTGGAGCCGTCCAGGACGCCTTCCGGGCGGCACTGGCGGGCTATCTGCACACCCTCATTGAGGGCAAGTACGGCACGGTGTACTACAAGCCCGCCGACGACCAGCCCTACACGCTGCTCTATAACCGGGTGCTGGCCCTGCTGCTCAATGTGGAGGGGGTGGAGGACTTCGCCTCCCTCACCGTCAACGGCGGCACCGCCGACGTGACCATCCAGGCCGGGGAGATCCCCGTGCTGGGGGAGGTGAGCGTGACATGAGCAATCTGGTGTTCCGCCTGCCGCGCTACTACCAGGACAGCCCGCAGGTGTCCGAGCTGGAACGGGTGCTGGGGGAACAGGCCGAGGGACTGCGCGTGTCCGAGTCGGACACATTGGCCCAGCTCTGGATTGACACCGCCACCTGGGGGCTGGACCTGTGGGAGCAGTGGGCGGGGCTGCCCGTCGACCGCACCCGGCCCTACAGCTACCGGAGGAGCCGCATCAAGGCCAAGCTCCGGGGCCAGGGCGCCACCACGGCGGAGATGCTGCGCAGCGTGGTGGCCTCCTTCGGCTATGACGTTTCCCTGGTCTCCGTTGTGGAGCACCCGGAGGAGTATCAATTCGAGATTGTCCTGTCCGATCTGGCCTCCGTGCCGTCGGATGTGGGCGGGATTGAGGCCGCTGTCAACGAGATTAAGCCTGCGCACCTGGATTACTGGTTCACCTACGAGCTGGCCCAGCTCCTGGCCGCCCTGCGGGTGGGCGGCGGGCTCTGGAGCATTCAGGCGGTCACGCTGCCGCCCATGGAGGAGGAATAGCATGTACGGATTTATCATTACCACCGCCGGCGAGGGCCTGCTGGCCCGGGCGTCGGCGGGGGAGGGGCTGACGCTCACCGAGGTGTGGGTGGGCAAGGGCGCGGTGGAGAGCGCCGGGGCCGCCAAGGCCCTCACCGCCCTGCTCGATCCGGTGGCCAAGGCCACCAGCACCACGCCCGCGGTGGCCGGCGGGCAGATCTCCATGCTGGTGGAGTACCGCAACGACATGGGTGGCGGGCTGGAGGAGGGCTTCACGCTCTCCGAGTTCGGCGTCATGGCCAAGGTGGGCGACGACGCGCCCACCCTGCTCTACTACGCCGCCCTGGGCGACCGGGCCCAGCCGGTGCCGCCCATCGCCGAGGGCCTGGACGTACACCGCTTCCCCGTGGCCATCGGCGTCACCGGAGAGGTGGAGGTCTCGCTGGAGTATCCGGCGGGCGTCTGGGTAACCCACGAGGAGCTGGAGGAGGCGCTGGCGGGCATCGACCTGTCCGGATATATCAAGGCCACCGAGAAGGGCAAGCCGGGCGGTGTGGCCACGCTGGGAGAGGACAGCAAGGTGCCCGCCGGGCAGCTCCCAAAGATGGACTATGACCCGGCGGGCAGCGCGGAGGCGGTGCAGCAGGCCCTGACCGCCCACACCGGGAACAAGAACAACCCCCATGCCGTCACGGCAGAGCAGGTGGGGGCGTTTACCAAGGAAGAAACCGCATCGGATGACGTAATCAGCCTATATGGACTTGAGAGTGACGATACGCCCAATGACATATTCCTTCTGCTATACAAAAAGCTGAAAATGATCAATGAAGGATTAGCCGAGGTTACAATCATCGCTAAAACGCAAAGTGGCAACCCGTTGAAGGGAATCTTGCTTCCCGACCTCAAAGACAGCGATGGTAAAGATGTATATACGGACAGTAGCGGCAAGGCTACCTTTTTTGCTAAAGGCGGCACAACGGCCAAAATCACGTTTTCAAACTATGGAGATATCGAGGACTTCACAGAGAGTTTCACCGTTAATAGCGGAGAAATCATTGCTAAGGAGATTACTCTTAAGGTCCGTAACTTCTTTCGCGTTACCTCCACACAGAATGTTCGCTTTACTAAAAACACGTCTCGCGTTGATGTGAGCGTTGGTGGAGGCGGCGGAGGTGCTGGGAGAATTGGGAAACAATCATCGGGAGATCCCTATAGATCGGCCGGAGGCGGAGGAGGAGGCTACGCAAAAAGTCAAGAAAATGTCGAATTTGTAACCGACACAACTTATACTGCCACGGTTGGCGCAGGAGGAAATGTCGACGAAAAAGGCGGCACATCTTCATTTATGGGGGTATCTGCTCAGGGGGGAGAGCCTGGACAAGGTTCATTTGATTCTAGTTCCAATGTGGAAGGCGGCCAAGGAAACGGAAATGGCGCGGATGGAGTATCTACCACTTTTTCCATGAGTGTGGAGGTTCCTGGCAACGCCGGAAAATCTGGAGCTAATACGATATTTAATAGCTTTGAATCCAGCACTCCACATGGAGGCGGAGGCGGCTCTGGAAGTTTGAAAAGACCCGGACGGTATGATTCAATAGATGGAGGCCGGGGTGGAAGCCCTGGTGGCGGCGATGGAGGGGACGCTGCACAAAATAATGAGCGAAATGGCAAGAACGGGACAAATGGAACAGGTGGTGGTGGCGGCTCCGCTGGAATCTGGTATGACGAAGGCTCTGCAAGCTTTGGCACTCCTGGTGTAGGCGGTTCCGGAGTCGTTACCATGCGCATGCATTTGATCTCTGCATAAGGAGGGCGTAATGGACTTTTTAGTTATAGAAGACAACATCATTACAAATATAGTTGTCGCAGAACCCGATATTGCGGAAGAACTTGGCTTTTTGCCCTGGTACGATGGCGCTCGGATTGGAGCGGCCTATACCCCGCCGTCAGAGGCCCAGCCGCCCTCCGCAGAGGACATCGCCCTGGACATGCTGGCCGAGCACGAGGCGCGGCTGTGTATGCTGGAGCTGACCACCACCGCTGCCACATGAGAAAGGAGACGCCATGACAACCGTATACAACCTCTGCAAGCTGCTCATTGACCGGGGCCGCACCGACGGCCTCCAGGACAAGATGGATGTCTACCTGGCTGCCGACCGGCTCACCCCGGAGGAGTATCAGGAGTTGGCCGGGCTGCTTGCCCCGGCCCTGGAGAAGGCATAAAAAAGGCCGCCCCGTCCAGGCGGCAAGATTAGACAAAACACGGCGCTTGTGGTATACTGACTGCGGCGCTGCAATAACGGCAGGCGGTTAGCCACACCTCCCGAAAGGGGGTGAGGCCTATGCGGATCACATTACATATCGGACGGTTTACCGTTACGATTATCGTGAAAAGCAGAAACCGCCACTCGGCCAAGTGACGGTTTCTAGAGCTTTGCTTTATTAACCTCGTACCGGGCTAACCGCTTGTTGCAGCGCCCTTCTGTCTCTATTATACCACCCCGCCCCGTTTTGTCAACCGACAGGACGGGGCTGTTTTATATTTAAAAATCGAAAGGAAGCATGAACCATGAAAAACATCAACAAGCTGATCGTCCCCCTGTTCGCCATGGAGGGCCCTGACCTGTCCGTCAAGGCGGCCAAGCTGCGCAACAACATCAGGCACGGCAAGGAGCTCGACCCGGTTGGTAAGCTGCCCGCCGGGTTTGCGCCCGACTTCGCGGAGCTCCAGCGGATGGAGGCCGACATGGGCGAGGACGCCTTCGGGGCGCTCTGGGCTGAGTTTGAGCATGCCCGGAAGGTGCGCTACAAGGAGCTGTGCAAGCGGTGGGGCAGCAAGGACTACCAGGGCATAGTCGATTACATGGACACCCCCGTGGACGGCCCCGAGGAGGAGCCCGTAGGCCATGAGTAAGTACATAGGGGTCATCACCAGGGCGGCCATCACCAGGGCCGCCCTGGTGGAGGCCGGGGGGCGGTCTATGGAGCAGGTCAAGGCCGCCTGCGGGTGCCAGTATATCCTCAACGCCTGGTTTTATGACACAATCACCGGGAGGCCCGTCGGCAACCTCAAGATTGATGGCACGGTCAAGGCGGACGCCGGATGGAACTGCCAGGGCCTTACCTGGGACGCGGGCGAGGACATCCGCATGGATCTGATCCCGGATCGAGGCAGAGCGTCCTATATCAGCGGCGTGGAGCTGCTGACGCCCACCAGGGGGCCGGGTAAGGCCCTCAGCTACTCCCCGGAGTACGGGGGCACACGGGGGCGCTCCGCCGCTCTCCTGGCCGGGGCGCGGGTGATCCTGTATTGCTCCGGCGACGGCACCCGCGACGCCAAGACCCCCGAGGCGCTGCGGGACGAACTGGTGAGCATCGGCTGCCGGTACGACCAGGCGGCCAACCTGCGGGCCTTGGGCCTCGACGCAGGCAGCTCCTCCAACTGCGACTTTGGGGACGGCCAGCGCATCAGCAACGGTAAGCGGGTCAAGGGCTATCTGTGTATCTGGACGACGGAGGGCGGCCAGGAGCCGCCGGACAAGGAGGAGAGTATGGGCAAGTACAAAGTGACGCCCAGCATCGGCATCAACATCCGAAGCGGCCCCGGCACCGGTTACGGCAAGGTGGGGGCGTATCCCATGGGCACGGTGGTGGACGTGCTGGAGGCCAGGGACGGCTGGGGCAGGACGGATAAGGGCTGGGTGTCTCTGGCCTATCTGGAGGCCGTGGAGGCTCCACAGCGGGTCACGGACACGGGCCTCACCATCCAAGAGGATATCATCTCTGACTGGCGTCGGAATAGGCCGGGCAGGGATACCAACTCGGGGGCCTATATCACCATCCACGAGACCGGCAACGCGGCCAAGGGCGCCGATGCCGCGGCCCACGGGGCCTATCTGGACAGCGACGCCGGGGAGCGCGATATGGTGAGCTGGCACTACACCGTGGACGACCACGCCATTGTCCAGCATCTGCCCGACTACGAGACGGCCTACCATGCCGGGGACGGCAAGGCCGGGCCGGGCAACACCACCAGCATCGGTATCGAGATCTGCGTCAACGCCGGAGGGGACTTTGAGGCGGCCAAAGCCAACGCGGCTGCCCTGGTGCGCCTGCTCATGGAGGAGCACGGCATCCCGCTGGACAATGTAGTCCAGCACAACCGCTGGAACGGCAAGGACTGTCCCAAGACCATCCGGGCCACCGCCGGGGCCTGGGAGGCGTTCCTGGCGCTCTGCCGGGGAGAGACGGCGAATGTGTCCAAGTTGGACACCGACGTGGACACGCTGGCTAATGTCGGCATTATCGACCAGCCCGACTACTGGAAAGCCGGGAACTACTCCAAGGATACTGTGGAGGCCCTGATCGGGAAAACGGCGGATTATGTAAGGGAGGACGATTGATATGGAGCATATCAACGGATTCAAGGCGGCGGTCGCCGCCGTGCTGGGCGGTCTGACGGCCCTGTGGGGCTGGTTTGGCTGGTTGGTGCTTGCCTCGCTGCTCTGTATGGCGCTCGACTACGGCACCGGCACCGCCGCCGCCCTCCGGGCCGGGGAGTGGTCGTCCAAGGTGGCAAGGGACGGCCTGTGGCACAAGCTGGGGGCCGTGGTGGCCGTCCTGGTAGCCGCTATTCTGGACGGAGTAATTGGTTTGATCCTCGCCAACATTCCGGCACTGGAGCTGCCCTTCCAGTATGAGGTATTTGTGAGTGTTCTAGTGCTGGTCTGGTATATCATGACCGAGCTGGGGAGCATTGTGGAGAACATCGGTGCCCTCGGTGCGCCTGTACCCGCATGGCTCTGCAAGGCCATCGCCGCCCTGGAGTCCACTGTGGACGGCGCGGGGGACAAGCTGGGCGGCGACCAGAATGAAGAAAAGTAAATAGGCAAGCGCTTGTGAATTTGAAGCGCCTCCGGGGCCTGCGGGGTTTGGGGGCGCTTTTTCAAGGTGCATATATCAAAACAGGGCGGCGGTCTTCCCTGGTGCCGACGGGCTCCCGTGACGCCCCTGACGGGGCGTTTCGGCCCGTGCCCGGCGGGCCATCATCAGACGGGCTTGAAATCCTTCGTGAACAATTTTCCTTCCATGGCCCCTTGACCGAACTCGTGGTGAATCCGCGCTTGGGCCTCCGGGGTGAGCTCGCGCCATACATGTTCCCGGCCGTCACAGACCAGGAGGAAATCGGCTTCCCAATAGTTTGCCATAGTGTGCTCCCTTCTGCCCTCGTGACCTCCGGGGCGGGCGTTTGTTTATTCGTCATCCTGCGGGTCTTGATCCTTGATTTGAGCTATTAGATCGGCCCGGATGCGTTTCCACATTTCCCGGCTACTACTGCCCTCGTCAAAGCTCAACATTACCGATGTAAGGGCGGTTCTGATGCGGCACATATCCGCACGGCTCATGGTTACGGTTCTCATTTCCTGATTTAACATCTCGTGTTTCCTCCTTGATTCCTCTGCCTTACGCTGTTATAATCAAGGTGGCCGGGGTAAGGCTCCCGGCTCACCTTTTCGGTGTGTGGGGCGGTGGGCTTGGTAGGTTAGCCGCCCCACTTTTTATGCCTTGACCTTGCTGTCCCGCACGATTTTAGCGGCGGCCTCCGGGTCTTTGGCAGTTGACTCAATCAGCTTTGCGATGTTCTCAAGATACTGATTGAGTTCCGCGGTTGTCATTTCGTCCATTCACCTCACTCCTTTCTGTAAGAGATTTTGCATCCCTGCCTTACGAGTATAGTATAATACATGTGCACATTAATTTCAATTAGGACATTTACCAAATATGTGTACATGAATTTGTGCGAATTATATATGTACACATAAATATAGAAATGATATACTTACTGTGAGGTGATATGAGTGGCGACAAAAGCGCAACTTGAGGGGAATAAGCGATACCAGGCAAAACTTGATCGGGGGGTTTTTTACGTCCCGAAGGGAGATCTGGAGAAAATAAAGGCCCGCGCCCAGCAGAAGGGCATGAGCCTGAACGCTTATATCGTGGATTTGATCGAGAAGGACATGAAAACAGAGGAGGACACCTAAACTTAGGTGTCCTCCTCCAAGTCTATTTCGCCAATTTCCGACTCAAACTTTGCGATATACTCTTTACAGGCCCATTCGATTTCCTTGATGCGGGATCTTCCATAATATTTTCCGATGTAGGACATCTTGCGGGCAATGTCCTCACTTATAACCATCGTAAATTTGACATCCATACCATCACCTCACGGGTATTGTACCCATGAAGTGGGTTATTAGGGCTGAAACAGTATTGACTCAGTATTGATATGGTGATAAAATTTTTTAGAAAGCCGGACAGGAGCTACCGGCTCCTGCCCGGCAAGGAATTACTCTAACATGTCCAACACGGCGTCCTTCAGATGCAGCGGTGAGAGGCTGTACCTGTTGAACGCCATGACCATGCGAAAGACCAGTTCCGCATCGGTCGATACGTCCTGGAGAATCTGCACAGGGCCTTGGTGCAAAAGGCCATATACTACGATATCGTAGCTATAGTATGTGCCGATCTCCGGGGCGTATTTCTTTCGCCTGAACATGAAATAGGATATGGGCACGACGATCATCCTTTCTTTGTCTATTGGATGCGTCGTGCTTTGGGAGGACCACGGCACCGTACTGGTGGGCCACAGATATCACACAAAATGCAACACAAATACTGCGCCGAATGAGCAAACGGTTGCACCACAGTTGATTTAAGAATCGATTATTGGGTTCGACTCCCCCCGCCTCCACCAAAAAGAAAGACACGACGAAAGTCGTGTCTTTCTTTTTGTGTTCAATCCGCTGATGTGGGTACCAGTAATTATGACACACCCCGGATACCATGTTCTGGGACAGAAACTTTAAAGGGTATTATTATGTACAATTTTGAATCAATTTTATCTCTGGGGGTATTTTGGTATACAGCAAAAGATTTGGACTATACCAAAAAATAAATATGGTACTTTTGCTTGAGGAAAGATACTGATATAATTCTCACAAATTGTTAGACATACTTGGAGAGTGCACAAGACACTTTTCACAAAAGAGAGGGGCTGGGCGGCAGGTGGGAGAAGGATGAACATCAGGATCAATCGCAGCAGCCAGACCCCCATCTATCTCCAAATAAAATGCGCCATTCAGAATTTGATTTTATCGGGGGAGCTCAGCCCTGGCTACAAGATGCCGGCAGAGCGAAAGCTGGCCGGAGAGCTGGATATACATCGGAATACCGTCATCAAGGCATATGGAGAGCTGGTTGACGAGGGATATCTGATCGTCTCCTCGAAGCGGCCGAAGGGTTACTTTGTCAAGGAGATTGCCGACGACGGAGTGCCATTCAAGCGCTTTTTCCCGCTGGAGAAAATGATTCGCTATCATTTTACGGACAAGGAGAAGCTGTTTCTGGACATCTTCAGCCGGTCGGAGCGGGAGGAATGCATCTCGATGGGCGGGATCATCATGGATGATGCGGCTTATCCCAGAGAGGGCGTAGAGAAGATTCTGCAGAACATGTCCCGGGAGCCGCGAAACGAGGCCGAACGGATGAAGAAAAACATCTGTTCTGTACTTTTTCAGGAGAACATGTACGTCAGCCCAAAGAATATTCAGTTGGTTGCCGAGACCAATCAGGCACTGAGCCATATCATGACACTCTATCTGGAAGAGGGGGACTACGTGATAGCAGAGGAGCCGGTGGTACCCGACAACGCCAGCATTTTCCGCAACAAGGGGATCAACCTCGTAACAGTGCCGATGGAGCCGGACGGGATGGATCTGGCCAAGTTGGAGACAGCGATCCGAAAATACGCACCGAAATTCATCTATACCATGCCAAACTATCACAATCCTACGGGCATTGTGATGTCCCTGGAGAAACGGAAAAAGCTGCTGGAGCTGGCGGGAAGGTATTGTATTCCCATCATCGAAGAGGACTCCCAGCGGGATTTTCGATACGAAGGAAACCGGCTTCCCAGCCTGTACGCTCAGGATCGGTACCGGTCGGTGATCTATATCGACTCCTTCACGCTGACCTTTCCTTATGGGATTAAGACGGGGTATATTGTGGGGCCTACCGACCTGATCGAAACGCTGGAACGGCTCATTGTTGTGGACGAGACCTTTGTAAGCAGCCTAGGGCAATATATTCTTAATGAGTATATCGAGCGCGGATATTATCAAACCCATATCGGACACTTGGTGAAGCACTATGCGCACAAGCGGGATCTCCTTTGCCAATGTCTGGACGGGATTGCGGACAAGGGGATTACCTATACCAAGCCCCGGGGTGGGCTGCTTCTCTGGTGTGATCTCGAAGAACGCATCAATGAACGCAGGCTGTATCACGAGGCGGAGAGCCGCGGGCTGTTAATTATGCCCGGCTTCCTGTTTTACCCGAAGGGCTATGAGGGCGGCGGTCATGTTCGGCTGTGCTTTTCCAATATCAGCGATGCCGACATTGAACGAGGTGTCCAAATTTTGAGTGAAGCGCTGGAACACAGCGTGGAATAAACCTGTGGAGGGATAGCATGAACCAGTTAACAGAGTACCGGAGAGAGTTCCATAAATACCCAGAAAACGGCTGGCGGGAATTTCGAACCAGCGCCCGGGTGGCCGAGATACTGACCGGGATGGGGTATGATGTGGCCATGGGACCGGACGTGATCGAGCCCGGAAGCGTGGGGGAGCCTGAGCGGCTGAGCGAGGAGCAGATCCGTCAGGAGATGGAGCGAGCCGTCCGGCAGGGAGCCGATCCGGCATTTGTGAAGCGGACCCAGGGCTGGCCCGGCGTGATGGCGGTGCTGGACACCGGAAGGGAGGGGCCTGTCTCCGCGATGCGGTTTGAGATGGACTGCCTGCCCTACGACGAACCTCAGAGGCCGGGATACCGCCCCTGTGACGAGGGCTATCTCTCCTGCAACCCCCAGTCAGTACACGCCTGCGGCCATGACGGACACACGGCTATCGGCTTGGGCATCGCCGCAGAGCTGATGAAACGGAAGGGGGAGCTGAAGGGAAAGATCAAGCTCTTCTTCCAGCCTGCCGAGGAGACGTTCTATGGCGCCCAGTCCATCGTGGATAAGGGGCACCTGGACGACGTGATGAACTTTATCGCGGTACATATCGCCCTGAGCGCGGAGAACAAGCCTCTGCCCTCCCATACCGTAGCCTGCGGGTGCCGGGATTTCCTCAGCGACCGGCAGTTGGATGTCTATCTGGAGGGAAAGGCCGCCCACCCCTGCGGGGCCTCCCAAGAGGGAAAGAACGCCCTGCTGGCCGCCTGCTCCGCCGCATTAAACATCCACAGCATCGCCCCCCACGAGGAGGGCCTGTGCCGGGTGAATGTGGGCGAGATCCACGCCGGTGTGTGTGCCAATACCATTGCGCCGGACGCCATGATGCGCATTGAGTACCGGGGGCAGAAGCCCGCGATCTCCGAATACGCGGGCCAGCGGATCTTCGATATTCTGGAGGGCACTGCAAAGGCCTACGACCTCAAGTATCACTATGTGGATTACGGAGAGGTGCCCGCAGGCGCCAGCGACTATGCCATGATGGAGGTTGTCCAGCGGGCGGCCCAAAAGGTGCCCTGGTTCCAGACAGTATATTTTGAGGGCAATGTCGGCGGTACGGATGACGCCGCCGTAATGTTGACCAAGGTACAGCAGAACGGAGGAATTGGCTCCTATGTGGGCATTGGTGCGGATACCACCGGCCCCGTTCACAACCCCGAATTTGACTTTGACGAGGACTGTCTGCAGGCCGCCATGGAGCTGTGTGTGTATGCCCTGGAGGAGCTCCATGGGATGGATGCTTGACTTAGAAAGAAGAGGACAGTGTAAAAACATTAGGAGGTAAAGAGAACGATGGCTGAGAAAGTTGTATCCAAGTTGAGGGGGAACATGTGGCGGCTGATCATTCTGGCAGTGGCCGGCTCCCTGATCTACGGACTGCCTTATTTCAGGACCTATTACTATGACGCGTATCTCCAGGCGTATAACCTGACCAACACCCAGATGGGCTCGCTGGGCTCCATCTTTGGCGTATTCGGCATGATTTCCTATCTGTTCGGCGGTGTCGTAGCCGACTTTATCTCTCCCAAGAAGCTGATCTCCATCTCACTGATCCTGACCGGGGTGGCTGGATTCTGCCACCTGTTCGCGACCAACTATTCCATGCTCCTGGTGATTTACCTGGTGTGGGGTTTTACAGCGCTCTTTGCGTTCTGGCCCGCATTGGTCAAGGGTATTCGTAGTCTGGCCTCCTCTGAGGAGCAGGGAAAGGCCTACGGCTTCATGGAGGCTGGACGCGGCGTGACCAACGCGGCCCATCTCGCTATCGCTCTGGCCATCATCACCGCCATCACCAGCAAGCGTGGCAGCGCCGCCGGCCTCAAGGGAGGCATCATCTTCTACTCTGTCGTTGTGATTGTGCTGGGCATCCTAGTGCTCCTCTTCTTTAAGGATCCTGAGACCTCTGACAAGTCCGAGCGCTTCAACTTCAAGCAGGTTCTGACCGTGATGAAGCTGCCCCAGGTGTGGATCCTCTGCCTGATCCTGTGCTGCACCTATGTCATGAACATGTCCTATGCCTACTTCAACCCCTACGCCACCTCTACTCTGGGCGTGGCCATGGTGGGCGGCACCATTGTAACGATTATGGCGGACTACATCCGTCCCTTTGCCTCTGTGGGCGGCGGCGTCCTGGCAGACCGTCTGGGCCGGCCCAGGATCATGACCATCGCCTTTGCCATCATGGCGGTTGGTACGTTTGCCATCGCCCTGTTCCCCAAGATGAGCGTGCCCGTCTTTGTGGCCCTGTGCGCCCTGGTGTATGTGGGTATGTACTGCAACTACGGCATCGTGTTCTCCCTGATGGATGACGGCGGTATTCCCATGGAGGTTTCCGGCACCGCTGTGGGCGTGATCTGCACCATCGGCTATCTGCCCGAGGTGGTCTGCCCCGCGACTGCCGGTATCATCCTGGATACATTTACCGAAGCGGGCTATAAGTATTACTTCCTTGCCGTCGGTATCATTATGCTCATCGGTATTGTGGGTATTATGATCTGGAACCGCAGCATGAAAAAGCAGAAAGCACTGAACAAGTAAACAAAAGAGCTGGTATCCATTCCGGATACCAGCTCTATTTTATTTGTACGTTTCCAGTGCGGCATCTGAGGGGAAACGGAGCCGGAGAAGGCAGACGGCAAACAGCAGGCCGCCCAGGAACCAGGTCAGCGGATAGGCCCAGTAGATCACCCGAATATCGGGAATGAAATGGGTGACGGCGGTGATGTAGGCGATGCGCAGGGCGCACCAGGTGGCCAGCATGATAGCCATGGGGATGATTGGCCGCCCGGTCCCCCGGAGAATGCCTGCACAGCAGTGGGAGAAGGCCAGGAGGAAGTAGAACAGGCTGACGGTCCGGGCGTCGGCCACGCCGTAGGCGATGACCTCCGGGCTGCTGTTGAAGGCGGCAACCAGCAGGGGAGAGAGGACGAAGATGCCCAGCCCGATGGCCTCGGCCAGCAGGGGACTGCACAGCAGCCCGAACCGGATGCCGGAGCGGACCCGGTCATAGCGCCGCGCCCCGATGTTCTGGCTTACAAAGGTGGCCAGGGCCATGGAAAAGCAGGAGACCGGCAAAAAGGCAAAGCCCTCGATTTTGCTGTAGGCACCGCAGCCCGCCATGGCCGCCGAGCCGAAGGCGTTGATGTTGGCCTGGACGATGACGTTGGCCAGGGAGATGACCGAGTTCTGAACGCCGGAGGGAATACCCAGATAGACGACCTGCCGAAGCATATCGCCGTGAAAGCGTACCTGCCGCCAGGACAGACGGTAGCTGTGCCCGGTGTGGGTGAGCTTGCGGAAAGCCAGGAGGGCGCTGAGGGTCTGGCTGAGGATGGTGGCCAGAGCCGCGCTGGCCACGCCCCAGCGGAAGACGGCCACGAACAACAGATCCAATACCACGTTGGTGAGGGAGGCGAAAATCAGATACTTCATGGGACTGCGGCTGTCCCCCACAGACTGGAGGATGCTGGCGCACATATTGTAGAGCACTACGGCGCTGGAGCCTAGAAAGTACACTCGAAAATACGCAATGGAATTTCCGATGACATCGCCGGGTGTGCCCATCCAGCGCAGAATCTGGGGGGTCAGCAGAACGCCCACCACGGTGAGCACAAGCCCGGCCGCGATGCCCAGCGCTACGGTGGTGTGGAGGGCGCGGGAGAGATTTTCCCGGTCATCGGCGCCGTAAAAGCGGGCAATAACCACCCCGGCACCCAGGGAGACTCCGTTAATAAACCCTACCAGCAGCATAATCATGCTGGCGGAGGAGCCCACCGCCGCCAGAGCGGTGCTGCCGATGAAATTGCCAACAATCAGGGAGTCTACGGCGTTGTAGAGCTGCTGAAACAGGTTACTGAGGAAAATAGGCAGGGCGAAGGCCAGCATCTTCCGGGGCACACTGCCTTCGGTCAGACGGTTCTGGTCGGTTTCATCCATGCGGTACGATCACGGCTTTCTGTTTGATAGAGTACAGCCCGGCGCTCCGCCGGCGGCCGCCTGCACTACAGGGAAATGTCCGCGGACTTTGCGGCGGCATCGAGCACGTGGCGGGCCAGCACGGAGGTGGTCACGGCCCCCACGCCTCCGGGGACGGGGGTAACGGCACCCACCACGGCTTCGGCCGCAGCGAAATCCACGTCACCCACCAAATGGCCGGCGGCGTCCACATTGATACCCACGTCGATGACCACTTGGCCGGGGGAGAGGCAGTTGGCACCGATAATCCCGGCCCTTCCAGCGGCGGCGATCAGCAGCTCTGCCCGACGGCATTCGGCCGCCAAATCGGCGGTGCGGGTGTGGCAGAGGGTGACGGTGGCGTTCCGGTTCAGCAGCAGCATAGCTGCCGGCCTTCCGATGACCAGACTGCGCCCCACCACCACGGCGCGCCTGCCGGTAGGCTCAAAACCATAGTAGTCTAGCAGTTCCAGGCAGGCCTGAGCGGTGCAGGGGGGATAACCCTGCCCGTCACCGGAGAATACACTGGCCAGGGAACCGCTGGTGATGCCATCCACATCCTTGACGGGGGAGAGGGCGGCACACACCGCCGCCTCGTCCAAGTGTCTGGGCAGAGGACGGAAAAGGAGGCAGCCGTGAATGGCCCCGTCCTCGTTGATCCGGCGGATGACCGTCAGCAGTTCCTCCTGGGTGCAATTGACTGGCAGGATAAAATGCTTTACAGAAATTCCGATCATTTCACAGCGCTTGCAGGCCCCACGCTCGTAGGAGAGATCCTCCGACCGCTCTCCCACCCGGACGATGGCCAGGGTGGGAGAAATGCCGCGGGCCCGCAGCCTCTCCGCCTGTCCGCACAGGCGTTCGGTGAGCGCGGCGGCCACTGGCGCCCCCTTCCAAAGCTCTGCCATCAGGTGTACCTCCCCATCACCGACTCATAGATCTGTTCGGCGCGCTTCCAGTACTGCTCCACAAGGCCGTCAGCTTCGTCATTCATGGCCTCCGCATACGGCCGGTCGGCCATGCTCTTGGTATTCACCTTCACGTTGAGCCATGCCCCATAGAGGGCACCCCAGCATAGAACAGCCCCGGTTCCCACATCGGAGAGCACCATCACGCTTCCCTTGTCCAGCATCTCACTGTGAAGGTCAATTGCCTCACAGCAAAGCCGGAGGATCTCCATGGGTGCGGCGGCGGCGTCTCGCAGACAACGCTCCATCACCTCACCCCGGCTCGGGTCCTCCTTCGGGATGGCGTAGGCCCGCGAGAGGGGCTCAAATGCGGCGGCGTCGGTATCCACCAGGCCCAGCAAACGGGCACGGAGGTCCTCCGCCCGCGCCATCAGGGCCTTGACATCCTCCTCCACTGCGGCGTATTTTTGCTTGCCCACGGTGTAGTTGCCAACCATGGTACACAGGGCCGCGCCCAGGGCGCCCGCCAAGGCGGAAGCCCCTCCGCCGCCGGGGACGGGGGCCTTGGAGGCCAGTGCGTCCAGAAACGCGCCGCAGCTCTGTTCCGCGGTATTCATTCGCAATCCCTCCTTCATGATTCAGATAGGTGGCCTACGGCCGCCTATCTGCCGTTTCAATGGGCTCAAAACAGGCCGGAGATTCTGCCGTTCTCGTCTACGTCCACCTTTTCGGCCGCGGGCACTTTGGGCAGGCCGGGCATGGTCATGATGTCGCCGGTGAGGGCGACCAGGAACCCGGCGCCGGCGGACACCTTAATATTGCGTACCGTGATGGTGAAGCCCCTGGGCGCGCCCAGAAGGGCGGCGTTATCAGAGAAGGAGTACTGAGTCTTGGCCATGCAGATGGGCAGGGAGCCAAAGCCCAGCTCAGTGAGCTCCGCCGCCTGCTTTTGGGCGGTGGGGGTGAGCACCACGCCGTCGCCGTGATAGACCTTCGTTACGATAGCGGCCAGCTTGTCCTCAATGGAGGCGTCCAGCTCGTAGGAGAAGGTGAAGTGGTTGGGCGCATCGCAGAGGCGGATGACCTCCTCGGCCAGGGCAACGCCACCCTCGCCGCCCTTGGCCCACACCTCGGAGAGGGCTACGTTCACCCCCAGTGCGCGGCAGCGGTTCTCCACCAGCTCCAGCTCCGCCTCGGTGTCGGTGGGGAAACGGTTGACGGCCACCACACAGGGCAGGCCGTAAACCTCGGTGATATTTGCCACGTGCTGGAGCAGGTTGGGAAGGCCGGCCTCCAGGGCGGACAGGTTTTCACTCCCCAGCTCGGCCTTGGGGCAGCCCCCGTGGTGCTTGAGGGCGCGGACAGTAGCCACCACCACCACCGCATCGGGGTGGAGCCGGGCCAGACGGCACTTAATATCCAGGAACTTTTCCGCGCCCAGATCGGCGCCGAAGCCGGCCTCAGTGATCACATAGTCGCCCATCTTGAGGGCCACCCGGGTGGCCATGACGGAGTTGCAGCCGTGGGCGATGTTGGCAAAGGGGCCGCCGTGGATGAAGGCGGGGGTGCCCTCCAGTGTCTGCACCAGGTTGGGCTTGATGGCGTCCTTGAGCAGGGCGGCCATAGCTCCCTCGGCCCTGAGATCGTGGGCGGTTACGGGGGCGCCGGAGCGGCTGTAGGCCACCACCATCCGGCCCAGCCGAGCCTTCAGGTCGGTGAGGCTGTCGGCCAGGCAAAGGACGGCCATGATCTCCGAGGCCACGGTGATGTCGAAACCGTCCTCCCGGGGAACACCGTTGACCTTGCCGCCCAGGCCGCACACGATGTTGCGCAGCTGGCGGTCGTTCATGTCCACGCAGCGCTTCCAGGTGATACGCCGCACGTCGATGTCCAGAGTGTTGCCCTGCTGAATGTGGTTGTCCAGCATGGCGGCCAAAAGGTTATTGGCTGCGCCGATAGCATGGAAGTCGCCGGTAAAGTGGAGGTTGATGTCCTCCATAGGGATAACTTGGGCGTAGCCGCCGCCAGCCGCGCCCCCCTTGACGCCGAAGACGGGCCCCAGAGAGGGTTCCCGCAGGGCGACAACCGTATTCTTGCCCAGGCGGCGCATGCCGTCCGCCAGCCCCACCGTGGTGGTGGTCTTGCCTTCGCCCGCCGGGGTTGGATTGATGGCGGTCACCAGAATCAGTTTTCCATCGGGGCGGTCCGCCCGGTCGTTCAGCAGCTTCAGATCGATCTTGGCCTTGTATTTTCCGTAGTACTCCAGGTATTCCTCGTCCACACCGGCCACGGCTGCAATGTCCCGAATGGGCTTTATCGCACAGGCCTGTGCGATTTCAATATCCGACTTCACTTCCACATCCACACACTCCTTTATACACTTCGGCTGGAAAAGAGAGAGGAAGATGGCGGTGTGCCCCCGACATCTTCCGTTCACCTTCCAGAATTTCAAGTTTATCGTAACATCCTTTGCCCGCCTTGTCAACCGGAGGGGGAACGGGAAATGGAAGGTCCGGGGGACAAAAACGGAAAAGGCAAATTCAGCTTGCCTAGGGCTTGTTTGAAAATTGGCGATGTGTCCAGCGGCGAGGAATTTTGGGCCGCTGGCAAGCAATTTTTTCGCAGGAATCCTGACGGATTTCAAGGAAAAAT